>Ga0209347_1000183_pt1 | contig 175317 bp, 179 predicted proteins | sample AutmiccommuBRH23_FD_187382 | JGI IMG/M metagenome (GOLD analysis project Ga0209347, IMG submission 187382) | Deep subsurface microbial communities from Mt. Terri, Switzerland - Autotrophic microbial communities BRH/23 (SPAdes) (version 2) | ecosystem: Environmental > Aquatic > Deep subsurface... | reverse complement strand
GATCTCGGCCTGTATACCGGGGCGCTGTGGATGGCGCTGCTCACCGCCGCCTTCGGCGGTGCCGCCGGCGTCTTCCTGTGGCTGGCGGTGCTGGCCGGCATCGGCACGGCCGCTGTGAAGCTCGCCTACTGGCAGGCGATCGATGCCGGGCCGGCGGCGGCGACGGCGGGGACAGCCACGGGCCTCGGCCATCTCGGCCGGGTGCGGCTGCTCGACGCCCCGACCACCTCGCAGAACTACGTGATGCGCGAGATGGGCTACCGGATCGCCCGCAAGCACGCCAGCCGGCTGCGGAGCATCGCCGCGATACTCGGGGTGGCCGTGCCGCTGCTGCTGCTGTTCCTCGCCGCCGCCCTCGACGGCGGTGCCGCGACCGTGCCGCTGTTTCTGGCGGCGCTGTGCGGCTCGGCTGGGGCGGTGGTCGAGCGCTGGCTGTTCTTCGCCGAGGCCACCCACGTGGTGACGACGTATTACGGGGCCGAGGCGGCGTAGGCGTCGGTCACGCGACCGCCTCCAGCGTCGGGATCGCCGCGAGTTCCGCCGCCATGGTCTGCTCCAGGACGGCCAGGTCGTAGCGCTGCTGCAACCGCAGCCAGATCGCCGCACCATTGCCGCAGAGCTTGCCCAGCCGGAGCGCGACCGCGGGCGTCACGGCGGCCTTCTCCTCGAGGATGTCGTAAAGCGTCCGGCGGGAGATCCCGAGCAGCCGGGCGATCTCGGTCTTCGGCCGACCGAGGGCGGGAAGCACGTCTTCACGCAGCATTTCGCCGGGGTGCATCGGTCTGAGGCCGCGAGTGACCGGTCCCTGATCTGGCTCCATATCGAGTGTCGCCTCCTCAATGGTAGTCTTCGAGACGTACGTCGATGGCGTCGTGACCGGCCCAGCCGAACGTGATCCGCCAGTTTCCGGTCACCCGGACCGACCAGCGCTCCGGCTTCCCGTGCAGCTTGTGGAGAAACAGGCCCGGCATGTTCATCTCCTCCGGATGTTCCGCTACATCGAGGAGGGTGAGGATCCGCCTGACCTTCTCGACCAACCTGACGCTCAACTGCCTCGCGTCACCGGTCTCGAAGAACCGCCGTAGCGCCCGATCGGAGAATGTCAGGATCAACAGCGTCTCCGCAGTGTAAGGTACAACCATACACCGATCCGGTCAACGCCGAAGGCAGCAGCCCGGTTCCGTGCGAACCAGCTAAGGAACGACGAGGCGCGGTTTCCGCCGGCGAGCGGCCGCTTCAGCCGGGCTCGCGCAGGAAGTAGTCGTCATACGGCTCCGAGTGGGTCCACACGAAGCCGTGGCGTTGGTACAGCCGCGCCGCCGGGCTGCCCTTGAGCACGCCGAGGCGCACCGCCTTGCCGGCGGCGTCGGCCAGCAGCAGGCGCAGCACCGCGCCGCCGAGGCCGCGGCCCTGAAAGCCGTCGTCGATATAGAAATGCTCCAGCACCAGCCCGTCGCCGTCCGGCTTCAGGGCGACGCAGCCGGCGAACGCACCGTCGACCAGCAGCAGCCGCAGATGCGTCGGGTCGTAGCCCTCGCGGAAGTAGCGCCGGGCGCGCTCCGGATCGAAGCGGCCGACCCGCTCCAGATGCGGGCGCAGCACGCGGATCCGCAGTGCCAGCAGGGTCTCGAAGTCGGCCTCGGAGGCCGGACGGAAGGCGATGGCGGCGGTCATGCGGATCCCCTGGAGTCGGGCGCCGGATCATCGGCGGCGGGCTCGGCGCGCGGATCGAGCTCGGCTATCGCCGGGCTGGTGCGCGGCATCGCCACGAACGGCCCCTGGTCGGCCGGCGCCGGGCGCCGGCTCATGCGCCACAGCGCGAACAGGCCGATCACCAGGGCGACCGCCATGCCGAAGGCGTAGAACCCCCAGGCGCCGACCATGCCCATCGCCCAGGTCCCGGCGATCGGACCGACCACCGCGCCGATGCTGTAGGCCAGCAGCAGGCCGCCGCTGGCCGCCACCAGGTCGTCGGAGCCGATGTGGTCGTTGGCATGGGCGACGGCGATCGAGTACAGGGTGACGGCGACGCCGCCATAGGCGCCGGCCAGGATCACGAACGGCCAGAAGCCGAGCCCGGGCACGAAGGCCAGCACCGCGCCCAGCACGGCGACGGCGAAGATCGAGCCGGTCAGCACGGTGCGGCGGTCGAAGAAGTCGGACAGCCGGCCGAGCGGCCACTGCATGATGAGGCCGCCGAAGATCCCCGAGGAGACGAAGATCGCCACCTCCGGCACCGACATCCCGAGTGCCGCGGCATAGACCGAAGCCGTGGCGAACACCGCGCCCGCCAGCACGCCGCTGCCGAAGCAGCCGACCACGCCCAGCGGCGAGATCCGGTACAGTGCCATGAAGCCCAGGGCCGAGCGGGCGACGGTCGTGGAGGCGGCCGAGCGCGACAGGGTCAGGGGCACCAGCGCCAGCGAGAACAGCACCGAGGAGAAGCCGTACAGCACGAAGCTCGACGGGTCGGCGACGTTCAGCAGGTACTGCCCGGCCCCCATGGCACCGTACTGCACCACCATGTAGACCGACAGCAGGCCGCCGCGGGTGGCGTTGGTCGCCGCACCGTTCATCCAGCTCTCGGCCACCATGTAGACGCCCGCCATGCAGAAGCCGAACGCCACGCGCAGCGCGAACCAATAGAGCGCTTCAACCGCGAAGGCATGGGCGACGGCGGACGCCGAGATGATCGAGACGAGTGCCGCGAAGGTGCGGACGTGACCGACCCGCTCGATGATCCGCCCGCAGGTCAGACAGCCGAGCACAAGCCCGACGAAATACCCTGACAGCACCAGGCCGGCGGTCGCCGCGGTGAAAGTGGTGTCGAAGCCGAGCCGCACGCCGAGCAGCGACATGAACAGCCCGTTGCCGCCCTGCAGCAGGGCGAGGCTGAGCAGCAGCGGTGCGACCGAAGCATACGGGCTTGGCATCAGGTCCCTCCGCGCCACCCTATTTGGCTGCGCTACCACGCCGCGCGCTCCGGGAACACCCCCGGCGTGGGTTCCGAGGCCGGGATGGGGGATTCCGGTGAAAGCGCCCGAGATCTCCTCATCCCGTACGCTGCGGCGAAGCCGCTGCGAGCCGGGATCCAGGCGCCGCTTCGTCCCATGCCGCCCCCTGGAACGCGTGCCCGCATCGGCGCACAGTCGGTCGGTCGCGACGGGGTTGCGGGAGGCGCATGAACAAGGGGCTGATACTGTGCGGCGCCACCGTCCTGTTCTGGGCGCTGTATGCCGTCTACGCCCGATTCGCCGCCAGTGTGTGGACCGTCGACCCGCTGGTCTTCGGCAGCCTGGCCACCGTCGCGGCCGGACTCGCCCTGCTGCTGTTCGCCGGGCGCGGGCCGCTGGCGCTGTCGACGCTGCGCGACCCGCACACCTGGGCCTACGGCCTGCTCGACGTACTGGCCATCACACTGACCGTCGGCGCCTGCCTGTACGCGACGGCCACCGAGTTGGTGCTGCTGCTGCGGATCGACGTGATTTACGGACTGGCACTGGCCTGGGCGGTGTTCGGCCGGCGCATGCGGCCGGCCGACCTGCTGGGTGCCGCGGCGATCGCCGCCGGCTGCGCGCTGACCCTGGCGCAGATGGCCGCGTCCGACGCGCTCTGGGCGGCCGTTCTGATCGCCCTCGGCTCGCTCGCCCGCGCCGCCGCCACAATCATCGCCGAGCGCCACCCGGCCTCCGGTGCCGCCGACCGGGTGCGTGACCGCTGCCGGATCACCGGCACCATCATGCTGGCCAGCGCCTCGCTGTACCTCGCCGCGGTCGCGACTGCGGCGCTCGTCCGCGCCGGCCTGGATCCGGCGAGCATAGCGGCCGTGCCGGCGCTGCGGCTGCTGCCGGACGGCGCCGGCTTCCTCGACCCGGCGACCGTGCTGGCCGCGGCCGGCCTCGGCCTGCTGATCTACGCGCCGGCCACCTATTTCTACTTCTACGCTTCGCGGGTCGCCGGCACCGAGACATTCCTGATGACCCTGGTGTACCAGCCGATCGTCACCGTCGCCCTCGAGCGGGCGCTGGGCGCCGTCACGCCGCTGCCGCCGCCGGCGGTCGACGCATGGCTGCTCGGTGCGATCCTGTGCGTCGTCGGCGGCTCGACCATCATGCTGGCGGTCCGGCATCTGCGCCGGCCGCCCGCCCGGCCGCAGCCTGTCGCGTGACGGGCTTGCCGCGCCCCCGCCGACCGGCTATGCCCGCGGCCATGCGCTGGCGCACTCCCCTCGGCGGTCTCGCCATCGTCATCGGCCTCGTGGCCTACGTCGCCGCCGCCGCCACCATCGGCGGCGCGCTGCCCGACCACGCCTTCCTGCAGGCGCTGTTCTACATCGCCGCCGGGCTGCTGTGGATCCCGCCGGCGGTGTGGATCATGGGGTGGGCGAGGCGCGACGACGGCCAGGGTCGGGGCGGGGCCTAGAACTCCTTGACCATCGCCGCCAGTTCCGCCGAGCTCAGCCACTCGTCGTTGGTGTCGCTGGCGTAGCGGAATTCCGGATGCACCGGGCGGGCGCCGCGTGCGATCCAGTCGCGGGTCGGCGCTTCGCTGAACGCCGGCAGCAGGATGTAGCGGTCGTCGATCTCGACGGTGGTGCGGGCGTCGTCCTCCGGCACCATCACCTCGTGCAGCTTCTCGCCGGGGCGGATGCCGACCACATCGTGCGGCAGGCCCGGCCCCATGCACTCCGCGACATCGACGATCTTCATGCTCGGGATCTTCGGCACGAAGATCTCGCCGCCATGCATCAGCTCCATCGAGGTGAGCACGAAGTTCACGCCCTGCTGGAGGGTGATCCAGAACCGCGTCATCCGCGGGTCGGTGATCGGCAGCCGGTCCTTGTTCTCGTTCACCAGCTTGCGGAAGAACGGGATGACGCTGCCGCGCGAGCCGATGACGTTGCCGTAGCGCACCACCGAGAAGCGGCAGCCGCCGGCGCCCGAGAGGTTGTTGGCGGCGACGAAGATCTTGTCGGAGGCCAGCTTGGTGGCGCCGTACAGGTTGATCGGGTTGGCGGCCTTGTCGGTCGACAGCGCGATCACCTTGCGCACCCCGGAGCGGATCGCCGCCTTCACCACGTTCTCGGCACCGTCGATGTTGGTGCGCACGCATTCGAACGGGTTGTACTCGGCGGTGGGCACATGCTTAAGCGCTGCGGCGTGCACCACGTAGTCGACGCCGCGCATCGCCATCTCCAGCCGGTCGACGTCGCGGACGTCGCCGATGAAGTAGCGGATCTCGCGGAACTGCGCGTCCGGGATGTCCTGCGCCATGTCGTACTGCTTCTGCTCGTCGCGCGAGAACACGATGCAGCGCCGGGTCTTGAAGCGGCCGAGCACGGTGCGGATGAACTGCCGGCCGAACGAGCCGGTGCCGCCGGTGACCAGCACGGTCTTGCCGTCGAGGTCGATGAAGCCTTGGTCGAACTGTCGGATCGCCATCGGGCCCCCAGTGCCGGACCGGGTCTCGACGCCAGGCCGGCGGCGCCCGAATCACCGCCCATTGTCCCGCGCCAACGCACGATTGTGAAGCGCGGCTGTTGACAGGCGGGGCTGCAGCGGCGTCGATTCCCGTTCCGGGGGGCCCGGGTGCCGCCAGCGCGCGGCTTTCGAATGCCGGCCTCTTGGGCATATGCCCGTCCCGTTCGCCCGATTGACGATCAGGCGGAGGGCATCGGGAAAACGTGAGGACCGATCTCCGCGGCGTCGGCGGCGGAACGGGATTGGCATGTGACTTGCGAACAATGGCCCGCGCCGGCCGCCTTCTCGGGGGATGAGAGCGGACCCACCGGCCGCCAAATAAAAGGAGAACAGGGATGTCGTTTACTCGCCGGACCTTCGTGGGGGGCGCTCTCGCGACGCCCTTCATCGCTTCGCTGCCGCGCGCCGCCCGGGCCGCCGGATCGGTGCTGCGGGTGATCCCGCATGCCGACCTGAAGAACATCGACCCGATCTGGACGACCGCCTACATCACGCGGAACCACGGCTACCTGGTGTTCGACACGCTGTTCGCGATGGACGAGACGCTGACGCCGCGGCCGCAGATGGTCGATACCTGGACGGTCAGCGACGACAGGCTCACCTGGACCTTCACGCTGCGCGACGGCCTCGCCTGGCACGACGGCCCGCCGGTCACCGCCGAGGACTGCGTCGCCTCGCTGAAGCGCTGGGGCAAGCGCGACGGCATGGGCCAGAAGCTGATGCAGTACACCGCCAGCCTGGAGGCCAAGGACGCCAAGACCTTCGTCCTGAAGCTGGAGAAGCCATTCGGCCTGGTGCTGGACGCGATCGGCAAGATCTCCTCGAACGTGCCGTTCATGATGCCGAAGCGGCTGGCCGAGACCGACCCGTTCCAGCAGATCCCCGAAGTCATCGGGTCCGGGCCGTTCCGCTTCGTCAAGGAGGAGTGGGTCCCCGGCTCCAAGGTGGTCTACGCCAAGAACGAAAAATACGTGCCGCGCAAGGAGCCGGCGAGTGCCGCGGCCGGCGGCAAGATCGCCAAGGTCGACCGCGTCGAGTGGCTGTACATCCCCGACCCGACCACGGCGATGAACGCGCTGATCTCCGGCGAGGTCGACTACTACGAGCAGGTCCCGGGCGACCTCGCCCCGCTGGTGGCACAGAGCCCGGGCATCACGGTCGAGGTGCTCGATCCGCTCGGCAGCCAGGGCATGCTGCGCTTCAACCACCTGCTGAAGCCGTTCGACAAGGCGGAGATCCGGCGCGCGGTGATCGCCGCGGTCGACCAGGAGAAGTTCCTGCAGGCGGGCGTCGGCAACCCCGACTTCTACAAGAAGTGCGAGAGCTACTTCCCCTGCGGCTCGCCGCTGGAGAGCGATGCCGGCCTCGACATGGTCCGTCCGGGCGGCATCGAGCGGGCCAAGAAGATGCTGGCCGACGCCGGCTACGACGGCACCAAGGTGGTGCTGATGCAGCCGAGCGACATCCCGATCACCTCGGCCTTCAGCCTGGTGGCGGCCGAGACCATGCGGGCCATCGGCATGCCGGTCGAGGTGCAGGCCATGGACTGGTCCACCATCACCTCGCGGCGCGCCAAGAAGGACCCGGTCGACCAGGGCGGCTGGAACGTCTTCCACACCTGGTGGATCGGCGGCGACCTGGTCAACCCGATCGCCGCGGTCGGCCTGTCGGGCGGCGGCGACAAGGCGTGGTTCGGCTGGCCGAACGACGCCAAGATCGAGGAGTTGCGCGACAAGTTCGCGTTCTCCAGCAGCGCCGAGGAGCAGAAGGCGCTCGGCCGCGAGATCCAGAAGCGGGCGATCGAGATCGGCACCCACGCCAATGTCGGCACCTTCTTCGTCCCCTGCGGCTACCGCGAGAACGTCAAGGGCCTGATCAAGTCGCCCGTGCAGTTCTTCTGGAACGTGTCGGTCTGACGCCCGACGCCGGCCGGCGTGCCCCCGCCTCCGGGGGGCGCCGGCCGGCGGTCGATTCCGGAACATCGAGGCGATCCCGACCATGTGGATGTTCATCGGCCGGCGGGCCCTCGCCACCATCCCCGTGATGCTGGTGGTGGCATTCGTCGTCTTCATGATCCTGCGGCTGTCGCCAGGCGATCCCGCCACGGTGATCGCCGGCGACTATGCCAGCTCCGCCGACATCGAGCGGATCCGCGCCCAGCTCGGCCTCAACGAGCCGATCGCCGTCCAGTTCTTCACCTGGATCGGCCGGCTGGTCCGCGGCGACCTCGGCATCTCGATCTTCTCGAACCTGCCGGTCACCCAGCTGATCGGCCAGCGCCTCGAGCCGACAATGCTGCTGACCCTGACCACCGTGGTGTTCTCGGTGCTGATCGCGGTCCCGATGGGGGCGATCGCGGCCTGGAAGGCCGGCAGCTGGATCGACCGCTCGGTGATGGTGTTCGCCGTGCTCGGCTTCTCGATCCCGGTGTTCGTGCTCGGCTACTTCCTGGTCTATGGCTTCTCGATGCAGCTGAAATGGCTGCCGGTCCAGGGCTTCCGCAGCCCGGCCGACGGGCTCTGGCCGTTCGTGCGGCACATCACCCTGCCGACCCTGACGCTGTCGGCCTTCTACATCGCCCTGGTCGCCCGCATCACCCGGGCGAGCGTGCTGGAGGTGCTGGAGGAGGACTACATCCGCACCGCCCGCGCCAAGGGCCAGGTCGAGAGCCGGGTGCTGCTGGTGCATGCCCTGCGCAACGCCGCGGTGCCGATCGTCACCGTCATCGGCCTCGGCATCGCCGTGCTGATCGGCGGCGTGGTGGTCACCGAGAGCGTCTACAACATCCCCGGCCTCGGCCGGCTGGTGGTCGACGCGATCCTGAAGCGCGACTATCCGATCATCCAGGGCCTGATCCTGTTCTTCTCGTTCCTGTACATCCTGCTGAACCTGCTGATCGACATCGTCTACACGCTGATCGATCCGAGGATCCGGTATTGACCGACCAAGCCACCTCATCCGGGGGACGCCGCCGCTCCGGCCTGCTGTCCCTGCTCTCCGGCTACCCCATCGCAGCGATCGGCGCGACGATCCTGCTGGCGGTGGTGGTGGCCGCCGTGTTCGCCCCGGTGCTGTGGACCAGCGACCCGATCTCCCTCAACCCGGCCAACCGGCTGAAGCCGCCGAGTGCCGCCGCCTGGCTCGGCACCGACATGTACGGCCGCGACGTGTGGAGCCGGCTGGTCTACGGCACCCGCGTGTCGCTCACCGTCGGGCTCTCGGCGGCGGTGCTGTCGATCGCGCTCGGGCTGGTGATCGGCATGGTCGCCGGCTATGTGCGCTGGCTCGACGGCGTCGTCATGCGGGTGATGGACGGGCTGATGGCGATCCCCGGCATCCTGCTGGCGATCGCCCTGGTGTCGCTGTCGGGCGCCAGCCTGACCACCGTGATCGTGGCGATCACCATCCCGGAGATCCCGCGGGTGGTGCGGCTGGTGCGCTCGATCGTGCTGTCGGTGCGCGAGGAGCCCTATGTCGAGGCGGCGATCTCGGTCGCCACGCCGACCATGAAGATCCTGCGCAAGCACATCCTGCCGAACACCATCCCGCCGCTGATCGTGCAGGCGACCTATGTCTGCGCCTCGGCGATGCTGACCGAGGCGATCCTGTCCTTCCTCGGCGCCGGCACCCCGCCGGAGGTGCCGAGCTGGGGCAACATGATGTCCGAGGGCCGGCTGTTCCTGCCGCTGGCACCGGGGATCGTGCTGTTCCCCGGCATCGCGCTCGCCCTCACCATCCTGGCGGTCAACGTCCTGGGCGACGGCCTGCGCGACAAGCTCGACCCGAAACTGGCGAGGCGGATATGAGCCGGACGGCACGCACGGTCCTCGATGTCCGCGGCCTGACCGTCCGGCTGCCGGAGGGGGCCGACCGGCGGCATGCGATCGAGAACGTCTCGCTGACCGTTGGCGCCGGCGAGATCGTCTGCATCGTCGGCGAGTCCGGCTCCGGCAAGTCGGTCACCGCCTTCACGGTGATGGGGCTGCTGCCGAAGAAGCAGCTGCAGCCGGTGGCCGGACAGATCCTGCTGGAGGGCGAGGACCTGTTGGCCAAGTCCTCGGCCGAACTGCGGCGCATGCGCGGCGAGCGGCTGTCGATGATCTTCCAGGAGCCGATGACGGCGCTGAACCCGGTCATGACGGTCGGCGACCAGATCGGCGAGGTGCTCGACATCCACACCAGCCTCGACCGCGCCGAGCGCGAGCGCCGGGTGCTCGACATCATGGACCTGGTGCGCCTGCCCGACCCCCGCGGCATGATGGCCGCCTATCCGCACCAGCTCTCGGGCGGCCAGCGCCAGCGCATCATGATCGCCAGCGCCCTGGTGCTCGACCCGAAGCTGCTGATCGCCGACGAGCCGACGACCGCCCTCGACGTCACCACCCAGGCGCAGATCCTGCGGCTGATCAAGGACATGCAGGGCCGCCGCGACACCGGCGTGCTGTTCATCACCCACGATTTCGGCGTCGTCGCCGACATCGCCGACCGGGTGGTGGTGATGCAGCAGGGCAGCGTCGTGGAGACCGGCACCGCCGACGAGATCCTGCGCCGCCCGACGCATCCCTACACCCGCATGCTGATCGGCTCGGTGCCGGGGCTCAACCCGCCGCCGCGCAGCCCGCTCGACCGCGCCCCGGTGGCGCTGGAGACCCGCGGCCTCGGCAAGGTCTACGGCGGCGCCGGGTTCCTGCGGCGCGGCCGGGTGGTGCGCGCCGCCGAGGACGTGAACCTGATCGTGCGCAAGGGCGAGACGCTGGGAATCGTTGGCGAGTCCGGCTCCGGCAAGTCGACGGTGGCGCGCTGCGTGGTGCGGCTGATCGATCCCACCGAGGGCGAGATCTACCTGCACGACGCCGAGATCGCCAAGCTGCCCGCCGGCCTGCTGCGCAAGCATCGCAAGCGCGTGCAGATCGTGTTCCAGGACCCCTACCGCTCGCTGAACCCGCGGCAGAGCGTGGGCGAATCGATCGTCGAGGGGCCGATGAACTTCGGCGTCTCCCGCGCCGACGCCCTGGCCAAGGCGCGCGACCTGATGACCCTGGTCGGGCTGGAGCCGGACGCCGTCGACCGCTACCCGCACCAGTTCTCCGGCGGCCAGCGCCAGCGCATCTGCATCGCCCGGGCGCTGGCGATGGAGCCCGACGTGCTGATCGCCGACGAGGCGGTCTCCGCCCTGGACGTCTCGGTGCAGGCGCAGGTTCTGGAACTGCTCGACGACATCCGCAAGCGCTTCAACCTGGCGGTGCTGTTCATCACCCACGACCTGCGCGTGGCGGCGCAGATCTGCGACCGCATCATGGTGATGCACAAGGGCCGGGTGGTCGAGGAAGGCCCGACGGCCGAGGTGTTCGCCAACCCGCGCGAGGAGTACACGCGGCAGCTGTTCGACGCGGCGCCGGGGCGGGGGTATGACTTCGGCGGGGTCAAGGAGCGGGCGGCGGGATAGCGGCAACGGACGGCGCACAGCAACCCTTATAACGTCATCCTGGACCGGCCCGCTCGGGGCGGGACGGAGCCGGGATCCAGCCGGGCATCGTCCGCAGCACAGGCGACGTCTATCGCCCCGAAAGCCGCCCGCCCGATAGCTCCGGGAACCCCGGCGGGGCCCGGCCGTTCCCCGGCAGAGCCCCAGGTCGCCGGGCGCCCGGTTGTGGCGCCGTGGCCGGGGGCGAGTGGAGGGAATCCAGCATGCCAGATCTCGAGAACGCCCGTTTCCGGCGCTGCCGCACATTCGCGACGGCCGTCGCCCTGTTCGCCGCCGTGACCGCCGCCCCATCGGCGATTGCCCAGACGCCGGCCGGGATGCCGGCGCTGACCGGCACCGCGACCTATCTCGAGCGCATGGCCCTGCCGCCGGACGCCGTCTTCGAGGCGACGGTGCGCGACGTCACCCGGCCCGACCGGCCGGCCGAGCTGATCGGCCGCACACGCATCGAGCCGGTGCAGGCGCTGCCGATCCGTTTCGCCATTCCCTATGACCCGAACCTGGTGAAATACGGCAACAGCTACACCCTGCAGGCGAGGATCGTCGCCAACGGGCGGCTGCTGTACGCCACAGTCGACCCGATCCCGGTGTTCGTCGACGGCCGGGCGACACCGGTCGACATCACGCTGCCGCGCAGTTCCGGCCTCGCCGTCGAGGAACTGCCCCCGCCACCGGCACCCCCGGCGCTGCTCGGCCCCTCGGCACCGCCACCGCCGCGCTTCGTCACGCCAGGTGTCATTGGCCAGAGCGGCGGCCAGAGCGGCGGCCAGGCCATCGGCACGGTCGGCGCCCTCGGGCCGTTGCCGGCGACCTTCACCGGCGTTCTGCCCTGCGCCGACTGCAGCGGCATCCGCCACGTCCTGGCCCTCGATCCGGCCGGGCCGTTCACGCTGCAGATCCAGTATCTCGGCCGGCGCGGCGATCCCGGCTACAACCTGCGCGGCCGCTGGCTGTATGACGCCGCGGAGCGCACGCTGACCCTGAGCACCGACCGCGAGCGGCCGCTGGCCTTCGCGGTCAAGGACGCCTCGACGCTGCGGCTCCTGGATGCCGCCGGCCGCGAGATCGTCTCCGACCTCAACTACGACCTGAGGCGCGACGCATCGACCGGCGCCGCTCCCCCCGCGCCGTCCGGCCTGCCGCCAGCCAGCCCGTTCGGCGCCGCGGCGCCTGCCTATCCGGCCCCGGCATATTCGGGCACCGCGCCGGGCACCTCGTCCGGAACCACCTATGGCGCGGCACCCGCGCCGAGCTACAGCGCCCCGACAGTCCTGTCGCCGCCCGGCGCGTCGTCCGCGTCGAGCTACCTGCTGCGTGGCCTGTTCCGTTCCGACGGCCGCGGCGGCGAGTTCGCCGAATGCGGTGGCGGCCAGCCGCTGCCGGTGGCGATCCAGGGCGAGGGCGCCCAACTCGACTCTGCCTACCAGCGCACCAGCCCGATGGCCGGCGAGGCGGTCCTGGTCGAGGTCGAGGGACGGATCGCCTTCGGGCCGCTGCCGGCCGGCGACCGCCTCGGCCGCATCCTGGTGGTCGACCGCTTCATCGGCCTGCGGCCCGGCGAAAGCTGCAGCCCGGCGGAAGTGCGCGCCGCCGCGGCGACGCCGCAGCCCGACGGCACCGCACCCGCCCCGCAGGCGGCGACAGTCGACGCGCCGCCGGATGCGCCGCTGCGCAACACCTACTGGAAGCTGACCCGGATCGGCGGCCAGTCGGCGGCAGCGGCTCCCGGGCAGGAAGCGCCGAGCCTGGTGCTGAATCCCGACATCCGGCAGTTCAGCGGCCACGGCGGCTGCAACGGCCTCGGCGGCGAGTTCTTCCTGGACGGCCACTACCTGACCTTCAGCCTCGGCCCGAGCACGCTGATGGCCTGCGACGGCGGCATGGAGCAGGAGCGCGCATTCCGCAGCGAGCTCGCCAGGACCGAGGGGTGGAGCGTCGCCGGGGACCGCCTGACCCTGTACGACGCCGACGGCACCGCCATCCTGCGGTTCCAGGCGGGGTACCAGTAGCGGCAAGGCGGCTTCCGCTCGTCGCGCCGGCCTGCTACCCCGTCACCGCGGACGGATCATCCGAGGCGTGGGAGACACGAGGATGCTGGAAAGCGGGCGGGCGGCCGAGGCCGCCGGGCTGATCTGGCGGCACTGGCAGGCCGGGACGGTCATGGCAGCATTGCCGGACGGGTTGCGGCCGGAGACCCGGGCCGAGGGCTACGCCGTGCAGGCGGGGCTGGAGCGGTTCAGCGCCGAGCCACCATTCGGTTGGAAGATCGCCGCCACCAGCGTGGCCGGTCAACGCCACATCGGCGTCGACGGGCCGCTTGGCGGGCGCATCCTGGCGGAGCGGGTCTACGGACCGGGGGCGGAGATCGACCTCGCGCACAACCGGATGCGGGTCGCCGAGCTGGAATTCGCGTTCCGCCTCGGCCATGATCTGCCGCCGCGCACTAAGCCCTATGCGCGCGACGAGGTGCTGGCCGCGGTCGACACATTGCACCCGGCGATCGAGGTTCCGGATTCTCGGTTCGAGCGCTTCGAGACCGCCGGTGCCGCTCAGTTGATCGCCGAGGCGGCCTGCGGCCGCGATTTCGTCCTCGGACCGGCGGTCACCGCGGAATGGCGCGGGCTCGACCTGTCGGCGCATCGCGTACTCGGGACCATGCCGCGCACCGGCGAGCACCAGGGTATCGGTTCCAACGTCCTCGGCGACCCGCGAATTGCCTTGACCTGGCTGGTCAACGAGCTGTCGGCGCAGGGCATCACGCTCGCCGCCGGCCAGGTGGTGACGACCGGCACCTGCGTGGTGCCGATCCCGATCCTGCCCGGCGACCGGGTACATGGCGACTTCGGGGTGCTGGGCACGATCGCGGTGAGCTTCGCGCCGGAATAGGCGGCCCTCACCCCACCCGCAGCACACGCCCCAGCGTCTCGACCACACGGTCGACATCGGCCTCGGTCATCGCCGGGAACAGCGGCAGTGACAGGCAGCGGGCATAGTAGGCCTCGGCGCCCGGCATCTCGGGTGACGGATGGTGAGTTCGGTAATACGGCTGGCCATGCACCGGGATGTAGTGCACCTGCGTGCCGATGCCCTCGGCCCTGAGCGCGTGCATGACGGCGGCGCGCTCGATGCCGAGGCCGGCGAAGTCGATCAGCGCCACCGACAAATGCCAGGCCGGGTCGCAGCCTTCCGCCACCGGCAGCGGGCGAACCAGCGGACCCAGTTGCGACAGCCGTTCGACGTAGCGCACGCGCAGCGCCCGGCGCACCGCCACGAAGCCGTCGAGCTTGCCGATCTGTCGCAGCCCCAGGGCGGCGTGGATGTCGGACAGCCGGTAGTTGAAGCCCGGTTCCGGCATCTCGTAGTACCAGGGGTTCGGCGCCCCGGTGGAATCGAAGGCGCGGGCGCGATCGGTGAAGCGCGCCGGATCGCGCACCAGGCCATGGTTGCGCAGCCGCCGCATGCGCTCGTCGAGCACCGGGTCGCGCGTGGTCAGCACGCCGCCCTCGCCGGTGGCGATGGTCTTGACCGGATGCGTGGAGAACATGGCGATGGCGCTGTCAGGCGTCTCGCCCACCTTGTGCCAGGCCTGGTCGCCGGCGCGCATGCTGCCGCCGAGCGCGTGGCAGGCATCCTCGACGATCGGCACGCCCGGAAAGGTACCGGCCAACGCCGCCACGTCGACGCAGTGGCCGTTCAGGTGCACCGCGACGATCGCCTTGACCCGCTCCCGCCCGGCACGCGCCGCCGCCGCCTCGGCATGCGCCACCGTCATCAGGCCGGTGTCGCGGTCGACGTCAGCGAACGCCACCTCCGCCCCGACATAGGCCGCGCAGTTGGCGCTGGCGAGGAAGGTGACCGTGGGCACCACCACCACGTCGCCGGGGCCGATGCCGAGCGCCAGCATCGCCAGGTGCAATCCGGCGGTGCCGCTGGAGCAGGCGACGGCGTGCCGCGCGCCGACCGCGGCAGCGAACGCCGCCTCGAAGGCGTCGACGGTCGGCCCGGTGGTCAGGAAGTCGCCGCGCAGCACCTCCGCGACCGCCGCCACGTCGTCGTCGTCGATGACCTGCCGGCCATACGGCAGGAAGGCCGCAGGCAGCGAAGGCGGCGGCACGCTCATGCTCTCAATCCTCCCGCAGCGCGGTCTCCAGCGACCGCGAGATCGGCGAGATCAGGTAGTCGAGCATGGTCTGCTCGCCGGTGGCGATGATCGCCATCGCCGGCATGCCCGGCACCAGTTCGACCTCGAAGCGCTTGATCATCTCCGGATCGAGGCTGATCCGGGCCTCGTAATAGGGAGGGCCCTGCTCCGGCTGCACCACATCCGGCGAGATCTGCAGCACCTTGCCGTCGATCGGCTTGAAGGTGCGCTGGTTGAACGAGGTCAGGCGGACCGTGGCGTGCGCCCCCTCGCGCACGGAGTCGATGTCGTTGGGGTCGAGCTGCACGCGGACGATCATCTCCTCGTCGTCCGGCACCAGGTTGAGGATCGGGTCGCCCGGCGCCACCACGCCGCCATGGGTGTGGAAGCGCAGCCCGTAGACGCGGCCGGCCTCGGGCGCATCGATACTGGTGCGCGACAGCGCGTCCTTGGCGGCGGTCAGTTGCTGGCGCAGATCCTCGAGCTCAACCTGCACCGCGCGCAGATCGGTCTCGATCTCGGCGATCGTGCTCTCCTCCAGACCGGCCTTCTGGAACTCCGTCTCCGCCACCGCCTGGCCGGCCCGAGCCATCAGCGCCTCGCGGTTGTCGAGCGAGCCCTCCAGCTCGGCCTCGCTGCGCTGCAGGGCAAGCAGGCGCGGCTTGCGCTCCAGCCCCTTCTCGTACAGCTCGCGAACGCCGACGATCTCCTCGTTGATCAGCGTCAGCTGCCGGCGATCGGATCGCTGCTGCGCGCGCAGGGCGGTGATCTCCTCGCGGGCCTTGGCGATCCTGCGGTCCAGCAGCTGCAGCTGGTTGGAGACCGCATTGCGCCGGCCGTCGAACAGCCGCTGCTCGCCCTCGAGGATCTCGCGCACGCCGGGCAGCCGGGTCTCCCTGGTCAGCTCCTGCGGGAAGGTGATGGTCGTCAGGCCCTTGCGTTCGGCGATGAGCCGCGCCTCACGGCCGAGGGCGGCGAGATACTGCTGGCTGATACGATCGTACTGGGTCTGCGCCCGGGTCGCGTCGAGCACGATCAGCGGCTGGCCGACCGTCACCCGGTCGCCTTCGCGGACCAGGATCTGCTTGATGATGCCGCCTTCCAGATGCTGCACGACGCGCTGACTGCCCAGCACCTGCACCTGGCCCTGCGCCACCGCGCCGGATTCCAGCGGCGCGAGAGCGGCCCAGATGCCGAACACGCCGAAGAACAGGAAGACGATGCCGTAGCCCCACCACAGCACGCCGCGCCAGCCGATCGGGTTGCTGGAATCCTCCTCGCGCAGCGGGTCGTCCCAGCGGGACAAGTCGCGGTGTCCCTCCGTGCGGACCAGCGCCATCGGACGTCCTACCCCTTGCCGTCCGGGCCGGCGGAGATCGCCTGCACGTTCATCACGCGCAGCGACGACGCCTGCACCCTCGCCGGTCCCGGTGGCCGGACCACGACGCCGCGGCCGCCGAGCGGCCGCGGGATCGTCGGTTCATCCACGGCCGCCACCAGCCGCGCGGCCGGGCGCTCCGGCTCCGCCTCGACCGCCACGGCCAGTGTGCCGTCGCGGTCGCCCTCCACGGGCTCACGGTCGCGCACCACCGCGGTCTCCAGATCGCCCGCCGCCGGGGGCCGCGCCAGATCCGTGCGCAGGCCGTCCGGGCGGAAGGCATCCGGCCGCGGCGGCATCGGACGGCTGCCGTCGTCGCGGACGATGTCGGGGCGCGACGGGTCGGGACGCCGGCCTTCACCGGTCCGTCCGTCGGCCGCCTGCAGCCGCGGTGACGGGGCCGCGACACCGGGCCGCTGCGGTCCGCCCTGCCCGAGCGAAGCACCACCCGGCGCACCGGCGGGCGGCAGCGACGGCAGCACCTCGTCCCGGCTGCCGAAGCGCTGCACCATGCCGTTCTGCAGCACCAGGACCTTGTCCATCTGCGCCAGCGTCTGCGGCCGGTGGGTGATCATCACCAGGGTCGCCCCGCTCGCCTTCAGCGCCCGCACCGCATTGGTCAGCGCATCGTCGCCCTGGCTGTCCAGGTTGGCGTTCGGCTCGTCCAGCACGACCATGCGCGGGTCGCCGTACAGCGCCCGGGCGAGGGCCACGCGCTGCCGCTGGCCGCCGGACAGGATCTGTCCGGCCCAGCCGATCTCGGTGTCGTAGCCGTTCGGCAGCCGCAGGATCATGTCGTGCAGCCCGGCAAGGCGTGCCGCCTTGACCACCTTCTCGGGGTCCGGCGAAGCCTCCAGCCGGGCGATGTTGGTCGCGACGGTGCCGGGAAACAGCTCGATGTCCTGCGGCATGAACCCGACATGCTTGCCGAGCTGGTCGCCATCCCAGCCGAACACGTCGGCGCCGTCGAGCCGGACGTTGCCGATGGTCGGCCGGGCAACACCGACCAGCAGGCGCGCCAGCGTCGACTTGCCGGCCGCCGAGGGGCCGATGACACCGACCGCCTCGCCCGCCTTCAATTCGAAGGAGATGCGCTGCAGCACGGGCTTGCTGAGGCCCGGTGGCTGGAAATACAGGTTCTCGACCGACAGGTTGCCGACTGGCGCCGGCAGCTCCATCTTCGGCTGCCGGGCCTGCGCCGCCTCCAGCACCTCCTCGATCTGGCGATAGGCCTGATAGGCCTCGATCATCGGGCGTGCCTGGCCGACCCCGGCCTCGATCGGCTGCAGGGCACGCCCCAGGATCAGCACCGCAGCGATCATCAGGCCCGGCGTCATCGGCGTCTGCGGATCGATGATCTGCACCACCGACACCGTCATGATGACCATCTGCACCAGCATGCGGGCCGACTTCGAGATCGCCAGGAACACCGCCGCCCGGTCGCTCGCCTTGCCCTGCAGGTCGAGGACCTTGTCGTTGACCTCCTGGTAGCGCCGCAGGACAGCCTGCCGCATGCCCATGCTCTCCACCACCGCGGCGTTGCGGATGGCGGAGTCGGCGGACTGGTAGGCGACGGCGGAGTGGGTCTGCGCCTCGTTCAGCGCCGGCCGGGTGACACGATCGTTCAGGATGCCGAGCACCAGCATGACCGCCGCACCACCGAGTGCCGCCAGCCCCATCGGCGCGTTCACGTAGAAGATGATCAGCAGGAACACCGGGACCCAGGGCAGGTCGAGCATGGTGAGCATGCCGGGGCCGGTCAGGAAGGTGCGCAGCACCGAGAGCTGGCGCAGCACCTGGGTCGAGCCGACCTTGGAGCGGTCGAGCGCCTCGACCACGATGGCCGACAGCAGCAGCGGCGCGATCCGCCGGTCGATCCAGCGCGACACCCGCACGAAGGCGAAGGCCCGGACGCTGTCGAGCGCCGCCTGCACGCACAGCGCCAGCGTCGCCATCAGCAGCAACAGGAACAGCGTGCCCGGGCTCCGGCTCGCCAGCACGCGGTCGAACACCTGGTACATGAACAGCGGCATCGTCAGCATCAGCAGGTTGACGAAGAAACTGAACACGCCACAGGCGGCGAATGCCGTGTAGCAAGCCCTCAGGAGACGATGGACGGTGACGATATCGCGAGACTGCATTCTCGCCTTCGCTGGACCGGGGCTGGCGCGCACGCTCACGCGGCTGTCACCCTACCATATCGCCCGATCCCCGGCGACTGGACGTGCGGTCAGTCCTCGGTGAACTTCGCGAGGTCGATCTCGCCGTGGCGGAACGGAATCCAGTACTTGGTGTCGGGGTTGAACTGGATACCGTAGATATTCGTGCAGAACACCTTCTTCGGCGGCAACTGGCCCGCCGCTTCCTGCTCGCTGCGTGCCGCATCGACGAGTTCGGACGCCTTGAACTTGCCCCAGGCAGAGGCCACGTCGGCACGCTCGGCCTCGGGGAGATCGTTGATCTCCATGGCGAGATCCCACGTCTTCTCCAGGTCGTTCCAAAGATCGTCCAGATAGGTTCCCATGACCCTCGCCTGTCCCGCGTCTCGTTCGGCCGCTCAGCGACGCCGGCTTATAGCAAAAGAGCCAGCCGGTGAAACACGAAAGTTCGGCCTTTGCCGGCCGGCGCGAGTGTCTTATGAAACGCCGGCCCTTGTAAACCGCCTGTCATCGTCCCCGCCGGCCGGGGCCGACCGCCGGTGAAAACAGCCGCCGAGGCGCGATGCTATCCGGCCCGATTCGAAGTTTCCTTCGCCACCGCAGCCTGATCTGGCAGCTCGCGCGCCGCGACGTCGTCGGTCGCTACCGCGGGTCCGCCCTCGGCCTGGTGTGGTCCCTGGTCCAGCCGCTTCTGATGCTGGCCGTCTACACCTATGTCTTCGGCGTGGTCCTGCAGGTCCGCTGGAACGACCGGTTGCCCGACCAGGGTGAAGTGGCATTCGCAGTCATCCTGTTCTCCGGCCTGATCGTGCACGCGCTGTTCGCCGAGTGCTTCACGCGGGCGCCGTCGCTGGTCCTGGAGAACGCGAACTTCGTGAAGAAAGTCATCTTCCCGCTGGAGATCCTGCCGTTCACCACCATGCTGTCGGCGCTGTTCCACGCCAGCGCCAGCATGGTGGTGCTGCTGGCGGCGCATCTGGTGCTGGACCGGGAACTGGCGTGGACCGCATTGCTGCTGCCGGTGGTGCTGGCGCCGCTGCTGATCCTGACCATCGGTATCGGCTGGCTGCTGTCATCGCTGGGTGTGTTCCTGCGCGACATCGGCCAGGTGACGTCGGTGCTCAGCACGGTGCTGCTGTTCGTCAGCCCGATCTTCTTCCCGGTCGAGCGGCTGCCGGAGACGATGCGCGCCTTCGTCTACCTCAACCCGATCAGCCTGATCGTCGACCAGGTCCGCGAGGTGGTGCTGTTCGGACGGCTGCCGGACTGGCGGGCCCTGGGGCTCTACACCCTGGTGGCACTGCTGGTCGCTCAGCTCGGCTACTGGTGGTTCCAGCGCACCCGGCGCGGCTTCGCCGACGCGCTGTGACGGCGGTGCCGGGAGCGCGCAGTGTATTGAGCCGGCCGACGGGCTCCGATAGGACTTCGCCATCGCCGCAGCGTTGCGCTGCATGAACATGAGAGGACCGTCCCGGCCCATGCAAGAGTCCGCCGCCGCAAGCGCCACCGGAGACCGTACGCCGACCTGCGTCCTGGTGCTCGGCATGCATCGCAGCGGCACCTCCGCGCTGACCCGGGTGCTGAACCTGCTCGGCGTCGCCCTTGGCGAGCGGCTGATGCAGGCGGTCGACGGCAACAACGAGACCGGCTTCTGGGAACACCAGGGCGTGGTCGACACGCACGAGGCGCTGCTGGCCACCTTCGGCATGCGCTGGCACGACCCGCGACGCCTGCCGCGCGGCTGGACCGCGACCCCGGCCGCCGATACTGCGCGTGCCGAGATCCGGTCGATCATCGACGGCGAGTTCGCAGACCGGCCGCTCTGGGGCGTCAAGGATCCGCGGATGTGCCGGCTGCTGCCGCTGTGGCTGCCGCTGCTGGCGGAACAGGGTATCCGTCCGGTGGTGGTTCACATGGTCCGCCAGCCCCTGGAGATCGCCCGCTCGCTGGAGCGCCGGGACGCGCTGCCGCGCGGGCAAGGGCTGCTGCTCTGGTTGCGGCATCAGATCGAGGCTATCCGCGCGAGCCAGGGCCTGCCGCAGGCCTGGGTCAGCTACGACGCCCTGGTGACCGACTGGCGATCGGCGGTCAGGCCGATCGGCCGGCAGATCGATGTCGAGCTCGACATCGGTGACACCGAGGCGGCCACGGAAATCGACCGCTTCCTGGTCCCTACACTGCGCCACCACGTCCTCGACGCCGAGGCGATTGAGCGCGACCCCGATCTCGCCGCCTGGGTCGGCGCGATCTACACCGCCGTCGGCGCCGCGGCGACCGGCAAGCCGGCCGGGTTGCTTGCGGTCGCGGACCGCGTCGAGGCCGAAATCGACCGCGCGTCCGTGTATTTCGACCAAGCCTATGAACAGGCCAGCCGTGTCGAGCTGACGCTCGGCGCCGAGATCGCCGAGCGCGACGCCCGCATCGCCGAGCGGGACAGCCGCATCGCGGAGCGTGACAACCGTATCGCCGAGCGCGACAGCCGCATCACCGAGCGCGACGCCCGGATCGCCGACCGAGACGCCCGGATCGCCGAGCGCGACGCCCAGATCGCCGGGCGCGACGCGCAGATGGCGGGCCAGGAGCGTCATATCCGGGCGCTCAACCAGGCAGTCGAGCACTTTCGGGCCGAGCTCACGAAGGCCGAGCAACGGCATGGCTCGGAAATCGCCGAGTTGACGCTGGAGCTCAATGACCGGCGGCGCGAGATCGCCGCTCTGCTGTCCTCGACATCCTGGAAGTTGTCGGCGCCGGTCCGCCGCCTCGGCCGCCCGATCAAGCGGCTGCTCCGCGCCGGCGCGCCGATGCGCCTGCACCCGCGGGCGATGCACGACCTGCGTCGAACCGCCTTCGGCTGGGCGACCGCCGGCACCGACCCGAGCCTGGCGCTCGATCCACCGCGGCCGGGCACATTGCCGACCGGGCCGGTACGGCTGCGCTACACGCTCGACATCGAGAACCACGCCTGGGGGGAGCCGCAGCTCTACTTCGGCATCGGCGGCGACTTCGCGGAGGAGCGCTCCCTCCGACTGCCGACCACCAACAGCGGCCACACCGAGGTCACCGTCGAGATCCCCGCGGGCACCACCGACCTGCGCTTCGATCCGCCCGATGGAGCAGACCAGCTCCGCCTTCGCGACGTCTCCGTGCAGCCATTGGCCGGCCCGGCGGCCGACTGGCGGGCGATGCTCGGCTGGCTGCGGGCCGTGGCGCGTCGGCAGACCCCGCTGGGGCGGGCGGCGCGGAACCTCGCGGTCCTGTGGTCGCCGCCGGCACGCGAGACGGCGCGCGCCCGTCGCCGCGGCGAGGTCTGGACCGGCCCGCGCGATGACTACCCCAGCTGGGCGGCCGCCTACGACACCCTCACCCCGCAGGATCGCGCGGCGATCCGCGCCCGCATCGAGCGGCTCGGCGACGCGCCGACCATCTCGGTGGTGATGCCCGTCTACGATCCCCCACCGGCGTTCCTGGAAGAGGCCATCGAATCGGTGACGCGCCAGCTCTATCCGAACTGGGAGCTGTGCATCGCCGACGACTGCTCGACCGACCCCGAGGTGTCGCGGATCCTGGAGCGCCGGTCGCAGGCCGACGCCAGGATCAAGGTGATCCGCCGTGATCGCAACGGCCACATCTCCCAGGCCTCCAACTCGGCTCTCGCGCTGGCGACCGGCGCCTACGTGGCGCTTCTCGACCATGACGACGTGCTGGCCGAGCACGCCCTCTACATGGTCGCGGAGACGATCGCGGCACATCCGGACGTCGACGTGATCTACTCCGACGAGGACAAGCTCGACGCGCGCGGCCAGCGCTGCGCGCCCTACTTCAAGCCGGACTTCAACCCGGACCTGTTCCACTCGCAGAACTTCGTGAACCACCTCGGCGTCTATCGCCGCAAGCTGGTCGAGGCGGCCGGCGGCTTCCGCGAAGGCTTCGAGGGCAGCCAGGACTACGATCTGGCGCTGCGGGTCATCGAGCGCTCAGCGGTCGAACGGGTGCGCCACATCCCGCACGTGCTCTACCATTGGCGGGTTCTGGAAGGCTCGGTCGCACTGGCCGCCGACCAGAAATCCTATGCCCACGACCGCGCCCTTCGCGCACTCGCCGAGCATTTCGAGCGTCGCCATGTCGCGGCGACGGTCGAGGAGGCCCCCGCCGGCCGCTATCGCAGGGTACGCTACCCCGTGCCGGTTCCGGCTCCGCGGGTGTCGGTGATCATCCCGACGCGCGACCGGGTCGAGCTGCTGCGCACTGCCATCGGCTCGCTGCTGGAGAAAACCGACTACCCGGACATCGAGGTGCTGATCGTCGACAATGGCAGCACCGAGGATGCGACCCTGGAATACTTCCAGCAGTTGACCGCCGCCGATCCGCGGGTCCGCGTCGTGCCCGACGACGGTCCGTTCAACTATTCCCGCCTCAACAACCGCGCCGCGGCCGAGGCCACCGGCGCGGTGCTATGCCTGCTCAACAACGACACCGAGGTGATGCACGCCGACTGGCTGTCGGAGATGGTCGGTCACGCCATGCGGCCGGAAGTCGGGGCGGTGGGCGCCAAACTCTATTACGCCGACGGCGGGGTGCAGCACGCCGGCGTGGTGCTCGGGATCGGCGGCATCGCCGGCCACGTCTTCATCGGCCTGCGGCCCGGCCAGCCCGGCTACTTCTCGCGCGAGGCGCTGACCCAGAGCTATTCCGCGGTGACCGCCGCCTGCCTGGTCACCCGCCGCGAGATCTTCGAGCAGCTCGGCGGGCTCGACGAGGCCAACCTGGGCGTCGCCTTCAACGACGTCGACTACTGCCTGCGGGTCTGGGAGTCCGGTCATTCGGTGGTCTGGACCCCGTTCGCCGAGCTGTACCATCACGAGTCCGCCTCGCGCGGCTCCGATGAGGATCCGACCAAGCGGGCCCGCTTCCGCAAGGAGATCCGGTACATGCGCGAGCGCTGGGGGGTCCGGATCGCCGCCGATCCGTTCTACAATCCCAACCTTTCGCTCGCCCATGACGACTTCCGCCCGGCGGTCCCGCCGCGGGCGAGCAAGCCGTGGCTGAAGCGCTGAGAGCGTGAGAATGACGAATTCCGAGCGCGACGAGGCGAACGAGGCCGGCCGGCTGGAGCTCGAGATCGAGACCCTCGCCGTCGAGGTCGAGTCGCTGCGCGGCCGGCTGCAGGACGTCGAGATGCAGCGCGACCTGCTCCGGGCCGAGCGCAACAACCTGCTGGCGTCGACCTCCTGGCGACTGACCGCGCCGGTAAGATGGCTCGGGCATCTGCTGAAGCACGTCCTCGGCCGCCGCCACACCCTGTTTCCGGCAAAGCTGGTCGATATCGACGATCTCGGCCATGGCCACTACGTCGCCACCGACATCCGGCCATTCGTGCTGCTGGCATCGAATCGCGGCGCGATGCCGACCGGCTGGGTGGAGCTGACCTACCGGATCGCCGCCGGCGACCGGGTGGCGACGCCCTCGCTGTTCGCCGACCGCGGCGACGGCACCACCGAGCTCGACCGCAAGCGGCTGCCGCCGACCGAGGGCGAGCTCGTCACCACCTATCTGCGGCTGCCCGACAGGGTCCGGGCGATTCGCCTCGACCCGGTCAACTGGAAGGGCCGGTTCGAGATGACCGATCTCAGTGCCCGCGAGATCACCCGCGCCGGCCTGGGGCTGACCCTGATCGGCCGGCAGCTGCGCCAGGAAGGGCTCGGCACGCTGATCGGCCGCCTGCGCCGCGGCGGCATCGCCGGCTTCAAGGAATACCTGGCGCGCCAGGCCACGCGTTCGATCGAGAACTACGAGAACTGGCGCGACCTGTTCTGGACGTTGAACGACGCCGACCGGACGGCGATCCGCGCCCACGTTGCGCGCCTGACCCGGCGGCCGAAGTTCTCGGTCGTGCTGCCGACCTACGAGACGCCGCCCGGCCTGCTGACCGCCGTCATCGATTCGGTGCTCGCCCAGCTCTACCCGGACTGGGAGCTGTGCATCGCCGACGATGCGTCGAAGAGCCCGGACGTGCGCCGCATCCTGGAGCGCTACGCCGCCGCCGACCCGCGCATCAAGGTGGTGTTCCGTCCCGCCAATGGGCACATCTCGGCCGCCTCGAACGCGGCGCTCGAGCTGGCAACCGGCGACTATGTGGCGCTGCTCGACCACGACGACCTGCTGACAGAGGACGCGCTGTACTGGATGGCGGTCGAACTGGAGGCGCATCCCGACGCCGACCTGATCTACTCCGACGAGGACAAGATCGACGAGGGCGAGCGGCTGTTCGATCCGTTCTTCAAGCCCGACTGGTCGCCAGAGCTGTTCCTGTCGCAGAACATGATCAACCACCTGGGGGTCTATCGCCGCTCGCTGGTGGAGGAGGTCGGCCGCTTCCGGCTCGGCTTCGAGGGCAGCCAGGACTACGACCTGGCGCTGCGGGTGATCGAGCGCAGCAGCCCGGACCGCATCCGTCACGTCCCGGTGGTGCTGTATCACTGGCGCACCGCAAAGGGTTCGATCGCGACCGGCGGCGAGGCCAAGAGCTACGCCCACGACGCCGCGCGGCGCGCCATCGCCGAGCACCTGCAGCGCACCGGCCAGCACGCCGCCGTGGTTCCCGGCAAGGACAGCTACAGTCACCGGGTCGTTGCCGAACTGCCGGCGCCGGCGCCGAAGGTCAGCATCGTGGTACCGACCCGCGACAAGGTCGAGATCCTGCGGATGTGCGTGGACGGCCTGCTCGAGCGGACCGATTACCCCGATTGGGAGCTGATCGTCGTCGACAACGGCAGCCGCGAGGCCGCGACGCGGCACTACCTCGAGCGGATCGCCGAGGACCCGCGCATCCGGGTGCTGCGCGACGATGGGCCGTTCAATTTCTCGCGGCTCAACAACCGCGCGGTCGCCGTTGCCGGCGGCGAACTGGTGCTGCTGCTCAACAACGACATCGAGCCGATCAATCCCGAATGGCTGACCGAGATGGTGCGCGAGTTGAGCCGCCCCGGCATCGGCGCGGTCGGCGCCAAGCTGTACTACCCGGACGACACCGTGCAGCACGTCGGGGTGACGATCGGCATCGGCGGCGTCGCCGGGCATTTCGAAAAGCGGCTGCCCCGCGAGGCGGGCGGCTACTTCCAGCGGCCGAACCTTGTGCACAACGCCAGCGCCGTGACCGCTGCCTGCCTGCTCACCACCAAGGCGCTCTACGACCGGGTCGGCGGGCTCGACGAAGTCGACCTGGCGGTCGCCTTCAACGACGTCGACTTCTGCCTGAAGATCCGCGCCGCCGGGCTGCGTATCGTCGTCACACCCTACGCCGAGCTGTACCACCACGAGTCGGTGTCACGCGGCAGCGACAATGCGCCGGAGAAGCTGGAGCGCTTCCTGCGCGAGGCCCGCACCATGCGCGAGCGCTGGGCGGCGGTGATCGACGAGGACCCCTACTGGAACCCGAACCTGCACATCGACAGCGAGACGCCCACGCTGGGCTTCCCGCCGCGGATCCAGAAGCCGTGGCGGCGGGACAAAGCCGGGAGCGCGGAGCCGAGGCCGCGGGCGGCCGAGTAGACAGGCCCGTCGCGGCGTGGGTTCCGGCTCTGCGCTGCGCTCCGGCCGGAATGACGAAAGAAATGGAGCGGCCAGTGCGCCCCACCCCTTTCCGTCGTCATTCCGGACCGTGCCGCCGCAGGCGGCACGGAGCCGGAACCTACCCGCCGTTCCGCTACTCCGCGGCGACCGCCCGTCCCGACCCCGACTGCCGGCTGACCAAGCGGGCATAGAGACCGCCCTTCGCCAGCAGTTCCTCATGGCGGCCGACCTCGGCGACCCGACCGGCCTCGAGCACGACGATCCGGTCGGCGCCGCGCACGGTGGAGAGCCGGTGGGCGATCACCACCGTGGTGCGGCCCTGCTGCAGGCGGTCGAGGGCGCCGCGCACCAGCCGCTCGTTGACGGCGTCGAGATGCGAGGTCGCCTCGTCGAGGATCAGCATCGGCGCGTCCTTCAGGAACGCCCGGGCGATCGCCACCCGCTGGCGCTGGCCGCCGGACAGGCTGGCGCCGCGCTCGCCGACCGGGGTCGCCAGGCCGTCGGGCAGGGCATCGACCAGGTCGCCGAGGGCGGCATGGTCGACCGCGGCCCGCAGCTCGGCGGCGCTGGCGTCCGGCCTCGCCATGCGGATGTTGGCCTCCAGGGTGTCGTTGAACAGGTAGGTGTCCTGCGCCACCAGGGCGACCCGCTGCAGCACCTGGTCGACCCGGTGCTCGCGCAGGTCGCGGCCGTCCAGCAGCACGCGGCCGCTCTCAGGATCCCAGAACCGCATCAGCATCTGTGCCGTGGTGGTCTTGCCGGCCCCCGACGGCCCGACCAGCGCCACGGTCTCGCCCGGCGCCACCGTGAAGCTCACACCATCGAGGGCCGGCCGGCCGGTGCCGGGGTAGCGGAACCGCACGTCCTCCAGCGACAGCGCCGCCCCGCGACTGATCGCCTCGACGGCCACGCCCGGGCCGTCTTGCACCACCGGCGTCTCGGTCTGCACCGCATAGATGCGCCGGGTGGCGCCCAGGGTATCGGCGAGCTGCCGGCCGATCTGGGCGATTTCCGAAACCGGCAGGAAGGCGGCGATGCCGAGCAGGGTGAGCAGCGGAAGCAGGCCGGGGTCGATCGCACCGGCGGAGGCCCGGGCGGCGCCGGTGACGACGATCGCCAGGCCACCGAGGCCGGTAAGTACCTCCAGCAGGCTGCTCTGAGCGGTCAGCTCGCGGAAGAACGGCATGCGATGGCCGACATGCGCGTCGGTCAGCCGGTCCAGGTCGTCGCCGCGGCGACGCTCCTGGCGGTTGGCGACGATCTCGCCGAGACCTTGCACCGAGTCGACGGCATGCGCCGCCAGCTCGCCCGCGACCTCGCGCGCCTTCGAGCCGAGTCTGTCGACACGGCCGCGCATCAGCCATGGGCACAGCCCGACCGCCAGCAGGAACGGCGCCAGGGCGACGGCCAGCCAGACATCGGCCCAGGCCAGGGTCGCCAGCACCGCCGCCGGCACCAGCACCGCCACGAAGGCCGGGGCGACGGTGTGAGCGAAGAAATACTCGACCAGCTCGACGTCCTGGGTGGCGATTCCCATCAGGTCGCCGGTGCGCCGCCGCACCAGGTAGGCGGGTGCGAGCTTGTCGAGCTTGTCGAAGATGGCGATGCGCATCTCGGCCAGCAGCCGGAACGCCACGTCATGCGCCAGCCAGGATTCCGCCCAGTGCAGGATGCCGGCCAGCGGCGCCGTCACGAACAGCCAGGGCAGCAGCGGCTCGAACGGCCGGCCCTCCTTCAGCGCCAGCACGATCAGCGCGCTGATCACGCCGACGCCGATGAAGGCGACGACGCGGGCAACGCCGAACAGGAAGGTCGCCGTCATCTTGCCTTTCCAGGGCGCGATCATGCCGAGCAGCAGGGTGACGAGCCGGATCCAGCCGAGGCCCTCCGCCGCCACGATGCCCTCGGTCGGCCCGCCGACGGCGCCGTCATGGCGGCCCACGGCCTCCACCGTCGGCCCGGCCGGCGCGACGTCGAGCTCGGCGTCGCCGGCGGCGCGCTCGGCGTCGCGCACCTGCTCGGCCATCAGCGTGGCGTAGACCCCGCCCTTGGCCAGCAGTTCGCGGTGCGGCCCCTGTTCCACCACCCGGCCCTCGTCGAGCACCAGGATGCGGTCGCAGTCGACCACGCTGGACAGGCGGTGCGCCAGGATCAGCGTGGTCCGCCCCTGCATCAACTTGTCCAGGGCGGCCTGGATGGTCGCCTCGTTCTCGGCGTCGACGGCCGACAGCGCCTCGTCGAGCACGAGGATCGGCGCGTCACGCAGGATCGCCCGGGCGATCGCAACGCGCTGGCGCTGGCCGCCCGACAGCTTGATGCCCTTCTCGCCGACCGGGGTGTCGTAGCCCTGCGGCAGGCCGGTGACGAAGCCGTGGATGTTGGCCGCCCTGGCGGCCTCGATCACCTGTTCCTCGGTGGCGTCGGGCCGGCCGAGCCGGATGTTCTCGCCGATTGTGCCGTGGAACAGGAAGGCGTCCTGCTGGACCACGGCGACCCGGCTGCGGATCGCCTCGAAGGGCAGACTCCGCAGGTCCTCGCCGCCGATCCGCACACTGCCGGCGTCGGGATCGTAGAACCGCAGCAGCAGCCGCACGATCGACGACTTGCCGACCCCGGAAGGCCCGACCACGCCGACGCGCTCGCCCGGCCGAACCGCGAAGCTCAGGCTCTCGTGGGTGACACGGCGCGAGCCGGGATAGGCGAAGCGCACGCCCTCGAAGGCGATGCCCGGCTCAAGGTCCGGCACCTCCCGGGCGGGCGCGTCGGCGACCGGCGGGACGGCGTCGAGCAGCCGGTACAGGCCCTGTGCCGCCGACAGCCCGACCATGCCCTGGTGCAGCACCGAGCGCAGGTCGCGCATCGGCCGGAATATCTCGACACCCAGCAGCAGGATCACCAGCAGCGCCGACAGCTCCATGGCGCCGGCCTCGACCCGATAGGCTCCCAGCGCCAGCGCGCAGGCGGCACCCAGCGCGATCGAGGCGTCGGTTATGCCGCGCGCCAGGGTGTTGGTGCCGAGCACCCACATGGTGGTGCGGAACAGCTCGCGCGCCTTCTCCGCCAGCACCGCGGCGCGCTCGGCCGAGCGGCCGAACGCCTTCAGGGTGGCGAGGCCTTGGATCGCGTCGAGCAGCTCGGCGGCGAAGGCCGCGTAGGCGCGCTGCCGGGCGATCGAATTGCGGGTGTCCTTCTTGTGCCACGCCGCGGGTGCGATCAGCGCCAGCAGCGCGAAGCCGCACATCACCGCCGCCACCGGCAGGTCGAGCCAGCCGACGAAGGCGAAGATGAGCAGCGGCGTGAGCGCAGCGACCAGCAGCTGCGGCAGGTACTGGCCGAAATAAGTCTCCAGCTGCTCGACGCCGTCGATCAGCACCAGCGTCAGGTCGCCGGACCGCGAGGCGCCGACATAAGCCGGCCCGAGCGCCGTCAGCCGCTCGAACAGGGTGCGGCGCAGCCGCTTCTGCACGATCGCCGCGGTCTCGTGGGCGACCATCGTGCGCCACTGCTCGAACACGCCGCGCAGGACCATGACCACCGCGATGCCGGCGGCGGCGGGCAGCAACTCGGAAAGGCCGTCGCCGGCGAACACCCGGGCGATGAGCCAGCCGAGCAGCGCCAGCCGTGCGACACCGAGGGCGACCGCGACCAGCCCGATCACCACCGCCCAGGCGATGCGGCCGCGCACACCCTTGGTGAAGGCCCACAGACGAGGTTCGAGATGCATGCCGGCGCTCCAGACTTGCGAGTGAGTCGCAGGACCCTACCCCCGAACGCTTTCGTACGTCCGCGCACAAATTCGAGGATCACCCGTAGAAAAACGTACAGTCAAATCCTCGCGCGGGCAGCTATCCTGGCACCATGATCGGAGACTGGGACAACCTGCGTGTGTTCCTCGCACTCGCCGAGGAGGGCAACCTGACGGCGGCGGCCCGCCGCCTGCGGGTCAGCCACCCGACCATCGCCCGGCGCATCAAGGCACTCGAGGACGAGCTCGGGACCCGGTTGTTCGACCGCCTGCCCGACCGCTTCCAGCCGACCGAGCAGGCGCTGGAGCTACTGCACGACGTCAAGGAGATGGAGCGGGCCTCGCTCTCGATCGACCGGCGCAGTGCCGGCCTCTCCGGCTCGCATCTCGGAACCGTCAGGATCTCGGTCGACGAGACCATGGCCGAGTTCCTGTCCCGCCACCTGGCCAGCCTGACCGCCAATCACAAATGCATCGAGTTCGAGATCGCGGTCGCCCACACCTCGGCCAACCTGTCGCGGCGCGAGGCGGACCTGCTGATCCGCGACCAGGTGCCGGACCTGGCCAGCCTGGTCGGTCGCAAGCTCGCAACCTTCGCCTATGCGGTCTACGCAGTCCCCGAATTGGCGCGCGGCTGCGACGGCTCGCCCGAGGCGCTGCGCGCACTGCCCTGGGCCGGATTCGACGACGACCACCGCTACATGCCTGGGCAGGCCTGGCAGACTACGGTCCTCGGCAACCAGCGCCCGGCGGTTCGCACCAACAACGGCGTGGTGCTGGCCCATGCCGTCCGCGGCGGCAACGGCGTCGGCGTGCTGCCCTGCTTCCTCGGCGACCCCGACCCCGCCATCGTCCGCCTCACCCCGGTGATCCGCGAGGCCGCCACCGAGCAGTGGCTGCTGGTGCACAACGACCTGCGCAACGTGCCGCGGGTGCGCATCGTCATGGACGCCCTGGTCGAGCTGTTCCGCGCGTGCCGGGCGGAGGTCGAGGGCGAGGCCGGCGTGGTGGTTCCGATGCGCGCGGCATCGGCATAGGGGCTTGCGGCCAGCCGCCCAATCATGGTCAATCAAGTTCAATCGTTTCGAGTGAACTTGATTGGGAGAGCGCCGTGACGACCAGGGTGCTGACCGCGCATGTGCCGCTGCCCATGGCAGAGAAGGTCGACGAGATCGCCTCGCGCCTCGACCGGTCGCGCGGTTGGGTCGTCAAGCAGGCGCTGTCCGCCTGGATCGAACAGGAAGAGGAACGTCGGAGGATGACGCTCGAGGCTCTGGCCGACGTCGACGCCGGAGCCGTCATCGATCATCAGGCCGTACAGGCGTGGGCCGACAGCCTCGACGCGGACGACCCGGCGCCGCGCTGATGCAGGTGCAATGGACCAGCCGGGCTTACGCCGACCTTACCCGCCTGTATGAATTTCTTGCTCCGGTAAATCGGCGGGCGGCCGCACGGGTCGTGCAATCCCTGACCGCCGCCGCCCGGCGGTTGGTCGAGCACCCGCGCATCGGCGAGCGACTGGAGGAGTTCGATCCGCTGGAGGTTCGCCGAGTCGTCATAGGCCGCTACGAGATGCGGTCCGAGATCAGGCATTCGAGCATCTTCATCCTGCGCATCTGGCATACCCGCGAGGACCGATAGCCGGTCACGTCGGGTTCTCGGCCTGCCCGCCGTTCCGGAAAACGCCCCACTCCCTTCCATAGACACAGTTGAGCGTTTGGCGTATCAAATCGCAGTTACGATTTGCGCATGCTGTTCGACTGGGACGAGGCAAAAGCCGCATCGAATATCGTGAAGCATGGAATCGCGTTCGAGGCAGTCCATGATTTCGAGTTCGACGGCGCGCTGATCGTCGATGATGACCGCCGGGATTACGGCGAGCTTCGAAAACGAGCTTACGGGCGGATCGGAGACCGTCTGCATGTCTTGGTCTTCACCCAACGCGCCACGAGGGTTCGCGTTATCAGCCTTCGTCGCGCCAGCCGCCGGGAGTTCGCAATCTTCAAGGCCAGGAAGCGCGAGGGATAGAAGAATGACCAGGCTTACGCATCGACGGCCGCTGATCGAGCCTACCGAGGAGGAAGACGCCGCGATCACCGCTGCCGCGGCGAGCGACCCCGACGCGCGCGAACTGACGGACGAGGAGCTTGCCGGCCTGCGGCCTTTCGCCGAGGTGTATCCGGAGCTGGTGCGCCGGCGCGGGCCGCAGAAGGCGCCGACCAAGATGCAGGTTTCGATCCGCCTCGACCGCGACGTGGTCGATCGCTTCCGGCGCGACGGCCCGGGTTGGCAGGCCCGCATGAACCAGGTCCTGCGCCAGGCGGCCGGCCTTGACCGCTGACCGGGAGGGCGGGATGTCGGCCGGATCCGACTTCGCCGCCGAGGGCGGCTGCACCTGCGGCGCGGTGCGTTACCGGATGACCAGCCGGCCGCTGTTCGTGCACTGCTGCCACTGCCGCTGGTGCCAGCGTGAGACCGGCAGCGCCTTCGTGCTGAACGCCATGATCGAGGCGGACCGGGTCGAGATGCTGATCAGACCGGGTCCAGCCGGCCAGCACGGAACAGCAGCGCCAGGCTCGCCGTGCCGAGCGCCGCATAGGCGGCACAGCCGAGCGCCAGCGCCTCGATGGTGACGCCGAGATCGAGCAGCGCGCCCAGCAGCGCCGGCGACAGCGCGCTCGCCACCACCCCGCAGGCGGTAACCAGGGCGCGGATCGAGCCGAGGTTCCGCAGGCCGTAAAGCTCCGCCCAGAGGGTGCCGAGCAGTGTGGAGCTGAAGCCGGCGGTGGCGCCCGCCGACATCAGGAACAAATAGCCCGACCAGATCGTGTCGAAGGCGGCCAGGACGAGCAGGCCGAGCACCAGCGGCAGCAGGTAGAAGCGCGCGGTCCGGCGGGCGCCGATGCGGTCGACCACCTGCCCGGCGACCAGCGCCGCGCCGACCTGGCATGCGGCATAGCCGACATAGCCGGCGGCGAAGGCGGCGAGGCTCCAGCCCTTGGACTCCACCAGGTGCACCTGCAGGAACAGCACGCCGGTGACGATGAAGGACGGCGCCATGGCCGCGAGCAGGATGCGATGGAACATCGGGTCGCGCGCCACCTCGCCCCGCGTCCACTGGCGTCCGGCCGCCGGACCCGCCGAGGCCGTACGCGTCACCAGCCCGGCGTGGCGCCGGCCGTGGCCGGCGAGCAGCAGCAGCGCCAGCGGCAGGAACACGGCCAGGACCAGCACCGCGGCACCGCCATAGGTCCCGCGCCAGCCATAGGCAGCGATCGCCGCGACAACCACCACCGGCCACAGCGCCTCCCCCGCCGGAAACCCCATTGCGGCGAGGCTGACCGCGCGGCCGCGCACCGTCGGATCGGCATAGCGCGCCACCGACGTCACTGCGGTGTGGGAAGCCAGGCCCTGGCCGAAGAACCGCAACAAGAACACCGCCAGCACGAGCGTCAGCGGACCGGCGGCGGTGGCGGCCGCGCAGGCGGCCACCGTCAGGCCGGCCAGCACCACCGCGGCGAACAGCCTGAGGTCGACCCGATCGATCAGCCCGCCGCCCCAGATCAGCAGGAAGCCGCTGGCCAGCGTGGCGGCCGAATACAGCGCCCCGAACCCGGCATGCCCGAGGCCGAACGCCGCGTGGAACTCGTGCGCGAACAGCGAGATGAAGTAGGTCTGGCCCGCGCTTGAGGCGAACGCCATCAGGAAGCCGAACGCCAGCAGCCGCCAGTCCGACCGCAGCGCCGCCAGCCCGGCGAGCCTCACCCCGCCCCTCCGGCCCGCAGCGCCATCAGCTCGGGCGGGCTCTCCACCCCCGGCAACGGCACCACCCCTCGGGCGACCGCCGCGATGCCGCCGCCGGCCGCATCGAAGACCGCACGGCTGGCCAGGATGGCGTCGCCGGTGACCTTGCAGGCCTGCTCGATCCGCGAGGCGAGATTGACGACGTCGCCGATCACCGTGAACTCCAGCCGGTCGACGGTGCCGACGTTGCCGACCAGCGCCGGGCCGGCATGCAGCCCGATCCGCTGCCGCAGCACCGGCCGGCCGCGCGCCGCCCGCTCGGCATTGAGCTCGTCCAGGGCGCGGTTCATGCCGATCGCCGCGCGGACTGCCCGCCCCGAACTGTCGGGCAGCGCGCCGGTGGCGCCGAAGGTGGCGAGGATGCCGTCGCCGGTGAACTTGTCGACCGAGCCGCCCTCGACGAAGATCGCCGCGGTCATGCGGGCCTGGTAGTCGGCCAGCAGCTTCAGCGTCTCGTCGGGCCCGAGCGCATGCGACAGCGGCGTGAACGCCTCGAGGTCGGAGACCAGCACCACCACCTCGCGAACCCGCCCGCCCGGCTTCATGAAGTCGGCGTCGGCGGTGGCGATGCGCTCGGCGACCTCGGGCGAGAAATAGCGGCGCAGCTGGCCGTTGGCCTGCTCCAGCGCCACCGCGCGCCGCACCGTCAACCGCGCGACCCAGGCGACCACGCTGATGGCGATGCCGGTGGCGACGGTCAGCCCCAGGGTGTAGGCGACCTTGCCGCGGTGTATCGCATCACCCATCACGTGCTCCTCCCAGGTCGCCTGGGTGGCCAGCGATGTGCGTGGGTCGTCCAATCCGATCGCCAGCAGCGCCAGCTGGTAGACCAAGGCGAGACCGGTGACGGCGAGCGGGTAGCTCGGCTGCAGGGTGATGGCGCTCAACGCGCAGATCACCAGCGCCGCCGGCAGGCCGGTCTTGACCAGATAGGCGGCCGGGACCGTCTCGATGCCGGCCCCCTGCCACTCCATGAACGGCGACGGCGCGATCGTGGCGAAGGCCACCAGGATCGAGGCGAAGCCGACCAGCGTCGGCGACCGCCGCCGCGCCAGCGCCCAAAGCAGCACCGCCATGATCGCCATGTCCAGCAGGCCGGTGGTCCCGACGAACAGCTTGCCGGAGGACGAGGTGATGAAGGTCGTGCCGATCGCGGTCCACAGCCCGGAGGCGATCATCAGCGCGATCAGGAACCAGCGCAGTCCCTGCCGCTCGCGCTCGCGGAGCAGGGCCGAAATCTCATCCATCAGCTGCGCCAGCGCAGGATGGTCTCGCGCACCGGGTTCTCGAACGGCGTGCCGTCGCTGCGCCAGGCGGCATAGGCCTTCTTCAGGCGGTAGTACCACTTGGCCTGCACGTCGGCGTCGTTGATCAGCAGCAGCGCCGGGTTGTGCACGAGACCGCGCTGCTGGCGCACCACGACGTCCCGGTCCTGCGCCAGGAAGCGCCGCGCGAACGGCGCCAGGACCGGCTTCAGCAGTGACAGCCAGGGAATGGTCCAGAAGATCATGTGGTGGATCTCGGTGGTCGTCGCGTCGATCGGCGTGACCGCCGTCACGCCGCAAACCCGATGCCGGCCGATCTCGATGTCCTCGACCCGGATGCCCGGCAGCCGGAAGCGGATCTCGGTCGTGGGGGTGCCGCCCAGGAGCTTGTAGGCGGCCGAGTTGCTCGACGGCTGATGGCGCAGCATGGCGAAGCCGAGGTCGCTGGGGCCGAAGCGCTTGGCCTTCTCGTGAATGGACTTGCGCGACCGCCACCACCAACTGGTGTGGACGAACGGCCCGTGCGCCGGATCCATCAGGCCGATGACCGCATGATCGATATGGCAGGGGAAGGTCATGCGCTGCACCAGCCCGGGGGCACGCGCGGTGACCGCCGGCAAGTCCGGCGGCGCCACCGCGGGCTCGGCGGTCGAGCGCGGGTCGGACGGCATGTAGATCCAGATTCCGCCATGCCGGTCGACCGTCGGGTAGCTGCGGACGCGGATCCGGCCGACCTCCATCGCCTGGTCGGCGGTCAGCGACGGGATCGCGGTACAGCGGCCGTCCGGCGCGAACCGCCAGCCATGATAGCAGCACTCGACCTCATGGCCGTCGAAGCTGCCGTCCGACAGCGGGATCCCGCGGTGCGGGCAGATGTCCCTGAGCGCGAACACCGACCCGTCCTGGGCTCGGCCGAGCAGCACCGGCTCGCCGAGCAGGGTCTTGGCGCGCATGGCGCCCTGGCCGAGTTCGCCGGAGGGCATCGCGAAGTACCAGATGTCACGCAGGAAACCGTCATCACGCCCGGTTGGCGTGGCTTCGGGCGCAATCACGTCGGATATGCTGCTTGGACTCGCGGGGGTTGGCGACGGCATGGCGCGGACAGTGCCACCAGCCCCGGCGGGTGGCAACCATGCGCTATCCAGCGGCGTCCGCAGGATCAGCCGCTACGGCCGGCTTCCGCGCGACCGGTGTATCGGCCGGCAGGCGCGCGACATGCGTGATGAAGCAGTCGATCGTCCGCCCGGAGCGGGTAACCGGCAGGATCAGCTTCTCATGCAGGAATCGGCCGCGCTCGCGTGGATACAGGGCGGAGCGTTCGACCTGCACCACTTGGTAGACCGCAACCAGCGGACGCCGGCTCGCCACGACGCGGTCATACTGGCTGCGCACCACCTGCCGCACCGGCTCGGCATAGCTGGACAGGTAGCGTCCGGTCATGTCGACGCCGATATCCTCCGCGACGGTCCCGCCGAACACCCGGCAAAGATAGTCGTCGCGCTCCTCGTCCCGATCGTAGACGCAGAGCGACCCGATCAGGTCGCCGAGTTCGATCACGTCGAAAGCCGAACGCGGCACCATCCACTCGCCCAGGCCGGCGTCCAGCCAACGATTGAACAGCCGGCGATTCGCGGCGACCTGCAAGGCATGCTCGTCGCCGGGCCCCAGCCCGGCCTCGCGCTCCCTGGTCCATTGCAGGTCGTATTGAATCGGGCTCGACACGCTGTTCGCCAGGGTTCCCGGTTTCGAGGGTCGCGTACGCTAGTACCGACGCCCGGCGAAATCCAGCACGATCAAATCGAGCATTTTAAGCAACTTATGCCAATATTCGGTCGATCCGAACTCAGTACACCAGCTGGTCGTCGCCGCCGGATCCGCCGATCACGATCTCGCCGCGATCGGCGAGATCCTTTGCCGACTGCACCATGGCCTGCTGCGCGTCCTCGACGTCCTTCAGGCGGATCGGGCCGAGGGCCTGCATGTCCTCGCGCATCAGCTTGCCGGCGCGTTCCGACATGTTGGAGAAGAACAGGTCGCGCAGTTCCTCGGACGAGCCCTTCAGGGCGATCACCAGCTTGTCCTTGTCGACCGCGCGCAGCAGCGTCTGCACGCCGGCCGGGTCGAGCCGCTGCAGGTCCTCGAAGGTGAACATCAGCGAGCGGATGCGCTCGGCGGCATCCTTGTTGCGCTCCTCCAGGGCCGACAGGAAGCGGCTCTCGGTGGCGCGGTCGAGGTTGTTGAAGATCTCGGCCATCATCTCATGGCTGTCGCGCCGGTTGGTGCGCGCCAGGTTGGACATGAACTCGGTGCGCAGCACCCGCTCGACGTCCTTCTCGATCTCCTTGTTGACCGCCTCCATGCGCAGCATGCGCATGACCACTTCCATGGCGAAGTTCTCCGGCAGGGTCGCCAGCACCTTGGCGGCGTGGCCCTGCTGGATCTTGCCGAGAATCACCGCCACGGTCTGCGGGTACTCGTTCTTCAGGTAGTTCGCCAGCACCTGCTCGTTCACGTTGGCGAGCTTGTCCCACATGGTGCGGCCGGCCGGACCGCGGATCTCCTCCATAATCTCGGAGACCCGATCCTCGCCCAGCACCTTGGTCAGCAGGCGTTCCGTGGAGTCGAGCGAGCCGACCAGCGAGCCGGTGGAGGACACCTGCTCGGCGAACTCGACGAACAGCCGCTCGACGATGTTCGACGACACCGTGCCGAGGCTGGCCATGACCTGGGAGATCTCCTTGATCTCCTCGTCGTCCATCTGCCCGAACAGCTTGGCGGCCTGCTCCTCGCCCAGAGACATCAGCAGGATGGCGGCCTTCTCCGGTCCGGAGATACTGCGGTAGTCCTCACGAACGCGCATACCCATGGCGCGAGATCCCCGATCGTCGGATGACAGGCAATGCCGGCCGCATCATAGCCGAATCGGCACGATGTTCACAGCTAGCCGTCCAGTTGTCACGGCTGCAACACCGCAAGCCGCCGCATTCCGCCGGGGCGCTTGCGCCCTTGCCGGAGGCCGGCACCCAGCTATGATGCGCGCGCTTCGGTCAAGGGGAGATCACCACCGTGCGTCGACTGCTTATCGGCCTCGCCGCCCTGCTCGCCACCGCGCTTCCGGCCGCGGCGGAGGAACCCTCCTTCGTCAGCTTCGGCGCAGGCTACTATGATCTGTTCGACGACCAGGGCGCCGGCGAGGCGAGGCTGGAGTACCGGTTCGCGGAGAAGGACAAGTTGTTCTTCTTCACGCCGTTCGTCGGCGTCATGGCGACCACCGACGCCGCGACCTACGGTTATGCCGGGGTGGGGATCGATATCTTCTTCGGGCCGCGCGTGGTGCTGACCCCGAACTTCGCGGTCGGCCTCTACGGCGACGGCGACGGCAAGGATCTCGGACATGCCGTCGAGTTCCGTTCCGGCCTCGAACTCGCCTACCGCTTCGACGACTATTCCCGGATCGGCCTGTCGTTCACGCATATCTCGAACGCCGGCCTCGACGAGCACAACCCCGGCGTTGAATCGCTGGTGCTGGTCTATTCGATGCCGTTCGGCAAGCTGTTCGGCGAGTGATCGGGGATTGCTGACCGTCTGGGCCTGGACGCCCGGCATCCGGCCCCCCACCTCGGCTCGATGAGCCGGCTACCTCTCGCGACCATCATCCTGGCCGTGGTGCTGGCCGCCGTGTTCGCATGGCAGCTGCAGCTCGACGCCTATCACGACATGCAGGCAGTGCTGGCGCTCGGCGTCGTGCCGGCGCATCTGTTCGGCCTGCGCATCCCGCCGCCATCGCTGGACCTGCTGCCGCCGGTCGTCACCCTGGTGACCGCGCAGGGCCTGCACGGCGGCCTCGGCCATCTGGTCGGCAACCTGGCGGCACACGCCTTCGTGGCGCCCACGGCGGAATTCCGGGTCGGGCCGCTCCGACTTCTGGCGGTCTTCCTGGTGGCCGGCGCGGTCGGGCTGGCGGTCGAAGCCGCGGCGACGCCGACCTCCACCATCCCGATCCTCGGCGCCAGCGCCTCGGTCGCCGGCATCATCGGCGCGGTCGCCCGGCGGGCGCCGCAGGCCCGGGTGCGGCTCGCCGTGCCGACCCGCGGGTTCCGGCTGCGACGTGTCGAGATCCCGGTGCTGCCGCTGATCGCGTTCTGGCTGGTCGCACAGGTCGCCGGCATCGCCTTCGAGGAGGGCGAGCCGGTGGCGTTCCTGGCGCATGCGACCGGCTTCGTAGTCGGCGCGCTGGTCGCCGGCTCCGGGCGTCGCGGATCCGGTGCGGGCGACTTCCCGCACCGGGCCTGACGCCCTCTCGCGGCGGGTCACATCTTGGTGGAGGGAGCCGACTGCTCGAGCCGGATCAGGCGGTCCAGGCCCGGCGCCATCTCCGCGAGGATGAAGTCGGCGCGCTTCTGCGGGCTGCCGGCATGGTTTGGAAATTTCTGCTCCCACGAGTTCAGTTTCACCGTCAACCCGCACAGCACGCCGCCGATGGTCTCGTGATGCGCGGTGATCAGCCGGTGCAACTGCTGGAAACTGTCCATGGAAATGTTCTCCCAGAAGGTCTGGGAGTTCCGGTCGAAGGATTCGAAGCGGCCGGTCACCGAACTCAGCACCTCGTTCAACCCGTCGTTCACGAACCGGCACTTGTCCATGAGCTGGCGGTTGTCGCGCAGGATGGTGGTCCTGATCTCCTCCATCCACTCGCCGAATTGGTCGAACTTCGGCACGATCTCGTCGAGGCAGCGCCGGAAATACGAAAGCGACAGGTAGATGTCGCCGTATTTTTCCAGGAAGTCCGGTATGTCGGCGATCGTTATGCCCATCATCTGGGCGATCTTCCGCATGTTCTTCAACGCGACATCACGGTCGATGTTGGAGAACATGTTGATGATCTGGCCGGAATTCTTGATGTTGTCGTTGGTGGCGCCGAACACGTTCACCACGAGCGGGCGGGTGAACGACTTCATGTACTCGGTCAGCCGTTCTTCCATCCCGGGGGAGAGCTGCAGGTCCGTGGCCGACCGCACGTCGATCTTGAGGTCTCGCAGCGAGTTGCGCAGCGAGAACACATCGAAGCTGTTGAGGTCGCCGAGGCGGTGCAGGATCTCGAGGTCGGCCTCGATGTCCTCCGGGCTGGCCTGGATGAAGTCGCCGAGCGACTTGATGGCGATGAGCCCGACGCCGGCGTCGTTGAACAGCTCGATCTCGGACTCAAGCCGCGAGGTCTTGATCAGGCGCGCCCGGCTGAGCGCCGCGAGACGGAGGGGAACAATCCGGAGCGGCAGCGTGTGAAGCGAGTCGCGGTCGACCGCATCGAGGTCGTCCTTTGGTGGTGCGTTGGCGGTCACGGTCGTCATCTCGGCCCCTTCAACTCCGTCGCCCCCCAACGACCACCGCTGACCTTATGCCCCGGCAAGGGTTAACGGACCGTGAATCGAAATCGTGTGCAAGGGCCCGTCGCGTGGGCGATCCCGGCAGGGCAGGATGCACGATCCGCCGTGATGCCGTTCCCGGGTATCCGGAACGAGACGCACCACCCCGGCCGCCGTCCCGGCATCCGACGTCACACGCGACGCTTGAATTGCCATATCATTGGAATTGAAGAACACTGCCCCTCGGAAACGCCCAGTCATGAACGAGCTGTCACCAAAAGCCGGAGATCAGCCGGCCCTGTCCGCCAGGGCCGCACCGCATGCGACGCCAGCGCGGCGACGGCGTACCCCTGCGTTCTGGCTTCGGCTGTCCCTGTTCGCAGCGGTGCTGGTGCTGCTGGCGGCACTCGCCGCGAACTGGGGGCGTGCGTCGCTGCTGTACGTCCACGAGACGGATGCTCGCATCCGTGCGGACCTCCTCGCGGTGGCGAGTGAGGTCGCCGGCCGCGTGGTGGAGCGCCCGGTAACCGACGGCGACCGGGTGACCAGGGGGCAGGTCCTGGTCCGGCTCGACGCCCGCGAGGCACGGCTGCGGCTGGAGGAGACAGATGCCCAGCAGGCGATGCTGCTCGCCGGCATAAGCCGCCTGGACGCCGAGGTCGTCATGATCCGCGACCTCGCGACGAGCCGGATCGCGCGCGCGAAATCACGGCTCGAGGAGATCGCCGCCGGCCAGGAACTGTATGAGCACGAGCTCGCCTTCGCCAAGTCCGACTACGAACGGGCGCGATCTCTCGGGGCGAGCGGTGCGATGTCGTCGGCCCGGCTGGAGCGGGCGCACACCGACTATCTGAAAGCCCGCCAGGAGCTGAGCCGGGCCAAGGCGGAGATGGAGGTGGCGCATGCCGGCATCGACGAAGCCACCGCCGAACTGGCGGAGGTCTCGGTCAAGCAGGCCGAGCGGACCCGTCTCGAGGCCGAGTTGACCGAGGTCGCCGCCCGCCGCGAGCGCCTGCGGATCGAGCTGGAGCAGCACACCATCGTCAGCCCGATCGACGGGGTGATCGGCCGCACCTTCGTGTCCGCAGGCGAGCGGGTCGAAGAGGGCCAGCGCCTGATGTCGATGCACGACCCCCATGCGATCTGGGCGGAGGCCAACGTCCGCGAGACCGAGATCGGCCGCCTGTCGGTCGGCCAGTCCGCTACCGTGCATGTCGACGCCTATCCCGGCGAGGACTTCAAGGGCCGGGTCGAGCGGATCGGCCAAGCCGCGAACAGCCAGTACGCGCTCCTGCCGCGCCTGAACGAGTCCGGCACCTTCACCAAGGTCACCCAGCGCATCGAGGTGCGGATCGTGGTGGAAGGGGCGGATGGCCGCCTGCGCCCCGGCATGATGGTCGAGGTCTCGATCGACGCGCCGGACGACCGCCTCTGGCCGTTCTGAGGCGCCGGTGTCCGCCGCCGACGCCTCGTCTGCCCCGGCACCGGTCGCCGCACCGCCGGACATCAACAAGCTCGGCGTCACCATCACCACGATGATTGCCATGATCTCGATGATCATGTCCTCGACCATGGTGAACGTGGCGATCCCCGACATCATGGGCGCGTTCGGGATCGGCCAGGACCAGGCACACTGGATGTCCACCGGCTTCCTGTCGGCAATGACGGTCTCGATGCTGCTGAACGCCTGGCTGGTCGGCCGCTTCGGTCCGCGCGCCGCGTTCCAGGGCGCGGTCGCGTTGTTCATCATCGCCGCGGCGATCGGGCAGCTGTCGCCGACCTATGGCGGCCTGGTGGTCGCGCGGGTCCTGCAGGGAATGTGCGCCGGCATCATCCAGCCTTTGGCGATGAGCACGGTATTCCTCGCCTATCCGCCGGAGGAGCGCGGCCGCGCCATGGGCTGGTTCGGCATGGGGATCGTGCTCGGCCCGACCATCGGCCCGACCCTCGGCGGCATCATCGTCGACACGGTCGCCTGGCAGTGGGTGTTCTCCGCCCCGGTGCCGGTGATGCTGATCTCGGCGGCGATGGGCTGGATCTTCCTGCCCGCCCGTGACCCGGCCGCCCGCCGGGTCGGGGTGAACCTGCTCAGCTTCGCGCTGATCACCGCCGCACTCGGGCTGTTCCTGAACGGCATAACCGAGGGCCAGCGCGACGGCTGGGACGCCGACCGCTGTTTCCTGCTGCTGATCGGCTCGGCCGCCAGCTTCGCCTGGTTCCTGTACCGGGAGTCGACGCATTCGGAGCCGCTGATCCAGCTGCGGCTGTTCTCGGTCTGGCACTACACGGCGTCGGCGATCGTCGCCTTCGTGTTCGGTGCCGGCATGTTCGGCACGCTGTTCCTGGTGCCGGTCATGGTACAGACGGTACAGGGCTTCACCGCCACCAAGGCCGGCCTGATGCTGCTGCCCGGCGGCATGGTGGCCATGGCGGTGTTCCCGATCGCCGGCCGGCTTTCGCAGACCGTGCCACCGGTCTGGATCATCTCGATAGGACTGGCGGTGTTCGGCCTGTCCTGCCTGTGGCTGGCCGATGCCGAGGTCGCCACCGGCTTCTGGACGCTCGCCCTGCTGGTGGCGTTCGGCCGCATCGGCCTCGGCCTGGTGATGCCGTCGCTGAACCTCGGCGCCATGTCGTCGGTGCCGCGCGAGCTGGTGCCGTCGGCCGCCGGCACCATGAACTTCATCCGCATGACCGGCGCGGCGATCGGCGTCAATGCGCTGGCGATCGTCATCGACAGCCGCATCGCCGCCCATCACCAGGCGATGACGGCCACCCAGACCGCCGGCAACATACCGCTTGCGGAACTGCTGGCGATGCTGTCCGAGCGGCTCGCGCGCATCGGCGTGCCGGAGGGCGAGCGGGAGGGCGCGGCACTGGCCTATGTCGGGCGCCTGCTCGACCTGAAGGCGCACGAACTGGCGTTCCACGACGGCTTCGCGATGCTGACGCTGGCCTTCGCGGTGGGGCTGGTGACGACGATCATACTGATGCGCGGGCGGGCCGGCCGAGCGTGAACAATCGCGTGGAGCAGCCGGCCCCTCCGCGCTCACGCCTGCCGATCGACCACCGACCCACGCCCGGAGAACCCGGCTTCCTGGAGCTTCGCCTGGATCTCCTGGAGGTCCTCCTCGCTCAGGTCCTCGGCGTCGTAGCCCTCGAAGATCGAGGCGAGCGTCTGCACCTGCTCGTCCGAGAGTTCCGGCGGCGGTGGCGGCGGCGCACCCCCGGCGCCGCCGGGACCACCGGGCCCTTGCGGCCGAAGCTGCTCGGTGTCGAAGCCGGCTTCCTCCAGCACGGACTTGAGGTCGCGCGACGGGGCGATGCCGGCCTCGCGCAGCTGCTGCCTGATCTCCTCGGCGTCCTCCTCCGAGAGCGCTTCGGGGTCGTATTGCGCCAGGATCTCCTCGGCGGCGGTTTTCTGCTCGTCGGTGAGCTTGGCCGCAAACCCGCCGGCCTTCGGCAGCAGCGCGGTGATGTCGGAACCAATGGTCGTCATGTCGAGCGCCCCCTGATCGCTTCGGATGCGCCGGATGCCCCCTGGCACATACCGACCATCGGCATCCGGCAGCCCGACGCTAGGCCATCCGTCTGTTAACTTGGCTTCCGATGCGGTTAAGAAGTGTAAACCAGCTCGCTTCCTTGGTGACTGGATGGCGTGTCACGGCTATGACCCAGCCTGAAGCGGGGACGGGCGGCCGATGGCGCAAGTATTGCTGGTCGACGACGATATCGAGTTCTGCGACCTGCTCGGCGAATACCTGATCTCCCAGGGGTTCGAAGTCGAGGCTTGCCACGGCGGTGACGCCGCACTGCGGCGGCTCGCCCGGCGCGATCGTCCCGCTGTGGTCTGCCTCGATTTCATGATGCCGCCGCCGAACGGCCTGGACGTGCTGCGCCGGCTGCGGCGCACCGACGACTGGATCCCGGTGCTGATGCTGACCGCCAACCCGGACGAGACCGACAGGATCGTCGGCCTGGAACTCGGCGCCGACGATTACGTCGCCAAGACCAGCAGCCCGCGCGAACTCGCCGCCCGCCTGAAGGCGCTGATGCGTCGCTCTCCGGCAGGCGTTGCCGGCCGGGCAGGCGACGAGGACCGGCCGGTCCGCGTCGACGAGCTGTCGCTGATCCCGAGCGAGCGGCGTGCCGACCTCGCCGGCCATACCCTGCCGCTCACCAGCACCGAGTTCGGGGTTCTGCACTACCTCATGCGTCACGCCGGAACGGTCATCGCAAAGGAGGATCTGAGCCGCGCGGTACTCGGCCGCGGCCTGTCGCCCTATGATCGGGCGCTCGACGTTCACGTCAGCCACATCCGCAAGAAGCTGGCGGTCCATGACGCCTGGCGCAACCGCATCCAGGCGGTGCGCGGCGTCGGCTACCAGCTCCTGGTCCCGGCCTGAGCCAAGCGATGCCGGCGATGCGACTTCCGAGCCTTCGTCTGTACTGGCGGATCTTTCTGCTGCTGCTGGTGGCCCAGGTGCTGATCGCCGGCGGTTCGGTGCTCCTCACCCTCGCGGTCAACCGCGCCGTCGACCCGTCGCCGACCGACTGGCCGGCGCTCGCGCGCGACGCCGGTGTCGCCTTCCGGGATGGTGGTGCCGCCGGGCTGCGGGACTGGCAGAAGCTCCAGTACCGCACCGGCGTCGCCGCCTTCCTGGTGGACGGCGAGGGTCGGTCGGTCGACGGCGACCTGCTGCCGCCGCCGCTGGTGCACTGGATCCTGATGACCCCTGGCGACGGCCTGGTGGACCGCGACGGGCCGCCGGGACGCCGGGAGGTCCAGGTGCCGGTTCCGGACGATGTGCTTGCAGGACACCGGCTGGTCGCCATGGTCGACCAGGAATCCGCGCGTCGTTCGCAAGCGGTGTTCCGGCTCGGCAGCGCCGCGATCGTCGCGGTGGTGCTGATCGCGATCATCACGCTGTTCCTGACCCGTTCGCTGGTGCGGCCGATCCTCGACCTGCGCAGCGTTACGCGGAGCGTCGCCGCCGGCGCTTACTCCAAGCGGGTCGGGGTCGGCGCGCTGTCGCGCCAGGACGAACTCGGCGAGCTGGCGGCCGATTTCGACGCCATGGCGGAGCGGGTGCAGGCGCAGTTCGAGGCGCAGCGCCAGCTGTTCCGCGATGTCTCGCACGAGCTGAAGTCGCCGCTTGCCCGGCTGCAGCTGGCCATCGAGCTGCTGCGCGAGGACTCGCCCGACGAACGCCAGCAGCGCTGGTTGCCGCGTCTCGACAAGGAGGCGCACGCGCTGTCGAGCATGCTGGACCGCATTCTGGTGCTGGCCCAGGTCGATCCCGGCGCCACCGAGATCCGCAAGGGCGAGGTAGACCTCGAGGCGCTGGTGGAGTCGCTGGTCGAGGACGCCCGGTTCGAGGCCGCCAAGAAGGGTCAGGCCGTCGAGTTCGCGTCGACGGGCCCCGCCATCGTCAGCGGCAGCCAGACCCTGCTGACCAGCGCCGTCGAGAACGTGATCCGCAACGCCGTCCATTACGGCCGGCCGGACAGCGCCGTGTCCGTCGCCCTGACGGTCGCCGACGGCCGCGCCACCGTCACGGTCGGCAACCGCGGCGAGAGCCTGCGCGCCTCCGACCTGCAGCGCATCTTCGAGCCGTTCTACCGGGTCCCTGGCGCCCGCATCGGGGGCCCGGCCGGACAGGGTATCGGTCTCGCCATCACCCGCAACGTGGCCCAGGCGCACCAAGGCAGCGTCGTCGCCGCCAACCATCCGGAGGGCGGCGTGATCGTGAAGCTGACGCTGCCGCTGCACGCCTGACGCAGAGGACTGACCTCTATTGATGCGAACAAACAGTACCCTATGAGGGCTACGCCCGCCGAGTTGCCTCGGCGGGCGAACTCAGGGCGGCAGACGCCTAATCGGCCCGCCCGCAATAGGCCTCGACCCGATAGCCGTCGGGGTCGACGGCGAAGGCGGCATAATAGTTGGCACCGTAGTCCGGCCGCAGCCCGGGTCGGCCGTTGTCGCTGCCACCCGCCGACATCGCACCGGCATGGAAGGCGTCGACCGCCGCCCGGGTCGGCGCCTTGAAGCAGATGTGCAGCCCGGAGCGCGGATCGGCCGGCACCGGATTCTCGCTGCGCGAGATCCAGAGCGCCACGCCGCCGTCGCCGCCATAGCCGAGCGACTCCAAACCATCGCTCTGGCAGCCGTAGCCGAGCGGCGCAAGCGCGGCGTCGTAGAAGCGGCGGGTCGCCGCGATGTCGCGAACCCCGATGGAAATGTGGTCGAGCATGCTGGCCTCCCTGCCTCGGCCGCGGCCGGATGCCGCCGTCGCCGTATAACCATCATGACGGTTATACTCCACGGACCGCCGCGACTTGTCAACCATCATGCCGGTTAGTAGGGTCGGCCATGACCTCGACTCTGCCGCCGGGATGCCTCCCGGCCCCCCGCGACGACCTTTGCCTGGACTTCGCGAACACCCGCTACTGGCGCGGCAGCGCGGTTGCGACGGAGACGCTGAACGCGCCCTCCGACCTGCTGGACTGGGCGGCGGCGTCCGGTGGTGCCGATCCCGGCATCGTCGCCGCGCTGCGTCAGCGCTGGAGCGACGATCCGGGCGAGGCCGCGAGCGGACTGGCACAGGCCCTGCGCTGGCGCGAGGCGGTCTATGCCGTCGTCGCCGCGATGACCGACGCCGCCGACCCGGCCGCCGGCGACCTCGCCGCTCTGAACGACGCCCTCACCAGCGCCCCGGCGCGCGGCCGGGTGCAGCGGCTGGACGGCCGCTTCGCCTGGGCGGTGCCGGCCGCCGCCGGGATCGAGGCGCTGCTGGCGCCGGTGCTCTGGTCGGCCGGCGACCTCCTGACCGGCGGCCGGCTGGCGCGGGTCCGGCGCTGCGCCAACGACAAATGCCGCTGGGTGTTCCTCGACGACAGCAAGAGTGCCAACCGCCGCTGGTGCTCGATGAGCGCCTGCGGCAACCGCGCGAAGGCGCACCGCCACTACGTCCGGCGCAAGCAGGGTTGATCCGAGTTTATTGCGATCGATTCGCAAGCAAGTTACACCGGCGCGATCTTCCAGCCGCGGGTCCCACCATGCCGATCCTCGCATATCTGCTGACCGTCATCCTGCTGCTGCCGGCGACGGCCGCATGGCCCCAGGTCGCCGAGGCCCCGCCGCACGCCGTGCCGCGCAGCCACCAGACCGACATCGTCGCGTCCGGTGGCGCCACCTACCGCATCCTGGTCGCCCGCCCGGCCGCCCCGGCGCCAGCGGCCGGCTATCCGGTGCTCTACGTGCTCGACGGCAACGCAATGTTCGGAACTCTCGTCGACCTTGTGCGTCGGGCCGAGCAGGGCGGGCCGGCGGCCGGCGCCCAGCCGCTGATCGTGGCAATCGGCTATCCGACCGATGCCGCCTACGACATCGCGCGCCGCTCCTACGACTACACGCCGCCGGCGCCGCTGGCCGAGCCGGAGCGCAGGCCGGACGGCACGCCCTATCCGCGGTCGCCGCATGGCGGCGCCGACGCCTTCCTCGACTTCCTGCAGCGCGAGTTGCATCCGTCGATCGCCCGCGACTTCCCGGTCGATGCTTCACGCCGGGCCCTGCTCGGGCATTCCTATGGCGGGCTGCTGGTGCTGCATGCGCTGTTTACCCGGCCGCAGGCGTTTCGCACCTATGTCGCCGCCAGCCCGTCGCTGTGGTGGAACGGCGGCTGGATAGCAGGCGAGGAAGCGGCCTTCCTCGCCGGCGCCGCCGGTCACTCCGTCGACGCCCGGCTGCTGCTGAGCGTCGGCGAGCACGAGCAGGACCTCAGCCCGCGCGAAAGCCGGTCGATGCCGGCGGCGAAGGCCGGGGAGCGCCGGCGTCACCTGCAGCGGCGCGCCATGGTCGACGCGATCACCGCGCTGGCCGGCCGCCTCGCCGGGCATCCCGGCCTGACGGTGTCGTTCCGGGTGCACGAGGACGAGACGCATCTCTCGGTGGTACCGGTCGCCTATGCGCGCGCGCTGCCGCTGCTGTGGGAGGATTGAGGGCGCGGCGTCTGGTCCCAAAGGGGCGCGTTGACTCCATCCGAAACGGATCTATTTTGGAGCCGATCTGGATCCAACTTGTTGAAACCGTCATGCCCGTCAATCTCTCGATCAAGTCCGTACCCGACGACATCGTCGAGCGACTCCGGCTGCGCGCCACGCGCAACCATCGTTCGCTGCAGGGTGAGATGATGGCGATCATCGAGGCGGCGGTCCGGGCGGCTTCACCGCTGTCTCCCGACGAGGTCCTGGCCGAAGTCCGGCGGATCGGCCTCGCGACCCCGGACGAATCGGCAGCGATGATCCGGGCCGACCGGGATGCCCGTTAAGGTCGTCGACGCCTCGGCACTCTGCGCTCTCCTGTTCGGCGAGCCGCAAGCGGCAATGGTCGCGTCCGGCCTCTCCGGATCGGCGCTCGCCGCTCCGGCGCTACTGCCCTTCGAGGTGGCCAATACCTGCCTGATGAAGCGAAGACGCCATCCCGGAAGCGGCGAGCAGCTACTCAGCGGCCTGGATCTGTTCCATCGCATGCCGATCGACCTCGTGCCGGTCGACGTGACCGCAACCATCCGGCTCGCCGAAGCCAGCGGATTGACCGCGTACGACGCGAGCTATCTATGGCTCGCCCGGCGGCTCGGGGCGGAACTGGTCACCCTTGATCGACAGCTCCGCGACGCGTCAATCCGGTAGCCACATCGGGCCCGGCGCCTTGATCTCCTTGAGCACGAAGCTGGTGTGCATCGCCTTGATGCCCGGCAGCCGGCGGATCACGGTCATCGCGAAATCGGCATAGCTGTCGAGGTCGGCGGCGACCACCTGCAACAGGAAGTCGGCCTGGCCGGACACGCTGTAGCAGGCGACAACCTCCGGCACCCGGGCAACCTCGGCCTCGAACCGCTTTGCTTCGGCCTCGGTGTGGCTGTCGATCTCGACGCTGACCAGCGCCAGCACGCCCAGGCCGACCTTGCGACGGTCGATCTCGGCGCGGTAGCCCTTGATGATTCCGGCCGTCTCGAGCTGCCGCACCCGACGCCAGCATGGCGAGGCCGACATCCCGACCCGCTCGGCGAGCTCGACGTTGGTCAGGCGCCCGTCGGCCTGGAGGGTCTGGAGGATACGGCGGTCTGCGGCGTCGAGCATGCGGCATGCCCTTCCTCAAAATCGACATAGAGAGGATGTTCCTACCACTTTTTCGGTCCCGGCGGGTCGAACCGAAAAGCACTTTCCTGGGCCGGCAGGGCATCGTCGGGGTACCGCGACACCCCGGAGGAACGATGCCCGACGCCGCCGCCGACCAGCCGGTCTCCCCCGAGACAGGCACTGACACCCGCCTCGCCCTGATCGTCGACCCGACGCAGCCCCCGGGATTGCTCGCCAATACCGCGGCGGTGATCGCGGTCGGCCTGGGTGCCGCCGACGGATCGCTCGGCGCGGTGCCGCTGCTCGACAGCCGGGGCCGCGCCACCGCCAGCATCGCCAACCGGCCGATCCCGGTGCTGCAGGCCGACGGTGCGGTGCTCGCCGCCCTGCTCGCCCGCGCGCTGCCGGCACCTCCAGGGGCCGTCGTGGTGGCATTCCCGCGCTTCGGGCGCAGCCTGCATGTGTTCGAGGATTACCGGGCGCTGTTCCCGAGCCGGGACCTGCTGGAGGAGCCGGTCGAGGGCATCGGCCTAGCCGGCCCGGCACGCTGGGTGAAGTCGCTGACCGGATCGCTGAAGCTGCTGCGGTGAGGACGCAGAAGCCGCCCGCGGGCGGCGGCGATACGGGTGACGGGCTCCGTCAGGCGCCGGCCCCGACCACACTCGCGAGCGCACGCCGCGCACGCTCCCGGGCGGAGAGCGTCGCGTCCATCGCCGCGCTGAAATCACCGCGAAGGCACTTGAGGGCGTAGCGCTCGGCCTCGATCTCGCGGGCGGTCCGGATGCCGAGCCTGCGGAACACCGGCAGCGGCGGACACCAGCCCTGCACGGCGTGCTGGAGAAGGAAGCCCGCGACCGCGGTCGGAAGCACCAGCCATTGCCGTCCGGAGACGACGCCCAGGACAAGCCCGGCCAGCGTGAAGCTGGCGGCATTGGCCTCGAGCAGGCGTTCGATATCCCATTCGCCATCGAGCTCGGCGAGCCGGTGGGCGATCTCCTCCGGATGCTCCGCGAAGTAACAGAGGCTGGCCTCGGTCTGGCGCCGGATGCGCTCATTGACCTCGGCGGCGGTGTTGGCAGCGACTCTCTCCCGGGTACCGGGAGCGGCGGCATCGGTCGCAGTCATCGCAAGGGTCTCATCGGCCAGGGGCGCGACCGGCAGACGGTCGCTTGCCGTCGCAACGGCCAGGACGCGGGATCGTTCCAGAGGACCCGCCCCCGGCGGCCGCGCCGCCCGGTACACCGTGAGGGAATGGCGTCCCCGACAGGATTCGAACCTGTGACCCCCAGATTAGGAATCTGGTGCTCTATCCTGCTGAGCTACGAGGACGTTGCCCCCTATGTAGCGCAAAGCCGCCAACTTCGCCACCTCGGCGGCACCAGCACGGCACCAGCGCGGCTGGCGGCTCAGGCGGTGAACGCCCGCACCTCGACGTCGGCGCCATCGGCCAGCAGCAGGCGGCCGTTCGGCACTTCCTCCCAGGCCTCGCTGCCGGCGGCGCCGTCGGCGTCGAGCGGCTCGGAGACCACGATGGTGTGGTCGCCGGAGCGCGCCCAGTACAGGGTCGGCGGCTGGTCGTCGCTGGCGTAGCGCACGGCGGCGACCCGGCGGCCGTCGGTCAGTGCGGCGGTCAGCCGCAGCGGCTCGTCGGCGCCGGCCGCCTCCATGGCGTCGAGCACCCGCCGGGTGGTGCGGTGCAGGGCGTCGCAGATGCCGCCGCCGGCCCCCTCGCCGAGGCCGTCGGCGAACAGCAGCAGGAAGAACAGCTCGCTGTCGGTCGTGCCCTCGCGGAAGCCGTAGTGCCGGTCCTCGACGTCGAGTTCCAGCCGGCGGCGCACCCGCTCGTAGTTGCCGATCTTGCCGTTGTGCATGAACAGCCAGTTGCCGACCACGAAGGGATGGCAGTTGGCGCGGGTGGTGGCGGTGCCGGTCGAGGCGCGGACATGCGCGAAGAACAGGGGCGAGCGGATCTGCTGGCACAGCGAGCGCAGGTTGCGGTCGTTCCACGCCGGCAGCGTCTCGCGGTAAACGCCGGGCACCTCGCGCTCGCCGTACCACCCAAGGCCGAAACCGTCGCCGTTGGTGGGCACGGCGCCGCGCTGGGCATGCAGCGACTGCCGCACCAGCGAGTTCGCGGGCTCCATCACCAGCGTCTCGAGATAGCGCGGGGCACCGAGATAGGCGAGCCAACGGCACATGCAATCCTCGACGGCAGGTCAGCCCGGAAGCCGATGATAGCAGATCGCGCCCGTCAGGCCGCGGTCGCTTCCTGCCGCAGCGCCCGGAAGCCGATCAGCTCGCCGGCATCCTCGTCCCAGAGCGCCAGCCGCAGGCAGCGCAGGCTCTCGCCCAGCGTGATCCGGCTCACCCCCCGCATCTCCGGGTTGTCGGCGAGGCATTCGGCCAGCCGGTAGTTCGGGATCCGGCTCGACAGGTGATGCACATGGTGAATGCCGATGTCGGCGGTCAACCAGCGCAGCGGCTGCGGCAGGTCGTAGAACGAACTGCCGTGCACGGCGGCCTCGTGGAAGTCCCAGTCGGCATCCTGGCGCCAGTAGGTGTGCTCGAACTGGTGCTGCACGTAGAACAGCCAGACCCCGGCGAGCGACGACAGCAGCACGATCGGCAGATGGATCATCACCACCTGGGCAAAGCCGATCCACATCCCGAGCCCCAGCCCGGCGGCGGCGATCGCGGCATTGGTGGCCAGCACGCCCGGCACCATCCACCGGTGCCGGCGCAGCAGGTCGAGCGGCAGCCGGTACTTCACGATGAACACGTAGAGCGGCCCGATCCCGAGGAACACCAGCGGATGCCGGTAGGTCCGGTACAGCAGCCGCTTCCAGCGCGACAGCGCCAGGTATTCGCGGACCGTCAGCACCGAGATGTCGCCGACGCCGCGCTTCTCCAGGTTGCCGGAGGTGGCGTGGTGGATGTTGTGCGCGGTGCGCCAGTAGGCGTGCGGGGTCAGGGTCAGCACGCCGATGGCCGAGCCGAGCATGTCGTTGAGCAGGCGCGACTTGAAGAACGAGCGGTGCCCGCAGTCGTGCTGGATCATGAACAGACGCATCAGGAAGGCGGCGGCCGGCACCGCAAGCAGCAGCGTCGCCCAATAGGCGTCATCGACGGTGAGGCTCATCGCCACCCACAACGCCGCGAAGGGGACCGCCGAGGTCAGAAGCTGAATGCTGCTGCGCCGGATATCCGGAGAGCCGTAGCGGGCAGCGATGTTGCGCCAGCGCAATGCGCGCTCGCGGGGCGTCTCGACCGCGTCCGTAATCGGCGCGGCCCCGAGCTCGGAACCGATGGAGGTAATTGGCGCATCCTCGTCAAGGGTGTGGCGTTTCCCGATAGCTTCCGATCGCGGCGGAACAATGGCGAGCCGGCGCTCCGGTGGTTCTTGCAGATCGAGTTTGCCACGCCTGCCGGTTCGGCGCGATGATCGAATAACGGCCCACCGATCGGGGTCATAAAGATCGGGCCGTCTGCGCCGTCGAAGCATCCGGTGTCCAGGACACCGCCACCCGCTGTTGCCAGGTCCCGGAAGACCGAAATGTCGACGACACCAGGGCGGCCCGCCAAAGAATGGACGGGAGAAACGCCATGTTGGTAGCCGACATCCTGAAATCCAAGGGCAGCGACGTGGTGACCGCGCCGCCGTCGCTGCCGGTCGCGGACGCCGCCCGCCTGCTCGCGGAGAAGCGAATCGGATCGATCCTGATCCTCGACCGCGGCAAGGTCGCCGGCATCCTGTCGGAGCGCGACATCGTGCGCGCACTGGCAACCGAGGGGCCGTCCTGCCTGGACGGCCCGGTGTCGCGGCTGATGACCGCCAAGGTGGTCACCTGCGCGCCGGCACAGACCATCTCCGAAGTCATGGAGATGATGACCACCGGCCGGTTCCGGCACGTGCCGGTGATCGACGACGAGCAGGTCGTCGGCATGATCTCGATCGGCGACGTGGTGAAGTGGCGGCTGGAGGAGGCCCAGGAGGAGGTCCGCCAGATGGCCGCCTACGTCGCCGGCGGATAGGCCGGCCCTCACACGTCCCGGACGGCGTTCGCGATTCGCACCAGCGCCTCGTCGAGGATCGAGCGCGGGCAGGCGATGTTGATCCGTTCGAAACCGGCACCCTCGGGCCCGAAGATGTAGCCCTCGTCGAGGTAGATCTTCGCGCGCTCCAGCATCAGCGTCTCGAGCTGGTTCTGGTCGAGGCCGAGGGCGAGGCAGTCGAACCACAGCAGGTAGGTGCCCTCCGGCTGCACCACCTTCAGCCGCGGCGCCTCGGCGGCGAAGTACTCGGTCATGCGCCGGGCGTTGCCGGCAACATACTCCATGACCGCCTGCAGCCACGGCTCGCCCTCGCGGTAGGCCGCCTCGGTGGCGACGATGCCGAACGGGTTCATGCCCGGCATCGCCGCCGCCGCCAGCGCCGCCTGGAAGCGCTCGCGGATCGCGGCATTCGGGATGATCACGTTCGAGGTGTGCAGGCCGGCCAGGTTGAAGGTCTTCGACGGCGCCGTGCAGACGATGGTGTTGTCGGCCGCGACGGCCCCCAGGGTGGCGAAGGGCGTGAACCGCACCCCGGGGTGCAGGAGGTCGCCGTGGATCTCGTCGGCGACCACCAACACCCCATGGCGCGCGCAGATCTCCGCGACCGCGCGCAGTTCGTCGCCCCCCCAGACCTTGCCGACCGGATTGTGCGGCGAGCACAGGATCAGCAGCTTGGCCTTGGGATCGGCGGCCTTGCGCTCGAGATCCTCCAGGTCCATGCGGTAGGTGCCGTTCTCGTAGATCAGCCCGTTGGAGACGATCTCGGCGCCGTTGTTCTTCGTCACCCGGAAGAACGGGTAGTAGACCGGCTGCTGCACGATCACCCGGTCGCCCGGCTGCGTGAAGCCGCGCACCACCACGTTCAGGGTCGGCACCACGCCGGGCGTGGTGACGATCCAGTCGCGCTCGACCGGCCAGCCCTGGCGGCGGGCGAACCAGGCGCAGACCGCGTCATAGTAGCCGTCGGTCTTGTTGGAATAGCCGAAGATGCCGTGCTCGACCCGCGCGCGCATCGCCTCGATGACCGGCTCGGGGCAGCGGAAATCCATGTCGGCGACCCACATCGCCAGCGTGCGGTCGGCCCCGTGCCGGCGGCTGGGCTTGTCCCACTGCCGGGCGACGCCACCGTGGTTGTGGAACTCCCATTTGATCGAGTGCGTGCCTTCCCGATCGATCTCGGTGTCGAAGTCGATGCGCATGAACAGCCGTCCCAGGGGTTGAATAGTCTCGGAGGGATGGAATCAGTACCGCGGCCGGGGCTGCCGCGCCAAGCGGCGACTGACCGCCTCCCGCCGTCGGCGTCATCCCCCTTCGCGCGCAGCGGCCTCGGCCAGTTCCGCCAGCATCGGGTCGACCACCTCGCGGTCGCGATCGACCGGGTGCACCAGCCACACCGGGAGCACGAAGTCCGGCGCGCCGGGAACGCGGCGCAGCCGGTCCTGCTCGAGCAGCGGGCCGACCGTGCGCAGCGGGAAATAACCGGAGCCGCCGCAGGCCAGCACGTGCCGCAGCCCGAGCCAGCCGACGTTGACCGACAGCGACGGGCCCGGCATGTCCGGATAGGAAGCGCTGTGCTGGGCATAGAATTCCGGCCCCCAGTCCACATACACATAGCCGGCCGGCACCTGGCCGGCGGCCGCGATGCTCGCCGATGCGCCCGGAACCGCCGCCTGGACCAGGACCAGCCGCTCGTCCATCAGCGCGGTGAGATGCAGGTTGGGCCGCCGCTGCGGCGTGTACATCACGCCGATGTCGATCCGCCCGTCGATCAGCCCCTGCATCAGGTCGGGCTCGAAGCCGACCTCGGCCCGCACCGACACATCAGGCATGGCAAGGCGCTGCCGCGCGAGCCAGTCGAGCAGCAGCCCCTCCCACAGCCCGATCCGGGCACCGACCACCACGCTCGCCCGCGCGCCCCGTGGAAGGCCGACATCGTGGCGGGCCTGCTCCACGGTGCGGACCAGGATGGTTGCGTGCCTCTGGAACCGGCGGCCGGCATCGGTCAACACGGCACCCGCCCGGTTGCGCACGAACAGCGGGCAGCCAAGCGACTGCTCCAGGGTCCGGATGCGGGTGCTGACGGTGGACTGTGTGACATGCAGCCGCTCAGCCGCGGCGACGAAGCTGCCGGCAGCGGCGACGGTCAGGAAGGTTCGGGCGAACTCGGTGTCCATGGGAATCGCCATACATCGATAAACCCGATGTTAAACCGCAATAAGTTTCGCTTTCCACGTGTTTCCAGGGCGGCCAGGATTTCCGGGTTGAGACACACCAACGCCGTCCCGGCCCGGCTCGCCTTGAGGAGGCTTCGATGCGGATCGACGTTCCGGCGCGCGAGGTCTTGCGCCAGAGCTTCTGGCTCGGCGCGGCGTCCGACGGCACGCCGGGGATCATGCGGGAGCCTCGGATGGGCCGGCTGGCGGACTGCATCGCCGCCTTGCGGCCGGCGATCGCCGCCGCCGGGCGGGACTATGACGACCGTTGCCTGGTCCTGGCGCTGACCGCCATCACCGCGCATCTGGCGGCCGAGGCAGACGATGCACAGCTCGCCTCGACCATCTTCCGCTCCTGCGCCCGGCTGCTGGAGCTCGCGGACGCGCTTCCCACGGCCGACGCCGTTCCGCGCCAGTAGCCGATCCCGACTTTGCGAGAACCCTGCCATGAGCTTCGCTTCCCCGCCCTGCCTCGCACACGAACTCGCCGGTACCGCCGACGGGTATGCCGCTGTCGATGCTCAGACGGCGAGCGATGTCGCGCGCTGGCGCAAGGCCGAGCGGCAGCGCCTGATCGCGGCGCGGCGTGCGGTGCCGGGCGCCGAGCGCGTGGCGGTGGCGACGGCGGTCGCGCACGCACTGGACGGCCTCGTCGGCGACCTCCGCGATCCCGTCGTCTCGGTCTACTGGCCCTTCCGCTACGAGCTCGACCTGATCCCCTGGATGCGCGGTTTGACTGTACGGGGCATCCGGGTCGCCCTGCCGGTCGTGGAGCAGCGGGCGCGCCCGCTGGCGTTCCGGGCATGGCGTCCGGGCTGCCGCATGCAGCGTGGTGTCTGGAACATTCCGGTCCCAGCGGAGGGCGAGAGCCTGGCCCCCGACGTGGTGATCGCCCCGGTGGTCGGCTTCGATCACGACTGCTACCGGCTGGGCAACGGCGGTGGTTATTTCGACCGCACTCTTGCGGCGTGGTCGCCACGCCCGTTGGCAATCGGCGTGGGCCATCCCCGCGCCCGGATCCCGACGATCTACCCGCAGCCGCACGACATCCCCATGGACGTCATTGTCACGGGAAGCGATGCGATCCTGCATCGCGGGCGGCGCGACGCATGGTGTTCGCGCAGGGAGACGGAAACATGAACCTGGAGAATCTCGCCGACACGCTGCTGCGGAACCTGCCTGACGCCGTCATCGTCTCGGACGCCGAAGGCGTCATCGGGTTCTGGAACGCCGGTGCCGAGCGGATCTTCGGATTCGCCGCCGGCGAGGCGCTCGGCCGGACCCTCGACATCATCGTCCCGGAGCGATTGCGGCAGCGGCACTGGGCGGGATACGTCGAGACCATGCGAACCGGCTGCACCCGCTATGGCGCCGGCGACCTCCTGTCGGTGCCGGCGACCGCGAAGGACGGGCGTCGGTTGTCGATCCAGTTCTCGATCCTCCTGCTGCAGGACGACGACGGGCGGATCGCCGGCAGTGCCGCCGTGCTGCGCGACGTTACCACCGAGTTCGAGAAGCGCCGGGCTCTGGAGCGCGAGATTGCCGAATGCCGGAATGCTGCTGCCGGTCGTGGTGCCGAGGGCGGCCATGCCGGCGCTGGCCTCGGCTGCCCCGAGCATTGGCGCCGCCTGCACGCACCCGCCGATCCATCCGCCAGGGTGGGCCCGGTCTGGCTGCCGAAGGCCGAGTGACGATCGCCCTCACCGACGGCCGTCGAGCGTGTCGCATCCCCACAGCACCGCCGCGTTGAACCAGGATTCCAGCATGTCCTCGCCGAGGTCCCAGCGCCGCTTGGCCGCCCGCCAGCGCTCGACATAGGCGCAGCGATAGCCCCAGGCCGGCGGCAGCCACGACAGCGGGTCGCCATCGGCCTTCGAGCGATTGGCCGAACGGTCGACGGCGATCAGCGTGTCGGGGTGCGACAGGTCGTTGGCGTAGGCGGTCCGCCGCGCCGCGTCCCAGTGGTCGGCCCCGGAGCGGTGCGCTTCGGCGAGCGGCACGAAATGGTCGACGTCGACGTCGCGCGGATCGGTGATGGTCCGGTCGGTGTAAGGATCGTACCAGCGCCCGGCGGCGACGCCGCAGCCATCGGCCGTCAGCCGCGGCGCCTCCAGGCTTTCCAGGATCAGCACCTCGGTGCGGGTATCCCGGCAGTCGCCGTCGGCATCGAGCCAGTGCGGGTAGTCGGCCCGGTCGAACGGCCGCACGACCGGATACACCCACTCCGACTGCCGGAACTCGGCGATCCCGGCGAGCACGGCGGCGATGACCGCCGCGATCCGGAGCGCCCAGCCGAGCCGGCCGCGCAGCCGCCCGGCGCGCCGCCAGTTCGCAGCCTTCGAGGACCGCCGCCCCGCCATCGTCAGGCCGGAACCGGCGGATGATAGAGCAGCAGCAGCCCGGTGATCGTCAGCATCGCCAAGCCGGTCGACACCAGGATCGCCGCCGAGGCGGCGGTCACCTGCACGCCGTAATGCGCGGCGAACACATACACGTTGGCGCCGACCGGGCAGGCCGCGAACAGCACGGCAGCGTGTACCCAGAACGGATCGACCGGAACCACCAGGGTCAGCGTCAGGAACACCAGCGCCGGGTGCACCAGCAGCTTGAGGACCACCATGACGCCGGCGCTGCCGACGCTGCCCTCGATCCGGCGATGGGCGAGCGTGGCGCCGAGGGCGAACAGCGCCGCCGGCGGTCCGGCCTGGCCGAGAAAGCCGAAGGTCTTGTCGATCAGCGACGGCACCGGCAGCCCGGCAATTCCCCAGAGGATGCCGGTCAGCGTCGCCATGATGATCGGGTTGCGGAGGATCGCCAGGACCGAGGTGCGGGCGGCGGCGAGTGCCGATCCGGAGCCTCGGCCTTCCCTGGCACGCGCCACTTCGAGCATGGTGGTGATCGCGCCGAACACCAGGACGTCGAGGGTGAACAGCAGCAGCGCCGGCACCGCGCCGGCCTCGCCATGCAGGCTGATCAGCAGCGGCAGCGCCAGCAGCACGCCGTTCGAGAACGACGAGCCGAAGCCCTGCATCACCATTTCCGAGAAGCGCTGGCGGAACAGCAGCCCGCCGAGGATGGCACCGATCAGGAACACAAGAAGCTCGGCCCAGAAATAACCGAACAGGAAGCGGCCCTGGCCGAGGGCGGTGACATCGGTGCCGGCCATCAGCCGGAACAGCATCGGCGGCATCGCGAAGGTGAAGACGAAGCGGTTCAACCCGCGCACCGCCTCCTCGGCGAGCATGTGCGTCCGCCCGGCGAAATACCCGGCGAAGATCACGGCGAACAGCGGAATGACGGAGCCGAGGATGCCTGCCTGCATGATCAGGCCGGCAGAGGCGGCGGGTACATCACCAGCAGAGCGGTGATCGTCAGCATCGCCAGGCCCGTCGATACCAGGATCGCGGCCGAGGCGGCGGTCACCTGGATGCCGTAATGCGCGGCGAACACGTAGACATTCGCACCCACCGGGCAGGCCGCGAAGACCACGCCCGCATGCACCCAGAACGGATCCACCGGGAACAGGTAGACCAGGGCGACGAAAGCCAGTGCGGGATGCACGAGCAGCTTGATCAGGACCATGACCGAGGCGCTGCCGACGCTGCCGCGCACCTTGCGGAACGCCAGCGTGGCGCCGAGCGCGAACAGTGCCGCCGGCGGTGCCGCCTGCCCGAGGAAACCGAAGGTCTTCGATACCAGGCCCGGCAGCGGCAGCCCGAGCAGCCCCCACAGGATGCCGAGCAGCGTCGCCATGATGATCGGGTTCTTGACGATCGCGACCAGCGAGGTCCGGGCCGACGCCAGCACCGAGCCGGAGCCCTGGCCGTCGCGGGCGCGCGCGGTCTCCAGCATGGTTGTGATGATGGTGAAGGTCAGCACGTCGAGGGTGAACAGCAGCAGCGCCGGCACCGCCCCCTTCTCGCCGTGCAGCGCGATCAGCAGCGGCAACGCCAGCAGCATGCTGTTGGAGAAGGACGAGCCGAAGCCCTGCATCACCATGTCGGCGAAGCGCTGCCGCAGCAGCAGGCCGCCGAGGATCGCCCCCAGCAGGAACACCATCAGCTCGGCCCAGAACATGCCGAGGATGAAGCGGCCCTCGCCGAGCGACGCGATGTCCGAGGTCGCCATCAGCCGGAACAGCATCGGCGGCATGGCGATGCTGAACACGAAGCGGTTCAGCGCCCGCACCACGTCCTCGGCGAGCATATGGGTCCGCCCGGCGAGATACCCGGCGAAGATCACCGCGAAGAGCGGCACGACGGCGTCGAGGATGCTGGCCAAGCGCGCGGCCTCCGGGTGGGCCGGTGACTTCTAGCGGTCGGGGTGCAGGCGCGTCAACGCGGGGGGCGGGAACCCGGCATTCCGCCCACCGGTTGCTCCCCCGACAGGCAACAACCGGAAGGTCCCCGCCATGCTGTGGAGGACGTCGAAGCTCACCGACTACCGCATCGAGGCCACCGACGGGACCATCGGTCGCGTCGCCGACCTGCTGTTCGAAGACGACAGCTGGACGGTGCGCTGGCTGGTGGTCGATACCGGCGGCTGGCTGACCGGCCGGCAGGTGCTGCTGCCGACCGCACGCCTCGGGCCGCCGGACGGCGAAAGCGGACGGATCCCGGTCGAGCTGACGCGCGACATGGTCAAGGAGAGCCCGGGCGCCGAGACCGACGAGCCGGTATCGCGCCAGAAGGAGCAGGCGCTGTTCCGGCACTATGGCTGGGATCCCTACTGGACCACCGGCCTGCCCGACCTGGCGGTCGCCCCCGGCGCCATTGTGCCGCCGCCGGTACCGGCGGATCCCGAGGGCGACGCCCTGCTCGACGACGCGGCACTCCCCGGCGACCCGCATCTGCAGAGTGCCCGCCACGTCGCCGGCTACCACATCAACGCCACCGACGACAGCATCGGCCATGTCCAGGAGTTCCTGGTCGACGACCGCGACTGGGCGGTGCGCTACATGGTGGTCGACACCCGCAACTGGTGGCCCGGCAAGCACGTCCTGGTATCACCGCGCTGGATCCGCGACGTGAACTGGGGCGAGCGCAACGTGCATGTCGGCATCAGCCGCAAGGCGGTCGAGGGCAGCCCGGAGTTCGACCCGGAGAAGCTGGTCGACCGGCCCTACGAGGAGCGGCTGCACGAGCATTACCGGATGCCGGCCTACTGGCTGTGAGCCGGCTGCTGTGAACCGGCGGGCGGGGCATGGCGGCGGCTGCATCAGCGGCTACACTGCCGCCATGCCGCTCCGGTCACGCCGCGCCGTGCTGTCCGCCATCGCCACCTTGGCCGTAACCGGCTGCGCCGCCGACGGCGGCCGGTGGGCGACGCATGCACCGGCCTCGTCCGTCATCGTCGATCACCGCGCCTGGCAGCTGTTCCTCGACCGTCACACCTTCGTCGACGCCTATGGGGTAACCCGGGTCGCCTACGCCGCCGTGCCGGCGGCCGACCGCGAGTTGCTCGACGAGTATGTCGCCGGGCTGGAGCGCGTGCCGGTCGGGGAGCTGAACCGGTCCGAGCAGCTGGCGTACTGGCTGAACCTGCACAATGCGCTGATGCTGCGGGTGGTGCTCGGGGGGCTGATCGCGCGCAGCCCCGACGAGATCGATCTCGGTGGCGGCTTCGCGCGCGGGCCGTGGCGCGCGACGCTGGCGCGGGTCGCCGGTGCGCCGGTGTCGCTGGACGGCATCCGCGCCTCGGCGCTGCGGCCGGTGTTCAAGGACCCGCGCTGGCATTACGGCCTGTGCGACGCCACCCTCGGCGGCCCTGCCCTGCCGCGGGCCGCCTTCGAGGGCGACGACGTCGACCGGGCACTGGAGGACGCCGCCATCGCCTACGTCAACCACCCGCGCGCAGTGCGAGTCGAGGCCGAGGGACTGCGGCTGAACGCGTTCTGGCGCCGCAACCTCGCCGATTTCGGCGGCAGCGAGGCGGCGGTGCTGTCCCACCTCGCCTCCTACGCCGACCGCGAGCTGCGCGTCGAGCTGCGGCCCGGCCGACCGGTGGCGTGGATGGACGACCGCCGGCTGAACGAGTGGCCCGGCCCCTTCGTGGCCCCGCTCTCGCGGGGCACCTCAGGATGAGGGCACAAGACGTCAGACGCGGTGCGCCATCATCCTGAGAGCGTCACCCGCCGCGGCGGATCTCCGCCACGAAGCGGTCGATGTCCTCGTCGTCGTTCACGTAATGCACGCTCGCGCGCACCACCGCCTCGAGGCCGCGGCGCTCGAAGCCGACCCGGCTGCCGGAGCCGGCGGAGGAGCTTATGTTGATGCCCTTGGCGATGCAGCGGTCGCGGATCTCCACCGGCTTCTCGCCGTGCTTGGTGAAGGTGACGATGCCGCATTTCTCGGCGCCGAGGTCGGTGATCGTCACCCCGGGGATCTCGGCGAGGCGCACGCGCAGGCCGTCGGCGAGGACCTTCACCCGTTCCCGGATCGCCTCCATCCCCCAGCCGAGGGCGTAGTCGATGGCAGTGCCCAGCGCCGCCTTGCCGGCGAAGAAGCACTCCCAGTTCTCGAAGCGGCGGGCATCCCGGCGCATCGTGTATTCGCGCTCCGACACCAGGGTGGCTGCGTGCTGGTCGAGCAGCGGCGGGTCGATGTCCTTGGCCTCGATCCAGTCGCGCTTCACATAGAGCAGCCCGGTGCCACGCGGGCCGCGCAGATACTTGCGGCCGGTCGCCGACAGGAAGTCACAGCCGATCGCCTCGACATCGACCGGCATCTGGCCGACCGACTGGCAGGCGTCCAGCAGGTAGGGTATGCGATGGCGCCGGGCCACCGCGCCCACCGCCTCCGCCGGGTTGATCAGGCCGCCACCGGTCGGGATGTGGCTGATCGAGATCAGCCTGGTGCGCGCATCGATCATCGATTCCAGCGCCGCCACGTCGAGCTGGCCCTGGTTGTCGCTCGGCACGATGACGACCTCGCAGCCGTCGCGCTTCGCCCGGTGCAGGTAGGCGATCATGTTGGAGCCGTACTCGCACTCCGCGGTCAGGATCCGGTCGCCGGGGCCAAGAGCCAGGGCGTAGAACGCCATGTCCCAGGCGCGGGTGGCGTTCTCGACGAACGCCACCTCGTCGCGGTGGCAGTTCAGCAGCCGGGCCGAGGCGTCGTAGAAGTTCTCCAGCCGGTCGTCGTGCCGGCGCGCGGTCTCGTAGCCGCCGGTCATCTCCTCCTCGCGCAGCCAGTCGACCACCGCGTCGGCGACCGGCGCCGGCATCAGCGAGGCGCCGGCGTGGTTGAGGTGGACCAGGTTGGCGCAACCGCGGGTCTCGGCGCGGGCGCGGGCGAGGTCGAAGCTCATCGGACGATCTCCGGTCGAAACGGCAAGGGCGGGACGCTACCCGCCAGGACGGCGGATGTCAGCGTTCGTTTTCGTTCAGCCGGTCGACCGCGCGCCGCTCCCGCTTGGTCGGCCGGCCGGTGCCGCGGTCACGGACCGCCGGTGCCGGGTCGAACATCGCCGGATCCGAAGGCTCCGGCCGGCGCTCCGGCACCGGGGCGAGATCCTCGTACAGCGCCTGCGCCTCGGGCGCCGGGCCGCGCCGGACCGCCAGCGCCAGCACCCTGACCACCCGGACATGCGGACCCTGCGGGAACGTCAGGACGTCGCCGGCCCTGACCTTCTGGTGCGCCTTGGTGACGACCGTCCCGGACAGCCGCAGCCGTCCCGCGCCGAGCAGGGCGTTGGCGAGGCTGCGCGACTTGAAGAACCGGGCACACCACAGCCACTTGTCGAGCCGCTGGCTGCCGGCACCGGCGGCCTCAGCGTCCGCCTCCTCGGCGTCGGTCATCGCCCGTTGTTGCCGAACCGCAGCTTGGCGAGGACGGCGAAGGGCGAGTTCGGGTCGTAGACGGGCTGCCGCGGCGGGCGCGGCGGCTGCGCGGCCGGAGGCTTTGCAGAACGCACCGGCTTGGGCGGTCGGGAGGGGGCCGGAGCGACAGTCGGCGCCGGATCCTCGGTCGGCGCCACGACCGCCGCCGGCTTCTGACCGTGCTTGGGCTTGCGACGGCGCCGCCGCGGCCGGCGCGCTTCCGCCGGTGCGACAGGTTCGGCCGCGGCCGGGTCGCCCGGCGCTGCCCCGGCCTCGACGGCCGGAGCAGGCGCAACGCCGGCATCGTCGGCAACAGCGGCCGCGGCCTCGGACACCTGTGCCGCCTCGGGCGCCGGTGCGGCAACCTGGGAGGCGACCGGCCGACGCGGCCGGCGCTCACGGTTCGGGCGCTTCTGGCGACGCCGCCGCTCAAACCGGACGGAGCCGTCCTCGGCCGGCGCCACGGGACGGCAGCCGAGGTCGAGGAGCATGCGCCCGAAGGTCTCGGCGTCGACGCCGGCGAGCGACAGCATCTCCGGGGTGATCGCGAACGGTCCCTCGCGTCCGGCCTTGCGGACCAGGGCGGCCAGCCGCTCGACCATGTCGACCCGCACCGCGCGGCCGCCCAGCCGGGCATAGCCGACGGCGGCGTCATACGCCGCCGGCGTGGTGTCGGCTCGCGCCACCTGCACCCGGCCCTCGGGCGGCGGCCCCTCCTCCGGGTGCCGGCCGCTCGCCGCCGACCACAGCTGCGCACGCAGCCTTACCGCCCGCGGCTTCAGCAGCTCGGGCACGTACAGCGCCTCGGTGCCGAGCCGGATGCCAACCCGCGCCAAGGTCTTGCGACCCTCCTCGTCGAGGTCCTTCACCAGGGTCTCGACCGCGGCCGCCGGCGCGCCGCCAAGGCCCTCCAGGACCTGGAAGGCGATGCCGCGGGCCGGCCCGTCGAGGTCGGAGCGCTGCAGCTGCAGCAGGCGCGGCGCGACCGCCTCCTGGTGGCGCTCGAACCAGGCCTGGACGCGGGTCAGGATACGATCGCGCAGCGCCGGGGCGACCAGCTCATTGCGCGACACCCGGATCTCGGGGCGCCAGATCGCGTCGCCGGCGACCAGCTTGGCGATCGCCGAACCCTCCCACATGAAGCGGCCGCGGTCGTCAAGGCCGATGGCGGCATCGTCGGCCTCCTCGATGCGCGCGACGCGGCGGGTGATCTCGGCCGGCAGCACGCGCCGGGCCACCGTGAGCACCGCCTTCGCATCCGCCGAATCGGTCGCCTCGGGCACGAAGTCGAGGCCCTCCAGATGCCCCACGCGATGCCCCTCGACCAGCACCGAGCCGTCCTCGCCGACCGCGGCGATCAGGTCGGCGTCCTCGTCCTTGAGCCGGCGCGACAGCGTGGCCGCCCGCCGGTCCACGAAGCGCTGGGTCAGGCGCTCGTGCAGCGCGTCGGACAGCCTGTCCTCGATCGCCCGGGTGCGTTGCTGGCGGTCGAGCGGATCGTCGATCCAGTCGCCACGGTTGGTGATGTAGGTCCAGGTCCGGACATTCGCGATGCGTGCTGCGAGGGTGTCGATGTCGCCGTCGGTCCGGTCGAACCGGCCGACCTGCTCGTCGACCCAGGCCGACGGCAGCCGCTCGGAGCCCTCCGTCAGGTGCTCGTACACCTGGGCCAGCAGCCGGGTGTGCGACTCCGACATGGTCTTCTGGAAATCCGGGATCTGGCAGACGTCCCACAGCAGGCGGACACGCGACGGCGCCGTCGTGCGGTCCATCACCTCCGGCAGCCGCGACAGGGACTCCAGCGCACGCTGGTCGTCGGCATCGCGCTTGCGGATCAGGAAGTCGTAGGGCGCACGGTCGTCGAGGGTACGCTTGAGATCACGCACCGTGGCGAAGGACAGGTCGGAACTGCGCCATTGCAGCTGGCGCAGCGCCTCGAAGCGGTGCTCCTCGATCGCCGTCACCACCTCGGCGTCGAACGGCTTGCAGTCCATGGTGACGCCGAAGGTGCCGTCGTTCATGTGGCGGCCGGCGCGGCCGGCGATCTGCGCGAGCTCGGCGTGGGTCAGCTTGCGGGGCACCCGGCCGTCGAACTTCGAGTCCTCGGCGAACGCCACATGGTCGACATCCATGTTCAGGCCCATGCCGATGGCGTCGGTCGCCACCAGGTAGTCGACCTCGCCCTCCTGGAACAGCCGTACCTGGGCGTTGCGGGTGCGCGGGCTGAGCGCCCCCATCACCACCGCCGCCCCGCCGCACTGCCGCCGGATGACCTCGGCGATCGCATAGACATCGGCGGCGGAGAACGCCACCACCGCACTGCGCCGCGGCAGCCGGGTGATCTTGCAGGGCCCGGCGTATTCCAGCTTGGAGAGCCGCGGCCGGGTTTCGATCCGCGCCTGCGGCACCAGGCGTTGCAGCAGCGGCCGGATCGTGTCGGAGCCGAGGAACATGGTCTCCTCGGCGCCGCGGGCATGCAGCAGCCGGTCGGTGAACACGTGGCCGCGCTCGGGATCGCCCGCCAGCTGGATTTCGTCGACGGCCAGGAACGCCACCTCGCGGTCGAGCGGCATCGACTCGACCGTGCAGACGAAATAGCGCGCGTCGGCGGGGAGGATCTTCTCCTCGCCGGTGATCAATGCCACGGCACGCGCGCCCTTGGCCGCAACCAACCGGTCGTAGTTCTCGCGCGCCAGCAGGCGCAACGGAAACCCGATCATGCCGCTCTCGTGGCCGAGCAACCGCTCGATCGCGAGATGCGTCTTACCGGTGTTGGTCGGGCCGAGAACGGCGGTAACCAGCGAGGGGGGCTCGGCGAGGACCATCATCCCCAGGATTCCGGGTAAGGAGGCCGCTGGCAAGGGGTTGCGGCACCGGCAGGTCGGAAACATATGCGCGGGTTGCCCGGAGGCACCAGTCCGCCTTCCTTCCGGCCATCGATCGCGAAGGTCGGCCTTGCCGAGTTGGCCCCCGCGCCGTGCCGCGTCTATGCTGCGCGGAGCCGCCACCGGGCCGGTCCCGTCACCTGTCGAGAGCCGACCACATGGAGTTCCCGACCAAGTACAGTGCGGGACGCGTCGCGGAGCGCGGCGGTGGGTGAGACGCGCGGCAAGGGCGCCGGCGACGAGAACTTTCCGGTCGCCTCGCTGCTGATCGAGCGGCGGCTTCGTCCGGTCGTGCTGGATTACTACGCCGCCGCGCGCGCCGCCGACGACATCGCCGACGATCCGGTACTGGCGGCAGACGAGAAGCTGCGCCGGCTCGATCGCTTCGAGGCGGCACTGGCGGGACGGTCCGGCGCGGCGGATACGGAGGTCGCGGCCCGCGCCGGGCGCGCGTTGGCGGCGGCGGGCATTCCGGTCGAGCGCGCCACCCGGCTGCTCCGGGCGTTCCGCCGCGACTCGGTCGAGGGCCGCTGCGCCGGCTGGCCCGATCTGATGGCGTATTGCGCAGACTCCGCCGCGCCGGTCGGGCGCTTCCTGCTCGACCTGCACCGCGAGGATCCGTGCGACTACCCGGCAGCCGACGCACTATGCGCTGCCTTGCAGATCCTCAATCACCTGCAGGACTGCGGCGACGACTACCGCCGGCTCGACCGGGTGTATCTGCCCGGCGACTGGCTCGCCGCCGAGGGTGTCGCCGTCGCCGACCTCGCGGCATCCCGGTCCAGCCCGAGCCTGCGCCGCGTTCTCGACCGCTGCCTCGCCGGCGTCGACGCCCTGCTCGAGGTGGCCGTGCCGCTGCCGGCCCGACTGCACTCCACCCGCCTCGCCCTGGAAACCGCGGCGATCCTCGGGCTGGCCGAAGCCCTCGCCCGCGAGCTGAAGCAGCGCGATCCCCTGGCGGAACGGGTCCGGCTGTCACGGCCGGCGATGCTGTGGCGCGGCGGCACGGCGGCACTGCGGTGCCTGCTGTTCCGGGCTCTCCGGCCGGCGGACGCCCGGCGAACGACGGCATGAGCGCGAATTCAGTGGATGCCGAGGCGTCGGCGGCCCTCGTCGAGGCGGTCGTCCGGCGCTCCGGCAGCTCGTTCCTGTGGGGCATGCGGATCCTGCCGCCGGAGCGCCGGCGCGCCATGTATGCGGTCTACGCGTTCTGCCGGACCGTCGACGACATCGCCGACGAACCGGGCGACCGGGACCTGCGGCAGGCGCAGCTCGAAGCCTGGCGCGGCGAACTGGAGCGGCTGTATGGCGACGGCGAGCCACGGGATCCGATCGCCCGGGCGTTGCTGCCGGCGATTCGGCGCTACGACCTGCCGCGAAGGGAGTTCGAGGCGGTGATCGCCGGGATGGAAATGGACCTGCATGGCCGCAACGTCGCGCCGCCGATGGCGACCCTCAGGCTCTACTGCCGGCGTGTCGCGGGCGCGGTCGGGCTGCTGTCCATCCGCTGCTTCGGCGCCGAGGAACCCGAGGCGGAGGACGCGGCGATCGCCCTCGGCGAGGCACTGCAGTTCACGAACATCCTGCGCGACCTCGGCGAGGACGCCGACAGCGGCCGCCTGTACTTGCCCGTCGAGCTCCTGGAGCGGCACGGCGTGGTTGCCCGGGCACCCGATGCCGTGTTGGACGATCCTCGGCTGCCGGGCGTCTGCCGCGAACTGGCAACGCTGGCCCGCGACCGCTACGCCGAAGCCGGGTCGCTGATCGCGCGCTGCAGCCGCCAGCGCATGAAGCCGGCGATCCTGATGTCGGCCCGCTACGAGGCGCTGCTCGACCGACTGGAGGCGGCCGGATGGCGCGAACCGCGGCGCCGCGTGTCTCTGCCGAGATGGCGCAGCCTGCTGCTGCTGCGCCACCTGCTGCCGTGACGCAGCCGGGCTCGCTGACGGGACGGGTCCACGTCGTCGGCGCCGGCCTCGCCGGTCTCGCGGCTGCGCTGTCGCTCAGCCGGGCCGGCCGCAGCGTCGTCGTGCACGAGGCAGCCGGCCAGGCCGGCGGTCGATGCCGATCCTACTTCGACCGCACGCTGGGCTGCCGGATCGACAACGGCAACCACCTGCTGCTGGCCTCGAACGAAGCGGCCCTGGACTACCTGGCGGAGACCGGCGCGACCACCAGCCTGACCGGTCCGGTGCGGCCGGAATTCGCCTTCCACGATCTCGCGGTCGGACACACGTGGTCGGTACGGCCAAACCCCGGGCGGATCGCCTGGTGGATCCTGGCGCGCCGGCGCCGCGTACCCGGCAGCGGGCCGCTCGACTACCTGAGGGCACTGCGCCTGCTGGTCGCCCGCCGCGAGGCGACGGTGATGGATGTCCTCGGCCCGGGCCTGCTGATGGAGCGTCTCTGGCGGCCGCTGACGGTGGCGGCGCTGAACGCCGAGCCGGAGGTTGCCGCCGCCAGCCTGCTGCTGGCGGTGCTGCGCAAGAGCCTCGGGCGCGGCGGCCGCTGGTGCCGGCCGCTGGTGGTCCGCGACGGTCTGGCCGAATCCTTTGTCGACCCGGCGCTGGCAACCCTTGAACGACGGGGCGTGGCGGTGGCATTCGGCCGGAGACTCCGTGCCATCGGCCTGCAAGGCGACCGCGCCGCGAGCCTGGACTTCGGCGAAGTGAGCGTCGAACTGGGTCCCGCCGACGGCGTGGTCCTGGCGGTCCCGCCGATGGCCGCCGAGGCACTGCTGCCCGGGCTCGTCGTGCCGCGGGACAGCGCGGCGATCGTGAATGCGCACTTTCTCCTCGACCGGCCCGCGGCCTTGCCCGGTGGTGCGCCGTTCGTCGGCCTACTCGGCGGCACTGCGCAGTGGCTGTTCCTGCGCGGCCGCATCGCCAGCGTCACCGTCAGCGCCGCGGACCGGCTGGCCGAGGAGCCGGCCGACGCGCTGCTGGCGCTACTGTGGCGCGACACCGCCGCCGCCCTCGGCACGCCTGATGCCGCGCTGCCGCCGGGACGGATCGTCAAGGAGCGGCGGGCCACGTTCCGGCAGACCCCGGCCGAAGCGGCGCGCCGGCCGCCCGCCGGCACCGTCTGGCGCAACCTGGCGCTCGCCGGCGACTGGACCGACACCGGGCTGCCGGCCACCATCGAGGGCGCGATCCGCTCCGGCCGTGCCGCCGCCGACTTGTTGACGGAGAGGTAAACCGCGCACCGAGCCGGCCGGCATCCATGCTCTTGCGTTCGCAGGAGCTGCGCCGCATATGAGACGCGCGCTCTCCGCGACCTTCAACAGCAAGAACATGGATGTCCCGCGATGACCGCCGAAACCCGTGTCTTTCAGGCCGAAGTCTCCAAGCTCCTCAAGATCGTCGCCAACGCGCTGTACAGCGAGCGCGAGGTGTTCCTGCGCGAGCTGATCTCCAACGCCGCCGATGCCTGCGACAAGCTCAGGTTCCTGTCGATCTCCAAGCCGGAGCTGACCGCCGGCGACTCCGCCTTCGCGATCCGGCTCGCCGCCGACAAGACCGCGAAGACGCTGGTCGTCGCCGACAACGGTGTCGGCATGACCGAGGCCGAACTGCACGACAACCTCGGGACAATCGCCCGCTCCGGCACCGCCGCCTTCGTCGACGAGCTCTCGGGCGACGCCAAGAAGGATGTCGGCCTGATCGGCCAGTTCGGCGTCGGCTTCTACTCGGCCTTCATGGTCGCCGACAAGGTCGAGGTGCTGACCCGCAAGGCGGGCGAGGAGCAGGCGTGGCTGTGGACCTCCGACGGGCTCGGCTCATACAGCGTCGAGCCGGCCGAGAAGGCGGCGCGTGGCACCGTGATCACCCTGCACCTCAAGGACGACGCCGCGGAGTTCCTGGAGAAGAGCCGGCTGCAGCAGGTGGTGCGGACCTACTCCGACCACATCCCGTTCCCGGTCGTCTTCGTGGAGCCGGGGGACGCGGGCGGCGATGGCGACACGCTGAACAAGGCGTCGGCGCTGTGGACCCGGACCAAGTCGGAGGTCTCCGACGACGACTACAAGGAATTCTACCATCACGTCGGCCATGCGTTCGACGATCCATGGCTTACCATCCACTGGAAGGCCGAGGGCCGGACCGAGTACCACGCCCTGCTGTTCCTGCCGACGCAGCGTCCGTTCGACCTGTTCCACCCCGAGCGACGGCATCACGTGAAGCTCTACGTGAAGCGGGTGTTCATCACCGACGACGTCGAGGGCCTGGTCCCGTCCTGGCTGCGCTTTGTGAAAGGCGTGATCGACTGCGAGGACCTGCCGCTGAACGTCAGCCGCGAGATGCTGCAGAAGAACCCGCTGGTATCCAGCGTCAGCCAGGCGGTCACCAAGCGGATCCTGGGCGAGCTGAAGAAGAAGGCGGACAGCGACCCCGAGGCCTACGCGGCATTCTGGAAGAACTTCGGCGCGGTGCTGAAGGAAGGTCTGTACGGCGACGGCATGGAGCACCGCGAGGTGCTGCTGGCGCTGGCGCGGTTCCGGTCGAGTGCCGGCGACGGGCTTGTGAGCCTCGCCGACTACGTCGCCCGGATGAAGGAGGGCCAGGAGGCGATCTACTACATCGCCGCCGAGGACGAGGCCGCCGCCGCCGCCTCGCCGCAACTCGAGGGCTTCCGCAAGAAGGGCGTCGAGGTCCTCTACCTGACCGACCCGATCGACGAGTTCTGGGTGCAGATGCTGTATGACGGCTTCCAGGGCAAGCCGCTGAAGTCGATCACCCGCGGCGGCGCCGACCTGAAGTCGATCAAATCCGCCGATGCCGACACGCCGAAGGACGAGGCGCAGGAATCCACGCCGGACGCCGGTGCCGTCACGGCGCTGGTGGCGAGCATCAAGCTGGCACTCGGCGACACGGTGAAGGACGTACGCACCACCGACCGCCTTGCCGACAGCCCGGTCTGCCTGGTCGCCGACGAAGGCGACATGGACATGAACCTCGAGCGCATGCTGCGGCAGCACAAGCAGCTCGACCAGGCCGCCAAGCGGGTGCTCGAGCTGAATCCCGAGCATCCGCTGATCCGGGCGCTGGCCGAGCGGGTCAGGTCCGGCGCCACCGGGCCGGCCATCGATGACGCCGCGCATCTGCTGCTCGACCAGGCCCGGATCCTGGAGGGCGAGCCGGTTCCCGACACCAAGGCCTTCACCCGCCGGCTATCTGCGGTGATGGCGAAAGCTCTCTGAACTCCGCGCGTTGAGGCAGGTCAAAGCGTCCTCCCGGCGATCACCGTATCCATAACCCGTTGGTGCGCATCGTGCGTGGCGACATCATGCCGCGCATGATGTCGCACTTGCGAGATCGCTGATTCTGCCCAACAAGTATCGTGGCGGAACGTTTTGGCGACGCGGTCGCTGGAGGGATGGATGGGCGGGGTGTCATTGCGCGTATGCGTAGCGCTCGCAAGTTTGCTCGCACTGCCGGCGACTTCGGCAGCGCAGATCGGCGCGACGACGGGGTTGGAACCCGCGAAGATGTACGGTCCCAGCTTCTCGGTTCCGGATCCCCGCGGGAGCATGGCCGAGTCGTCCGACGGCGGCGGCGTCACCGAGTATGATTTGAGCCTCGGCTGCATCGTCGGCGGCACCGCCGGGACGGCGCTGTCGATGTCGGCGGGGGGCATGAACGTCGTCAACCTGATCGCCGGTGGCCTGGTGCCGGCGACATCGCCGGTGGCGATGTTTGTGGCGCTTGGCGGGGTGGTGTTCGCATCGTTCTGTTCGGTCGGGCAGGCGCTGACACCCACCGTCATGGCCAGCTACGCCTATTTCGTCCCACCTGAGCCGGTCTTCGCTGGACCGACGATGGAAGCGCGGTTCTGTCAGGTGGCAGAGGCGCTGACCCCGGCCCCCCAACCCTCGCCCGGCCGGGCGCCGCAGGCCCGGACCGTCCGGAATGTCGCACAGCGTTTGTGATCGAGTCGCAGAACGGATGTGACTGAACGGACTGGTTCTGTAGGATGCGCTCGCCCGACCGATGCGGGCAGTGAACAGGGCGTCCCACAGCTTCCGGATCAATGACGGTCATCAACACCTTCCTGTTGCTTGCCCAGGCGCTGGTCTATTTCAGCGTCATGGCGAGCCTGTTCCGGGTCCGTGACCGCTTTGGGCTCGGCGCGTTCCTGTGCGCCCTCGGGGTGATGCATTTCCTCGAGACCTACCTCGCCAGCGTGTTCTACATCGAGTTGCCGTTCGGGATCGTGTCGCCGGGGTCCACGGTGCTGTTCTCCGGCAAGCTGGCGATCATCCTGATGATCTACATCCGCGAGGACGCTGCGGTTGTTCGCCAGCCGATCTACGGCCTGCTGATCGGCAACTTCCTGATGGTCGGGCTGGTGATGATCCTGCGGAACCACGAGGTCGTATCCGCCGTCCCCGACCGCCTGCCGGACTTCAAGTTCGTCGATGAGATGGGCTGGCTGATGGTCTGGGGCACCACGCTGCTGTTCATCGATTCGATCGCCATCATCCTGCTCTATGAGCGGCTGGGAAGCTGGCTGCGGCGATGGCCGATGGCGCGCGCCTTCGTCGCCCTCGCGGCGATCCTCAGCCTCGACCAGGCCGGTTTCTTCCTGGCGCTTCATTATGTCTCCGGGGCGCCATTGTACGTGATGTTCGGCGGCTGGTGCGCGAAGATGGGCGCCGCGCTCGTCTATAGCCTGCTGATTTCCGCCTACCTCAAATGGCTGGAGCCGCCGACGGCGCCGGCCACGGTACCGCTGCGGCTCGGGGACGTGTTCCAGGCGCTGACATACCGCGAGCGCTACGAGCATCTGATGGAGCACTCCGGCCGGGATAGCCTGACCGGCGCCTATGACCGCGGCCGTCTCGACGCCGGCGGCGGCGCCATCGTCGATACCGCGCTGCAAGCGGGGCGGCCGGTCAGCCTGATCGTCATCGACCTGGACGGCTTCAAGGCCGTCAACGACCGGCTCGGGCACACTCGGGGCGATGCCATGCTGCGCAAGATCGGCGCTGCGCTCGCCGGGACGCTGCGCAAGCAGGACCATCTTTTCCGCTACGGCGGCGACGAGTTTGTCGTCCTGAGCGACGGGCTGACGCATGCTTCCGCCTGCCTGCTGGCGCACCGGCTGCGCCATGCGGTCAGTGCGGCGACCATGCAGGAACCGGGCGGCCCGATCACCCTCAGCGTCGGGGTCGCCACCTGCCCGCTCGATGCCCTCGACGTCGAGCATCTGTTCGACGCTGCGGACGAACGGCTCTACGTGGCCAAGCACGCCGGCCGCAACCGCATCGTCGGCCACGGCGACTCGTAGGAGACCGTCGCCCCCGTCACGGCAGGCCGTTGCGGCCGTGTCGGCGGAACCCGGGACGCGCGGTCAGCCGCTCGTAGTAGCCGGCGACCGCTGGGTAGTCCGGCCGCTCGATCTCCGACAGCATGAACCAGCGATTTACCACCAGGCCGAGCGGGATGTCGGCGAGCGTGAAGCCATCCCCCAGGGCGTAGGGTCCCTCGGTGGCGAGATGCCGGTCCAGCAGCCCGATCTCGCGGACCAGATCGCGCCGCCCCTGCTCGACGAACCAGGGATTGTTCCACGGCGGCTCCCGCAGCTGGCCGCCAAGGAATGCGCCGCGCAGCGCGTGGGTGACATCGTAGGCCACCCAATCCATCCACTGCTCGACCGCCTGCCGCCGGACCAGGTCGCCGGGATACAGATGATCGGCCCCCGCGCGGGCCGCGAGATAGCGCAGGATCGCGTTGGACTCGCGCATGACATGCCCGCCGTCGATCACCACCGGCACCTGCGCCGCCGGATTGAGCGCCAGGAACTCCGGACTGTCGGTCGGCTTGAAACCGCGGCCGTAGTCCTCGCGGGTGTAGGCGAGGCCGAGTTCCTCGGCCGCCCACAGCACCTTGCGGACGTTGAAGGAGTTGGCACGCCCGAGCACCCGCAGGCCGCCCGGCGAAGCGGTGGATGGCTCAGGTGATCCGGCGGTCATGGTCGGTCTCCGACGATCGAGGGAGCCGGCATTGGACGCACGACGTGAGCCGATCTACAAATTCGAAGATCGATCAGTTTCATAAATATCATTCATGAATACAGATCTACGGAAGCTGCGGGCGTTCGTCGCGGTCGGCCGGAACGGCGGCTTCGGCCGCGCCGCCGACGCGCTCGGCCTGACACAGTCGGCGGTCAGCGTCGCGGTGCGGCGGCTCGAAGCCGAGTTGGGGGTCAGGCTGCTCGACCGAACGACTCGAAGCGTCCGGCCGACCGCCGCCGGGGCGCGGCTGCTCCCGGTCGCCGGCCGGCTGCTGGAGGAGTTGGACGCCGCCCTGCTGGAGATCAGGGAGACCGGCCGGCAGCGGCGCGGACGGGTGACGGTAGCCTGCCTGCCTTCAGTCGCCGCCAGGCTCATGCCGACAGCGGTGGCGGCGGCGGGACGGGACCACCCGGAACTGGAGGCGGTCATCCTCGACACATCGGCCGACGACGTTCGCCGGCTGGTCGAGTCCGGCGCGGTCGACTTCGGAATCTCGAACTTGCCGATAACGGACCCCCGGCTGGTCGTCCGGGCGCTCGTGGAGGATCCCTTCTGCCTGGTCTGCCGGCGCGACGATCCGCTCGCAGCGCAGGAGACGGCGCGCTGGCAGGAGATCGGCGGCCGCGATCTCGTGCTTCCGGCTGCCGGCACGGGCAGCCGGCGCCTGATCGACGACGCAATCCAGCGGGAGGCGCTCGCGCCTGGCCGCATCACCGGGCTCGCCCATCCGGCGGCGGTCGCCGGGATGGTGGAAGCCGGGCTCGGCGTGGCGGTCCTGCCGGAGTTGGCGGCACCTGCCGCGGATCACCCGGTCCTGGCGACCCGCCTGCTGACGCACCCCGGGACCGGCCGTTCGATCATCCTGCTGCACCGCCGCGATCGCTCGCTGTCGCCGGCCGCCGATGCATTCTTCCAGCTGATCCTGGCGCTGTTCGCCGACACATGACCATGATCGTGGCGACGCGTCACGTCAGGCGGATAGCGTACCACACCGCCAGAGGCGCCCCGGGCACCGGGACGCGTATCTCGCGAAAGCCGAGCGCCCGGTAGAAGCCCATGGCGCGCTCGTTGACGGCATTCACGCCGAGATGCACGCCCGTCGATCCGCGATCCGCGGCCAGCCTGAGCCAGCGCCCGACCAATTCGCGCCCGACGCCCCTGCCCTGTTGCCTCGGCAGCAGGTTGATGTGCAGGTGCGACGGATACTCCCGCAGCAGGTCCTCGGACATGCGCAACGGGTGGTGGATGCGGTGGCAGCGCTGCTGGTCGGCGGTACGCTGCTCCGGCGGCGTCGCGAGCGGATCGGGGTAGGCCGCGCGCAAGGCCGGCCACCACTCGACCTCCTGGCGTGCCTCGAAGGCGCGCGTATCGGCGGCACCCAGGACATATCCCGCGACGCCGTCGACATCCTCGGCGACCAGCACCAGTTCGGGGAGCAGCGCGACATAAGGGCCGACATAAATGTGGCCGATCAGCTTGCAGTCGCGGTACAGCGCCGCCGCGTCGCCGCCGGCATCGCCGGTCGCCAGCGACACGGCGTACAGCGCGTCTTGGTCGTCCGGCCGGTAGCCGCGGATCAGCACCGGCGGCCTCCTCTCAGCCGGCCGCCCGCAGCGCCGCCTCCAGTTCGGCCAGCGCCGCCTCGGCGAACGCCCACATGTTGGCCTCGCGATCGGGCGAGCCGGTCTCCAGGGTGAAGCGCCGCTCGATCGGTCCTGCCACCGCCACGCAGGTGTGGCCGGCAGCGTCACCGTAACGGTTGCCGGTCGGACCGGCGGCACCGGTTTCGGCCAGGCCCCAGGTGGTCTCCAGCTTGGCCCGCATCGCCTCGGCGGCCAGTGCCGCATAGGGCTCGGAGGACGAGCGCACCCCCGGATGGTCGGTCAGCCGCACGCCGAGCAGCGCACGCCGCGCCGGGTGGGTGTAGATCACGCCGCCGCCCATGAAATAGGCGGACGCCCCCGGCACCGCCAGCAGCGCCGCCGACACCAGCCCGCCGGTCGACGATTCCGATACCGCCACGGTCTCGCCGCGCGCCTTCAGCAGGGCGCCCACCGTCTCGCCAAGGCTGGTCAGGGACCGCATCCGCCGCACCTCCACAATTCGCCTCCGGGTTTGCCCCGGCCGGCCATCCTGCGATACTAGCCGGCCCTGCGCGATCTGGGGACCCTGGAGCCGGTCGAGAACGATGAGCAAGGCCTTCACCAAGGAGACCGACGGCGAGGTCGAGGACGACGAGACCGACGCCCCGTCGCCGTTGCCGCCGGGAACCAAGAACTACATCACGCCGCGGGGCTTCCGGGCGCTGCAGGAGGAACTCCGGCAACTGGGCCGGGTCGAGCGGCCGAAAGTGGTGGAGATCGTGTCATGGGCGGCCGGCAACGGCGACCGCTCGGAGAACGGCGACTATCTCTACGGCAAGAAGCGACTGCGCGAGATCGACCGCCGGATCCGCTTCCTGCTGAAACGGCTGGAGATCGCCGAGGTGGTCGATCCGGCGCTGCAGAAGAACCGCGACCAGGTGTTCTTCGGCGCCACCGTCACCTATGCAGACCAGGACGACCGTGAGCGCACCGTGCGGATCGTCGGCATCGACGAGGCCGACACCGCACGCGGCGAAGTCAGCTGGATCTCGCCGATCGCCAGGGCGCTGCTGAAGGCCCGCGAGGGCGACGTGGTCGAGATACGCACTCCCGCGGGGCCGCAGAGCGTCGAGGTCGTGGCGATTGACTACGAGACCGTGTAGGTCGAAATCGCTTACCGCCGATATCTGGTTGTCGTTCTGGTTGGCTCATCCCTGGTTGAGGCGCATACTCGCCGTCAACGGTGATGGAGGCCGCGATGGTCGCCAGGGAGATGAGATCGACGCCGGCTGCAGCAAAGCCCGGCGCCCCCAGGGATGATCCCGACGAGGTCCGCGACGACCCGCTGAATCCGGTCGAGAACACCCCGAGTGAACTCGACGAGTTGACCCACGCCGAGTTCATTGCGGTCTACAACGACGCCTCGACCAACATCCGTTTCGCCAAGGAACAGCAGTGGCGCACCGTGCTGTACTTTACGGTCGGCGCCATCGCTGTGACGACCTACGGTGAAATCTCGAAATGGGCGGATTCCAAACTGTCATTGTACCTGCTCGTGATCGTCTGGCTGTTCAGCGTCACCTCCGTGCTGATCATACTCAGCCTGCAGTGGTGGCAGGGTGCCGAGCACGCCAAGATCGAGTACGTGACCGCCCGCTGGTCCACCTTCTCGACCGCGGCTCGGCGTCGGAAGTCCAAGCTGGTCAGCGATTTGCAGCGCTACGGCATGCTGGCATCGATGATCCTGTATCTGGAACTCTCGACGATCGCGGTTACCCGGGTGTTCTGGCCATATCTGTAAGACCTTGCGGGACGGGCTCACACGAGCACGAAGTCCGACACGCCATAGGCCAATCGGCCTTCGGCGACGCCGAAGCGCAGGAAATGATCGAGAGGATTGATGCCCGCCGCCGCGACGTCCGGGTTGGCGGCGAGGTACCCGCTGGCGTCGAAGAACGCCGATGGATCGCGGTCCTCCAGGTGGCCGAACCGGTAGTAGTGCTCCAGCGGGTTGACGCCAGCGTCGGCAACGTCGCGGTTCCGGGCCAGGTACCAATTGCTGTCGAAGAACGCGTTCGGAGCCCGTCCCTCAAGGGCACCGTGGACGCGGTAATGCGAATAGGCCGATCCGGCGGAAACGCCGTTCGCCTGCAGATCCGGATACTGGGCCAGGTAGAGTTCGGCGTCGAAGCCGGTGGCGGTGATCCCGGTCGGCACGCGCGCGGCGGTGAAGCCGTCATCGAACCCGAGGATCTCGACGTTCACGAGCGTGTCGATGCCGTCCGCGCCGACCACGGAAACGCTGCCGTCGGCATTTGCGGCGAACGAGTAGCCACCCCAGCTGCCGTCGAACATCGCCCGGTCGAGGCCACGGCCGCCATCGAGGCGGTCGTCGCCGGCGCCACCCGTCAGCAGGTCGGAGCCGCGACCGCCGGCAAGCTGGTTCACGCCTGAATTGCCGATCAGGGTGTCGTCGCCGTCGCCGGTGTACAGGTTCTCGATCGCCGTGCCTTCGGCCACCCGAAACGCAGCCCCCCCGATCGAGCCGATCGCGCCGGGCGTCAGATCAATGCGCACGCTGCCGGATACCGCTGACGCGTTGATGCTATCGGTCCCGCCGTCGACGTCGGCGAGCGCGGTGCGCGCCGCATCCGACGCCGACAGATCGGCATACTGGTCGGTGTAGACGTAGCGGTCGTCGGCGGTCTGGACGCCGCCGAACAGCGACAGGCTCCACTCCTGCAGGGTGCCCGAGGTCCCCGCCTCGGTGTCGGCGACCCGCAGGGTCCAATCCCCGAGCGAGCTCTCGCCGTAGACCTGGGTCGTCATGAGCACCGCGGAGTCGCCACCGACCAGGAAAGTGCCGTTGTCGAGCGTCTCCTGGTCCGGCGCCCGGCCCGGGGCAATGGCGCTGTAGATGTCGTAGTCCGGGTTGTAGATCAGGTAGCTGACGGTGCCCTGCGGCGAGATCAGTTCGATCCGCAGGTCGCCGATCTCACCGTGCGGCAACGTGACCTGCACGACCGCCGACTCCACCCGGATGTCGGTGCCGATCGTTACGGTCTGGCTGATGCCGGCAGCATCGCCGTCGGGAATCGCCTGCTGAACGCGCGTCTCCGCCTCGACAATCGTGAGGTTGGCGGTCGACTTCGCTCCGGCGTTCCAGGTCTCAGCCAGCCGGGTTGCCGCCCGCGCGTCGACCTGGCCGAGGCCGAAATCATGGCTGACGGTGAGCCCGCCGCCGTTCCAGTCGACGGCGCCGTTGGTCACCGTGGTCCAGGGATAGCTGGTGACCCGGACCGCGGCGTCGGTGACCGCCGCCGCGCCGCCCGGCGAAACGGTGTCGGGGATCGTCGTGCTGCCGAAGATGTCCCGGTAGATGTCCCCGGCGGTCAGCGGTGCGCCGCCGGTATCGTAGGCGGAGTAGCCGAGGATCTCGAACACGTCGCGGTAGCCGAGGGCCGGGTTCGCCTCGATGACCAGGGCGGCGACGCCGGACACGATCGGCGTGGCGAAGGACGTGCCTTTGGTGAGGGCATAGCCGAGCGTATCCAGGCCGTCGGCGCCGAGCACGTCGGCACCAGGTGCGGAAACGAAGACGTTGGCGCCCGGCGTCGAGAAGGCGGCGATCCGGCCGTCGGCGTCGGTCGCGGCAACGCTGATCTGGTAGGGCGAGTTCTGCTCTCCGCCATGGGTCGAGAGCACGACCTGATAGCGCTCGTTGCCGGCTGCAAACACGTTGACGGTACCGAGACCGTCGCGGCCGACCGTGGCGGTGCGCTCGACCGCCGCGAACGCCTCCGCCGATTGGCCGAACAATTCATTTCCATAACTGTTGTTGGTCACGTCGAACGAGGTCGCCGACGACATCGCCGCCTCGGAACCCACATAGGCTCCGGTATCGCTGGTCGCTCGCAGGCTGGTAAAGGTGGCGCCGTAGGACACGCCGACGATGCCGGTGCCGTTCAGCGCCGAGCCGAGGAAACTCGAAACCTGCGTACCGTGCGAATAGGCGCCTGCGACCGCAACGCCGTCCGGCTCGCCCGAATCGAAGTTTCCGTCGGACTCGGGGTCGTAGGTCGGCGCCAAGTCGGGGTGTTGATAGAATACGCCGTCATCGATCACCGCGATGCGAACACCGACACCGGTGTAATCGAGCCAGGCGCCGTCGATCCGGATATCCATTCCGGCGGTGCCGCCGGATTGGCCGGTGTTGCGAAGATACCATTGCTGCCCGAACAGCGTGTCGCTCGGCGTAAAAGCCATCCAATCCCCCCGCATGCATATTCGCGAATGCATCGCCGCATCGCAGTTTGAATGCAACCCTTTGATTCGAGTTATGGTATTGCGATTCTCGCAACCAGGGACTCCCGTCAGGCAAGCTGCCGCGCCAATATCGCGCTCTCCGAATCCGGGACGGGAAGACTGCGATGACGGCACCGACCGACCTGCTGCGCCACGCGCTCGCCGAAGCTTCGGCGCGGCAAGCGGAGGGCCGATTCGACGCGGCCGAGCGGATCTATGGCGAAATCCTGGCGGGGGCGCCCGGAACCCCGGTGGCGCTGGCCCAGCTCGGGGTCCTGCGGCTGCAGCGTGGCGACCCGTCCGGCGCCGAGCCGCTGCTGGCGCAGGCGGCGCGTGCCCTGCCCCGGGTCGCGGCCCTGCACGTCAACCTGGCGACCGCCCGCTCGCGGCTGGAGCGTCACGGCGATGCGGTCGCCGCACTGCGCCGTGCCGTGCTGCTGCATCCTGGCGCCGACGGTCCGCACGCCGCCCTGGGCGTCGCCGCCAGCCGGGCCGGCGCACCGGCGCTCGCGGCAGCAGCCCTGCGCCGGGCCGCGGCTCTGGCACCGCTCGACCCCGACCTGCGTTACAATCACGGCGTCGCCCTGGTCGAGGCTGGCCGGCTGGCCGAGGCGGCAGCCGTGTACCGTCGCCATGGGCGCCTGCTGCGCGGCCGACCGGTCAACCACACGGATTACGATCCATATCCCGAACTGCCGGGCGAGCCGGTGCGGCCGGTTCCGCGCCTTACCTGCCGGCACCGGCTGGAGCACGACCGCGACCAGCTGGCATGGTTGCGCGGCCTCGGCCTGCTGCCGGCGGCGCTGGCGCACGAGCCGGAGGCGTATCAGGCGCTGCTGAACGAGCTGTCGGAGGAGGAGCGCAAGGCGGTCAGCTTCACGCTCTCGGAGGAGCGCTTCGGCCGGATCGCAAACAGCTACAACCGCTTCGTCCGTTTGCAGCCATCGGGCTGGGAGGATCGGCCGGCGCTGTCGGACTCGGTGGATTGGCCGGCGATGGAGGCGGCCTTCCTCGGCGGCGACCCGCGCGCCGTCACGATCGACGGCGTGCTGTCGGACGATGCCCTGGCGGCGCTGCGGCTGGTGTGCCGCAACTCGACGTTCTGGCACCAGATCAAGGGAGCCGGATATCTCGGGGCATATTTCCGGGAGGGCTTCAACGATCCGCTGATCGTGCGCATCGCCGAGGAGCTGAAGGCGGCCATGCCCCGGGTGCTCGGCGGCCTGCCGGTCAGGGTGATCTGGGCCTACAGCTACGACCAGGGGATGGTCGGCATCAACCCGCACGCCGACTTCGCGCGCGTGAACATGAACTTCTGGATCACCGAGGACGAGGCGAACCTGGATCCGTCGACGGGCGGCCTGCTGGTGTATCGCAAGGCGGCACCGCCGGAGTGGGACTTCCGGACCTACAACGCCACCTCGGCGGAGTTCATCCACGGCTTTCTGGGCGATCGCCGCGACGACGTGATCCGCATCCCGCACCGCGCCAACCGCGCGGTGCTGTTCGACAGCCGGCTGATCCACGAGACCGACACGTTCCGCTTCCGCCCCGGCTTCGAGAACCGGCGGATCAACATCACCATGCTGTTCGGCGACGGCGGCTGACGCGCTACACCGCGTCCTTCTCGTTGCCGTAGGGCGCGATGTCGCGGGCGTCGAACAGCAGCCGGATCAGCGCCGGCCCCTCATGCGCCAGCGCGGCGGCAAAGGCCGGCTTCCACTCAGCGGTGCGCCGCACGGTCCAGGCGCGCGCACCATAGCCCTCGGCGATCTTCGCGAAGTCGGGGCTGCCGAGGCGCGTGGCGTAGGACGACTCGTCGCCGTACCGGTCCAACTGGCCCTTGAGGATCGAGCCGTGCACCTCGTTGTCGCACAGCACGACCTTGACCGGGATGCCCTCGCGCACCGCGATCGACAGCTCCTGGCCGTTCATCATGAAGCCGCCGTCGCCGACGAACACCACCACCGGCCGGCCGTCGTTGGTCGCGAGAGCCGCGCCGATGCCGCCGGGCACACCGCAACCCATGGCGCCACAGGGCGACCCACCCTGGGTCTGCGGCAGCGAGAACCGCAGGTAACGGTGGAACCAGCGCGCGAAGCTGCCGCCGTCGGTGATCAGCACCGCGTTGTCCGGCAGCGCCGCGCGGATATCGGCGGCGATCAGCGAGAGATCGGTCTCGCCATGGACGTTGACGCTGCCCGGCGTGGAGAACGCGAGGTAGCGGGCGTGCAGCGCGTCGCGCCAGGCCAGTCGGTCGGCCGGCGGCGGCGCGAGCCGGCCCGCGACGGCCGCCAGCGTCGGCGCCACGTCGGCCAGTACCGGCACCGCCGCGGCGAAGCGTGCCAGCACCACCGGATCGGGATGCACATGGGCGAGGCGCTTGCCCTTCAGCATCGCCTCCTCGCGGCTGGTGATGCCGTCGAGCCGGCTGCCCAGCACCACCAGCAGGTCGGCCTCCGCCACTGCCTCGGCCTGGTAAGGCACCGGGTTGATTTCCAGGTGGCCGGCATAGGAAACGTCAGCGTTGTCGATCACGTCCTGGCAACGATACGCCGCCAGGACGGGCGCGCCGATGGCCGCGGCGAAGGCGGCGAGCGGCGCGCGGGCCTCGGCGTTGCGGGCGAGTTCGCCGGCGATGATCAAGGGACGGCGGGCGTCCGCCAGTGCCGCTACGAAGGCGTCGACAGCGGCCGCGTCGGCGACCACCGCCGGGCGCTGCACCGGGCCCTGCTCGGCCGGTGCCGGCACGTCGACATCGCCGAAGTCGCGCGGCATCGTCACCACCACCGGGCCGGGACGGCCCTCGACCGCGATCTCGACGGCGCGGCGCGCCAGCGCCGGCAACTCGGCGGCGGTGGCCGGCTCCAGCACCGCCTTGGTCATCGTGCCGAAGGCGGCGGTGGCGTCGATCTCCTGGAACGCCTCGCGGCCGCGGGCGTAGGAGCGGATCTGGCCGACGAACAACACCAGCGGCACAGAGTCTTGCTGGGCGGCGTGCAGGCCGATCGAGGCGTTGGTGCTGCCGGGACCGCGGCTGACGAACACCGCCGCCGGCTTGCCGGTCAGCGCGCCATAGCCATGCGCCGCGAAGGTGCCGCCGGCCTCGTGGCGCACCGACACCAGGCGGATGCGGTTGCGGCGATGGCGAAGCGCCTCCAGCACCGGCAGGAAGCTCTCGCCGGGAACCGTGAAGGCGGTGTCGACGCCGGCATCCACGAGCGCCTCGACCAGGGCCGCGCCTGCTTCCATGCTGGGATTCTCCTCTGATGACCCTGCGGTCGGTCGTGAACGGGAAGTGCCGCCGGGCGGCGGCAGGAAGACGGGAAAAAGCAGGGCCGGAACGGCCGCTCGGAGGAAACTTCTACGCGACTCCGGCGCGCGGGTCGATGGGCAGCAGGCGAAAATGTCCGGACAATTCTTCCAGCAGCGCCGCCGCCGCCAGCAGCCCCGCCTCGTCATGGGGCCGGCCGACCATCTGCAGGCCGACCGGGCGGCCGTCATCGGTGAACCCGGCGGGCAGCGACAGCGCCGGGCAGGCGGTCAGGGTGATCGAGGAGGTGGTCATCGAGGCGGCGATGTAGTTGTCGAACTTCACGCCGTCGACCTCGTCGATGAAGGTCCGGTCGACGTCGTATGGCGGCACCACCGAGACCGGCAGCAGCAGCAGGTCGTAGGTGTCGAAGAACGCCACGACGCGGCGGTAGAAGGCGGCGCGCTCGCGCTCGGCCCAGGCGACCTGCTCGGGCGTCTGCTTCAGCCCCTTCTCGGTGTTCCAGATGATGTCGGGCTTGATCAGGTGCCGGTGCGTCTGCAGCCGCGGCCCGTGGGTGACCACGAAGATCATCGCGCGCAGGATCTGGAAGGCCTCGCCGATGCCGCCCATGTCCGGACATGCCTCCTCGACGACGACGCCGGCCGATTCCAGCCGTCGGGCGGCCGCCTCGCAGACCGCGCGCACCGCCTTCGCCACCGGCGCCTTGCCGCCGAGGTCGGGGGTCCAGGCGACCCGCTTCGGCCACCAGTCCCGCTTCTCGGCGAGTGCGGCGTCGACGGTGTCGGCATAGCCGCGCGCCGGTGCCGGCCGCGTCATCGGGTCGTGCCGGCACTCGCCGGCCATGCTGTCGAGGAAAAGTGCGATGTCCGGCACGTTGCGCGCCATCGGCCCTTCCACCGAGCTCGGGCTGAACAAGTTGTTGGCGGTGCCCCGGGTCACCCGCCCCGGTGTCGGCCGCAGCCCGACCACCGAGCTGTGCGAGGCTGGGCCGCGCAGCGAGCCGCCGTGGTCGGAGCCGTGCGCCAGCCAGACCTCGCCGGTGGCGAGTGCCGCCGCCGCCCCGCCGGACGAGCCACCGGGGGTGAGTGCCGTGTTCCAGGGATTGCGGGTCTTGCCGAACACCGCGTTGTAGGTGTTGCCGCCGGCGCCGAACTCCGGCGTGTTGGACTTGGCGACCACAACGCCGCCGTGCGCCTCCAGCCGCTCGACCAGCGGGTGCGAGGCCGCCGGCACGTGGTCGGCGTGGATCGGCGAGCCGTAGGTGGTGCGCACGCCCGCGACGTCCATCAGGTCCTTGATGGCGATCGGCAGGCCGGCCAGCCAGCCGCGGCCACCGTCCGGCGGCGTTGCCGGCAGCCGCCTGGCGAAGTCGCGGGCACGGTCGAGGCAGAGAGTGGGGAGCGCGTTGACCGCCGGCTCGACCGCGGCGATGCGCGCCGCCGCGGCGTCGATCAGCTCGAGCGGAGAGACCTCGCCGCGCGACAGCAGCCGGACCACCTCGCGTGCCGTCAGCCGGACCAGTTCATCGTCCGCCATGTCGTCCTCCTGCGTGTTGCACGGAAGGACTGAAGCAAGGTGCGACGACCGGGTCAACGCGCGCAGCACCTCACGACGCCGAGAGCCGCAAGCCCGGTGGCTTGGTGCGGTGCCGCGAAGTCGCTACCCTCAGGAAAGTCGACTTGGCCGCGGCCGCTGCTGAACGGAGGGATCCGCATGCTGGGCATCCGGACGATCCTCGGGCTCGCCGCCGCTGTCCTGATGCTGCCGGCCGAGAGCCGCGCCGACGCCTGCGGGCCGCGCCTGGTCGTTACTTTCGTCGAAGATGCTTCCGACATCTTCGTGCTGCAGAACGCCAGCGACCCCGGCTGGGTCGTTCAGCGCGTCGAGATCGATCTGCGTGAGACCGGCGGCGGGCTGATCTTCGACGTGACCGACGCCGGTGCGGGGGTGAGCGGATGGCAACCCTACGCGCCAGCCGGCGGCACCGCCGTGGCGGTCGGCCGCACTGCGGTCACCGACGGCGACCGCCTGCTGAACATGGCGTTCGGGCGCTTCGACCCGGGCGAGCGCTTCGAGTTCACCATCGACCTCGACGACACGCTGCCCGGTGGAACGCAGACCTGGATCGATGGCGGCGAGATCGCCGGCGGCCGGGTGCACGCGGTGTTCGGCGGACCGGACGGCACGACAGCCGAGCGCTCGGCAACGTTCGAGCGCGACACTCGTGCGGACACGGGACGGCACGAGAACTGTCTGATGTCGTGAAACAGACACGTGAAACAATTCGCAATATTTAGAAACACAGAGTAACAAATCTTTATTTTACCCACCAACGTCTCTGCTTCATAAGATTAGCCAAACGCGCAAACAATGCGAATTGTCCCGGAGCATGCATGAGACAGGTTCATCCTTCGGCAATTGTTGCGAAGGGCGCCGATATTGGATCGGGCAGTTCTATCGGCCCTTATTCATGTATCGGGCCGGCGGTCCGCATCGGAAAGAACTGCCGTATCGGGCCTCATGTCGTGATCGAGGGCTGCACCACAATCGGCGACGACAATCAGATCTATCAGTTTGCCTCTGTCGGAGCGGCTCCGCAGGATCGGAAGTGGCGCGGCGAGCCGAGCAAGCTGATCATCGGTGACAGCAACGTGATCCGGGAATACGTCACGATACAGCCCGGGCTGGAACAGTTCGGTGGCGTAACGCGCATCGGGAACGACAACCTTCTGATGGCCTGCTCCCACATTGCCCATGACGTGCACCTCGGCGATGGGAACTGGCTGACGAATTCCGCGGCCCTGGGAGGACACGTCCAAATCGGCTCCCGCGTCATTCTCGCCGGTCTCAGCGGCGTCCATCAGTTCTGCCGGATCGGCGACCACGCCTTCGTCTCGGCGGGGGCGATGGTGGCGCAGGATGTCCCACCCTACTGCCTCGTTCAGGGCGACCGCGCCCGGCTCCGGTCGATCAATGTTACCGGCCTCAAGAGGTCCGGCATGTCTGCTGCGGACATCACCGTGATTCAACGGGTTTTCAGGTTGCTGTTCGTCGCCGCCAAACCCATGGCGGCGCGCATCGACGATGTCGAAGTACAGTACGCCGACTCTCACTACGCTCTGAAACTGTTGAACTTCGTCAGGGCGAGCGAACGGGGCGTCGTCGGATACCGGCGGCAGCCGCCGCAGGCCGCCTGACGCTCACGACGCAACCCTGGTCACGCCACCCGGTCGCCCTTCTTCACCTGTACCGTGCGGTTGTCGACGGCCGGCAGCATCTTCGCCGGATCGCGGGTGACCACCACATCGAGCACCGTCGGCCGTCCCTTCTCCGCCATCGCCGCCTGCAGCGCCGGGCCGAGATCCTCCGGGCGCTCGACCCGGATGCCCTTGCAGCCGAACGCCTCGACGACGTTGGCATAGTTGGTCTCGGCGAGGTCGGAGGACTGGTAGGCGCCCTCGCCGTACATCAGGTGCTGCAGCGCCTTCACGTAGCCGGACGCGGCGTTGTTGACGACGATCACGGTGAAGGCGATGCCGAGCCGGCGCGCGGTCTCCAGTTCGCCCATCACCATGTTGAAGCCGCCGTCTCCCGTCAGCGCCACCACCGGGCCGAGGCCGTCATGGGCGGCCCCCAGGGCAGCGCCGATGCCGCCGGGCACGCCGTAGCCGATCGAGGCGAAGCCGCGGTCCGGCACGAAGCCGCGGCCGGGCTGCTTGGTGTCGTAGAGCAGCCCGCCCCAATGCGCCGCGAAGCCGCCGTCGGCGACCAGGCTGGCGTCGGCCGGCAGGTTTAGGTTCAGCTCGTGCAGCAGCCGCGCCATGTTGATCGGCCGCTCCTCCGACGTCAGGCGGGCGTCGACATCCTTGCGCCATGCCGCCATCCGCTCCGGCACCTGCGCCGCCCAGCCGGCCAGCCGCTCCTTCATGCCGGAGCCGGCGAGCGCGCCGCGCAGTTCGTCGAGGGTGGCGCGGGCGTCGCCCCACAGGCTCAGCGCCGGCATCAGGGTGCGGCCCATCTCCTCGGCAACGATATCGAGGTGGATGACGGTCTTGCCCTTCGGCGGCACGGTGTAGCGCTTGGTGGCGATCTCGCCGAGCTTGCAGCCGACCACGAACAGCAGGTCGGCCTCGTCGATCAGCTTGTTGGCGATGCGGTCGTAGCGGCCAAACAGCCCGGCCGACAGCGGGCTGATGCAGGCGACCGAACCCTTGCCGCTCAGGGTGTGGGCGACGGGAATGTTGGTCGCCTCGGCGAACGCCGTGACCGCCGCAGCGGCGCGGCTGATGTGGACGCCGCCGCCGCACAGCATCAGCGGCCGATGCGCCGACTTCAGCATGTCGACCGCAGTGTCGACGGCGGTCGCGTCGGGGCGGATGCGCAGCGACGGGGCGGCGCGGTGGATCGGGTCGACGACGAAGTCGCCCTCGTCGAACGGATATGTCGCGTGGCAGATGTCCTCGGGCACGTCCAGCACCACCGGCCCGGGCCGCCCGGAGGTGGCGACCGCGAAGGCGCGACGCACCAGCTCGGGGATGCGCTCGATGAACTCGACCCGCAGCACCTCCTTGACCGCCGGGCGCAGGATGTCGAGCTGCCGGCTCTCCTGGGTCATGTTCTTCCAGGAGTGCAGGCGGTGGGTGTCGCCGACGATCGCCACCACCGGCACCCCGGCGTTCAGGCTCTCGACCAGGGCGGTCACCAGGTTGGTCGCGCCGGGGCCGAGGGTGGCGTCGCACACCCCGACGCGGCCGGTGACCTTGGCATAGGCGTCGGCGGCGAAGGCGCCGCAGCGCTCGTCGTTGATCAGGTAGTGCTTGAGCCCCAGGCGCCGGGCGGCGTCGTAGAACGGCAGCAGCTGGAAGCCGCCCATGCCGAACATCGGCCCGGATTCAAAGGCCAGCAGCATGCGGGCGAGCGCCTCGCCCCCGGTCATCTCATTGGTCGGCATGGCTTCCTCTCGGCGTTCAGGGCCGCGCGGGGCGCGGGCGGGCGTTCAGGCCCGGACCAGGGCGCGGGCGGCGTCGGCGATCTTCTCGGGCGTGACCCGCAGCAGGTCCTCGAGCGGCGGGGCGTAGGCGATCGGCACCCGCGGCGATCCCAGACGCCGGACCGGCGCCTTCAGGTCACCGAAGCAGTGCTCGGCGACGGTCGCCGCCACCTCGGCCCCGAAGCCTCCGACCTGCACCGCCTCATGCGCCACGAGCAGCCGGCCGGTTTTAGCCACGCTGGCGAACACCGCCTCGCGGTCCCAGGGCCACAGCGTGCGCAGGTCGATCACCTCGGCCTCGATGCCCTCGCCGGCCACCACCTCGGCCGCCCTGGTGGCAGCATGCACCGTCGCCGACCAGGAGACGATGGTGAGGTCGCGGCCCTCGCGCGCGGTGCGGGCCACCCCGAACGGGATGGTGACGTCGCCGTCGGGCACCTCGCCCTCCAGCGCCCACATGTTCTTGTGCTCGAAATACACCACCGGGTCGTCGGAGCGGATGGCGGTCTTCAGCAGCCCCTTGTTGTCGGCCGGCGTCGCCGGGCAGACCACCACGAGACCGGGGATGTGGGCGTACCAGCCCTCCAGCGACTGCGAGTGCTGCGCGGCCGACGAGCGCCACATGCCCATCGGCTCGCGCACCACCAGCGGCACCCGTGCCTGGCCGCCGAACATGTAGCGCGCCTTGGCCGCCTGGTTGATCAGCTCGTCGACGGCGCACAGCGCGAAGTCGGCGAAGCGCATCTCGACCACCGGCCGGGTCCCGGTGATCGCGGCACCGACCGCCGCCCCCAGGATCGCCGCCTCGGAGATCGGCGCGTCCGAGATCCGCAAGGGGCCGAACTCCTCGACCATGCCCTTGTACTGGCCGAACACGCCGCCGCGTCCGAGATCCTCGCCGACCGCCCACACCAGCGGGTCGCGCCGCATCTCCTCGGCCAGGGCCTGCTTGCCGGCCTCCGCATAGGTCATCGTCGCCATCAGAACGCCCCCTCGCGCGGGTCGCCCGCGTCCTGCACGTCCTCGAACCCACGGCTGAGCGGCGGCCAAGGTGCGGCCTTGGCGTCGGCGTAGACCGCGTCCATCTCCTCGCGCGCCTCGCGCTCGTGCCCGGCCAGCACCGCGCCCTTCACCCCCGCGTCGGCGAGCACCTGGGCGAGGCGGGCGATCGGCTCGAGACGCCAGGCCGCCTCGACCTCCTCCTTCGGGCGGTATGGCGCGGGATCGGCGGCGGTATGCCCGGTCAGCCGGTAGGTCTTCGCGACGATGAAGCGGGGTCCGCCGCCGGCACGGATCGCCGCCACCGCCTCGCGCGCCGCCTCGTCGACCGCCAGCACGTCGTTGCCGTCGACCTCGACCGCCGGCACGCCGATCGCCTCGGCGCGCGCCGCCGGGCCGGCACCACCGGTCATCGCCGCGGTGCGGGTGGTCGAGGCGAAGCCGTTGTCCTCGCACACGAACAGCGCCGGCAGACCGAACACCGCCGCCCAGTTCAGGCCCTCCAGGAACGGCCCGCGGTTGATCGCGCCGTCGCCGAAGATCGAGCAGGCGACCCGGCTCTCGCCGCGCAGCTTGATGGCGTGGGCGGCGCCGGCGGTGATGTGGATGTTGGCGGCGACCACGCCGTTGGCACCGAGCATGCCGACCTCGAAGTCGGCGATGTGCATGGAGCCGCCCTTGCCGTGGCTGGTGCCGCCCTCGCGGCCCAGCAGCTCGCGCATCATGGCGCCGGCGTCGGCGCCCTTGGCCAGGGTGTGGCCGTGGCCGCGGTGGGTGGAGGCCAGGATGTCGTCGCGATTGAGGTTGCAGCAGACGCCGACGGCGATCGCCTCCTGCCCGATCGACGGGTGGATGGCGCCGAGCACCAGCTTCTCGGCGTTGGCCTGCAGCGCCGCCTCCTCGAAGGCGCGGATCCGCCACATCAGCCGGTGGTGCGACAGCAGGCGGTCGACATCGAGGTTGCGCGGCACGGGTGTCGCGGGCAAAGGGCTCTCCTCCCAGGCACCCGCAATTTGACGGCTCTGATCGCGGCCGGCGGGTGGCGAAGTCTAGGAACCGGTCGGAGCGGGGGTCAAGGGCGGGCATCAGAGGGGCGCCGCCGTCGCGGTGCCGTCGTGAGCGCTTGCCCGCCGCCGCGGGACGCGCTTCATTGCGCGCGGGAGACGCCGTCGACCACCGGAGACCGACAATGCCGACGATCAGCCGCCTCGCTCCGATGCTCGCCCTCGCTGTGCTGCTGGCGGGGTGCGGATCCGACCGCGCCTCGCTCGCCCGGCTGGCTCCCTATGGGGCCGAGCCGCGCGAGCCCTGCGGCGAGACCACCCGCGGGGTCTCTCTGCGTGACCTCGATGACGATGTCGAGGACTGGACCATCGAGGACGCGCGGGACGAACTCGGCCCGCCGCAACTGGTCAAGGACGACAGCGGCATCCGCCGCGCCGGCTGGTACGACGTCACCGTCGGCCAGCGCAACTGCGGCACGCTGCTGACGATCCTGGAGCGCGAGAAGCAGCGGATCGTCACCGTCCAGGACCTCAAGCCGCACCAGATCTGGCAGGTGCTGGACGGCAAGTTCCCGGAGTGACGGCGGAAGCCGATCGATCCATTTCTCGACATTCCGGCCCACCGGCTGTATCACGCGCGCGCTTTTCCGAATTTCGTGGAGGACGGCGATGCGCACGCACGCCATGGAGCGCAATGCGCTGGTCGCGGGCGCCGGGGCCATGGGCCTGGTGGTCCTGGTGTCGAACATCGCGGTCGGCTACCCGATCGGCGATTGGCTGACCTGGGGCGCCTTCACCTATCCGCTGGCCTTTCTGGTCACCGACCTGACCAACCGGATCCTCGGCGCCGGTCCGGCCCGGCGGGTGGTGTATGTCGGCTTCGCGGTCGGCGTGGCGCTGTCGGTCATCTTCGCCGACGTGCGGATCGCGCTCGCCTCCGGCTCGGCGTTCCTGCTGGCGCAGCTGCTCGACATCTGGATCTTCGACCGGCTGCGCCGTCAGAGCTGGTGGAAGGCGCCGATCGTGTCGTCGCTGATCGCCTCGGCGCTCGACACCGCAGTGTTCTTCAGCGCCGCCTTCGCCTTCACCGAGGTGCCATGGGTCACCCTGGCGATCGGCGACTACGGTGCGAAGCTGGCGATGGCTGCGCTGCTGCTGGTGCCGTTCCGGGCGTTCCTGTCGCTCCTGCCCCGCGAATGGCAGCAGGCGGAGCGCAGCCGGGCCTGATGCGCGTCGACCTGTTCGACTACCACCTGCCCGACGACCGCATCGCCCGCTTTCCGGCGCGGCCGCGCGATGCCGCGAGGCTGCTCGACCTGACGGGGCCGCGGCTGGCGGATCGCACAGTGGCGGACCTGCCGGACCTCCTGCGTCCCGGCGACCTGCTGCTGGCCAACGACACCCGGGTCATTCCGGCCCGGCTCGACGGGCGGCGCGGCGATGCGAAGATCGAGGTGACCCTGCACAAGCGCGAGGCCGACGCGGTGTGGCGGGCATTCGCCCGGCCGGCCAAGAAGCTGCGCCCCGGTGACCGCATCCGGTTCGCCGAAGACCTGTCTGCCGACGTGACCGCCAAGGGCGAGGCCGGCGAGGTCACCCTCGCCTTCGATCGCGCCGGACCCGAGCTGATGACGGCGCTGGTCGCGCATGGCCGCATGCCGCTGCCGCCTTACATCAAGCGCGCTTCGGCGGATCCCGAGGACGATGCGCATGACTACCAGACGCTGTTCGCCGCCCGCGACGGCGCGGTCGCGGCGCCGACCGCCGGCCTGCACTTCACGCCGGATCTGCTGGCGCGCATCGAATCGCGCGGCATCCGGCGCGCGCTGGTCACGCTGCATGTCGGCGCCGGCACCTTTCTCCCGGTCAAGGCCAACGACACCGCCGACCACGTCATGCACAGCGAGTGGGGCGAGGTGCCGGCGGCAACCGCCGCGCTGATCGCCGAGACCCGGGCGGCCGGCGGCCGGATCGTCGCTACCGGCACCACGACGCTGCGCGTGCTGGAGGCGGCGGCAGGCGCCGACGGCAACGTGCCGGCCTGGTCCGGCGACACCGAGCTGTTCATCACCCCCGGCTACCGTTTCAAGGCAGTGGACCTGCTGCTGACCAACTTCCACCTGCCGCGCTCGACCCTGCTGATGCTGGTCTCGGCCTTCGTCGGCCGCGAGCGCATCCTGGCGGCATACGAGCACGCGATCCGGACGGGCTACCGGTTCTTTTCCTATGGCGACGCCTGCCTGCTGGCGCGGGAGGGCGCATGACGATCGGCTTCGAGATCCTCGACACCGACGGGGCAGCGCGGCGCGGCCGCATCACGCTGGCCCACGGCACGGTGGAGACCCCGGCCTTCATGCCGGTCGGCACCGCCGCCACCGTCAAGGCCATGCGCCCGGAATCGGTCGCGGAGACCGGTGCGGAGATCCTGCTCGGTAACACCTATCACCTGATGCTGCGTCCGACCGCGGAACGCATCGCCGAACTCGGCGGCCTGCACCGCTTCATGAACTGGCCGAAGCCGATCCTGACCGATTCCGGCGGCTTCCAGGTGATGTCGCTGGCCGGCCGCCGGAAGATCGACGCCGCGGGCGTGACCTTCCGCAGCCACATCGACGGCAGCGAGCACCGCCTCACTCCGGCACGCTCCATCGAGATCCAGCACCTGCTGGGATCCGACATCACCATGGCGTTCGACGAATGCACGCCCCACCCGGCCGACCACCGCACCGCCGCCGAAAGCATGCGTCTGTCGATGCGCTGGGCCGCGGATTCCAAGGCGGCGTTCGTCGACCGTCCCGGCCATGCGCTGTTCGGCATCGTCCAGGGCAGCGTCTACGACGACCTGCGCCGGGAGTCCGCCGCCGCCCTCGCCGGCATCGGCTTCGACGGCTACGCGATCGGCGGCCTCGCGGTCGGCGAGGGCCAGGCCGAGATGTTCCGGGTGCTCGATGTCACCGCACCGCTGCTGCCGCCGGATCGGCCGCGCTACCTGATGGGCGTGGGCAAGCCGGCCGACCTGGTCGGCGCTGTGCAGCGCGGCGTCGACATGTTCGACTGCGTGCTGCCCAGCCGGTCGGGCCGCACCGGCCAGGCGCTCACCCGGCGCGGGCCGGTCAACATCCGCAACGCCCGGCACGCCGACGACCCGCGGCCGCTCGATCCGGACTGCGCCTGCCCGGCCTGCACCGGCTACAGCCGTGCCTACCTGCACCATCTCGCCAAAGCCGACGAGATCCTCGGGCCGATGCTGCTCACCTGGCACAACCTGCATTACTATCAGGAACTGATGGCGGGGCTACGCGAGGCGGTTGCCACCGGAGGGCTGGACGACTTCGCCGCCCGGTTCGCGGCCGAGCAGGCGGGCGGGGACCTGCAGCCGATCTGACGCCGGCGTGAAAACACCGGGCAGGTTCGGATTTCGTTAGGAGAATCCATGGCATGGACGGGGACGGAGGGATGATGTCGCAAAACCCCGACCTCGACGCCAAGCTTCGTCTGACCCGGACTTACCGGCGGCTGGTGCGTGGCACCAACATCAATGCGACATCCCTGCTCGCCACCGACTATCTCAACCACTTCAACGAGGTGGTGATGGTCCTCGAGATGGTTCCGGCCATGCCGGAGATCATCGAGGAAGCTGCGGCATGGCAGCCGGCCACCTATATCGAGCACTTCGCCGCCAGCGTGTTCTCCGACAAGGAACTGGCGATCTGGGCCTACAAGAACGCGCCGAAGGAGTACATCGACGCGTTCGAAGAACTGGTGGCGGCCCTGGATACCCTGATCCTGCGGGCCATCACGGAGATCAGCCAGATCGTCGAGACGGCCGGCGAGGACGTGCTGCGCGCCCGGGTCACGGAGCACATGAACGGCATCCGCGAGCTGCAGGAGCGTATCGGCGGAGTCATCAACGGAACGGTGTTCCGCCTCGACCAGAATCAGATCGACCTGCTGTTCTCGCCGTGACCCGACCCGATGTGACCGGCCCCGCCGCAACCGGCCTCGCAGACCGCATCAAGGCGGAGGCGCGCGCCGCCGGCTTCGACGCCGTCGGCATCGCACCAGCGGCCGTTGGCACGCGCGAGCGCGACCGGCTGGACGCCTTCGTCGCCGGCGGCGAGCACGGCGGGATGGGTTGGATGGCGGACAAGCTGGACCGGCGGCGGGATCCCGCCGTGCTGTGGCCGGATGCCCGCAGCGTCGTCGTCTGTGCCGCCAACTACGGCCCGGATCACGATCCGCTCGACGATCTGGAGCGACGCGACCGCGGGGCGATCGCCGTCTACGCCCGCAACAAGGATTATCACGATCTCCTCAAGAAGCGCCTGAAGCGGCTGGCGCGCTGGATCCACGCCGAGCTCAAGGCCGAAGTGAAGGTGTTCGTCGACACCGCACCTGTCATGGAGAAGCCGCTGGCGGCGCGTTCCGGCATCGGCTGGCAGGGCAAGCACACCAACCTGGTGAGTCGCGAGTTCGGCTCCTGGCTGTTCCTCGGCGAGGTGTTCACCACCCTGGAGCTGCCGGCCGACACCGCCGAGGACGACCATTGCGGCAGTTGCCGGCGCTGCCTCGACGTCTGCCCGACCGCCGCCTTTCCGACGCCCTATACGCTGGATGCCCGGCGCTGCATCAGCTACCTGACGATCGAGCACCAGGGACCGATCCCGATGGAGTTCCGCGCCGCCATCGGCAACCGCATCTACGGCTGCGACGACTGCCTCGCGGTGTGCCCGTGGAACAAGTTCGCGGCCGCGACCGGTGAACTGGCCTTCGTGCCGCGCGCCGACCTGACGCTGCCGCTGCTGGCCGAACTGGCGGAACTGGACGACGCGGCGTTCCGGGCTCGCTTCGCCGGCTCGCCGATCAAGCGCACCGGCCGCGACCGGTTCCTGCGCAACGTCCTGGTGGCGCTCGGAAACTCCGGCGACAGTTCGGCCGTTGCGGTGGTGGAACGACGGCTCGCCGATGCCAGTCCGCTGGTGCGCGGCATGGCGGTCTGGGCGCTCGCCCGCCTTGCCCCGGGCCGCCTCGCCGCACACGCGGCGGTCGCCGGTGCCGAGACCGACGACGGCGTGCGCGCCGAATGGCGCGCCGCCCTGGAAGACCCACTCTGGGAGACCGGCGATGACCGATGAGACCATCTACCGCAACCTCACCCAGCTCGGCGGCGACACCCGACTGCCCGACTCGCCGGAGACGGCGGTGCTGGAGAAGGTTGCGAACCCGCACCCTGGCACCGACTACATGGTCCGCTTCACCGCGCCCGAGTTCACCTCGCTGTGCCCGGTCACCGGCCAGCCCGACTTCGCCTTCCTGATGATCGACTATGTGCCCGACGCCTGGCTGGTCGAGAGCAAGTCGCTCAAGCTCTACCTCGGTGCGTTCCGCAACCACGGCGCCTTCCACGAGGGCTGCACCGTCGCCATCGCCCGGCGCCTGGTTGAGCTGCTGGCGCCGAAATGGCTGCGCATCGGCGGCTACTGGTATCCGCGCGGCGGCATGCCGATCGATGTGTTCTATCAGACCGGCGAGCCGCCGCGCGGCCTCTGGATCCCGCCGCAGGACGTGCCGATCTTCCGCGGCAGGCCGTAGGTCCGACACCGCCAGCCACTGGACCGGCCCCGCCCGCCCGGTCAGGATGGCGAAAATCTCGGGCGGCCGCCCGGCCGGCCCGTTCAAGCGGGAGGAAGCCATGGGAGAAGTGCCGAGCGGCGTGATCGCCGCCGACACGGTGACGCGGCCGACCGATGCCTGGAAGGGCGCGGTACTGGTCGCCGGATCGCACGGCGGGATCTATGCCGCCTACTGCGCGGTCAAGGCCGGCGTGCGCGGCGTGATCCTCAACGACGCCGGCCGCGGCAAGGACGACGCCGGCATCGGCGGCATCGGCTACTGCGAGGCGCTCGGCATCCCCTACGCGACCATCGCCACCCTGTCGGCCCGCATCGGCAACGGCGGCGACATGATCGAGCGCGGGGTCATTTCGGCAACGAACCGGATCGCCGAGCGGCTCGGCGTGCGTCCGGGCCTCCCCTGCGCCGAGGCCGCCGCTTTGATGACGGCCGCCGGCCTCTCGACCGCGCCGGTCATGCCCTACGCCGAGGCGCGCTCGGAGCTGCAGCCGGGCCCGAGCGGAAGGCGGGTGATCCTGCTCGATTCGATCTCGCTGGTCGGGCCGTCGGACGTCGGCCAGGTCCTGGTCTCCGGCTCGCATGGGGCGATCCTCGGCATCGAGAAGGCGGCGGCCCTGAAGATCGACGGCTACGCGGCGTTCTTCAACGACGCCGGCGGCGGTGCCGACGACGCCGGCTTCACCCGGCTGCCGGCGCTCGACGAGCGCGGCATCGCCGCCGGCACCGTGGCAGCCATGAGTGCCCGCATCGGCGACGCCCGCTCCAGCTACGACAGCGGCGTGCTCAGCCGGGTGAACGACACCGCGCACCGCCTCGGCGGCGCCGAGGGCATGACGCTGAAGGCGTTCTGCGACCTGCTGGTCGCCTAGGGAGGACGACATGAAGCTCGCGACCTTCACCGAGGGCGGCCGCACCCGCATCGGCGTCGTCGAGGACGGCCGGATCGCCGACGTCGGAGCCGCCGACCCGGCGATTCCCGCCGACATGACGGCGTTCCTGAAATCCGGTGCGGCAGGGCGCGCCAGGCTCGACCGCGCGCTGGCGGCAGCACCACGCCGGCCGCTCGCCGAGGTCCGGCTGGAGGCGCCGGTGCCGCATCCCGGCAAATTCCTGGCGGTCGGACTGAACTTCGCCGACCATATCAGGGAACTCGGCGCCGCCACCCCGGCCTTCCCGGCGACCTTCGCCAAGATGCCGAATTGCATCGCCGGCCCCTACGACGAGGTGCACCGCCCGCGGGTGTCAGACAGCCTGGACTACGAGGGCGAGCTCGGCCTGGTGATCGGCCGGCGCTGCCGGCACGTCCCGCGCGAACGGGCGCTGGAGGTGGTCGCCGGCTACGTGGTGGTCAACGACCTCACGGTGCGCGAATGGGTGAACCTGACGCCACAGGTGGTGGTGCCGAAGAGCTTCGACACCCATGGGCCGTTCGGCCCCTGGATCACCACCGCCGACGCCGTGCCGGACCCGCAGGCGCTCGCCGTCCGCACCAGCGTCAACGGCGAGCTTCGCCAGAACTCGTCGACCTCCGAGATGATCTTCGGCTGTGCCGAGCTGATCGCGCTGCTCAGCCAGGCGATGACCCTGGAGCCCGGCGACGTGATAACCACCGGCACCCCGCCGGGCGTCGGCGAGGGCTTCACGCCGAAGCGCTACCTGCGGCCCGGCGACGTCGTGAGGGTCGAGATCGACGGGCTCGGGCATATCGAGAACCGGGTGGTCGAGGAACCCGCCGGAACCGCCTTCATCGACGACTGACAGGAGACCGCCATGGGACTGCTCGGAACCGGGATGCTGCTCACCTTCACCGAGGTGGCGCCGGAGGACGAGTTGGACTTCAACGAGTGGTACAACCGCGAGCATGTCGACGAGCGGGTGTTCATGCCCGGCTTCAAGCGCGCGCGACGCTATGTGGCGGCCGACCCGTCGACCCGCGTCAAGTACTTCGCCTCCTACGAGACCGGCAGCGTCCAGGACCTGTGCGCGCCCGACTACATGAAGCTGCTCGCGCACCAGTCGGACTGGTCGCGGCGGGTGATGGCGAAATTCACGCATTTCGATCGCCTGACCCTGACCTGCAGCGTCGACCTCGCGCATGGCATCTCCGGCGCTGCCGGCCTGGCGCGATTCTTCCCGCCGGAGGACGGCAAGCAGCGGCTGCGCGAGGAAATGCGCGATGCGTTCCTGCCGAAGCTGGCCTCCCGCCCGGGCATGCACGGCGCCGTCCTGCTGGAGAACGACCTCGAGGTCGTCGCCGCCGGCATGCGCGCCCAGGGCCGGCCCATTCCCGCCGACATGCGGCAGGAATGGGTGGTGATCCTTGACGGCAGCACCCCGGCGATCGTCGGCGCCGCCCTCGACGAAGGCTTCGGCGACGACCGGCTGGAGCCTTTCGGCCTGCCGTCCGACGCCGTCGACCTCGGGCGCTACGCCTTCGTGTTCGGCAATCACCGCTGAAGCGGGAGCGGCGGCAGCTCGTCGCCGGCCGGGGCGATCTGACCCGCCAGCCGCTGCAGGGCGGCATCGCGCAGCGCGACGACGACGTCGAACAGCGGTGCGATCACCGCGCCGACGCAGGCCGCCACCTCGGCCGGCATCGGCACCGTCGGCACCGTCGAATTCCAGGCCCAGGCCACCAGCACGCCGGAACCGACCGACGCGCCGGACGCCGCGAGCCGCTGCGGCACGCCCGCGGCCATCACCGGCCCTCCGCCGGGCAGGCGAGCAGCGGCCGGCCGCCGCTCAGGCGATCGCGCAGTGCCTGCTTGCCCTGCTCGCTCGTGGCACTGCAATACGCCTCGCCGACCGCCGAGAGCGCGCCGCCGACCGCCAGCATCACCGGCACCGGGTGACAGCCTTGCGACAGCAGCAGGACGGCAACGGCGCACGCCGTCGCCCGCCAGTGACGGGTCATGGTAGCCTCCATGGAGATGATGGTAGAGTTCGTCCGGTTCTGGCCGGATCTCAGGGCCGGGGCAGGTTCAGCAGGGCGACCAGGCCGCCCAGGACCGACAGCGCGATGGCACAGAGCACGCCCAGGATGAACGCCTCGACCCGGCCAACCCGCCGTTCCAGCTCAGCGAGGCGGTGGTGGATGAGCGCCCGCTCGGCGGAGCTGCTGGCCGAGGGGATGACAGGGGTGGCAAGGGGAACGGCGAAGTCTTTCATAGAGATCTCTGGCTTAGCGCGATGAGCGAAGTTCATGTCTGTCGGCATCGAGGGATGCACCATTCTCAATGTCCGAGGTCACAGCAGATTCAATAAAGGCAATTGATCGCGCGGCAAGCCGCGGCCGAATAGACGAGGCATCGCGTGAGGCGAAAATCCTCGAAAAAGCATATGGAGAACAACTCCAGATCGCGCTTGCCGAGTCGGGATTGTCTGCGCCTGACGTACTTTTGATTGGTCCGCCCAGAACCGGAACAACTTGGCTAAAGGCAGTACTGGGAGATCATCCGGACATACTTATGGCAACGGGCGAGCCAAATGTTCTATGGCATGCAGGTGACGGAGGACTATTCGAAGCGCTACGTTGGTATGCACGTTCAGATGTTTGGCGTGGACCAAGAAAATCGTCCGGCATTATTGCTGACAAATCCCCAGGCTACATCGGCCTCTCCGATGCGGCGATTTGTGTGTTGACAGCACTCCTCCCTAATCTAAAAATTGTAATCGGCCAACGCAACGAAACCGAACGCTTGTGGTCTGCTATCTTTCATCGGATGCACGATGTTGGATTTCATGGCACGTGGGATCAGTTTTGTATAAAATTTAAAAACGATGTACTTCATGAACTAGATTACGGGAAAGTTCATGTTCACATCAATCGATGGCGAAATTCATTAGATACTAAAAATATATTCATTTACGAATTCAGCGAAATCACTCACGATCCCGAGCATCTAGTTAGCAAATTGCTTAATCATATATCTGCGCGATCTATTTGTAATATAAATTCCACTGAACGCTCCGCAATAATTGAGCGAATTCGGGTTAACCCCAACCCCAGCAATATTGGAGCCCCACCTGCAGGCTTCATCGAAGCTGTCACCACCTTAGTTAGTTGAGATTGTCCCCCCAGCCTGCGGCGAAGCCCGAGGGCACCGAGTACGTGAATGCGCTTCCCCCGAAGTTTGCGAGAATCTTGTCGCCAGTTGTTTTGAACGTGGCTGCGACGAGGAAGTCCGTCGCCAACGGGGCGACCACTGCCGAGAACGCGGGGCTTAGCTCTATAGACGGATTTGATCCCCCGAACCAACTTCCATTCCGCCCGAAGTAAACGTCAGCGACGTCAGACCCACTGTTCTGATACAATTTCACCGCCATCATTATGATATCTGACTCGCTGGCCGCTGATCCATATGAAATTCCGGATCCATTATTCCTTTTATTACCATCAAAACACCACGCATAGCCGTACTGTAAATCACCGAGTTCATCACTAGGAGATTGATTGGTATCAATGACACCAACAGAAATACTAGATGATGACCCAGCGATATTGATGACGGAAAATTCAATATAGAACGCTCCTGTGTCTCGACCGACCTGCGTCCGACAGGCTCTCCCACCGCCCCCAGACCCGGTAAGTTCCGCTGCTAGATTTCCGTTGGAAAGCGAAATGTTTCCATCGGTTCCCGCCGGATTCCATGTTGCATAAACCGGCGCGGGAACCAGAATTCGAACTGGCCGCGGATGCCCAAGGAAGCTCGGCATGGTCAGATCTCCTCCGGGGTGTAGTCCTGCAGGATGATGCGGTCTGGATCGCACTGGACCATCAGGTCGACCGACTGCCCGACTGGCAGGGCGGGCCAGCCGATCGGGGCGCCCTGCCAGGCCACCGCCCCGCTGCGCGATGCGCCGAGGTGCTGGAAGCCCGGATAGCTCGATCCCGCGACCAGCGTCGCGCCGCCGAACAGCAGGCTCTGGCCGGCGGCGACGTAGGTCTCGCTGCCGGCGGCGTCCAGGACGTAGATCGAGGTGTTGATGCCGAAGCCGACGGAGACCACGTCGACGGCGATCCACAGCAGATGCCAGCCGTCGCCGACCGCGACGATACCGGATCCATGCACGGTGCCGGCGTTGAGCGCGGTCGTCTGGGTGACCGTGCCGGCGCCGAGATCGGCCTTCAGGTAGCCGCCATGGCCGTGGGTGTCGGCTGCCAGCCGCAATTCGGTCCGCGCGCCGGCGGCCGCCTTCAGCAGCGCCGCGGCGACGTATCGGCAGGGTGCGGCCGCGCTCCCTCGCCGGGCTGCCACGGCATGCGCGGCGTTGCCGGCGCCGGTCGCCATCAGGGTCCATGCCGGTCCGGCCGGCGCGGGCGTCGCGTGTGCCGCGCTGGCGGCGTTGACGTGCAGCCAGCCGGCATCGATCGAGGTGGTCGAGAGGTCGACCGACCGGGTCAGCAAGCTGGCCGGCAGCGTGCCGACCGTCCAGCCGCCGGCACCGCCGATGGTGGCGCGGATCTTGTGCGCATGCTCGCATCCCGGCGTCTCGGCACCGGCCACCAGGAAGGTGGTGTTGCCGACGATGGTGCAGACCAGGGTGGTCGGGTCGGTGGCGCGTAGCAGGACCTCGCCCGATACCGCTCCGAGATAGCCGACCTTCGACTCCCCGGCGGCAGCGAAGCTGGCGCGGCCGGCGACAGCGAGCCGCCCCGTCAGGGTGGCGTCGGCGAGCCCGAGGATCGAACGCCCGTCGGCGTCGAGATCGGCGGCCAGCGTCGGCGCCGGATCGAGCGCCAGGGCCGGTCCGCCGATCGGGCGGGTGACCAGCCAGTCCGACGCGGCACCACCGGCCGCGAAGGTCACCGCAAGCGCCAGCGCCGTGCCCTCGTAGGCGGTCACCGTGCCGACCATCAGCCGGCCGGGGTCGGCCACGCTCGCCACCCGCACCAGCATCCCGGCAGACAGGCCGACGGCGGCGGCCGGCTGGTCGGTCGTCAGCAGCACCGGCCCGGTCGCCGGCGTCAGCAGGGTCGCCGATGTCGCGGCCAGGCCCTTCAGGAACGCCGCCTCGCGCGCGAAGGCGGCGAGGATCGCCGGGAAACCCGTCGCCTCGTCGGCGTAGGCGGTGCCGGCGAGGTTGGCGTCGGTGAAGGTCTCACCGGCGATGGTGACGCTCCAGGACATGGATCGGGCTCCGTTGCGGCAAGTGAGGACGGCGGGGCTCTGCGCTGCCGGCGGCTCACAGCAGCTCGTCGACGGCGAAACTTTTGGCGAACCGGCCGGGCGTCGGGTTGGCGATCGGCGTGGTTCCGGTCAGCACGCCGTAGACGGTGTGGCGGTGCCGGTGCTGCAGGTCGTCGGGATCGACCATCACCATCAGGTCGCCGCCGACGCCCTTCAGCCGTTCCAGCTCGTAGGCCTGGCCGAACACCTCGTCGCGTTCGAGATGGTCGAACGCGAAGCGCAGGCGGCGGTATTTCGGCTGCACGTCGACATAGCTCTGCCCGCCGCGCGAGCGCACGGTGCGGCTGTCGTCGACCTGCTCGATCGACCAGCCGTATTGCAGGTTGATCCGCGGCTGCCAGGCCGGCCCGACCACCAGCCGGCCGGCCTGCAGCCAGCCGTCCGGATTGTCGGCGTCGTCCAGCTCGAGCCGCAACCGGCGGGCAATCACCGGCACCGGCAGCACGTGGAAGGCGGCGATGCCGTAGGTCGCCGCCTCCTCCGGCGACAGCCGGCCGCCCCAGTTGAACTCGCCCCACACCCCGACCCCGAACGGCGTGACGGCCGGCCAGATCCCCAGCCAGCCGGAGTCGTGGAGCGGCGCCGCGAAATCGGGATCCGCCGCGAGTCGCAGCCGCCAGCGGCCGGCCTGGGTCAGGCTGTGCCGCACCAGGGCGACGAAGCGGACCGGCTTGGCCTCGCCGAAATCGAGGTCGACGAGGCTGTCTGCCGGATCGGCCGAGAGGGTGCGGGCGACCCGGCTCGGCTGCCGGTCGCCGAGATTGGCGGCGGGCAGGCCGGCGGTCCAGCCGCCGCCGGAATATACGGCCGCGTCCGCGTGGTTGCGGTAGGCGATCAGCATGGTGGCCATCGGCGCGTCATCCCCACAGGTCGAGGGTCACTTCGTTCACCGCCGCGTCCTCGACCATGCCGACCACCAGCAGGTTGCGCCCGCCGGCCAGTCCGTAGCGCGGATAGCGGATGCGCACCGTGCGTCCGAGGTCGAGCGCGAATGGCTGGGTCTTGAGGCGGACCCGGAAGGCGTCGCGGCCGGCACCGAACAGCGCCAGCCGCCGGGCCGCCTCGGCCTGCGCGTCGGCGGCGAGCGCCAGGGCGGTGTCGCGCACCACCTCCTCGGCGAGCAGGTGCCTGGCCTTGATCGTCGGGTCCTCGGCGGTGGCGTAGCGGAACGGCTCGGCCAGGTCGGCACGGTCGCCGTCACCGACCGCGCCCGCCACGGCGTCGGCATCCAGACTGCGCCAGTAGCGGCCATAGCCGATCTTCTGACGCCAGACCGGCCGCGCCACGGCGACCCGCTCGATCTCCAGGATCTGCACGGCATCAAACTCGGCGTCGGCCTCCGCCGCCGGCGCCGCCACCCGCCCGATCGTCAGCCGGCCGGCACGGTCGAAGCCGTAGTGGCCGCCGACGGCGTCGACCAGCGCGTCCAGCAGCTCGACGAACGGCACCTCGGCGCCGGCGAACAGGCCGACCGGCGCCGGGGCCACGGCTTCGGTGGCGGCGAAGGCCGCGACGTCCAGCTCGGCCGGATCGGCGAAGCCGGCGCGCGCCGTCGCGATGCGGCGCAGCAGCCCGGCCGCGGTCTCCGTATAGCCGCCGGCCGCATCGCCGCGGACATCGGCGGTGACGGTACCGGCCGGCGAGGCGCCCAGGGTGAAGCAGCCGTTCGCCGGGTCGCTGCGGAACTGGCCGGCGGCCGGCGCGCCCGCGACCTTGGTCAGCGCCAGCCCGCGGTCGTACACCGCGTCGACCTCGGCGATCGGCCCATCATGCACCTGCCAGAGCAGGGCCGCCGGATCCACCAGCACCGCCGGCACGCGAAACACCCGGCCGAAGCACAGCGGCCGCGGCCGACCGGCGAGGCCCTGGCGTCCCTCGACCCCGCCGGTTCCGGCATAGGAGCCGCGCGCCACCTCGGTCTCGAAGCGCGTCTGCAGGTCGCGAAGCCGCAGCGTCACCAGCAGGTCGTCGAACTCCGCCTGCTCGGCCGCACCGTCGAGCACCAGGCCGAACTCGGCCAGCCGGAACCCGTCGCCGCCGAGCCAGACGCGCACCCGGCGGCCGTCCCAGGCCATGGCGGCGAGCGCGTCGAGGCCGCCGTCGGCGTTGTTCAGGGTGAGCGCCCCGAAGCCCGGCACCGACCGACCCTCCAGCCGGCCGCCGGAGAACAGCTGACGCTCGAAGTTCAGCGCCGTCACCAGCCGGGGCTCGTACCAGGCGTTCGGCGGATCGTCGTCGGGCCTGGTGGCGAAGCCGTGGTCGCTGTAGCGCAGCGCCCGGGTCGCCTCGATGGCCGGGTCGTAGGGCTCGACCACCACGAGATACCGGCGGGCGCCGTAGGGGTCGGACAGCAGGTCGTCGAACCGGCTCATGCCGCCCTCCCCGTGTTGACGCCGGCCGCCAGCCGCTCGAGGCCGCGCCGCAGCGTCGCATTGTCCGCCCGCAGCCCGGCCAGGTCGGCCCGCAGCCGCCGGGTCTCCTCCACCAGGGTCTCGATGCCGGCGGTGCGGCGCGCCGCCCCGGTATCCGCCTCACCGGTGTCGCGGTCGTTGGCCACCGCCGCCATCGTGACCGGGATCGAGCGGCCGTCCGGCAGCGGCACGAAGGCCTCGGGCATCCGTCCCTCGCCGAACAGCGCCAGTTGCGGCGACCGGGCGATCCCGCCGGTCGCATAGCGGTGCAGGTCGAGCGGGCCGGCGGCCGTCATCACCCCGCCGTCGGCAAAGTTGATGCTGGACGCGATGGCCTCGACCAGGGCGTTGATCTCCGGCGACAGGCCGGCGCGGAACGTCCCGAAGCCGCCGCCGCCGAAATCGCCGGCGTAGCCGGTGAGCCGCGCGAGGATGCGGTTGCGGGTCGGGTTGTGTCCGAAGTCGGCGCTGGCATCCGGAAGATCGCCGATTTCGCCGGTCAGGGCCCGGCGCAGCTCGCGAAGCTCCTCGAGCTGCTGCTCGGCGACCACAAGTTGCCGGTCGGCCAGCGCACCGGTGTCCCGCAACGCGTCGTCGACCTGCCGGAAGATCCGGGCGTAGTCCTCGTTGCTGGCATAGAAGTCGCGCGCCAGCTCGAGATAGGCCTCCGCGGCCTCGGGCAACTCGCCCTGCGCCGCCTGGTCACCCGCCAGAGCACGCGCCGACAGGTCCTCGAAGTCCCGGCGCGCCACGTCGAGCTGCTCGCCCGGCGACAGCGCCGACAGCGCCGGATCGAGCGCCAACCGGCGCCGGGAGTCGGCGATCGCCTCGACCACCGCTTGCGCACTCCGCTTGATCTCCTCCTGCTCGCGGATCTGGGCGTCGAGCTCGCGGGTGGCGAGCCGGGTGACGTCGGCGAGCGTCAGCTGCGCCGCTGCGTTGTCGTTGGCCGCCGCCGTCTGCAGGGACAGCGCCCCGGCCAGCGCGTCGCTGACGATGGCGTTGCCGGCGAAGGCCGTGCGCAGCGCCTCCAGCGCCGCGACCGACACCGTGCCGGCCCCGGCCAGCTGCTCGACCTGCCGCCGCAGCAGCTCGTCCAATCCCGAGACGTCGGCACCGAGTGCCACGCCTTCCGCGCGGCGGCCATCATAGGCCTCGACCAGGTCGGACACCCGGTCGACGACGCCGAGGCCCTGCGCCCCCCGCAGGTCGCGCCCGAGATCGTCCGCGTAGGCGCTGCGCAGCCGGTCGCGGGCGGCCTCCCGGCCCTGCTCGATCAGCGCCGCCGCCTCCTCGGCCGAGTACCCGGCCTCGCGCAGCGCGCCGCTCAGGCCGTCGAGCCGGGCCTCCGCCTCGGCGAGTTGCAGCGCGTAGCCGGTCAGCGGGCCGGTGTCGGCGGCCGCGTCGGCAATCCCGAGCAACGCCCGGACGTAGTCGTCGATCGCCGCCCGCGCCTCGGCGAGCCGCTCGGCGGCGATCTCGTCGTCGCTCGCCTCGGGCATCGACACAACGTTGTCGGGCGCGGCGATCTCGGGCTCGGCAAAGCCGATCACCCGGCCCTCGTCGGTGATCGGACGCAGGCTCTCCCCGTCCTCCTCCTCGGCGAGGGCGGCGAGTCGGCCGACACCGGCGGCTTCGGTATCCTGTTGGTGGTCGAGCGGCGCGAACAGCCGGGCGGCGCGCTCCAGGAACTCACGGATACGCTCCGCCTCGCCGCGCCCGGCCTCCACCGCCTGGTCGCGCAGGTCGAGGCGCTGCGTGGCCGCGGCGTCGCCGTTCGCCTTCAGCCGCTCCAATGTGGCAGGCAGATCACGCAAGAAGGCGATGTCGGCGAGCCCGTCCTGCAGCGAGGTGAAATCGGCGGCGACCGCGCGGCGCAGCCCGACCTGGACGGTGGCCGCGTCATGCGGGTCGACGCCGGTGACGCTGCCGGTCCGAAAGGCATGCAGCAGGCCCGCCTGCACCGCCCGCAGGGTCGCCTCCTCGGGATCCTCGATGCCGGAGAACACCGCCCCCGTCGCGAAGTCGGCCCCGTGCGTCGCGTCGACGCCGGCGAAGAATCCCTCAGGCAATGCCTTGCGGCCGCTGGAGTAGCCGATGGCGGTCAGCTTGGCGAGATCGCCGACGGTGCCGCCGAGCTGGTCGAGCACCTCCTGGAGGGTCTGCGCCACCTGCTCGCCGAGCCGTGCGATCTGCTCGATCGGACCGTCGTCCAGCTCCGAAGCGGTGCTGGAAAGGGTGCCGCCGGACGCGGCGATGCCGGCGGCGGCGTACGGATAGTCCTTGTCGGCGAACAGGCCGGCGACCAGCGGCAAGGCGGCAGCGATCAGGCCGGCACCCGGGATCGGCAGCAGCGACCCGATGGCACTCGCAGCCGATCCCAGCAGTCCACCGGAGCCGCCGAGGAGTGAGCCGAGCAATCCACCGGGTCCGGCCGGACCGATCACCGACAGCAGTGGGCCGAGAAGGCCGGCCGCCTTGCCGAGAGCGCCCCCGCCCAGGCCACCAGCGGCCGAGCCGCCGCCCAGCAGCTTGCCGACGGCGTCGAGGATCGGCCCGAGGTCGAGGCCGGTGAGCCTGCCGAGCAGGTCCCCGGCCAACGGCCGCAGCGTCCGGAACAGGTCGCCGAGCCGCAGTTCGCCATCTTTGAGGATGCGTTCGAACAGCCGCTGGAAGGTGTCGCCGAGGCCGTCGCCGAAGCCCTTCCAGGCATCCATCACCCGACCGGCCGCCCGCTCCTGCGCACGCAACGCCGCCTCGATCAGGCTGCGCTGGTCGCGGTAGCCGCGATTGCCGTCACCGATCAGCCGCAGCCGCTCGCGCTCCGCCGCCACCGCGTCCTCGAGCAGGCGACGCCCCCCGCCGGCACTGGCGCCGAACCCTGAGACCAGCCTGCGGAACGCGCCCTCGGCGGCGTTCACCTGCTCCACCAGCCGCTCGAATGCGCCGCGGGCCGACGTGGTCGACGCGATGTCCATGGCGAAGGCTCCCGGGGTTGCGGCGATCGGTGGTCGCGCGCCGATGGCGGGCCGCTACGCCTAGCGCCGCTCGGCGGCGCGAGTGAGCACGGCGTCGTCCATGACCCTGATCAGGTGCACGAACTCTTCGACGTCACCGACTTCGAAGAGCGCGCAGTAGGCCTGGATCTCGGCGAGCGGGATGGCGGAATGCACCGGGCCGGCAGGACTGGCGGCGACCGGGCGGACGGCCGACAGCAAAGCGAAGGCCTGCAGCACCGGCAACAGGTCCTCGAACGGCTCCGGCCGGTCGCGCAGCGCCGCCGGCGGCCGGCCGCTGGCTTCGGCGAGGGTCGTCAGGAAGTCGACGCGGCCACCCCAGTCGTGCTGCCAGCGCACGACCTCGCGAAGTTTTTTTCCGCGTCCTCGATATCGCGCTCGCGATACGCTTCCTGGTCGCTCGCCAGCTCGACCACCAGGTCGCGGAAATCCTTGTAGGCCGGGTCGGACAGGATCGCCGTCGCCGCCTCCCGGCCATAGGCGATCGGCGCGCCGTCGCGCAGCAGCCCCTGCCAGTCGAGCAGCACGGTCTCGGCCAGCACCTCGGCGGTGATCCGCTCGGTCACCTGGTCCTCGAGAGTGCCGGCCCGCAGCGCCCGTCGGTACGGCTTCAACCGCCGCGCCATGGTCTCGCGATAGCGGCGGTTGCCGATGCGGGCGATCTTCAGCCGGCAGCCGGAGGCGGCGTCGACGGTGGTCCACACGCCCTCGTCCTCGAGCGCGGTGTCGGCCTTGAATCGGTTCAGGTCCATGGGTCTCTCTCGCGGGTGTGCGGGGATCAGGCGGCGAAGCGGTCGATCTGCAGGGTGCAGCCGGTGACCGGGTCGCGCAGCGCCTGCAGGTCGAAGTCGGCGAGCACGTCCTGGTCGTTGCCGCCGGCGACGATGCTGCCGCGGGTCAGCTTCACGAGCGGCAGGGTGACGACGTAGCCGTTGCCGGCGCCGTCGGTGATCCGGAACGACAGGCTGGTCGGAGTGCCGGCCAGGTACTTGGCGTACAGTCCGGCATCGGCGAAGTAGACCGAGACCCGGCCGGTCACGGTGAAGCGCCCGGCGCCGACGTCGACGTTGCCGAGCGAGCCGACCGCCTGGATGCCGCGCAGGCCGTTGTCGAGCCGCACCGACAACTCGCGCAGGGCAGCATCCGGCAGCTTGACGCCGTTCTCGCGCACCTCGCCGACATGGCCGACGGCGTTCATCACCGGGTTCGACGACGCCGCCACCGGGGCGCCGGTGCCGACGCTGGCGGCGCCGATCGCCGCGGCCTTGCCGGTGAAACCGAGCGAGGCGGTGATCACCGCGCCGGTGCGGATGTCGATCGCCAGCGAGTTCGGCACCATGCCGGTGAAGGCGATCATCTGGCCGACGTCGGTGAACTGCTTCTCCAGGGTGAAGGATGTCTCGGTGACGCCGTTGCGCAGCAGGGCGCCGGTGATCGCGACCGTGTTGCCGGCGGCCGCCTCGTCGAGCGCCGGTGCCGGCGACACGCCGAGCGCGCCGGCAGCGAGCGAGGTGACGCGGTACCAGCCGTCGTTGGCGGCGCCCGAGGCGGCAAATCCGCCGATCCGCAGCCACTGCCCGACTGCGATGCCGGCCGCGGTGAAATCGGTCGTCGTGCTGGTGAAGGACGCACCCGACGCCGAGGCGGCGATGTCGTCAGCGACCGATACCGCCACCGGCGAGCCCCAGGCGGAGAACAACGCCGCAGCCAGCAGCGCGTCATGGGCGCCGTAGCTGAGCTCGAGCTCGACGCTGCCGGAGGCCTCCGCACCGGTCTGGATCAGGTCGGCGACCTGACGGTCGGCCCGCACCTCGCGGCTGGTGGTGTTCTGGATCTGGAAGCCCAGGCTTTCGCCGGTGAAGCGCATCTGGGTCAGCGCCGCCGCCGGGGTCACGCCCCAGGCCGACTCGGCGAGATAGTAGAGCTGGGCGCGGCTTGAATCGGCCATGAAGTGCTCCTGTTTATGGCGGGGAGTTCATGCATCGCGGGCCGGTGCGGCGCTCAGCGCCGCAGATGCAGGCGGAACAGCGCCGGGCGGTCGCCCGCCCAGGTGGTGGTGACCGCGATCACCCGGTGCACGGCACCGCCGATCAGCACGGTGTCGCCCGGTGCCGGTTCGTCATCGAGCGGCTCGGCGGCGAGGGTGACGATGCGGTCACCGCGGCGCACGACGCCGTCCGGATGGCTGGCCTCGGCCTCCTCGACGACACCGGTCACCGGGCGGCCGGCATCACTCGCCGCCACCGCCCCGGTCTCCGGGTCATAGGCCGGCGGGCCGGCACGGCGCCATGTCATCGCGGTGCCGGCCCGGGCCACCAGCCGGGTGGCGAGCGGACGCAAGGTCTCGTCGAGCCGGCTCATGCGCGCCTCAGGATTGTGGACTCGCGGCGGACCAGTCCCTGCAACATCGCCTCGACCGCCGGGAACGAGCGGCCCGGCGGTGCGTCCGCGGCATAGCCGACCTCGACGCTGCCGACCCGCTCCGACAACACCCGGCCGCCACGATCGAGCGGCGGTGACAGCTCCTCGGACAGTGCGATCAGCGCCAGCTCGGCGCAGGCCGCCTTCAGGCGGTCGGGAATGCCGTCGAGCGGCCGGCCCTCGGCGTCGCGGGCGCCGGTGCGCGGCCAGGCGAGCGGCTGGCCGAGGTCGACCAGTCGGCCGACCCAGCGGAAGCGACCCTCGATCCAGGCGGTGGCGCGCAGCAGGGCGGCGTCGCGCGCCGCCGCGTCGGCGGCGGCCCAAGCGGCGACCGCGCGGGCGGCGAAGTAGGCGTCGGCCTCGGCGCGGTCGGCGTAGGCGTCGATTCCGGCGGTGATGCTCATGGCCGGCTCCTGCGGTGCCGGCGACGACGCCGGCGGCTGGCAGCCGGATCCGCGATCCCGTTGTCGGTCGGCTCGGGATCGGTCGGCTCGGGATCCGGCGGCCCGCCCTCGCTCGCCAGTCCGGGCGGATCGATGAAGCCGCCCTGGCCGAGCAGCCGCCAGTCGGCGTAGCGCCGGTCCCGCTCCGCCAGGTAGTCGCGCAGGTCGACGACGATGGGCTGGCCGGTGCGGGCATGTTCCAGGACCACGGTCGGCAGCGCCTCGACCGGGGTGGGTCGCGGATCGGCGGGCATAACGGCTCCTGTTGCTCGGAAGCCCGCCGGATAAAAGAAGGGCCGACCGCTCGCGCGGCCGGCCCCAGGTCCAGCGGGGGGATGAACGGGACGGCGGCGGTCAGCCGGCGATGCGCACGGCCAGTTCCGGCCGCACCAGCTTGACGCCCCACAGCACGTCGAACTCCCAGACCGTCTGCTTGTACTGGCGGCTGACCTCCAGCCGCAGCGACAGCCCGGTCTGCGCGTCGGTCATCGCCAGGATGCGGTTGCCGAGTGCCAGGTCGGCCATCCCGGCCGACAGCGGGCGCATGGCGAGTGCGAAGGCGTCGCGGTGGAAGGCGAGGTTGACGACGTGGCTGGCGCGTACCGTCACCGCCGCGGCATTGGCCACGCCGGCCCGCAGCGCCGGGGCGATCGCCACCGCCACGCCGCCGCCCGTCAGGGTGGCGCCGGCGGTCACGACGTAGGTCTGGTCGTGTCCGGCGAACGAGACCACATCGCCGGCAACCAGGGTGGGCGAGCCGGTGTTGGTCTTGATCGACACCGTGTTGGCGCCGGCCGCCGCGATCGCCGAGGTCGTGACCGTGAAGCTGCCCGCGTCGGAGGCGGTGCCGGCGACATGGGTGACGACGCCGTCGTCGGCGACCCAGTCGATGCCGAACTTGCGGCCGATCTCGCCGTCGATCTTCACGCTGGAGGAGCCGATCTTCTCGGCGTCAGAGAACTGCGGCAGGGCCAGCGCGTTGGCCTCGGCGTCGAAGTCCAGGACGCCGCGCCGGTCCGAGCGCGGTGCGAGCTGCTTGTTCAGCAGCTTGCGCGCAGCGGTGGCGCTGCCGACATCGCCGCCGAAGGGCGTCGTGCCGGGAGTGCCGACGATGCCGTAGATGCCGGCATACTCGGCATGCACCGAGGCGTTGACGGCGTTGGCCAGTGCCCGCACCGCCTCCGCCATCTGCATCGGCACGAAGCTCTCCTCGGCGTCGATCTCCAGCATCTCGCGGTCGGTCAGATGGAAGCCGGCCTTCTTCCACTGGTTCAGCGAGATCTGCGCCACCGCCGGGGTGGTGTCGGCCGGCGCTGGGGCGGTGTTGGAGGGGGTGACGTCGCTCACCGTCACCGCGCTCGGCAGCGGCACGTCGATGGTGTCGCCCTTGCGGGCGGCGTCGTTGGAATAGTCGGCGTTGACGAGCCGCGGCATGACCGCCTGCTCGCGCAGCGCCAGCAGGCCGCGCGCCAGGATCTTCGGCATCACGGCCGAGAGGCTGTTCGCCATGGCGAACTCCTTTCAGGATCGGGTTGGGATCGGATCGGATAAGCAGACGCACGCGGCATCCCGCCCCGGCGCATGCACAGCGGCCGGCATCCCGCCGGAATCGAATGTCGAGACGAGAGAGGCGCCGGTCGGTCGGCCCGACCTACCGCGCCTCGATCCAGATGTCGGTGACGCGCGACACCGTTCCTGCGGGTGCGGCACTGCGCACCTCGTCGGCGATCAGCCGCTCCAGCCGCCGGCGCTCGGCGTCGCCGCCGCTGGGGTCGTAGCGGGTGCGCCGCAGCGTCCGCTCCACGGCCTCGACCACCGCATGCCGCCGCGCCGCGAACACGCGTCCGGAGGCGTCAGCCGGGAACCACACCCGGAACCCGGCGCGCAGTCCGGACCAGCCGAGCCGCGCGGGGTCGCCGCTCAGCTCGTGGGTGGCGAGAGCCAGGAAGCCGTCGGCCGATGCCGGACCGGCGACGGCTCCGACGACGGCCGCGCCCAGCCCCGCGAGAACACGGCGTCGCCGCATGGATGACCTCCGTTATGCGCATATTCTGCAACAACGGTTGGGCGGTTTCGCGGCAGCTACGCCAGCCGCACGCGTCCGGCGGCGATGTCGGCGACATGGCGGGCGACGGCGCGCGGATCGTCGGCGGAGATGGTGAGCGGCCCCCCTTCGCCGCGGCCGGCGGTGGGAGCGCCGCTGCCGCCCTTGCCGGAACCGTCGAAGGCGCGTCCGTAGACGGGGTCGGCGCGCAAGCCCTCCACCAGGTCGGCGACGGTCAGGAACTCGCCGGTGGTCTCGGCGCCCTCGCGCCGCAGCGGCGTGCCGGCGCTGTCGACGACCCGCACGGCGAGGCTGCCGGCGCCGTCGTCGACGACGGCCAGACGGTCGCGCAGCACCGGCAGCAGCAGCTCCGGCACACCGCGCGCCGCCTGCAGGGCGGAGCGCGCCTCGGCATCGACCAGCCGCGCCTCGAGTGCCGCGAGCCGCGGATCCGGCTCGGGCATCGGGTCGGATCCGTCAGGTACCGCCGGCCCGGCCGCCGCCTCGTCCGGAGCCGCCGTCTCAGCCGGGGCCTCGCCCTCCGGAGCATCCTGCGCCGCCAGCTCCGCCTTCAGCGCCTTGCGGGCGGCCCGCTCCTTCTCCAGCGCCGACTTCAGGCCGGCGACATCCTCGACACCCTCGGCGTCGAGCCGCCAGCGGCCGTCCTCGGTGGCGACGTAGTGCTCGCGGACGGCCTCGGGCAGGTCCTCGATCCGATCGGCGATGGCGGGCAGGGTCATGGCAACGCTCCTGGTCGTCGGTTGATCTGGGGACGCCGCCACCATTCAGGCGGCGGCGAGCACGCCGCGGCGGCGGATCTCGGCGAGGAAGGTCGGCCGGTCGATCTCGCCAGCCAGCCGGGCCTTCAGCAGCAGGTCGATCTCCTCGGCCTCGCGGGCATCGAGACCGGTGTCCGGCTCGACGACGACCCTGCCGGCGGCAGCCGCCGGCAGGTCGAGCCAGCGCGCGCACAGGCCGAGCGCGGCGGTCAGCCCCTCCTCGACCGCCCGCACCAGGGCGGCGAGAGCTGAGTCGGCCCGCGCGGAGTCGATGGCGCGCTCGGTCGCGGTCACGCCGCCGGTCCGCCGCATCATCAGGTCGAGCCCCATGATCGCCATGCGATCCTCCAGGTCGGCGAGGTCCTGCCGGCCCGCCTCGATCGCCGCCCCGCCATGCTCGACGTATTTGAGGTCGGCACCGTCGCCCTCGCCGAGGATCAGGCGGTTCGGGCCGATCTCCACACCATCGGCCCCGACCTTCAGGTTGCGACCGAACAGGATCGGCACCCGGGCGACATGCAGGATGTGACGCTGGTCCGACGACGACTGCCAGTGCGCCAGGTTCAGCCACGCGAGGTCGAGCAGCGGCGGCCGTGCCGTCAGGTAGCCGGTGCGCTCGGCATAGACGGTGACCAGCGGGACCGCATCCAGACTGGTCTCGCCGCCGGCGTGCCGGCGCCACGGCCGGTCCCGGGCCGCCTCGGCGCGGCGCCACAGCGCCCAGCGCCCGGGCTCCAGCACCCGGATCTGCTCGACCATGCGCTCGCCCCAGGGCCCGTCGCGCTCCACCACCGTCTCGCGGATCCGCAGCCGGTCGAGACGGCCCCCGGCACCGACACGCCAGCCGACCAGGTCGGGGGCCGGAACGTGCACCAGGTACGGGCGGGCCCCGCGTGCCCGTTCGTCCGCGAGCGTCTCCGCGGTATCGCCTCCTGTCGGGTAGTCGACCAGGATGTGGGTCAGCCCGTCGACCAGGGCGGCTCGCAGCACGTCATGGGCGAAGCCGGTCAGATCGCGGCCGCCGAAGTCCAGGTCTCGGGACAGCGCCCGGATCCGCGGATCGGCGTCGTCCGACAGCGTGGCCGGCCTGGCGAAGGGCTTGCCCGAGAGGGTCTGGACGGCGCGCCCGAGGCCGTTGAACAGCACGCTGCGGTGCAGCCGGATGCGATAGGCTTCCAGACTCTCGCCCGGCTCGCGCGGCAGCCGGACCTCGCCGGCCTCGCGCATGGCGCGGGTGCCGCCGAGCAGGTCTCGGAGCAGCTCCCAGTCCGGAGCGCGCGCCGCCCAGGCGGCATTCGGGGTCGCGACGTCGGCGGTGACGGCGTCGGGCATGGCGGTCTCCAAGGAATAGGGGCGGCAGGTCACGTCCCGGGAATCGTCGACCACGCTGCAGTTCCGGGGCCCCCCACCGACGGCGGTGGCCGCGAAGGGCGGGCGCCATCGCCATAGCGGATCGGCATGGTGACGACGGCCCGGAAGCCGTCGGGGTCGCGACCGTCGAGGTCAACCGAAGGCGATCCGAACCGGAGCGGGCCGAAGCAGCGGCCGCGAAGCAGGGAAGCCACCCGGTCGGCCAGTGCCAGCGCCACCCCGGCGCCGGCGGCGCGCGGCGCGTGGCAGGCGATGAGGGCGCAGTCGGGCTCGACGGTGACCTCCAGCCGGCGGCCGTCGATCGATTTGCGGACCGGGCGACGCAAGCCGGCGTCGGGGGGACCGCAGCAGACTGTCTTGACGAGACGCTCGAGATTGCAGCGCAGTCGGGAGGGGATCCGGATACGAGACACGGTCGACTCTCCCTCGGTTGACGCATCGCTCTGCAGCGGATGCGCCCCGAGCCGAGACCCGACTACAAAGGCGCAAGCATCACCGCCACTGGAAGTACCCAACCACCTGAACGACGGGCATCGTCCAGATCGCGACGATGATCGATCGCCGCATGACGGCGCGCAGCACCGGGCTGTCGACCTTCAGCGAAGCGAAGTAACAGGCCAGAAGGTTGATCATCGCCGCATCGAACACCGCCTGCACAAAGGCGAAAGCCAGGACAAACGCTACGTTTTCCTCAGTCGTTCCGGTGCCGCCCAACCTGAGAAACCAGGGCACCATCATATACATTCGCGCAATATATAAAAAACAAAACAGAACGAAATTCAAGAACAACAAACCACTTCGGATGCGAGCAGGAATATCTTCCCCGACGACATCAAGTCCGAACACATTCGATCGAAGATTAATCATCTGACATTTTCCCGAATGATGGCTTTCATTTGGATATTTATGAACACGCAGTTATTTAGAAAACTTATATGTGCCACAACATGCTCCATGTCAAAAATGTCAAATAAAACAACTCGGACCAAACAGCCAGGTGAAGCGACCATCTCAGGAGAACCCTGAACTCCGCCGAGTCTGTACAACGCAGAACCCAATAGGCGACGAAGACGTTCGCAAACGCCATGAGGCCGACGACGATCCAGAACTTCTGCAGCGCGATCGGGAGAGACCGGCTGACGGCCATCGTGCCGGCGAGCTGGCGAATGGCCGGTTCGGCATAGGCCATCATTCCGCCAGACACCAACTTGACGGCGACCGCGGTGCCGATCGCCAGACCCAAGGCGGCAACCGCCAGCATCTTCCATTTCGACAGTGGCTCGACCGGAAAGACGTCCCTGAACGGCGGCCTCATCGCGTATTGAGCTCCGCCTTGCGAGCACGGAGCGCGTCGATCACGGCCCCGCGCGGCAAGGGAAACCGATGCTCCCTCCAGAGCACATATCCGAGCGCGATCGCGTTCTGGTCCTTCGGATCATCCAGATACGCCTCGGTTTCCATGAAGGCCTGGGAGTGGCCTCCGAGTTCCAGCTCCGTCTCGGTGAAGCCCGCCGCCCTGCCGATGTACCCGTAGTGGAGGTTGCCCCACAGGTCGCTGCCGTACTCGACCCCTTCCAAGAGATCGCGGGTCCATCGGGGAAACTCCCGCTTGACGTCCCAGGGTCCACGATTGACGACAAGATCCTTGAATCTCAAACCCACCTCAAGCCGATCATATGGAGTCCGCGTCAGCGCACGCAGCTGCGCCATGTGCGATGACTGGTAGTTCCGTGCCGTGATCCGCAGCAGCAGGCCGACCGCCTGCTCGAACGGGCTGGGTCCGTCGCCGACGGCCTCGGGCTGGCTGTTCGAGCCACGGCTTGCCGCGTCCCGCTTCTGCCTGAGCACCTCCGCGACGCCCGGATCGTCGGCGGCGACGATGTCGAAGAGCTGCTGCAGCTCGTCATGGGCGGCCGGCGACAGCCGGTCGATCCGATCGATCAGCGCAAGTGCCGCCAGCACGGGCCGCCTGTCGCCGCGGATCGACGCCGGGTCGATCGCGAAGCGCGCGAGGAGCGTGCCGTCCAGTTCGCCGCGCAGGCCCTGCAGGGCGTCGCGCGGCCGGTAGCCGCCTCGCCCCGTCGCTTCCACCGCCGCCCGCCCGGTCATCTCCTGGTCCACCGCCTGCCGCAGCGGCGCCGGCACGCCGCCCGGCTGCCCCTCGATGGACCGCGGCCGGCCATCGTCGTCGAGCACCGACAGGCCGACCGGCCGGAACCACATCGCCACCCGGTCGTGCGCCAGCGCCGCCCGGTCGAGGGCGAGGCCGACTCCAGCGACCTTGGCGACATTCTCGATCGCCGTCGCCAGCTCGGCACCGGGGCGGCCGTCGATCCGGCGGTCCCAGAACGGCCTGCCACCGGATCCCTCGGTATTGGCCAGCAGGGCCTGTACCATCGCCACGTCCTCCATGCGGCCGGTGCGGCCGACCTCGCCCGCCAAGGTCGTCGTCATCGCTCGGCCTCGCCGCAGGCTATGGAACGGTCAGGGCGAAAATCCGGTCAGCGCAGATCGTCATGCCGGTACGGCACGACGACCGCGACGCGGTAGTCCTCACCGCGTCCGCCTCCGGGCTCCGGCGAGCCGGGCTGGAACACCAGATCCGACGCCGGCCAGCCGGCGAACAGGTCGAGCGCCGCATCGGCGAGGGCGAATGCCGCCCGGCTGCCGCCGCCCGCCGGCACATGCAGGTCGACCATCACATGGCCGCGGCAGCGCCAGCGCCTCGGCGGACCGCCGATCGAGGCGAGCTCCGCACCGTCGCTTACCACCGCCAGCCGCACCCAGGCCGAGCCGTCGGCCGGCGGCTCGAAGGCCACGTTCTCGAACGCGACGGGCGTGGCGGTCCACAGCGCGGCGAAGCGCGACTCGATCTCGGCGCGGGCCTCGGCGTGGCGCATGGCGGTCTCCGATGCGGCTCTAGAGAAGGAACTCGCGGCTCCGCGCCGGCGGCCGGTCGAAGGCGAGATCGGTCAGCGCCCACACCAGGGCGTCGAGCCGGTCCGGCGAGGCATCGCCGGGGGCGCCGGTGAAGCCAGCCATCTGGTCCTCGAGCTGCGGAAAGGCGCCCGCGTGCCCGACACGCCCCTGCTCGTAGAGGGCGGCGACCGGTTCGGCGCGCAGGCGCTTGCCGCGGGTCGCGCGCACCGCCCGCACCGGCAGTGCCGGGTCGACGGTGCGCAGGGTCGCGACCACCAGGTCGCCGCCCTGGTTGACTTCGCAGACCACCGCGTCGGCGCGATGCCGCCGGAACGCATCGGCCGCCCGCCGCGCCCACTGGTCGGGCGACATCCGCTCCGACAGGTCCTCAAGCACCAGGAAGCGTCCGTCGGCATCAGCGCCGGCAACCACGATGCCGGTCTCGTCGCTGTCGGCACCGGAGGTGACCGCCGGATCGACGGCCACGACGATCCGCGCCAACTCCGACGTGTCCGCCGGACCGGTCCGTGCCGCCTCGATCAATGCCCGGCTCCACAGCGCGCCCGGCACCTCGGCGAGGAATTCGCCGTCGATCTCCTGCCGGCCGAGCCGGGTGCCGGCGTAGCGCGCCACCACCTGGTCGAGAAAGGCCGGCGCCAGGTTGGCGGCGTTCTCGCGGGTCCGGCCGCGCGTCACGGCGGTGCCGGGGTCGGCCATCAGCCGGGCCAGCCAGGCCCTGGGCTTCGGCGTGGTGGTGGCGACGCAGCGCGGATCGCCACCCAGCCGGAGACCGAGCATGAGGTTGTCCCAGGCCGCCTCGTAGCGCCACTTGGCGATCTCGTCGGCCCAGGCGGCATCGAATTGCGGGCCGCGCAACTGGTCCGGATCGTCGGCCGAGAAGCTGGTGGCGATGGCACCGTTCGGCCACGTCACCCTGCGCTTCGACGGCTCGTAGCGCGGCCGCGCCCAGGGCGGGCAGCAGGCCAGCAGGCCGCTCTCACCCTCGATCATGACGTCGCGGGCGTCGGCAGCGGTCTCCGCCACCAGGGCGATCCGTCGCGCACCACCCGACTCCGCCAGGCCGCGCACCCATTCGGCCCCGGTGCGGGTCTTGCCGAAGCCGCGGCCGGCGAGGATCAGCCAGACACGCCAGCCGCCGGCCGGCGGCAGCTGCTTGCGCCGCGCCCAGAACCGCCAGTCGAACAGCAGCGCCGCCGCCTCGCGCCGGCTCAGCTCACTCAGGATCGTCGTCCGCTCCGTCGGGCTCAGGCTCCGCATCCAGGCGCGCAAGGCGCGCCGCGAGGGTTTCGTGAACGGCGGCGAGATCGTCATCGAGGTCGGCATCGGCTTCCGATCCGCCCGCCGGCCGCTCGCGATAACGGTCCGGGCGATGGGCGCGCAGGAGGAACATCAGCAGGCTGTCGGAGTATTTGCGGACCGTGCCGGCGACCCGGCCCTGGTGGAAATGCGGGATTTCGACACCGTCCAGCGCCCGGCGCCTTGCCTCGGCGTCAAGGGCGTCGATGGCAGCCTCGAGCGCGTCGGCCCACTCCGCGGCGAACTCCGGGTCGGCGGCCTTCAACTGGTATGCCCGCGACCGCGACGCCCGGGCGGCGCGGGCGGCGGCCGAGACGTTGCCGGTATCGGACAACGCCTTCAGGAACGCCGCGCGCCGGCGCGACGTCCAGCGCTGCACGGCCATGCGTGCCTCCATCGGGTGGTGTTTCGATCGGAAGAGCGGCCGGGACGGTGATCTCGTCACAACGCCCCGACCATACGATAGGTTTTAGACGATCTTATAAAACCTGTAAAGAGGAATTTTCCGACCTATGCTCATTTTTTTACGATCCCACCATCCCGCACCGGATCTGCTCGTGTCCGCGCGCCACGATCTTCCGCAGGGTGACGTGGCTGCGTCCGTCCAGATCTTCGAGCCGGCGCCAAGGCACCCCGCAGGCGCGGGCCCAGACGAGCCGTCGCGCCTCGCCGTCGCAGGACAGCAGCCAGGCGAGCACGCGGTCCATGCGGTCGATCGCCCCCGGGGTCGGGGCGGCGGGCCGCAGCCGGCCCTCGGTCGACGGCGCCGCCAGCAGGGCCGCCGAGTCGCGAACCACCTCCGGCCAGGAACTGAGCCGTGGACGGCGCACCCCGGCGGGCAGGCGACGCAGAGTGTCGGCGGCCTCCACCAGCGCCGCCCGGATCGCCGCCTCGTCGAGCGGTTCCGCCACCCGGCCGGTCATCGCCGGAGCTCCAGCAGGCGCAGGCCCGGATAGCGGATCGGCGGCCTGCCGGCCGCCGTCAGGCACCGATTCGCCTCGGCGACCATCCGGATCAGCGAGACCCGGCGTCCGTCCAGGGCGACGCCGTCGCGACCCAAGGTGACGGCACGTGGGCCGAGCGCCGCCAATGCGCACGCCACCGGCCGCGAGAAGCCCTTTGTGACAACCATGTCACAGGCCGGAACGACTGCCATCCGATAGGGTTTTTCTTGTACGGGTTCGGCTGGCCTGCCCGGCGGCGTTGACGGTCGGGTCGGGCTGGAAGCCGCGGGCCGCCGGCGAGTGACCACCGTGACGACGCGGCCGCCGGGCCGCACCAGGGTTCGTATCAACAGTCCAGGGGCAAGCGGCATGACAACCTCCTCGAGAATGCGTCGGCCCGGTCCTGCTGCGGCTCGGATCGGGCTTGCGATTGGAATTTACCGAACGATAGATGGTGTAAATCCGATCGTAAATAGGATTTTTATATGTTTCACTCATCCAATCAGCGGAATATACTGCCGGCCATGAAGCTCGATCCGATCCGCCGCCGGTTGTTGGAGCTGGTCGCGCACCGCGATCCCCCGACAGACCTGAAGAAGGCGTCGCTGGCCTGCGGGAAGAACCACGCCTACCTGCACCAGTTCGTGCATCGCGGCACGCCCCGGCGGCTGCCGGAGGACGTGCGCTGGTCGCTGGCGGCGCATCTCGGAGTCGAGGAAGCCGCCCTGCGCGACGGCTCGCCGCAGATCGTTCCGTCGAACGGCGCCCGCCAGGTCGAGAGCGTCACCACGCGGCGGCCGCGGGTCTACTCGCGAATCCTGGATCCCGAGACCGAGCCGGGCGTGGTGGCGGTGCCGGAGGTGCGGGTGACGGCGGCGGCCGGCGGCGGGGCGGTCGCCGAATACGAGGCGCTGGGGGATTCCTGGTACTTCCCGGTGGACTGGCTGCGCCACGAGTTGCGCGCCCGGGCCAGCGACCTGAAGATCATCTCGATCGACGGCGATTCGATGGAACCGGTGCTGTCGGCCGGCGACAAGGTGCTGATCGACACCTCGCGCACCGCACCCTCGCCGCCCGGCATCTTCGTGCTGCACGACGGGCTGGGCCTGGTCGCCAAGCAGGTCGAATATGTGCCGAACACCGACCCGCCGAAGCTGGTGATCAAAAGCGCCAACGCCCGCTACCAGGATTACGAGCGCACCGTCGACGAGGTGACGATCGCCGGCCGGGTGATCTGGTTTGCGCGGCGGCTGTAGCGGCGGCGCTTCGTCAGGCGGCTCGCGGTTCCGTCACCGGACCGACATAGTCGGAGAGTTCGGCGAGCGCCCGCCCCGCGATGTAGTCGAAGCCCGCCGCCCGGCATAGCGCCGCCTTGTCCTGGGTGTCGACCTCGTCGGCATACACCTGCAGTCCGAGCTTGCGCGCCATGCCGGCGAACCGCTCCAGGAAAGCCGCGGTGCCCATGTCGGCGGTCCCGCCCTTACCCGGGAGGCCGAGGCCGACACCGAACGCGCCGGCCGCCTTGATCGGCCCAAGCTGCTGCTTTGGCGATGTGACACGCACGAACACTGCGCGCGTGAAGCGCCGCAATGGATTGATGACCTCGGCCAGCCGACCCTCCGGCACGCCCTCCGGGCATCGGCACAGATCGACGACGAGATAGTTCCGCAGATCCGACGGGATCTTCTGGAGCAGTGCCAGATAGTCGGACGCCATGGCGCGGTTGCTCATGGTCTCGAAGGAGACCGGTGCGGCGACCACCGCCACCCGCTTGCGCACGGCCATGTCCACCAAGCCGTGGCGGGCCCGCATCAGTGTCATCTGGTCGAGTGCGGCGACCTGTTCGGCACCGACGTCGCGCGGCAGCACGCCATAGCCCGTGAGGATTTCACCGGCGAGCCCGTAGCGGGCGGCCCAGCACTCGAATACCGAGAATACGTTGCGCTTCACGTAGAGCAACGGCTGGAACGCGAATTCCAGGCTGTCGAGGCTGAAGTCGAACTGTGCCTCCAACGCGTCGACCGACAGCGAGGCGCCGGCACCCAGTTCCGTGATCGATGCCCGGTACATGCGCCGCTGCTGCGACTTCCCGCCCGGGGCCTCGGCCGCGCGCCGTACCGGCCCCGCGTCGCGTCGCGGCGGCTCGGCCCGCATCGCCGAGCCCAGCAGATCGCGAAGCGAGCCGCTGGAGATGCTGCCCGCATCGATATCCAACGTGTGTATCTCCACGTCGAGCGCGGCGAGCGCGTCGTCGCCGATGAAGCGGCGCAGGATCTCCGCCTTGATGACGCCGGCCCGCAGCATCGCCTCGTCCTTGCTCAGACGCGAGAACAGCACGAGGAAGTTGCCCTCGCCGACCGGGAGGACGATGTCGCAGTCCGGGTCGGTGAACTGTTTGAGGATCGCCCTGCAGGACTCCACGATCCGCGCCTGGTGCCGCTCCCACATCTCGGGGAAGCGCGACCGTATCTCGTCGAGACCGATCAGGTTCATGAGGTTGCCGTTCAGCGAGGCCTTCACCGAGAAGGCGTCCCTGAGCTTCCGCTTGTCGGCGTCCGACAGGTTCATGTCACGATTCCCGTGTTGCTTGTCGAAGTATCACCAGATTTGATTGAGAGGTGGTTAAGGACGGCAGCGGGCCGCTTGACCGACTTGTACGTGCACGAACAACATCCGCAGATGACGTGCGGCGGCGAGACGGGCGGGATCAGCATGAGCGAGCGAGCGGCCGGCCGACTGGTCGGGGTCGACGTCGGCGGCACCTTCACCGACCTGATCTGCCTCGATCCCGACGCACCCGGCGGCATCCGCCTGGCCAAGGTCCCGACCACGCTGGCCAACCAGGCCGACGGCGTGCTTGCAGCGCTGGCCGCCGCCGACGTGACGGCCGGTACGGTGCAGCAGATCATCCACGGCACCACCACCACCACCAACGCGCTGCTGGAGCGCAAGGTCGCCCGCACCGGCCTGGTGACCACCAGGGGTTTCCGCGACGTCCTGGAACTGGGGCGCCGCACCCGGCCGACCTCCTACGGCCTGACCGGCAACTTCGAGCCGCTGATCCCGCGCGAGCTGCGCCTCGAGGTGGCCGAGCGGGTCGACGCCGAGGGCGAGGTGCTGGTGCCTCTCGACGAGGGCGGGGTCCTGGCCGCCGCCGCAGCCTTGCGTGCATCCGGCTGCGAAGCCGTGGTCGTGCATTTCCTGCACAGCTACGCCAACCCGGCGCATGAGCGCCGTGCCGCCGCACTGATCCGCGAAGCCTGGCCGCAGGCGAGCGTCACGGCCGGCTCGGAAATCCTCTCCGAGTTCCGCGAGTACGAGCGCGGCACCACCGCGGCGGTCAACGCCGCAGTGCAGCCGGTGCTGCGCCGCTATCTCGACCGCCTGGTCGCCGCCCTGGCGGCGCAGGGCTATGCCCGGGAGCTGCTCGTCATGCAGGGCAACGGCGGCACCCTCGCCGCCGGCCTCGCCGCCGGGCGCGCCGTCAACACCGTGATGTCGGGACCGGCCTCCGGGGTGATCGCCGCCGCCTACACAGCCACCGCCGCCGGCTTTCCCAACGTCATCACCTACGACATGGGCGGCACCAGTTCCGATGTCGGCCTGATCCTCGCCGGGCGGCCGCGGATCCACGCCGAACTCGACCTGGAATACGGCATGCCGATCCATGTGCCGATGGTCGACGTCCACACCATCGGCGCCGGCGGCGGCTCGATCGCGCGGGTCGACGAGGCGGGACTGCTGCGGGTCGGGCCGGCGAGCGCCGGGGCCGATCCCGGGCCGGTCTGCTACGGCCGCGGCGGCACCGAGCCGACCATCACCGACGCCAACCTCGTGCTCGGCCGGCTCGACCCAGACCGGCTGCTCGCGGTCGACCATCCGGTCACCGTGGAGCATGTCGCGGCGGTCATCCAGGCCCGCATCGGCGACCCGCTGGGCCTCACCGCCGAGCAGGCGGCCGCCGCCATCCTGCGGATCGGCAACGACCGGATGGCCGGGGCCGTGCGGATGGTGTCGCTCGCCCGCGGCCACGACCCGCGCGACTTCGCGCTGTTCGCGTTCGGCGGCGCCGGGCCGCTGCACGCCACCGCGCTGGCCCGCGAGCTGGCGATCCCGCATGTCGTGATCCCAGCCCGGCCGGGCATCACCAACGCCATCGGCTGCGTGGTCGCCGACCTGCGGCACGACTACGTCAACACCCTGAACGCACCGCTGAGCGCGATCGACATCGCCGAGGTGCACCGGATCTTCCGCGAGCAGGAGGCGGCGGGCCACGCCATGATCGCCGGCGGCGCGGTGGCGGTCGAGCGCATCGAGGCCCGCCGCTCGGTCGACATGCAGTTCCAGGGGCAGAGCCACATCCTGATGGTCGAGCTCGAGGACGGCGAGCCGACGCTGGAGACGCTGGAGAGCCGCTTCGCCGCCGCCTACTGGGAGCGTTTCGCCGTCGACCTGCCGGAGATCCGCCCGGTCCTGGTAAACCTGCACACCGCCGTGCTCGGCAAGCGCCGGCCCGTGCCGCTGGCGGCGCTGGCGCGATCCGACGAGCGCGCGGCCACGCTGGACGGTGCCATCGCCGGACGCCGTGCGGTGTGGTTCGAGCAGACCGGCCGGATCGACACCCCGGTGTACCGCCGCGAGCGCCTGCCGGAGGGCGCCACCTTCGCCGGCCCGGCGATCGTGGCACAGTTCGACGCCACCTCGGTGATCGAGCCCGGGCAGACGGCGCGGCTCGACGGCGACGGCAACCTGGTGATCGCCGTGCCGCTGCAGGGAGAGACGCGATGACCGCCCTCGATCCGATCACCCTGGCGGTCATCCAGAACGGCCTGCAGCAGGTTTGCAACGAGATGGACGTGGCGTTCTCGCGCGCCGCCTTCTCGCCGGTCATCAGCGAGACCTACGACCGCTCCGACGGCATCTACCACCGCGACGGCGGCGCCCTGATCGCCCAGGGCGAGGACGGGCTGCCGGTATTCGTCGGCACCATGCAGGACTGCACCGCCGCCGTCATCGAGCGCGCGCGCAACCTCGTTCCGGGCGACGTGTTCGTGGTCAACGACCCGTATCTCGGCGGCACGCACCTGATGGACGTCAAGTTCGTGAAGCCGTTCTTCTACCGCGGCGAGCTGTTCTGCTGGCTGGCCAACACCGGGCACTGGCCGGACATCGGCGGCGCCGTGCCCGGCGGCTTCTCGGCAAGTGCGACCGAGAGCGAACAGGAGGGCCTGCGGCTGCCGCCGGTGAAGCTGTACAAGGCCGGCGTGCTCGACGAGGAGATCCTGTCGATCATCCTCTCCAACATCCGCATCGCCGACCAGCGCATCGGCGACATCAAGGCGCAGGCGGCGGCGCTGACCGTCGGCGAGCGCCGGCTGACCGGCATGCTCGACCGCTACGGCCGCGACACCGTCGACGCCGCGATCACCGAGCTGCGCCGGCGCGCCGCCCGGCAGATGCGCGCCAGGATCGCGCCGATTCCGGACGGAGTTTACGAGAGCGAGGCGGTGGTCGACAGCGACGGCGTGGTCGATGCGCCGCTCTACATCCGCTTGACCATGACCAAGCGGGGCGAGGAGCTGTTCTTCGACTTCTCGCGGTCGTCGCCGCCCTGCGAGGGGCCGATGAACTCGGTGATCGCCACCACCCGGTCGGCGGTCTACCTGGCGGTCAAGCACATCTTTCCCGACATCCCGATCAACGCCGGCACATTCGAGCCGCTGCACGTCGCCGACCCCGACGGCACCTTCCTGTATGCGCGATACCCGCGCCCGGTGTCGGGCTGTGCGGCGGAGGTTAGCCAGCGCATCGCCGAGGCGGTGTTCGCCGCCATGACCCGGGCGGTGCCCGAGCAGCTGTTCGCCGCCCCCGCGGGCACCAGCGGCAACTTCTCGCTGGGCGGCCTCGACCCAAGGACCGGCCGCGGCTTCGTGTGCTACCTGATCTCCGGCGGCGGCTATGGCGGCCACGCCCACGGCGACGGCCTGACCAACGGCTGCTCGACGATCGGCATCTCCAAGACCACGCCGATCGAGGTGGTCGAGCAGCGCTACCCGATCCTGTACGAGGAGTATGCGCTGCGGGAAGGCTCCGGAGGCGCCGGGCGCAGCCGCGGCGGCTTCGGCGTGCGCTACAAGGTGCGGCTGCGGCGCGGCCGGGCGAGTGCCTCCTTCGTCATGGATCACGGCCGGGTCGGCCCGCAGGGTGCCGTCGGCGGCGCCGACGGCGCGCGCAACACCGTGCTGGTGGAGCGCGGCGGTGAGACATACACGCCGATTCACCTGTCCAAGGAGCAGGGCATCGCGATCGCCGCCGGCGACGCCGTCACCGTCGAGACCCCCGGCGGCGGCGGCTACGGCGATCCGTTGCGGCGCGATGCCGCGCTGTGTGCACGCGACGCCCGGCGGGAGTATTATACTGCGACACAGATTCGCGAGCTCTGGGGCGTGGTTCTGGCCGCCGACGGCACGGTCGACGAGCCCGCGACGGCGCGGGAACGCGAGGCGCGGCGCGGCTTTACGGTTCTTTAAGGCAAATTCGAATTCTATCCGCCTATTCGAGGGCATGACGGCCGCCACGGCCGCCTGCCGACCCGATCCAGGACCACCGATGCCCGAGCCCCAGCACAGGCTTGCGACCATCGAGACCAGCTACCGCTCGATCTTCGAGAATTCCAATCTCGGGATCTACCGCTCCACGCCCGACGGCCGCCTGGTGCGTGCCAATCCGGCACTGGTGGCGCTGAACGGCTACGCCGACGAGGCCGCGATGATCGCCGACCTGGAGGCGCGCGGGAACGCCTGGTACGTGGAGCCCGGGCGGCGCACCGAGTTCTATCGGCGGATCGAGGAGGGCGGCAGGGTCGAGGACTTCGTGTCCGAGGTGTACCGGATGCGCACGCGCGAGCGGACCTGGGTCTCGGAGAACGCCTGGGCGGTGCGCGACGCCGAAGGCCGGATCCTGTTCTACGAGGGCACCGTGCAGGACGTCAGCGACCGCGTCGCGACGGCCCAGCAGCTGGCGCGCGCCCGCGTCGAGGCCGAGGCCGCCTCGCAGGCCAAGAGCACTTTCCTGGCGGTGATGAGCCACGAATTGCGGTCACCGCTGAACGCCATCATCGGTTTCGCCGAGATCATCGCCGGCCGGCTGTTCGGCGCCAGCGACCCGCGCTATTTCGAGTACGCTGAGGACATCCGCGTCAGCGGCACGCATCTGCTGGGGCTGATCGGCGACATCCTGGATCTCTCCAAGATCGGCGCCGGCCACATGCATCTCAGCGAGCGGCCGGTCGACCTGCGATCCATCGCCGATCGCACCACGAGGCTGTTCGCCGCCAATCTCAGCAAGGCGCAGCTCACCCTGGTGACGGACATCCCGCCCGGGTTTCCCGTGCTGCGCGCCGACCCGATGCGGCTGGGACAGATCCTGATCAATCTGGTCTCGAACGCCATCAAGTTCACGCCGCCCGGCGGCACCATCACCGTCGACGCGGTGGAGGAGGCGGATGCGATCGCCATCCGCGTCGCGGACACCGGCACCGGAATGACCACCGAAGAAGCCGGCCGGGCGCTCGAGCCGTTCGTGCAGGTCGACAACCCGCTCAACCGCGACCACGGGGGCACCGGGCTCGGCCTGTCGATCTGCCGCGAGCTGGCGGCCCTGCACGGCGGCTCGCTGTCGATCGACAGCGCCCGCGGCGTCGGAACGACGGTCACAATCCGGCTGCCGCGCGAGCGGATCCTGCCCGACGCTGCCACCGGCTGATCGTCCCCGACGTCGTGGTAGCACGCAACCGCAACGCGCCTGCCGCGTTGAGGCGGTGAAGGTCAACGAACTGGAGAAGCGACATGACCCGTCATCGCCTCCCTCTCGCATTCGCCGTCGCCGGGCTGCTCGCGGGCGCCGTCGCCGTACCGGCGATCGCCAAGGTCCCGTCGGCCGCGTCGGCAGCGGAACTCACCTACATGGGCTACCACGAGGGCGTCTACGCCGCCGTCGAGTGCCGTGGCGCCAAGTTCAGCCCGGCCGACTACCAGATCCTGGAAACCCGCATCAACGAGCGTGCCGGCGCCAGCATCCACACCGGCCGCCAGCTGCAGCTCATCGAGGCTGCCAAGACCTCGATGGGCAGCGCCATGAGCCATGCCGGCTGCGCCGCACCGCAGGTGCGGGAAGCGCTGATCCGTTTCGACGGCCTGCGCGGCTACCAGACGAAGTGACGCTACCGGGGGGAACGGCGGCCGACCGGCCGCCGGTCCTTTCAGTGGGCGACCACCGTCGCGGTCTCCGCGCAGACGGAGTGGGCCCCCGCCAATTCGATTTCCAGGGTGCTGTGCCCGATCCCGTAACGCTCGCGCAGCGCCCGCTTCACCATGGCCTTGATATCCTCCAGGCGCCCGGCGTCGGACCGCTCGATCACGACATGCGCCTCGAAGAACGCCGCACCCTCGTCGAGCTGCCAGACGTGGAGGTGGTGGGCGTCGACCACCCCGTCGATCGCGGTCACCGCCGCCCGCACGGCTTCCAACTCGATCCCCGCCGGCACTCCCGCCATCAGGATGCGGATGCAGGAGCGGATCTCGACCAGCCCGTGCCACAGGATGTAGCCGGCGATCAGCAGGGTCGCCGCCGGATCCACCCAGGTCCAGCCGAACCAGATCACCAGCGCCCCGGCGATGATCACCGCGACCGAACCGAAGGCATCGGCGAGATTGTGCAGGAAGGCCGCGCGTATGTTCAGGCTGTGGCGTGATCCGGCCCAGGTCAGGGCGACCGTGACCAGGTCGACCGCCAGCGCCACGCCGGCGACGATCACCACGATCCAGCCGGCGATCGGCTCGGGCGAAAAGAACCGCTGGATCGCCTCGTAGACCAGGTAGATCCCGATCACGATCAGCGTCGTCAGGTTGATCAGCGCGGCGATGATCTCCGCCCGCCGGTAGCCGTAGGTCATGCGGGCGTCGGCACCCCGCCGCGCCACCTTCCGGGCGAGCAGCGCGATCGCCAGTGCTGCCGCGTCGCTGAGGTTGTGAATCGCGTCGGCGAGCAGTGCCAGGCTGCCGGAGACCAGGCCGCCGGCGATCTGCGCACCGGTCAGCAGCAGGTTGACCGCGACCGCCCAGGCCAGGCGGCCGTCGTCCATTGCGGCGGTATCGTGGTGATGATGGCGGTGCCCGCCGGCGCCATTGCCGTGGTCATGGTGATCGTGGCCATGGTCGTGGCCATGGTCGTGGCCATGGTCGTGGTTGTGCGGCATCAGGCGGCTCCGGCCGGGATGGACCGCGCCACCTGAACCGAACCGCGCGACCCCGGCAAGGTCGCGCGCAACGAGATAGTATTACGCTGCCAGCATCCGGCCGCCGGCGCTCAGCCGCCCCAGGTCCGCTCCAGCGCGCCGACCCAGTTCTCCCAGCACAGCTTGCGCATCAGATTGTCGCCGTAGCCATGCGCCCGCATCGCCGCCACCAGGTTCGGCAGGCCGGCGGCATCCTTGATCTCGGCCGGGATGGTGGCGCCGTCGAAGTCGGAGCCGATCCCCACGCCGTCCTCGCCCAGCTTGCCGATCAGGTGATCCATGTGCCGCAGCATGACGTCGAGGCCGGTGTCGGCGGTCATCTGGCCGTCCGGCCGCAGGAAAGAAGTCGCGAAGTTCACGCCGACCAGCCCGCCGCTGGCCCGGATCGCGTCGAGCTGGGCGTCGGTGAGGTTGCGGGTGTTCTCGCAGATCGCATGGACGTTTGAGTGCGAGGCCACCAGCGGCGCATCGCTCAACTCGGCGACGTCCCAGAAGCCCTTCTCGTTGAGGTGCGACAGGTCGATCATCATGCGCAGCCGGTTGCAGGCGCGGATGAGACCCTTGCCGAGGTCGGTGAGGCCGTCGCCGGTGTCGGGGCCGGCCGGAAAGCGGAAAGGCACACCGTGGCCGAATGCCGTCGGCCGGCTCCACACCGGACCGAGCGAGCGCAGCCCGGCCCGGTACAGCACCTCCAGCGAGCGGAACTCGGGGTCGATCGCCTCCGCCCCCTCGAAATGCAGCACGGTCGCGAGCACGCCCCTGGCCATGCAGTCGCGGATCTCGGCGGCGGTGCGGCACACCTTCACCCGGCCGCCGGAAGCCTTCTCGATCCGGAACAGGATTCCGGCCATGGCGAGCGCGGTCGGCTGCGCCTCGCCGAGGGCCAGCGGCGGCGGCAGCGGCACCGCATAGCTCGCCCCCGACATCGCCTCGCGGCGCGCCGCCTTGCGGTCGGCCGGCGCGAGCCCGGTGTCGTCGCTCGGCGACGGCACGAACACCGCGAACAGACCGCCGGCGAAGCCGCCGGCGGTCATCCGCGGCAGGTCGAGATGGCCCTCGCCGTCGCCGTCGAGGAACTGCTGCTCGACGTCCGCGACCTCCTTGCGGAACAGGCGGAGCAGCACGTCGTTGTGGCCGTCGAAGACCGGCATCAGGGAAGCGTCGGGCATGGCGGGACCTGCGGGAGGAGAGCGGCGGAAGAAAGCCGCGGGAGCGTAGCAGGTTGGCGCCGGTCGTCCAGCGAGGGTTTGCGGTTGCGCCGACCTACCCGATGAACTTCCAATACGTGTCCTTCTTCGTGACCATGCCGTCGCGGAACTCCCACAGGTCGCAGCCGAGATACTCGATCGGCTCGCCGCCGGCCGGGGTGCCGCGCACCACCCATTCCGAGATCGCCTTGCTGTCGTCGCAGATCCAGTGCCGCATCTCCTCCCAGCGCATGTCGGGAATTTGCGCATAGCGCGCGCGCAGCACCTCGGCGATCTCGGCCTTGCCGACGCAGCGCCGGCCCTCCGGCGCGCTCGGGCCGCGGGCCATCAGCCACACGCAGTCGTCGGCGAAATGCGACAGGATGCCGTCGACGTCGTGGCGGTTGAAGCCGTCCTGGATCTCGTCGAGCAGGGCGATGGTGATCTTGCGTGACATGGCGGCTCCGTTGCGGCCGGTGGCGGGATGCCGATGCTAGCCTGCGGGCCGGGCGTCGCGAAGCCGCGACAGCGCGTTGTCGTGCGCAGGCCGGTTCGGCGATGGGATCGCAGAGTGCCATGTGCACATTTATACCACCAGATTTTCAGTTGTGGTATAAGTCCTGTCATGGCCATCAACCGCTACCCCAGCCAGCTCCAGGCGATCTACAGCGAGCTTCTCGGCCGCACCCAGCAGGCCGACCTGGAGGGACTGGTGCAGAAGGAGGCGTCGCTCGCCGCCAAGGAGGTCAGCGGGCGCCGCTACTGGTATGCCCGTCGGCGGATCGGCCAGCGGGTCGACGAGCGTTATATCGGACCGGAGAGTCCGGAACTGCTCCAGCGGATTGACACCATGCGCGCGGAGGCGGAGGACGCGAAGGCCGCCGCGCGGGGCCGGCGCGACTTGATTCGGCTGCTGCGGGCCGGCGGCTACCCCGTACCGGATGCCCGCACCGGCCGAACCCTGCAGGCGCTCGCCGCCGCCGGAGTGTTCCGCCTGCGCGGCGTCCTGGTCGGCACCCACGCCTTCCGCTGCTACGGCGCGGCCCTGGGCGTGCGCCTGCCGGAACAGGCGGCGTTCACCACCGATGTCGACATCGCGCAGTTTGAGACCGTGTCGATCGCGGTGGAGGACCGCATCGAACCCGGCTTTGCCGAGGCCCTCCAGCAGGCCGAGAGATTCCTGCCGGTCCCGAGCTTGCACGACCGTACCGGTCCGACGGCGTGGCGCACCCCCGACCTCGCACTCTCGGTCGAACTCCTGACACCCAGGGTCGGCCCCGACCACGACGGACCCGTAAAGCTCCCGGCGCTCGCCGCACACGCCACGCCGCTGCGGTTCCTCGACTACCTTATCCACCGGACGGAACCCGCGACGGTGCCGTTTGGCGCTGGTATCCTGGTGAGCCTGCCGCAACCGGAGCGCTATGCCTGCCATAAGCTGATCGTCGCGCAACGACGCTCGATCACTGGGCGCACGAAAGCCGCCAAGGACCTCGCCCAGGCGGCGGCGCTGCTGACCGTGCTGCTTGAGGACCGTCCCGACGACGTCGCCGACGCCTGGGCCGAGTTGTTGGCACGCGGCCCGGCGTGGCGCCGCGCAGCGCTGGCGTCGCACGCGCGATTGCCGGCGGAGGTGCGCGAACGGCTTGACCCCGAGGCTCCGGCCGAGGCCGATAGGCGCCGGGACACCAGCGAGGATGAACGCGCATGAAGGTCACCCTGCTCGGCACCGGCTGCCCGCAATGCCACACCGGGCGCTACGGCCCGGCCAGCCTGGTGCGCCACGGCGGCACTTCGGTGCTGGTCGACTGCGGCTCCGGCGTCACCCAGCGCCTGGTGGCGGCCGGCTGCCCCGGCGGACGGCTCGACGCGGTGCTGCTGACCCACCTGCATTCTGACCATCTGGTCGACCTGTACCAGCTGATCGTCTCCGGCTGGCACCAGGGCCGCACGGTGCCGCAGCGGATCTATGGCCCGAAGGGCACGCGCGCCTTCGTCGACGGGCTGCTGGAGCTCTGGCGCGACGAGCGGGCGCTGCGGATCGCCCACGAGCGCCGCCCGTCGGCCTCCGGGTTCGGCGCCGAGGTGGTGGAATACGGCGAAGGCCCGGTCGTCGCCCTGCCCGGACTGTCGGTCGAGGCCATCCACGTCGACCACCGTCCGGTCGAGGAGGCCTACGGCTTCGTGTTCCAGGCCGACGACGGCAGCACCACCGTGTTCAGCGGCGACACCCGCTACTGCGCGCCGCTGATCGCGGCGGCACGCGGCGCCGACCTGCTGGTGCACGAATGCTTCATCCACGGCCTGATGCGGCCGGTTGCGGGGGTGCGCACCCAGGAGGGGATCGATGCCGTCGCCGCCTATCACACGCTATCGTCGGAGGTCGGCAAGGTGGCGGCCGAGGCCGGTGTGAAGTTCCTGATGCTGAACCATTTCGTGCCGGCGGAGTTCGATCGCGAGGCGCTCGCCGCCGAGGTGGCGGCGGACTTCGCCGGTCCGTTCGCGATCGGCGAGGACCTGATGAGCTACGACCTGGCCACCCGCACGCTGAGCCACGGCGACGCGCTCTGGCGGCTGGGCGGCTGAAAGCGTGGACCCCGATGCCGGGTCGCCGGTCCTGGCCCGCCATGGCTGCATCGGCTATAGCGGCGGACGGTGGGCGAACGATTGAGGAACCATGGAAGGAGTCAGCGTGTCGGCACCGATCCCCCCGTTCGGGCTCAAGCTCAACATCGGTTGCGGATTCAACCAGCTCGACGGCTACCTGAACGTCGACGGCTTCGCGGATTGCTCCCCGGACCTGCTCTGGAACCTCGAGACCACGCCGTGGCCGTTCGAGACGGACTCCGTCGACGAGATCTACGCGAACCATGTCCTGGAGCATCTCGGCCAGCAGACCGATACCTTCTTCGCGATCGTCAAGGAGATCTACCGGGTGGTCCGGCACGGCGGTGAGGTTCGCATCAACGTCCCGCACCCCTTGCACAACGCGTTCCTGACCGACCCGACCCACGTCCGCCAGTTCACCGCCGAGACGTTCACGATGCTGTCGCGCGAACGCAACCTCGACTGGGCCGCCCGGAAGGTCAACGTGACGATGCTGGCGCTGATGCTCGACGTCGACTTCGAACAGATCTCGATCGCCCATGTCTATGACAAGCGCTGGCTGAAAAAGCTCGAGAATCGCGAGGTAACCCAAGAGCAGGTTCGCGAAGCCGCCAAGTCGCAGTTCAATGTGGTGCGCGAGATCCAGGCACATCTGCGGATCAACAAGAGCCACCTCCGGCAGGCCGGGCAGGCGGCGCCCGGGGCCTGAGAACCACCCAGCCGCGAAGGCCGGCCTTGGCGCGCCTCCGGGGATTTGGCACATAGACGCGGAACCAGGGCGAGGATCAGGTGATGAGCGACACAGTGGCGGGCGCGGACGCGGCCGGGACGCCGGAAACCGGCGGCCAGGACTTCATCCGCGAGATCATCCGCGCCGACCTCGCTGCCGGCCTGCACCCGGCCCCGGTGACCCGGTTCCCGCCGGAGCCGAACGGCTACCTGCATCTCGGCCACGCGAAATCGATCTGCCTGAACTTCGGCGTCGCCCAGGAGTTCGGCGGCCGCTGCCACCTGCGCTTCGACGACACCAACCCGGTCAAGGAGGAGCAGGAGTTCATCGACGCCATCCAGCGCGACGTGCGCTGGCTCGGCTTCGACTGGGGCGACCACCTGTTCTACGCATCCGACTACTTCGAGACGCTGTACCAGTGGGCCGAGCACCTGATCCGCGCCGGCAGGGCCTATGTCGACGACCAGAGCGCCGAGGACATGCGCCGGACCCGCGGCACCCTGACCGAGGCCGGCACGGCGAGCCCGTACCGCGACCGCAGCGTCGAGGAGAACCTCGACCTGTTCCGCCGCATGCGCGCCGGCGAATTCCCCAACGGCGCCCGCGTGCTGCGCGCCAGGATCGACATGGCGTCGGGCAACATCAACCTGCGCGACCCGACGCTGTACCGCATCCTGCACGCCCATCACCCGCGCACCGGCGACGCCTGGTGCATCTATCCGACCTACGACTACGCGCACGGCCAGTCGGACGCCATCGAGGGCATCACCCACTCGCTGTGCACCCTGGAGTTCGAGGACCACCGGCCGCTCTACGACTGGTTCATCGACAACCTGCCGGTGCCCTCGAAGCCGCGGCAGTACGAGTTCGCCCGCCTGAACCTGACCCACACCGTGCTTTCCAAGCGGGTCCTGACCACCCTGGTCCGCGAGGGTCGCGTCAGCGGCTGGGACGACCCGCGCATGCCGACGCTGGCCGGCCTGCAGCGCCGCGGCGTGCCGGCCGCCGCCCTGCGCGACTTCGTGAGGCGCATCGGCATGGCGCGCGCCAACTCCCTGGTCGATTACGGCATGTTCGAGTTCTCGATCCGCGACCTGCTGAACCGGACGGCGCTGCGCCGCATGGCGGTGCTGCGGCCGCTGAAGGTGGTGATCGAGAACTGGCCGGAGGGCCGCCTCGAGGAGCTGGAGGCGGTCAACAACCCGGAGGATCCGGGTGCCGGCTCGCGCAGCATCCGCTTCGGCCGCGAGATCTGGGTGGAGCAGGACGACTTCATGGAGGTCGCGCCGAAAAAGTACTTCCGCCTGACACCGGGGCAGGAGGTGCGGCTGCGCTACGCCTACTTCGTGACCTGCACCGGGGTGGTCAAGGACGACGCCGGCAACGTCGTCGAGCTGCGCTGCACCTACGATCCCGCCACCCGCGGCGGCGATTCGCCGGATGGCCGCAAGGTCCGCGGCACCCTGCACTGGCTGTCGGCGGCGGATGCCATGCCGGCGGAGGTCCGGCTGTACGACCACCTGTTCTCCAGCCCGACCCCGGGGACGGACGGCGACATCTTCGCCGACCTGAACCCGGGCTCCCTGGAGGTCGTCGAGGCCCTGGTCGAGCCGGCGCTGGCCGCCGGCAACGACCCTGACCCGGTGCAGTTCGAACGCCTCGGATATTTCTGCCGCGACCGCGATTCGGCGCCGGGCAAGCCGGTGTTCAACCGCACCGTCGGCCTGCGCGACAGCTGGGCGAAGGAGCAGAAGAAGGGATAGCCGCGGGTTCACGCGATCGTGGCGGCCACGCCGCTGGCGCCCTCCCCCGCCGCATCGTAGCGTCGGCCGCTCGCAAACACGGGGGTCCGACGTGAAGACCATCGACTATTACTACTCGACGCGTTCCAACTTCACCTATCTCGGCGCCGCCCGGCTGAACGCGCTGGCCAAGGCGCATGGCCGGCGGATCCTGCACCGGCCGATCCTGCTGTCGGTGACCATGCCGGCGATCGGCGGCCTGCCGTTCGGCGATCGGCCGGTCATGCTGCGGAACTACTCGATGCGCGACGCGCTGCGCTGGAGCGCGCATCTCGGCGTGCCGGTGCTGCGCGAGCCGGTGCACCATGCCGGCCCGGTCGAGCTGCCGTCCGGCATCGTGATCGCCGGCCAGCGCGCGGTGGGACGCGGCGAGCCGGGCGACGTCGACGACCTCAGCCTGCGGGTGTTGCAGGCACTGTGGCGCGACGACCGGGACATCGCCGACGCCTCGGTGGTGACCGAGCTCTGCCGCTCGGCCGGCTTCGCCAACCCCGACGCCCTGGTCCAGGAGGCGCTGACCGACGGCGTGCAGGCCGAACTGGCGCGCAACTGCCAGGAGGCGATCATCCGCGGCGTCATCGGCGCGCCGACCTACTTCGTCGACGACGAGCCGTTCTACGGCCAGGACCGCCTGGACTTCGTGGAACGGGCGCTGGCGGGCGGCTGATCGGCGTTCCGGAGGGGGCGCGTGAGCCCCCGGCTCCGGAATCCATCCGCCGCTCCGAAAGGCGTGAGCCCGAAAAGCCGAAGCGACGGGTGCGACGCTCTCAGGCGGTGCGGACGCGGGCGACGAATTCGCTGACCTCGCGGCGCAGGGATCCGGCCGAGCGCGACAGTTCCTGGGCGCTGGACAACACGTGGACCGCGGCCGTGCCGCCCTCGGTGGAAGCCTGACTGACCTGGACGATGGCACCGGAGACCTCGCCGGTGCCGGCGGCTGCCTGCTGGACGTTGCGGGAGATCTCCCGGGTGGCGGCCCCCTGCTGCTCGACCGCCGAAGCGATCGCCGACGCGATCTGCCGGCTCTCCCCGATCACCACCGCGATATCGCGGATTTCCCGCGCGGTCCGCAGGGTCACCTCCTGGACCTCGCCGACCTGGGCGGTGATCCCCTCGGTCGCCTTGGCTGTCTGGGTCGCCAGGTTCTTCACTTCCGAAGCCACGACGGCGAAGCCCTTGCCGGCCTCGCCGGCGCGCGCCGCCTCGATGGTGGCGTTCAGTGCCAGCAAGTTGGTCTGCGCGGCGATGCTCTGGATCAGCTCGACCACCTCGCCGATTTTCTGGCTGGTCGCCACTAGCCCCTCGGCGGTGGCCTGGGTGCGCTCGGCGTCGGCGACCGCACGGGCCGAGATCGTCGAGGATTGGCCGACCTGCTCGCCGATCTCGCGGACCGACGCTGCCAGCTCCTCGCAGGCGCCCGCCACGGTCTCGACATTGGCGCTCGCCTGGGTGGCGGCGGCCGCGACGGTTCCGGCCTGGGCGTTGGTCTCCTCCAGCGTGACGTTCAGCGTGTTGGCCGCAGCCTCCAACTCGGTGGCCGCCGCCGAGACCACGTCGACGATGGCACCGACGGTCTGCTCGAACTGGTCGGCGAGCGCGTTCATGCCGCGGCGCTTCTCGTCCCCGGCGCACCGCTCGGCCTCGGCGGCCGCACGTTCCATCTCCCGGGTCCGCGCCATGCTGTCCTTGAAGACCTGCATGGTGTCGGCGATCGTGCCGATCTCGTCGCGCCGGCCGACGCCGTAGACATCGACCGCGAGGTTGCCGCCGGCCAGTTCCTTCAGGGCCACCACCACGCGCCTGATGGGCTCGATGATGCCGTAGCGCGCGATCACGAACCCCAGCAGCGACCCCAGGACCAGCCCGGCCGAGGACACCGCGATCAGCAGCGTGCTGATGCGGTGGAAGGTGGCGTCGGCCTCGGCGGCGAGCTTGTGGGTCGCGTCCTCGGCGACCGCGACATATTCCGCGACGACGCCGTTGAGCCGTTCGGCCTCGTCCTGGTTGGCGCGCACCGCCTCGACGATGCGGCGCTGCGCGGCCCCGACCTCGACCGATCCGCCGGACGCCGCGACGACCTTCAGCAGATCCTCCAAGCCGCGCCGATAGTCGGCGAAGCCGCTGTCCGCGCGGTCCAGGATCGCCAGGCGCAGTACCTCGTCCGCCGTCGTCAACGACCGGGTCTTCGCAAGGCCCGCTTCCAGCTTCGCCTTCTCCTCGGCAACGACCCGCAGCATCCCCTGAAGCTGCTCGGCGCTCGGCTCGGCGGCGATCCGGTACTCCGAGCGGTTGAGCGTCGTGACCATCTGGGTCAGGCGCAGCCCTTCGACCGCCTCCTCGCTCGCGTGCTCGAGCTTCAGCGCGATCGCGTCCATGGTGCGCAACGACGATACCCCGACGCCCGCGATGGTCAGGATGGCGATGGCCAGAACCGCAATGATCGCGGCAATCTTGGCCGCGATCGACAGGTTGCCGAGTTGCATGACTGCAAACTTCCCCCGACGCCCGACTCCCCAGGGTCCGAACGGCGGCGAGCGTTTGCGACGTCCGAACGCTGCGAACTCTGCGACGGAATCATGAATTTTGAGTAAACCGTTGCGCGCATTCCCCTCCGGATCGACACGCCTTTGGTTCCGGTTGCGCCGGCCCGGACATCATCGGTCCCGGGCGCGCAGTTGCCAATGCCGCCGCCCGCTCCATCTTGGGGAGCGACGACCACCACCGTCTGGCCCCGATGACACGCTTTGCCCAAACGCTCGCACTGCTCCCGGGCCTTCTCGGCCTTCTCGCAGCGATGCCGGCCGCCGCCGACCCGGCGGCATGGGAGGCGCTGCAGCGACCCGGCACGGTGGCTGTCATGCGCCACGCCCACGCACCCGGCGTCGGCGATCCGGCGGACTTCACGATCGGCGACTGCGCGACCCAGCGCGACCTGGACGCGCGCGGCCGCGCCCAGGCACGGGCGATCGGCGAGGCGTTCCGCTCCGCCGGGATCCGCATCGACCGCATCCTGACCAGCCGCTGGTGCCGTGCCCGCCACACCGCCGAGGAGACCGGCCTCGGCCCGATCGAGGAACTCGCCGCCCTCGACTCCTTCTTCGCGGACCGCGGCACCGCCGACGCACAGACCGCCGAAGTCCGACGCCGCCTCGCCACGGCTGATCCGGCGGAGAGGCTGCTGCTGGTCACCCACCAGGTCAACATCACCGCGTTGACCGGACAGAGCACCCGCTCCGGCGAGATCCTGGTGCTGCGCGTCGCTCCGGACGGTGTCGTCAAGACGCTCGGATCGATCGCAATACCGGCGCCGTGATCCGAGGTGCAGGGCCCGCCAGCGCAGCGGCTGGCGGGCCCTTGCCGCAGACAATCCGACCCAGGCTCAGAATTTGGTCATCGGCATGTTCGGTGCGAAGGACTTATTGTCGTATACGGTCGCTCCCTTGAGGATCGACTGCAAAGACTCCTTGCTGATCGTCACCGTTCGCCGCTGATCCGGGGTCAGGTCCGGCTTCGGAGTGACCTCGACCGCATAGCTGCGCTCGCCGATCCGCCTGACAGTGCAGTCGACGTTCGTGCAGCCCTCGTTCAGGTTCTTCACGAGTTCAGGGTCCGAACCGGACTGAGGCGTCTGAACGATGAAGCTGCCGGACACAGCGACGGGCTCGCTCGCACTGGCTTCCTGCGGCGGGCTGTCAGGGCCGGCAGCGACGGTATTCATGGCAGGAAGCGGATCAGAGAGCGGTAGTTCGAGGCTCCGCAACTTCATCCCCGTTCGCGGGTCGCTTACGACACCGCCGGCCTGCTTCAGCTTCTCCTCCAGTTCGAAGGCTGAGAGCGTCGGATGCATCTCGCGCATCAGTGCGACTGCACCGGCTACATGAGGGGCCGCCATGGAAGTACCGGTCAAGGCCGCGAATTGCCCATGGCGGACTGACGAAACTACTGCGGTGCCCGGCGCCACGATGTCGACGATCTGCGCAACATTGGAGTAGCTGACGTCGATCGCGCCCTGCTTGTTCATGGCCGACACCGCAATTGCGCCGGAGATGCAGGCCGGCTCAGAGACACCGTCGTAGAAGCCGCTGTTCCCGGCGGCGATGACGGTCAACACCCCTTTGTACTTCAAACGATCGATGATCTCGGTCAGCGGAGAGGTCGAGTCACAGTACTTGTCCGAGTACCCACCACCCAGACTCATGTTAACCGCCGCGATGTTGAACCGCTCACGATACCGATAGACCCATTCGAGAGCCCGCATCTGATCAGACGTGAAGCTGAGAACGCAAGGCGTGCCCCCTATGCAAACCCGCGCGTCGTCGAACAGGCTGAACACCTGGACAGGAAGTACCCGTGCCCGAGGAGCGACGCCGCTGAAACGCGCGCCCGCATGGACCATGTCGTGGCCAGCCACGATGCCGGCGACATGCGTGCCGTGCGAGCATTCGTCCAGTTGGGGCGGGCACCCCTCGGCAGCGTCGGGGAGCAGCGACATGTTCAGCCCATTCGGACACAGCGAGGAGACCCGGTAGATCGTCGAACCGGCCGTCGAGAAGCATGCCTGGGCGACCACGGAACCCGAAAATGCGGCGTGCGATGCCTCGATGCCGGTATCCAGCACCACCACGGTCGTGTCTGCACCAAAGCGCTGCCGCCCGTGAAAGGCGTCCGCTCGGATCAACGGAACGGTCTCGAACAGTACCGGCGGCACCGGAATATCCCGAACGACCATTGCGACATTCGGGTCGGCGCGCAGTCTCTCGATCGCACCGCGATCCAACTCGGCCAAGGCGACCGGCAACCGACCGATCGGCTGGATTCCCGCCCCCGCCTGCCCCAGGCGCGCCGAGAGGTAGGCAGTGGGATTGGCGATCGCCGGCCCGCCGTTCGGAAGATCCGGATCGGGCCGGGTCACGACGAGCACCCGTACCCGCTCGCTCTCCTGAAGTGCCGTATCGACGTCTTTGTTGATCTTGGTGTCCGCGCAGGCCGGCGAGATCGCGATCGTCGCCGCCAGAACCAGACTGACCCTAAGTGAGATGCCCATCGTTTCCTCCTGACACTCGGTTGGAGTTAAGGCATTGATTCACTGTATTGAAACGCCAACACTGTAACTGCGGGCGATGCCATTGGCGGTCTGGGGCGGCACGACCGACAACGTGCTGTCCGTCTGACCATCCTTCTTCTGGCCCTTGTCGGTCGACGGCGTCGCCTTCTCGACCGACTCGTTGATCAGGCGACGGATCTCATGCGCCTCACACAGCCGCTCATAGCCACTGAGCAGGGCGACCGCGTCGGAATAGCGTCCGACGCCGTTCGACTGGACCTGCTGCGAGTACGCGTCCATCGCGCGGCGGACGAGTTCGTGCGCGGAACTGACGTCCGGTCCGAACAGGTAGGCCTGCCGGTAGTTGTCCATGGTGGCGGCGCTGAAGGCGAAGGAAGCGGCCGTGATCGCGATCGGCTTGCTTCCGGCCTCGACCAGACCGAGGATCAACGCCGTCAGCCCTCCCGCCAGGGTCAGTTCCTGAGCGCCGAAGTCGAGTTTCTGCTGCGCCTTGCCGAGCGCCCGGAAATGCAGGCCGCACCGCACCTTGACGACATTGGTCCCGGCGATGAAGAAGCTGCCGGCGAGGCGAGGGTCGTCCGGTTTGTCCCTCGACGCCTCGTAGGATGCGGTGAAGTTCTCGATCAGGCCGATGTAGTCGTTCTCCGCCGCGACCGGTCCGGTCGCCTCGAGGTTGATCAGCGGATCGACGCCGCGAATCTGGCCGCATCCGACGACCGTAAGAGCGAAGCTGGCGATCGCCAGTCCGCGACATGCCCTGTTCATTGCTGGAGCCCCCGCATCTTTGCCCGGCACCGGGAGGTGTTCCCGGCGCACCCGCCCGCCAGACGTGACAGGCTGGCCATGCTTGCGCATCGCCCAGACGGAGGATGGTTTGGCCGCGCCTATGTCTGAGGGGCGCACGCTCGTCGATTACGCGGGGACGGTGCGAGCGATCAGCCGGAGCGGGAGCGAGCCGGTGCCGCGGCCGCCTCGCGCGCCCAGGCGAAACGCCGGCGGTTGCCGTAGAGCCAGAAGCCGGTGATCACGAAGGCCGCCGGCATCAGCGCCACCGGCACCCACAGCGCCCGCACCACGGGGCCGGCGAACTCGCCGACATGCAGCGGATATCGCATCTGCCAGATCCAGGTCGCGGCGGTCGCGGCGGCACCGTCCTGCAGCGCCAGCACGCGCGGCGGATCGTCGCCGACCCACACCCGCGACGGCGGGCCGATCCCCGGCCCCTCCAGGTGCAGGACGGCGACGTCGCCGGCACGGCCCGGCACCCGCAGGTGGCGCAGGCGGGCCTCGGGAAACGCCGCCTGCCCCACCGCGACCGCCGCATCGAGATCCGCGATCGCCGCCAGCCCGGGCTTCGGAATCTCCGGCTGTTCGACCACCGTGCTGCCGGTCGCCGCCTCGATCACCGCCTTCGCCGGCGCATGCCAGTACATCGCCAGGCCGGTGAAGGCGACGGTCAGCAGCAGCAGTGCTGTGACCACCCCCGACAGCTGGTGCAGCCGGATCACCACCATGCGCGGCCGCTTGCTGAAATCGACCTGCAGCCGGGCGAGGCGTCGCGGCGGCGTCAGCCAGATCCCGACCCCCACCAGCACCTGCAGCATCAGCGCCAGCGCCACCGCCGAAACTCCGTGCCGCACCCAGGGTCCGACCTGCTTGTCGTCGACCAGCAGCCGCCGGTGCAGGGCGGTGACGATGCCCTGGGCGTTGCGGTTCGGGTGGTAGTGCGCGAGCACCCGGCCATCATAGGGATCGACATTGGCCGCCCCCTGCCCGCCCGACAGCCACAGCCGCCAGGCACGGTCGGGGGCGGTCGCCATCGCCACAGACCAGACCCTGAGGTCGGGCCGCTGCTCCTCGACCCGGGCCAGCAGGCTGCGGACCGGGAGCGGCGCGCCGCGCGGCTCCACCACCCAGATTTCCGGCTCCAGCGCCTCCTGCAACTCGTGAGCGTAGACCAGCAGCGCGCCGGTCAGGCTGAGCAGCAGCAGCGGCAGCGCGCTCACCAGGAACAGCGCCAGGTGGATCCGGCGCAGCCAGCGGTACAGCATGACGGTGCTCCCCCGCGGCCGGCTCAGAAGGTGATGTCGGTGCCGAGCCAGAACACCCGGCCGAGCTTGCCTTCGTCGTCGACCGGGGCACCCTTCACGGTCTGGCCGAAGTCGCGCTCGTCGAGCAGGTTCTCGACCCGGGCCCGCACCACCCAGTTGTCGGTGATGGCGTAGCCGGCGCCGAAGTCGAGCCGCATGAAGCCGTCGCGCTCGATCACGTCGCCGTCCGCCTCCACCGCCTCGTAGCCGGTGCTGTAGTAGCCCATGCCCCAGAGATTGATCGCTTCGGTCACCCGGTAATCCAGCCGCAGGCTGAACTGGTTCTCCGGCACCGAGGTCGACTGGCCGTCCCAGAATATGTTGCCGTTCGCCTTGGTGCCGTCGGCCAGCGTGGTCTCCAGGTCCAGCACCCGCATGTAGCCGGCCGAGGCCGACAGCTTGCTGGTGAGCTGCGCGAACATCTCGAACTCCAGGCCCGACTGGTCGACCTTCACGCTTTCGATCAGTCCGCCGGTCTCGCGCCGCGGCACGCCGTCCTGCTCGGTGGTGTAGAAGGCCACGTCGACCCAGCCGGTGGTCCCGCCGGCGGCCCAGCCCTGGTTGATGCCGATCTCGTAGGTCGTCGACTCGACGATGTCGTCGCCGTCACCGTCGACGTTGAGGGCGTCGGTGCCGAAGTTGCCGTACTTCTCGAAGAACCGGTTGAACCCCGTGGCGACCGACCCGCGCACCCTGGTCTTCTCGAAGACGCTGTAGGACGCCCCGAGTTCGTAGGACCACACGCCGTCGTCGGCAAGGTTGTCGGGCTGGTCGGCACCGTTATAGGTGATGTCGTTGGAGAACCATGTGTGGCGCAGGCCGGCGCTCAGCACGAGGTTGTCGTCGATCGTCAGGGAATTGGCCGACTTCAGCGCGATGTCGTCGAAGCTGTTGTCCCACTGCCGGTCGCGCAGGTACTCGGTGCTCTTGTACTCGGCGCCGAGCGAGCCGTCGTAGCGCAGGCCGTCCGTCAGCGGTGCCGTCAGGTAATGATCGGCGAACAGGATCCTGTTGTTGACGCTGCGGTCGCGGCCGCGGGCCTCCCAGTCCGAACGGGTGTTGGTCACCAGCACGCCGGCGCGCACGCTGTTGCGGTCGGAGAAGCGGTGGTCGATGGTGGCCGCCCCGACCTCGCTGTTGACGGTGATCTCCTCGACATTGCCGTTGCGGATGATGTCGGGGCTGGAGCGGTCGACGATGCCGAGGAATTCGGCGCGGGTGTCGGGGCCGATGTTCCAGCCGAACTTGCCGAGGCCGCCGAGCACCACCTGGCGGTCCAGGTTCTCGGGATCGCCGTCGTACTCGCCCTGCAGCCAGCTGCCGGCGCCGTAATAGTCCCAGGCCTCGCCATGGTCGGCGACCTCGCCCTGGGTGAGGGCCTCCCTGGCGGTGCTGAAATCCAGGCTGACCGCCCGGTGGTCGGTGTAGTTGCGGCCCGACTTGATGGTGGTCTCGACGACGCCGCCATCGGTGCCGTCGCCATACTGCACCGCCCGGCCGCCGCGCAGCACGCCGATACGGTCGACCGCGATCGACGGGATGATGGTGTTGGAATAGCCGCCACCCTCCTCGCCCGCCGACTTGAAGGCCGGCAGCCCGTCAATCGACTCCGACGCGCCCCAGTCGCCGAAGGTGCGGATCTTGGTGCCGCCGCCGAAGCGGCCGCCGTCGCCCGGCTGGTTGATCAGGCCGACGGCGTTGTAGCGCAGCGCGTCGCCCTTGTTCACCGGGTTCAGGTTCTGGATCACCGAGCCGTTGACATAGGACGCCGACCGGCTCTGGTTGAACGCGTCCTCGACCTGGTTGCGCACCGCCTGCGACGGATGCTCGGCGGAGCCGACCACCTGCACCGGCTCCAGGTTGAACGTCTCCGCCCGCGCGGTCCCGATCGCGGTGCCCGCCAGCAGCACCGCGGTCGTCACGACGACCCTGCCCTTCATCGCACTCTGCCCCTGATTGATTTGCCCCGTGCTCCGGCTCGCGGCCGGACGGCGCGGAGTATGTGGGTATGATTCTCTTATTGCAAGTGACTCTCAGAGGCATTTGCACTTTCGTTCACCGCGGCTTTTGCCATGGCCTGCCGACCCGCCGCCGGCCTAGCCTGGGCGCCATGCGGCAATGCCGGGAACGGGAGGCAGGCGATGAGCAACGGCAGGCAATTGAGGAACCGGATCGCCGAACGCGGCCTGGTGCAGGCGATGGCGGGGCACAGTGCGCTGTCGGCAAGGCTGGCGGCGGAGGCGGGGTTCGACGCGATCTGGGCGAGCGGCTTCGAGCTGTCGGCGCTGCACGGGCTGCCGGACGTCAGCCTGGTGTCGATGACGCAGCACCTGGAGACCATGCGCGCCATGGCCGAATCCTGCGGCCTGCCGGTGATCGCCGACATCGACACCGGCTTCGGCAACGCCATCAATGTGATCCACGCGATCGAGCAGTATGAGCGGGCGGGCGCGGCCGCGGTGGTGATCGAGGACAAGTCGTTCCCGAAGGTGACCAGCCTGATCGCCGGCGGCCGCCAGGATCTGCTGCGGGTCGAGGAGTTCCAGGGCAAGATCGAGGCGGCCTGCGCGACGCGCAGGGATCCCGACTTCCTGGTGATAGCGCGCTGCGAGGCGCTGATCGCCGGCCTCGGCGAGGCCGAGGCACTGGCCCGCTCCGCAGCCTATGAGGAGGCCGGCGCCGACATGATCCTGATCCACTCCAAGCAGAAGACCGCGGACGAGGTCGAAAGCTACGTGCGGGCGTGGCGCGGCAAGGTGCCGATCGTGGTGGTGCCGACCGCCTATCCGGAGTTCACGGTCGCGCGCATGCGCTCACTCGGAAAGATCGCGATCGCGATCTGGGGCAACCACGCGATCCGCGCCGCAGTCACGGCCATGCAGACGGTGTTCCGGCAGATCCTCGACGACGGCGGCATCCAGGGGGCCGACCGCGACATCGTGAGTGTGGAGGAAGTCTTCCGCCTGCAGGGCATGGACCGGGTGAAGGCCGACGAGAAGCGCTTCCTGCGGTAGCAGGTATCTCTACGACGACTACGGCAGCGAGAGCAGCAGCATCGCCGCCCCTGCCGGCAGCCCGTTCTTTCCGGCCTATGAGGCCGAGACCGAGTTGACCACCCACACCGTCCGGGCTGCGGTCGCGTACAGGTTCTGACGCGCTGCGACGGGAACCACAGGCGGCCCTCAGGCGTCCCTATCCGGGATGAAAAGCCCGACCGGCGATCGGAACGCTCCGGTCAGCGCTCGGGCACGTGACGGGGGAGCGTGCGCATCGCTATGTCCGGCTATGGCAACCGTGTGCTTGCGCTGCTGATCGCAGCCCTGCTGCCGGTAACGGCACTGGCAACCGCTTGGGTGGTCGACGTGGCCCGGCGGGAGCGCGACCGGCTCGAGCAGATGGTGGTCGCCAATGCCGAGAAGGTGGTCTCGCGTCTGGACGCCCGGATCGAAGGCCACATCAGCGCCCTGCAGGCCCTGGCCGGGTCGCCGCTGGTCGATGCCGGCGACATGGACGGGCTGCGGCAGCAGCTGACGCGCGCGAAGCAGCACCAGCCGCTGTGGCGCAACCTCCTGCTGTCGGGCCCGGACCACCGGCAGACCTTGAACCTGATGTTTCCGGACCGGCAGGTGTCGGTCCCGGCCCCGGATGCCTACGCCGAGGTCTTCCGGACCGGGCGCCCCGGCGTCACGCCGGTGGCGGTCGGTGCCGTCTCCGGTTACCGCAGCCTCGGGATCATGGTCCCGGTGCAGCGCGATGGCGCCACGCTGCAGGTCCTGACGGGCGTTCTCGACACCGCCAGGGTCGCCGCGCTGCTCCGCGACCTGCTGCCAAGCGACTGGCGGGGCGTCATTCTCGACCCGGCCGGGCGTATCGTGGTGCGGACCAGCGACGGCGATGCCGCGATCGGAGAGATCCCCTCGCCCTCCGCACTGGACGCGGTCGCCGACGGTCGCGAGGGCGAGATCCGCCAGAGTTTCTCGCAGTCCGGCGAGCACTTCGTGGCGATGTATCTGCGCTCGCCACTGACCGGCTGGACGGTCCATGTCGGCTTCCCGGTCGGGGCGCTGTCGGTGCTGCAGACCAGCGCGATGCAGCTGTCCGTCGCCGGCGCGGTGGTGAGCCTCGTGCTCTCGGCGCTGCTCGCCTGGCTGCTGTTCCGCGAGCTACGCGCCAACCGGCACCAGGAGGCCGCACTGGCAGAGAGCCAGCACCTGGAGGCGCTCGGCCGGCTGACCGGCGGCATCGCCCACGACTTCAACAACCTGCTGATGATCATGCAGAGTGCCGCCCGCGGGATCGAGCGCCGGCGCGACGACCCGGAACGGGTCCTGGGCTATGCGCAGACCATCCAGACCGCCGTGCAGCGGGGTGCCGCGATTACCCGGCAGCTGCTGAGTTATGCGCGCAAGCAGCGCCATTCGCCCTCCAGCTTCGACCTGGCGGCCAGGGCCGAGGATCTGCGCTCGCTGCTGGTGCAGTCGTCGCGCGGCAACATCAAGACCCGGCTGGTGCTGCCGCGCAATCTCTGGCGCATCTATGCCGACGCGAACGCCTTGGAGGTCGCGCTGATCAACCTCGCGACCAACGCCCGCGACGCCATGCCGGACGGCGGCACCCTCACGGTGTCGGCCGAGAACGTGTCGCTGCGCCACGGCGACGACGCCGAGACCGGCCTGCGCGGCGACTACGTCGCGATCTCGGTCGTCGACACCGGCTCCGGGATCGAGGCGAAGCACCTGTCACGCATCTTCCAGCCCTTCTTCACCACCAAGCAGTCCGGCCAGGGGACCGGGCTCGGCCTGAGCCAGGTCTACGGCTTCGCCCGGCAGTCCGGCGGCGCGCTGTCCGTCGCCAGCACGGTCGGCGAAGGCACGCGCTTCACGCTCTACCTGCCGCGGTCCCTCGACCAGGCCGCCCGGCCGGATCCGGTCCGGCCGGCTCCGGCCGCGGCCAGCGGCCGGGTGCTGCTGGTCGAGGACAACACCGACGTCGCACGCGCCATCGAGCGCATGCTCGGCACGCTCGGCTTCACCAGCGTGACAGCCTCGACCGCGCTCGCGGCGATCGAGCGGCTGCGGGCCGACCCGGGATTCGACCTCGTGCTCTCGGACATCGTGCTCGGTGCCGGCATGTCGGGCATCGAGCTGGAGGAGCGCATCCGCGCCGCCCACCCGCGGCTGCCGGTCGTGCTGATGACCGGCTACAGCGAGACCCTCGCCGACGGCACCGCCCGCGGCCTGCACGTGCTCTCCAAGCCGTTCCAGGAGGACGACCTGCTGGCCGCCCTGCGCGCCGCCCGAACCGAGCGGCTGGAACTGGCCTGACAGGCTTCCGCCGCGTTCACGAGTCGGTCGCGCGCCCTCTGCGCCCGCCGCGCCGGCGCCGTCCGGCACCCCCGTCGTCGTCGGCCTCGCCCTCCCCGCGCGCCGGCAGCGTCACCGTCGCCGCCAGATTGGGATACGCCGCACTCGCATGCGGGATAGCCATGGCACCGACGAAATGCTCCTGGAAGCGCGGCTCGACCGCGGTCTCGACCTTCTCGACCCGGCGCACCACGCCCTCGATCTCGCGCCGTGCCTCGGCGTTCAGCAGGGCGATGCGGGCGCCGGTGCCGGCGGCGTTGCCCACCGACCAGACCCGGTCGAGCCGGCAGTCCGGGATCATGCCCAGCACCATGGCGTATTTGGTGTCGATGTGGCTGCCGAAGGCGCCGGCCAGGATGATGCGCTCGACGCTGTCGACGCCCATCTTGTCCATCAGCAGCCGCGCCCCGGCGTACAGCGCCGCCTTGGCCAGCTGGATCGCGCGCACGTCGTTCTGCACCACCGACACCTCGGGGGTCAGCCGGTAGGCGAAGGTGCGGCCGTCCGCCTCGATGCGCGGGCTGCGCGCCGCGGCGGCGCCGTCGATGGTGCCGTCATGGCGCAGGATGCCGGCCAGGTACATCTCCGCCAGCACCTCGATGATGCCGGAGCCGCAGATGCCGGTGACGCCGGTGCGCCGGGTCTCCTCGGCGAAGCCGGGCTCGTCCGACCACAGGTCGCTGCCGATCACCTTGAAGCGCGGCTCCAGGGTCGCGGGGTCGATGCGCACCCGCTCGATGGCGCCGGGCGCGGCGCGCTGGCCGGCGGAGATCTGCGCGCCCTCGAAGGCCGGGCCGGTCGGCGAGGACGCGGCGAGCAGCCGGTGCCGGTTGCCGAGCACCAGCTCGGCGTTGGTGCCGACGTCCACGATCAGCGTCATGGCGTCCTGGTTGTGCGGCGCCTCCGACAGGATCACCCCGGCGGTATCGGCGCCGACATGGCCGGCGATGCATGGCAGGCCGTAGACCCGGGCGTTCGGGTGCAGGTTGAGGCCGACCTCGGCCGCCTTCAGGTTGACCGCGGTGTCGATGGCCAGCGCGAAGGGCGCGCCGCCGAGCTCTGTCGGGTCGATGCCGAGCATCAGGTGATGCATGATCGGGTTGCCGACGAACACCAGGTCGACGATGTCCTCGCGCGCGATCCCGGCCTCCTCGGCCACCTGGCCGGCCAGGTGGTTGACCGCCTCGCGCACCACGCGGGTCAGCTCGACCTCGCCGCCGGGGTTCATCATCACGTAGCTGACCCGGCTCATCAGGTCCTCGCCGTAGCGGATCTGCGGGTTCATCACGCCGCCGGACGCCACCACCTCGCCGGTCGCCAGCTCGCACAGATGCGCCGACATGGTGGTCGAGCCGATGTCGACCGCCAAGCCGTACAGCTTGTCGCGGAAGCCCGGCCACACCGCCACCACGCGGCGACCCTCGCGCAGGCAGACGGTGACCTTCCAGCCGCCCTTGCGCAGCGCCTTCTGCAGCTCGACCATCACCGGCAGGTCGCAGCTGACGTCGGCGGCGATGCCCCAGTCGGGCCACTGCGCGCGCAGGCTCTCGCACAGCCGCCGGAAGTCGCCCGACGGGTCGTGCATGTCGGGCTCGCGCACCTCGACATAGTGCAGCTTGAGGATCGGCTTGATGTCGATGACCCGGGCCTCGGCGCGCTTGCGCACGATCTGCCGGTGCACCTGGCTGGTCTCCGGCACGTCGATCACGACATCGCCGAGCAATCGCGCCGAGCAAGACAGCCGGCGTCCGGCCGGCAGGCCGCGCTTGCCGGCGTAGCGCAGCTCCTGCGGCGCCGGTTCGGTCAGGTTGGCGGCGCGCGACTCGACCTGGAACTTGGCGAAGCTGCCCTCGCTGAGGTCGACCTGGCAGCGCCCGCAGATGCCGCGGCCGCCGCACACCGAGTCGATGTCGACGCCGAGCTTGCGGGCGGCCTCCAGCACCGGGGTGCCGAGCCGGAAGCGGCCGCGCCGCCCCGAGGGCGTGAACACGACAAGCGCCTCCCCGGCCGCCGGGTCGGCGGGGAGCTGCGGGTCGGGCAGTCGGGCGAGGTTCGAGTCGGTCATGCGGTCGTCGAGGTCTCCAATCACTGCGCCCGTCGCTCCGTGGGCCCCGGAGCCGGGCGCTCACGCGCCCCCTCCGGGATGACGGAAGGAGAGAGGGCCGCCATCACCAACTCTTCGTCATCCCGGAGGGGCCGCGGCAGCGGCCGGCTCCGGGACCCACCCGCCGCTCCTGCGTGTGCCGCCTCACCCCGCCGCCCGCTGCCGCCGCCGCTCGCGGCCGCCGCGGGCACCCTGGTCGGCGCCTTCGGCCGCCGGCTCGCGGTACTTGGCGATCCAGCGCCGGCATTGCGGGTCGTTCCCCATCATCACGTTGGCGCCCATGATCGCCTGCATCTCCTCGTCGCGCAGCGGGTTCATGATCGCCGAGGTCATGCCGGACGCCACCGCCATGGTCAGGAAGGCGGCGTTCAGCCCGTGCCGGTTCGGCAGGCCGAAGGAGATGTTGGAGGCGCCGCAGGTGGTGTTCACGCCGAGCTCCTCGCGGAGCCGGCGGATCAGCCGGAACGCCGAAACGCCGGCGAGGTTGAGGGCGCCGACCGGCATGACCAGCGGGTCGACGACCACGTCGGCGCGCGGGATGCCGTGGTCGGCGGCGCGCTCGACGATCTTCTTCGCCACCGCGTAGCGGACGTCGGGATCCTCGGAGATGCCGGTCTCGTCGTTGGAGATCGCCACCACCGCCGCCCCGTACTTCTTGACCAGCGGCAGCACGACTTCGAGCCGCTCCTCCTCGCCGGTCACCGAGTTGACCAGCGGCTTGCCCTGGTAGACCGCCAGGCCCGCCTCCAGGGCGGCGACGATCGAGCTGTCGATCGACAGCGGCACGTCGGTCAGCGACTGCACCAGTTGGATCGCCCGCGCCAGGATCGCCGGCTCGTCGGCCATCGGGATGCCGGCGTTGACGTCGAGCATGGTGGCGCCGGCGGCGACCTGGGCGAGCGCGTCGGCCTCGACCCGGCTGTAGTCGCCGGCCGCCATCTCGGCCGCCAGCAGCTTGCGCCCCGTCGGATTGATGCGCTCGCCGATCACGCAAAACCGCCGCTCGAAGCCGATCACGACCTCGCGGGTTGCGGAGCTGACGACGGTGTCGACCATGAGGCTCTCCGGGTTCAGGAGGCGGCGCGGACGCCGGCAGTCGCGCCGACCACCAGGCCAGTGCCGCGGGCATCGAATGCAAACCGGCCGGCGGCGACGGCGTTGGCCCAGTCGGCGGTCTTCGCGAGGCCGCCGAACGGGTAGAAGTGCAGCGTCGCGATACCGCAATCCGGGTCGGCCGCCTTGTACGCCGCCAGATCGACCAGCAGCCGGTCGGGGGCCTGCACCAGCATCAGCCGGGCGAGGTTGCGGGCCTGCCGGGTCAGCACCCGGATCGACGGGCCGACGCCGGAGGACTGCGCGAACTTCAGCAGCGTCTTCAGGGTGGCGAGCCCGGGTACGCCGAGGTGGATCGGCAGCCGGTTGCCGAGGCCGCGGATCCTGCGGTCCCAGGCGGCGATGACGGCGGCGTCGAAGCAGAACTGCGTCTCGAGATACATGTCGAGGCCGTGCTCGGCGGCGAACCGGTTCTTCCACAGCAGCGCCGCATCGAGGTCGGCCGCGGGGATGTCCGGGGTGCCCTCCGGATGACCGGCGACGCCGATGCGGGTGATGCCATGCGCCTGGAACAGCCCGGTCGCCAGCAGGTCCATCGAGGAGGCGAAGGCGCCGAGCGGGCGGTCGAGGCCGCCGGCGATCGCCAGTGCCTGGGTCACGCCGGCCTCGTCCTTCAGGCGACCGAGGAAGCGGTCCAGCGCCGCACGGTCGGGCAGCGAGCGGGCGGCGACATGCGGCACCGGCTCGAAGCCCTCGCGCCGCAGCCGGGCGGCGACGGCGACGGTGTCGTCAGCCTCGGAGCCCGGCAGGAAGGTGACGTTCACGGTGCTGCCGGGTGCCAGGTGATCCGCGAAATGCCTGACCTTGGCGGCCGAGTTCGGCGTGGTCTCGACCGAGAACCTGCGCATCAGGTCGACGATCGCGGCAACGGAGGCGCGCGGCGCGGCAGGCATCTGGGTCATCGGCGGCACGTCCTCCACAACCGGGACACCGCATCACTAAGCGGTCAATCGAGGGCATGTGATGGTGCCGCGCCGCCGCAGAACGCCTCAAATCCGACACGCAACGGTTCCGCCGAATCCCATTGTCTCCGGACCGACTTCCAGGCATTTGACGGCGACACGACTTGCCGGGGGCCGTCGATGACCGAGCGCAGCCGCACCATCACCTGGAACGACCCGACGGCGCTTGCAGCGGCGGTTCGCGAGCTGTCCGGCCTGGAGCTGTTCGCCAGGATCATCGCCGGCGAGCTGCCGGCCCCGAGCATCGCCGCCACCGTCGGCTTCCGGCTCGTCGAGGCCGAGGCCGGCAAGGCGGTGTTCCAGGGCGGCTGGGGCGAGCACCTGCTGAACCCGGCAGGCGGCCTGCATGGCGGCTGGTACGGGCTGGTGCTCGACTCCGCGATGGGCTGCGCGGTGCACTCCACGCTGCCGGCCGGATCCGGCTACACAACGTTGGAGTACAAGGTGAACATCACCCGCGGCGTCACCGCCGACACCGGACTCCTGCGGGCCGAGGGCTGGGTGGTTCACCGCGGCCGCCGCACCGCCACCGCCGAGGGGCGGGTGGTCGACGCCGCAGGGAAGGTTTACGCTCATGGATCGGAGACCTGCCTGATCCTCGACTGACCGGTCGGGCGCGCCTTCGCGCGAATACGAATTCGACCAGCGAGAAATCTTCAGCGCCCCTGCTCCGCCGCATACTACCACCAATACTTGACGGATTTTCAAGGTTTTCCGGATTTTTCTTTACATTTTGAACGGCAATAGCCATATTTTACTGCATAGTGGGTTGGGAAGATCCCGACTCCGCAGAGGGTTTTTCATGGTGTTTCCGGCAGCAGTCAGGCCAATGCCGCCGCAGTCCGCCGCGCGGACCACCGCCGGCAAGGCCGCCAGCGCCCCGGCACGGTGAGAGCGATCGAGGCAGCGCCCGGTTCGCCTGAGCGACTCGACGACGATACCCTGCGCAGGCAGCTCGGCGCAGTGCAGGGTCGGGTCCGCAATCTCATGCGGGAGTTCAATATCGGCAGCGGGCACATCTGCGCAATGGCCCGCGACGCCGAGCTGTCGATCACCGACACCGCGCTACGCGCCGAGTTCCTGCGGCTGCTGATCGACCTGCACGAGTTCGGCCGGACCGCCAAGCGCCGGGGACTGCTGCAGCCCGCCGCCGTCGAGGATCCGGTGTCGATCGGCGCGGGGCAGCGCGAGGGGGTGGCGCATTCCGATGACGGCCGGCGGATGCACGCCCCGCTGACCGGCGCGTCGGACGCCGTGACCGAAGACGCATCGCGGGATTTCCTCGCTCGCCTGGAAGGGACGAGCCGGGTCCGCCAACCGAAGTTCCCAACCGAGGGCTGAGATGACGATGCACAAATTCAAAGTCGGACAGGCGGTAGCACTGGCCGCCCGCTGGCCGGCCAAGGGACCGCGCGGCGAGTACACCATCGTCGCGCGCCTGCCCGCGGATTCGCGCGGTCCGCAGTACCGCATCAAGAGCCGCGCGGAGCCGCATGAGCGGATCGCGCCGGAAGACGAACTGACGGCCCCCGGCCCGCTCCGCTAGCACTCCGGCGACCGCCTGTCGGCGGGGCGGCCCGCCCCGCATCGGCGCGTTTGCGAGGGCGGTCCACGAGACCGCCGGAACAGGCGTTCTGCTTACGCAAACCAAGGAGAGCGACAATGTCCTTCAAATCATTTTCGTCGACACTGCCGACCGCCAAGCAGGTCCCCGCCGCCGCCGCCGTCAAGAACGCGCCGGTGCATGACCTGCCCGCCGCTCCGGCCGACAAGGCCGCCGCCGTGCCGGCCGGCAAAGCCTAGCAACGGGAAGCCGTTGCGCCCCCGCCGCCGGAACCGTCCGGTCGGACGGCATCCGGCCGGGGGCGGGACGGCGAACCACGACCATGGGCACACCCCTCAATTTCCCGAACCAGTCCCGAAGCTACGACGCCACGCGCCGACGGGTCCGGTTCTGGGGCTATGACCGCTCCCTCGAGATTTCGTTCTTCGTCGACGCCGACGCGCTCATGCCTGTCGCCGCCGACGTCGATGTCGCGGAAGCCGACCTGCTGCAAGCCTTCGACGACGGCCGCGACCGGATCTGCGAGGTGGCCGCCCGCGTCTACGCGCGCGGCCAAGGCTACGCCCACGTCCTGACGGCGTCGGACTTCTGACGCCGCCTCCCATGGAGGAACCCGAGCATGCGACAGACCCCGACCACTGCGGCCCGCGGCGACATCGTCATCGCGACACCACCCAAGCTCAGGCATTGCCTAAGATGCTCGACGCCGTTCCACAGCGCCTGGTCAGGTGAGCGGATCTGCGTGCAGTGCAAAGGCACCGCCGCCTGGCGGCAGGGCTCGCCGCTGCGGACGCATCCGAGCGGGAGCCGCTGAGCTGGGTTTCCAAGGAGTTCCGGCGCCCGCGCGACGCCGTCAGCCGGCGGCCCCCGGCCGCGCGGCTTCCCGGAATGTCACCAGCCGGCCACCAGCCTCGTCCCAGAGCACCAGCCGAAGCGCCGCCAGCGCCTGCCGGAAGGTCAGCGTCGGCACGTCGCGGAACGCGGCGATCCGCTCATGGCATTCCTGCAGCCGGTAGTTCGGCACCCGCGGGCTCAGATGGTGAACGTGGTGGAAGCCGATGTTGCCGGTGAACCACTGCAGGATTCGCGGCAGCCGCAAGCAGGTCGAGCCATGCAACGCCGCCGCGGTCGGATTCCAATCGTCGTGCCGGATCCACTGCGTCCGCTCGCCGCGGTGCTGCACCGTGAACAGCCAGACGCCGACGATCGCCGCCAGCGCCATAACCGGCAACTGAACCGCGGCCATGCGGTCGAAGCCTACCGCCGCGCCGAGGCCGGCGAAGGCGACCACGATCGCCAGGCTGGTCAGATGCACCCCGCGGCGCTCGCGGCGCCAGGATCGCGGCATGTCGAAGGGCAGACGGTAGAGCAGGATGAACACCAGCGGCGGCAGCAGCACGTTGGCGACAAGCGGATGCCGGGTAACCCGGTACCAGCGCCGCTTGGCAGGGCTCAGCGCCCGGAACTCGTCGACGGTCAGGCAGGAGGAGTAGATGTCGGCGCCGCTCTGCCGGCGATCGAGGTCGTTCCAGACCCCATGATGGCCGGCGTGCTGCCGGCGCCATGACGTATACGGCGTCAGCGTCACCAGGCTGCAGGCGAAACCGATGAGGTCGTTGGCCCGTCGCGAACGGAAGAACGCGGCATGCCCGCAATCGTGCTGGATGATGAAGATCCGCACCAGGAAGCCGGCTGCGAGCGGCGCCAGCGCCAGGGCCAGGAGGTAAGACACGTCGAGGGCGGCATACATCGCCGCGCAGGTCGCGATGAAGCCGCCGAACGAGGACGCGAGCTGCGACAGGCTGGTCGCCGCGGCGGGCGCCTGGAAGCGCGCCAGCTCGCGGCGTAGCACGGCGCCGTCCGGATCCGCCGGCGGCGTGGTGGCGGCGCCGCTCATCGGCGCGCCACCGGGCGACTCACGGCTTCTTCTTCGTCGGAGCCGCGGTGCCCGGCTTCGCCTTGGTCAGGAACGAGGTCGCGGCGGGGGCCGCGGCCGGCTTCTCCGCCTTCGGCTTGCGGGTCTCACGATTGCCGCGCATCTGGCCTTTGGCCATGGCTGGTCTCCCGGTTGGCCGATCGCCGTGCGATCGGGTTAAAACGAAAGGCCCCGCGCCTTTTGAGGGCGCGGGGCCACAAGACGCCAAGCGTCCCGTCGGGCATCATGCTGCCGCCTCGCCGCAAGCCCGGTCGCCCCGAAGGAGGAGCGTGTCCGGCCCTACAGCTCGGTCCGAAGGCCGGCGACCCGGTCACCCGAGGTCGCCGACGGCGCGATCAGCCCAGAACCTTCAGGTTGTCGGCCGACATCTTGCCGCTCTTGCGGTCGGAGACGAGCTCGAAGCCCACCTTCTGACCTTCGCGCAGCTCACCGAGACCGGCACGCTCCACGGCGCTGATGTGGACGAAGGCATCGTTCCCGCCGCCGTCCGGGGCGATGAAGCCGAAGCCCTTTTGCGAATTGAACCATTTCACGGTTCCCGTAGCCATGGGATACCCTTTCACGAGCATAGATATTGCGCACCCACGATTTCGCAGGCCGTCGAACTTGCACTTTTCGGGTTAGAGTATCTCGACATGGCGCGAAGTAGCTAAGCGCCGGTCCATATAATCCGACCGTCCATCGACGCGGTTAACATGGCGCATTCCGGGCAACAATACAAGATCGATTTCCCGGTTTTTTCGCCTGCGAATTGACCGGCCGGTCGCGTTCCGGCAGACAACCCGCTTGGCAACCTGCGAGAGGCGCCGGTCATGGCAAGGACACCCGTGGTCGCCACCCCGCGCACGCGGCTGCAGATCATGACCTCCGCCGACGTGCCGGCGCTGGCGGCGATGCTGGCCGACCCCGACGTCAGCAAGAACATCACCGCCGACGCATCCTCCCCGGAGCGCTGCAGTCTTGCCGCGGCGGCCCGCATCGCCCGCTACGCCGGGAACTGGGTCCAGCACGGCTACGGCGTGTGGGGCGTCCGGGCCGAGAATGATGCGGTCGCGCCGCGCGGCAGTCTGCTCGGCTGGTGCGGGTTCGCCGCACCCGACCACGGTAACGACCCCGAGATCCTGTACGGCCTCGCCCCGGCCTGCTGGGGCCACGGCCTCGCGACCGAGGCGGCGCAGGCGGCGATCGACTGGCTGTTCGCATCGCACCCGGTCGCCGGCGTGGCGGCCGTGGTATTCGGCCGGATCAACCCGGCCTCGGCCGCGGTGCTGGCGCGGCTCGGGCTGCAACGGACCGGGCAAGTGGCGATGCAGGACTTCCTGCCGGACCGGGCCTTCGCCGGCTCGGTGCTCGACTATGAAATCTGGCGCCTGGGCCATGGCGCCACCCGCGATCGCGAGGCGCTGCTGTTTCAGGCACCGTACCGCGGCGGCCAGTTCGCCTCGCTCGGCATCCGCGAGCCGGCAGTGGCCGAGCGGGCGTTCCAGGAGGCCGCCCGGCTGCGATCCGATTGTGCCGACATCGACCGCGCAGCACTAGACCGCCGGGTCGCCGACGCCTTCCGGCAGGGCCTCGCCGAGCCCTGTCTCGACAGCTACCGCCTCGACCGAGCGGACTGGCGCCGCACCGCGTGACGCATCTCCTCAGCCGCCGCCGAACTCCCGATCCAGCACGCCCATGATCAGGTCGTCGTGCCACTCGCCGTCGATCAGCGCCGCCTCGCGCTCACGGCCCTCGATGACGAAGCCGCATTTTTCGTAACACCGGATCGCCCGGGCGTTGAAGGCCAGCACGCGAGCCGAGACACGATGCAGGCCGAGGCCGCCGAACGCATGTTCGAGCACCAGCCGCACCGCCTCGGTCCCGTAGCCGCACCCGAGCGCCCCGGGATCGACGATCCCGACCGCCAGCGACGCCCGGCGGTCCGTGAGATCGACACGGTCGAGGCGGATCTCGCCAATGACCGTCCGTCGCTCGATCACCCAGGCATGCGGATGCCGTGACAGCACGTCCGCCCAGCGCTCTGCCCGCTCGCGCGTCATGGCGGCGAGTCGATCCCGGCTGCCGCCGAACATCCGGTGGATCTCGGGATCGCTTCCGAGCCCGAGGCGCGCCTCGGCGTCGCCGTCGCGGGGGGCCCGCAACACCACTGCCGCTCCTCGGAGCGTTGCACGAGGCTCCACGCCGCCGCCCTCAGAACCGCAGCCGGGCCATCGACAGCATGTCGACATAGGCGCCGTCGGTCAGCGCCGCCTTCACCTTGCGGCCCTCGACCGCGAAGCCGTGGCGCTCATACAGCCGGATCGCCGGCACGTTGTCGGCGAACACGTCCAGTTCGAGGCGCTTCAGTCCGCGCCAGTTGTCGGCGACGTCGAGCAGGGCCGCGAGGATCGCGCCGCCGATGCCGCGTCCGGCGAAGTCGTCGTGCACCACCATCGCCAGGATCTGCCCGGCATGCGCGACACGGGGCCTGGTGCCGGCGAACAGGTTGCCATGGCCAACCACGGCACCGTCGACCGCCGCGACGATCCAGGTCGCGTCCGGCCCACAGGCCGCGATGCGCTCGCGCCAGAATCCGGGGGTGTCGAACGGGATCCGCAAGGTGCCGCGGCGAACCGCCGGCAGGTTCGCCAGCCGGCACAACGCCTCGGCGTCGCCGGGCTCGACGGCGCGGAGCAATGGCGCTGGGAGATCAGACGATGCGGCAGGCTCTGTCATGGGTGAACTCCTCCACGACCAGAGTTCGCCGGGCGTCTCCGCGCAGTCAATCGTCGATCGCAGTGATCACATTGCGGGGGCGGGGGCGGAGTCCGGCCCGGATGCGGCTCGCACGGCCGCCTCCATCGCCGCGACCTCGGCGTCGTCCAACTCGGCGAACTGGCTGCGCTTCGCACCGGACAACCGTCCGCCGTTTTGCAGGCACAAGCGCACGAACAAGGAAACGCGACGGTCCGGCATGTCGACGACCTCGCGGACCGCCGCCGTCGCCCGGTCGAACACGGTTATGAAGTCGAGTTCCTCGGCAAGGTCCCGGCGCACTGTCTCGGTCACGCGGTCATAGAGATATTCGGCGAAGGCGGTGGCATCGAAGTATCGATACAGATTGCCAGTGTCGTTGGTCACCACGACCTCCCGATCACCAGTCCATCCCCAGTCGACGTACTCGAAGAGTGGTCGGGAGAACGTTGCCAGCACCTCGTCGTAGCTCTTCATGTCGCGCAGGATCGCAGCCGAGACCGGGAAGATGATCCCGGGCGGGCTGAAGCCCCGGCGCGCCAGGACATGATGGATCAGGAACCGGTGAATGCGACCATTGCCATCCTCGAAAGGGTGGAGGAACACGAACGCGAAGGCGGTGACCGCGGCAGCCACCACCGGCTCCACGTCACCATCGATCACCCGCCCGGCCATCGTCATCCAGGCCTCCATGAGCGCCGGAATCTCCTGCGGCCGCGGGCAGATGAAATGCAGCTCCTCGCGAAACCCGCCGACAGTCTCGCCGACGAAGTTCTGGAAATCGCGCCAGTCCGCCGCCGCATAGCGGGGGTCCACGATGTCGCCCTGCAGCCGGACGACTGCCGCCTTGTCCGACAGGTCGAAATCGGAGGCGGCGCGAAGTGCTGCAACGAAGCGCTCGGTACGCCCGGCGCTCGGCGTCTCACCCTCGATGGCGAAGGAGGAACGCGTCTCCTTCGTGTAGATGTAGTTGATCGCTCTGGCGAGGAGTGCCGGATCGTAGCTGCCGACCAGCCGACGCGCATCCTCGTCGACGCGCGCGCTCATCCGCTCGATCAGCCGCGGCGTGCGGCGCACGGTGGGGCAGAGGCCGCGCCCACCCAGCAGATTGTCGGCCACGCGATGGCGTGGGGAGTTCCTGCGCTTGGCGACGATGTGCTTCGCCGGATCGAGCGCCGGCACGTAGTTTCCGGCGACGACGTCGTCGAGGTTCAGCGTCCGCCCGGTGAAGGTCTCGTAGAGGAACCACGCCCGCCTGCTGAAGCCTCCCGTCGGCTCCGCCTCGACCCACGCCTCCAGATCGCGAGGATTGATCGCATCGAAGGCCGCGACGAGGATGCCGAGGTCCAAGGGCTCGTGACGCAGGGCGAACCGGAGATGTCGCACCGGCGCCGCTTCGACGGCATATTGTCGCGGGTAGAGTTCGACGGTTCTCGGGCCGAGCACCTCGGTGCGCCGGGCGGCGGCCACCACATAGCTCTCTACGGCCGGCGCCGGCACCCGTAGGCCCAACTCCCGCCGAAGCCAAGCCTGGCCGATCGGCTGTCGGCCGTCGTTATTCTCCGGGGTCGGCATGCTATGGCGATTACCGAGATGGAATTTCGCTTAGAATAGCCGCCCACCGTGCAAAAGCGATTACAAATGCGCCTCAGCGCGCGGTCCAACCGCCGTCGACCAGCAGGCTGTGGCCGGTGACGTAGGCAGAGGCCGGGCTGGCCAGGAACAGCAGCGCCCCGGCGAGGTCGTTCGGCACGCCGGTGCGCCCCAGCGGCGTCAGTTCGTCGAAGCGCCGGATCAGTTCGGCGTCGGCGAACAGCGGGGTCGTCAGGTTGGTGCGCAGGAAGGCCGGGGCGATGTCGTTGACCCGGATGCCGCGGGTCCCCCATTCGACCGCCATCGCCCGGGTCATCGTCACCACCGCGCCCTTGGTGGCGTGGTAGGAGATGTTCGGCGAGAAGCCGCCGCCGACATGGCCCCACATCGAGGAGATGTTGACGATCGAGCCGCCGCCGGCTGGCAGCATCTGCTTCGCCGCCTCGCGGGCGCACAGGAACACCCCGGTCATGTTCACCGCCACCACGGCGTTCCAGGCGTCGAGGCCGAGTTCCTCGGTCGGTGCCTTGCGGGCGATCCCGGCATTGTTGATCAGCACGCCGACCGGTCCAAGCTCCGCCGCCACGGCGTCGAAGGCGGCGACCACCGACGCCTCGTCGGCTACATCCAGGCGGTGCGAGGTCGCCTGCAACCCCTCGCCGCGGATCGCCGCGGCGGTCGCCGCCGCCGTCTCCGGGTCGAGGTCGGTCGCCGCGACCCGGGCCCCGGCCCGGGCCAGCACCCGGGCGGCGAGCGCGCCGATGCCGCTGCCGGCGCCGGTCACCAGCGCGACCTTGCCGTCGAGCCGGAACAGGGTGGAGGGATCGGCGACGTCGTCGACGGATGGCTGCTGCGGCATGGCGGATCCTCCTGGATGCCGTGGGCTTTTGCCGCAGGATAGGCCCTCCGCCGCAACCGCCGCCAGGGGCCCCATCGCCGAAGCCGTCGATGGCTCCATGGCGGCATTCCCGCCGCGTTGTCGTCCCGGCAACATGGGTCTAAGGTCGCCGTCTTCCGACCGACACATCACACCGGAGCCACTGATGAAGGCCGTTACCTACGTCGACGACGGAACCTGGCACGACGGCAACCCGATGGTGCTGGGTCCGATGACCCAGTCGACCTGGCTCGGCTCGCTGATCTTCGACGGCGCCCGTGCCTTCGAGGGGGTCATCCCCGACATCGACCTGCACTGCGCCCGCGCCTGCGATTCCGCCCGCAAGATGATGCTGGAGCCGAAGATCCGCCCCGAGGAGATCGTCGAGTTGGTGAAGGACGCGGTCGGCCGGTTTCCCGCCGGCACCGCGCTCTACATCAAACCGATGTTCTGGGCCGATTCCGGCTGGATCTATCCGGACCCGGCGTCGACGCGCTTCCTGCTGAACGTGTTCGAGAGCCCGCTGCCGGACGGCAAGGGCTTCAGCGCCTGCGTGTCGACCCGCCGCCGCCCGGCCCCGGACCAGGCACCGACCGACGCCAAGGCAGCCGGGCTCTATGCCAACGCCGGCCGGGCGCTGAAGGAGGCGCACGACAAGGGCTTCGAGAACGCCATCATGCTCGACCCGATCGGCAACGTCGCCGAGTTCGCCACCGCCAACCTGTTCATGGTCAAGGACGGCGTCGCCCACACGCCGGTACCGAACGGCACCTTTCTGAACGGCATCACCCGGCAGCGCATCGCCAAGCTCCTGACCAAGGCCGGGGTGGCGGTGCAGGAGCGCACGGTCACGGTCGGCGACCTGATGACGGCCGACGAGATCTTCTCGACCGGCAACCACGGCAAGGTGCAGCCGCTGACCCGGTTCGAGAACCGCGACCTGCAGCCGGGACCGGTCGCGGCGAAGGCGAAGGAATTGTACTGGGCGTTCGCGCACGGCGAGCGCTAGGGGCGAACGCGACCGGTCCCGACGCCGCCCCGGGGGAGAGGCAGCGTCGGGACCCGGTCCCGGAGGCGGCGGCCCCCGGGTCGATCGACCCGGCGAACGCACCGGCCAGTCCTGCCGCCGGCAGGGCACGCGGAGGCGGGCAGCCCTGGGCGGCGGCGAAGTACCGGCCGGCGGTCCGCCGGGCGGTCAGTCGGTGGCGTCCTGGACGGCGCGCTTGGTATCCTGCGCCGCCTCGTCCACCGCCTGGCCGACCTGTTCGGCCGGGCCGTCTGCCTCGTCACACGCGGCGAGGCTCAGGGCCCCGCCAATCGCCAGCACAGCCATCAGGGCTCGCAAAGCAGTCATCTCAAATCTCCTTTTAGGTCCCGGGTACATTCAGACCGTTCGATTGGAGAACACCCCCTGAATGCTTGGGTTCCCCGTGGTATTTTTCAGAGTCCGGCTGTGATATTTTTCGGCCACGACGCCGTTACAGAAGTCGACGGAATGCCTCGCGCGCCGCCGCGGCGCTATCCTCGACCGCCCGGCGATCGGCCGGCAGCAGCCCCTCGGCGGCGTGCTCGGCGATCCGGTCAAGATGGCCGAGCAGAAGCGGTACCAACGGGCTGCCGGCGGCGGCCGGCGCCAGCCGGCCGATGTTCTCGATGAGCCGCAGCGCGAAGCTGCTGTTGTGCATGCCGTTGCGGCGCAGGCTGTCGAATGTGGTGTCGATCATCCGGGGGAGATCGGCCGACCGGGTCCGCACCAGCAGCCGTCCATCGGCGTCGCGTACCGTGACCCGGCGCAGGCGCTGCTCGAAGCCATGCACCAGGACCCCGGTCAGGTGGTCGGCGCAGGCCCGCGCGGTGTACAGGTCGTTGACCGCCGGCGACAGCGCCCGCGCCGCGATCTCCACCAGCAGGTGCAGCAGGAACATCGGGTCGTCGGCCTCTGTCCGCACCGAGCCGAGCACGATGGCGGCGCGCACCGCTTCGAGCAGCTCCGCCGATGGCGCGTCGGTCCCGTGCAGCACCGCCAGTCGGTCGACGGGAGTCAGGTGATCCCCCTGCCTGACGCAGAGGTCGACGATCACCCCATGAACCGCCGCGGCCGCACCCAGCGCTTCGGTATCGATCGCTTCGACATAGCCCGTCCCTGTGCCGGTGACGGTGCAACGTCGGCCGGTCGTCGGCACCTCTGCCTCGTCGGCCGGTCGCACGACCGCAGCCAATGCGGCGGCGACCCGAACCTGATCGCGCAACGCCGTGCCGATCCCCGCCGCCGCCTGGTCGATCTGCAGCGAGCGCGCCAGGTCGTGGAAGGCGAACATCAGCCAGCCGACCGCCGCCAGCGAGTGCAGCAGGGTGAGAGCCACCGACAGCGCCGGCACCGCGACCGGCCCGGAGCCCACCGTCGACAGCACCACCACGCTGAACACGAAGGTGCCGACGAACAACCCCATGGTGACCTGCGTCACCCGGTTCTGCATGTACCGCTCGAGCAGCCGCACCCCGAGGTTGCCGGCGGCGACGGTCAGGGTGACGAGGGTCAGCGAGAACACCAGGCTGACCACCGTGACCATGGCACCCGCCAGGGTCGACAGCAGCTCCCGCGCGGCATCTTCCTGGATGTCGAAGGGCGGTCCGAGGCGGCGCAGCGCCTCGGAGGCCCCCATGCCATCCGCCGTCAGGCTGGCGACCGCCACCACGAAAGCGCCGGCCGCCATGACCCCGGGAACGAACCAGAAGCTGGCCCTGAGCTTGTACAGCTGATAGGCGAGCCAGCCGCGCGGCGGAACCCCGTGCCGAGCCCGGCGCGAGGGTGCGCGGGCGATCAGTCGACGGCGTCCTCGATCGCCCGTCCGGCGTCGTTCACGCCTTCATCGATGGCTTCGCCCGTATTCTCGGCAGCGCCGTCGCGCGAGTCACCGGCACATGCCACCAGGCTGCCGCCGATCATCAGGACCGCCATCAGCATTCGCAACGATGTCATGGTCAACCTCCGGATTGCCGTGTCCGCGTCCCGTCGCGTGTCCGGCAACTGAACACCGCGGCGACGGTGCGAGTTCCGCACGGGATGCGCAGTCGCCCTCCATCGCCTATATCTTCGACATGCGCAGGAGGCAGCCATGACATCTCATCCGCCCGCCCGCCGGACGCTTGCCGCGCCGACGCTCGCCGCCCTGACACTGATCGGCGCGCTCGGGCTCTCCGGATGCTCCGGCATCAGCGGTCTCGACAAGGCGCGGGCGATGACGCCCGAGCAGATCGCCGTGCAGTCCGACGACTTCGTGTGCGAGCGACTGCGCACCTTCGGCTACATCGCCGACGTGCCGGTCGACTGGCTGCGCGAGGCCCAGAGCCGAAAACTCGAGAACTGCATCGACCAGGGCATGGCGCGCCGCCGCGCCGAGGACAGCAACCAGGGCCGGTTCGGCTGCGACCGCTTCGCCGTCACCGCGGTGCAGCGCTGCTATTGACGCAGCCGCCAGCTACGCCGCCAGATCCTCGCCCTTCAGCGCCCGGTCGATCAGCGCCACCGTCTCGGCGATGCCGTACAGCGCCACGAAGGACCCGAAGCGCGGCCCCTGCGACTGCCCGAGCAACACCTCGTAAAGTGCCTTGAACCAGTCGCGCAGGTTCTCGAAGGAGTGCCGCTTGCCGACCTCGTAGACCTCGGTCTGGATGTCCTCGGGCGAAGTTCCGGGCGCGGTGCGCTCGAGCACCGCCTTCAGCTCGGACAGGGCAGCCCGCTCGACCTCGCTCGGGGCGCGGTACTGCTTCTCCGGCCGCACGAAGTCCTGGTAGTAGCGCACCGCATAGCCGACCAGCCGGTCGAGCAGCGGGTTCGACTCCGGCGTGACGCCGGGCGCATAGCGCGCAACATAGCCCCAGACCACGCCCTTGTCCTCGGCGTGGCAGACGCTGGCGAGGTTCAGCAGCAGCCCGAACGAGATCTGCTCCGGGCGCGGCCGGTTGTCCCCGGGCGTCACGGCGGCGGCGGTCGCCGGCGGCTCGCCCTCGTGGATGTGCCAGGCCGGGTTCTCCAGCCGCGCCGCCGGCTCCTCGTCCTGCACCTTGGCGAGGAACGTCAGGTAGTCGTCGACCGCCTTGGGGATCTGGTCGAAATACAGCTTCTTGGCGCGCCGCGGCTGCTGGTACATGAACAGCTTCAGGCTCTCCGGCGGGCCGTAGGCCAGCCACTCGTCGACCGACAGGCCGTTGCCCTTGGACTTCGAGATCTTCTGCCCGGCCTCGTCGAGGAACAGCTCGTAGTTGAAACCCTCCGGCGGCCGGCCGCCGAGGATCGAGGCGATCCGGCTCGACAGCTTGACCGAGTCGATCAGGTCCTTGCCCGACATCTCGTAGTCGACGTCGAGGGCCACCCAGCGCATCGCCCAGTCGCACTTCCACTGCAGCTTGCAGGCACCGCCGGTGACAGGGACGGTGACCAGGTCGCCGGTCTCCGGGTCCTTGTATGAGACGGTGCCGGCAACGACGTCGCGCTCGACGATCGGCACCTGCAGCACCACGCCGGTGCGCGGGCACACCGGCAGGAACGGCGAGTAGGTCGCCTGCCGCTCGGACCCGAGCGTCGGCAGCACCACGTCGATGACCCGGTCGTAGAGCTTCAGCACCTGCAGCAGGGCGGCGTCGAAGCGGCCTTCGGCATAGCACTCGGTGGCGCTGACGAAGTCGTACTCGAAGCCGAAGCTGTCGAGGAAGGCGCGCAGCCGGGCGTTGTTGTGGTGGCCGAAGCTCTCATGCGTGCCGAACGGGTCCGGCACCCGGGTCAGCGGCTTGCCGAGATGCGGCTGCAGCAGCTCCCGGTTCGGGACGTTGTCCGGCACCTTGCGCAGGCCGTCCATGTCGTCGGAGAAGGCGAACAGCCGGGTCGGCACGTCCGACATCGTCTCGAAGGCGCGCCGCACCATGGTGGTGCGCACCACCTCGCCGAAGGTGCCGATATGCGGCAGGCCGGACGGGCCGTAGCCGGTCTCCAGCAGCACGTAGCCCTTGGCCGGGGTCTTGCCGCCGATCCGCTCGACCAGTTTGCGCGCCTCCTCGAACGGCCAGGCGCGGGCGTTCTCGGCGAGCGGTCGGAGCGGCGTGGCGGACATTTCGGCCTCCAGGGGAAACGGACCAGGAGGGTTAGTGCGTGAGGCGAGGCGCGTCAACGATTCGGCGGCCGAGGCCGTCATCCGCCCGCCAGCAGCCCCCGCAGCCTGCGCACCGCGCTGCCGGTGCTGGTGAGGACCGGCAGGCCGGTGCGGGCCGCCACCGCGTCATGCGCCCGGGCGGTGGAGAACTGCGCCAGCAGGATGAGTTCCACGCCGTCGAGGCCGGCGGCGGCCTCGGCCACCAGCCGGTCATGCGCCGCCCCGTCGCCGGCGCGCAGCGCCGCCATAGCCTCCGGCACGCAGGCGCAGCGCAGCCGCGCGGCGCTGCCGCGCGCGGCGGCCATGTCGGCGAACTCGCGCTCCATAGACGGCAGGCTCGGCGCGAAACTCGCGACCATGCCGATCCGCGACGCTCCGGCCAGCGCCGCCTCGAACATCGCCTCGTTCGGCTTCAGCACCGGCAGCGGCGCCATCTCGCGGGCCGCCACCTCGATCGCCTCGCCGAACGCCGAGCAGGTGAACAGGATGGCGTCGGCGCCGGTGTCGCGGGCATAGGCCGCCAGCCGGCGGAAGCGGTCGACCATCGCGGCGTCGAGGCGGCCGGCGCGCTCCAGGTCGGGCGCCAGCGAGTCCTCCAGCAGGTTGAAGGTGCCGGCCTCCGGCCAAAGCGCGCGGAACGCCTGCGCCACCGGCTCGATGGCGACCGGGGTGGCGTGGATCAGGGTGATGCGCCTTGCGGTCGCGACCATGCCGGAGGACTCCTCTCGCTTCGTCGCGCAGCAGGGTGCATGCCCGGCCGCGCCGCAGGATAATGCGTCGCGATCCCCCGCCTCGGAAAGGACCTGCCATGACCTTCACCGTCGACCGCATCGACCACGTCGTCATCAACTGCCGCGACCTGGAGGCCACGGTCGCCTGGTACCAGCGGGTCCTGGGCATGCGGCGCGAGGAGTTCGCCTATGGCGAGCACACCCACGTCGCCCTGCGCTTCGGCGACCAGAAGTTCAATGTGCGTCCGACCGGGACAGCGCACTGGTGGAGCGTGGAGAACGACGCGCCCGGGGCACTCGACCTGTGCTTCGTGACCCGCACGCCGATCGAAGAGGTCGTGCGGCACCTGCAGGCCTGCGGCGTCGCGATCGCCAGCGGCCCGGTACCGCAGACCGGTGCGCTCGGCGCCATGACCTCGGTGTATTTCCACGATCCCGACCGCAACCTGATCGAGGTCGCGGTGTACGCGTAACCCGCCCCCTAGATCCACGTCCCGACGATCATTCGGTGCCGAGCAGCGCCAGCCAGCGCTGCACCCGTGCCTCGTTCACCCCAAAGTCCCAGTGGCCGTACTCGGAGCGGCTGTACAGGATCGCCGCGCTGCCCTCGCCGACCGCGACCACCTGGACCCGGATGGAGTCCGGAAAGCCGATCACCGCCGATCGCTGGACATAAACGAGTTGCCGCAGCCCGCCGTGCTCCGCCACCAGTTCGGTCCTTGGCTCGCGCGCCAGCGTCTCCCGCACCCGCGCCAGCAGGACATCGGCGCTCACGGCCAGCACCGGGCTCGCCACCTGGGCCACGGCGCGGCATAGCCCGGGCGGGCAGGCCAGGGAATCGTTGGGGGCGTCGCTGCGCTCGATCGTCCGCAGGTCGCGCGGCTCGGAGACCGGGGACAGCAACGGCAGCAGGCCGACGAGCAGCGCGGCCGCAACGGCCCTTGCCCGCGCCACCTACGCCACCGGCGTCAGCCTGGTCACCGTCTCCGGCGCCAGCTCGGCCATGAACACCGCACCGTCCGGCCCGACCGCCAGGCCGTGGGCGCCGTTGATCGCCGCCCGGCCGCGGCCGGCGATGCCGCCGTCGAGGGTCAGCGCGTGGATCCGCGGCACCTGGTCGGAGACCAGCACCAGGTCGCGGTCATCAACCACCACATCCATCGGCTTGTGCATGCCGCCCCAGACGTCGAGCAGCCGCCCGGCGCGGTCGAACACCTGGATCCGGTTGTTCTCGCGATCGGCCACCAGCACCCGGTCGCGGGGATCGACCGTCACCGCGTGCGGTGTGGAGAACGCGCCGGGCGCGCTGCCGAGCCGGCCCCAGGACCCGAGATGCCGGCCGTCCGGGGCGAAGCGGTGCACCCGGGTGTTGCCGTAGCCGTCGGTGACGTAGATCTCGCCGTCCGGCGCCACCGCGACATCGGTCGGGCTGTTGAACGGCACCTCGAAGCCCGGAACATTGCGGCTGCCGAGGGTGAACAGCACACGGCCGCCGAGGTCGGCGCAGACGATCTCGTGGGCGTCGCGATCGACGACGAACAGCCGCTCGACACCGTCCGGGCGGCGGTCGATGTGGATGCCGTGGCCGTCGGCGATCCGCCCCTCCAGCAGCCCGCCGGCGAACGACCCGTCGGGAGCGAAGACCAGCACCGGCGGATCCTTGCGCTGCAGCACGAACACCCGGCCGTCGGACGCCGCCGCCAGATGGCTGACCATGCCGAAGCCCATGCCGGCCGGCAGCCGCGCCCAGCCGCGCTCGATCCGGTAGTGGCGGTCTCCGAGTGCCGTGACGATCCCGTCGTTCGCGCCTGCCATGCTCATCGGCTCACCCCCAGTCCCCCACAGCGGTCATCCGCACGACGCAGTCTGCAGGGCGGCGAGCGGATTGGCGATGCCGCCATCCGCCATGCCGCCGTCCGCCGGCCCTGCAATCCTGTTCAAGACATCGCGTCGGCCTTGCGTTCTGCTGCCGGCACCGCCTGCGACAACCGTGCGAGGAGCGACGATGCGTTTCAGTCACGCCGACGGAATCTGGACCGACTTCCCCGAGCTGGCCGCCGGGGTGATTCGCGCCCGCGGCATCGCGCCCGGCGCCGACGTCAGCGCTGCCATCACGCGCTTCGACGCCGTGGCGACGGCGCGCCTGGGCGACGGTGCCGAGAGCGAGCTGCCGGAGATCCAGGCCTGGCGGCGGGCGTTCTCGCGCATGGGACTGAAGCCGACGCAGTACCGCTGCGCCTCCGAGGCGCTGCTGCGACGGTTCCGCAAGGAGGGCTCGCTGCCGCGGATCCACCCGCTGATCGACCTGTGCAACGCCGTGTCGCTGGCCTTCGCGATCCCCGTCGCCGCCCTCGACGTGTCGCGGATCGCCTGGCCGCTGCAGGTGCGGCGTGCCGAGGGGAGCGAGCGCTACGAGACCTTCGGCGGCGAGATCGAACACCCGGAGCCGGGCGAGGTGGTGTTCGCCGACGCCGAGGGAGGTGCTCATGCGCGGCGCTGGACCAACCGGCAGAGCGGGCTGTCCGCCGTGCGCGACACGACGTCCGAGGTGCTGATCGTCGCCGAGGCGCTGCACGGCGATGCCGCCGCCGACATCGCCCGGCTGGTCGAGGCGCTGGCCGGCGAGCTGCGGGCGCATTGGGGGAGCGAACCGGTGACGGCGGTCCTGCGCCGCGACGCGCCGGTGTTCGAGGTCAAAGCAGCGGCCGGGTGAAGCCGGCGACGCCGCACGCCTCCAGCTCGCGGGCGGCGCGCAGGCACAGATCCTCGCGCCAGGGGGCGGCGATCACCTGCACGCCGATCGGCAGCGCACCACCGGTGACCGGGACAGCACAGACCGGCAGGCCGATCGCCGAGACCGGCTGGGTGAACAGGCCGATGTTCGGGCGCAGCAGCACCTCGGCACCGCGGATCGCCACCGTCTTCTGCCCGACCCGCGGCGCCGGGAACGGCGTCGCCGGGGCGATCAGCACGTCGACCTCGCGGAACAGCCGCATGACCGCGTCGTGGTACCAGCGGCGGACCTGCTGGGCGCGGGCGTACCAGGCCGCCGGCAGCAGCGCGCCGGCGAGGAAGCGGTCGCGGGTGTCGGGATCGAAGTCACCGGACCGGGTTCGCAGGTTGGCCATGTGCAGCCGGGCGCTCTCGACGTTGGTGATGATGAAGGCGGCGGCCCGCCCCGCCTCCGCCTCCGGGATCTCGACCTCGCGCTCGGCGCCGAGTGCCGCCGCCGCGGCCGCCACGGCAGCCGCCGCCTCGGGCATGCCGTCGGTTGCGAACCAGCCGCCGGCGACCGCGATGCGCAGGCCGGCGATGCCGTCTTCGAGGCCCGGCAGCGCCGGCGACACCGGGCGGGCGGCGCAGGCCCGGTCGCGCGGATCCGGACCCTGCATGGCGTCGTAGGCGATCGCCAGGTCGGGCACGGAGCGCGCGAACGGCCCGAGATGGTCGAGGCTGTCGCAGAACGGGAAGCTGCCGTGCCGGGTCAGCCGGCCGTAGGTCGGCTTCAGGCCGAACACCCCGCAGAACGACGACGGCACCCGGATCGAGCCGTTGGTGTCGGAGCCGAGCGCCAGTGCGACGAAGCCGGCGGCGGTCGCGGCACCGCTGCCGGACGACGAGCCGCCGGCCATCCGCGTGGTGTCGTGCGGGTTGCGGCAGGCACCGTCATGGGCGTTCTCGCCGGTGAAGTCGTAGGCGTACTCGCCCATGTTCAGGCCGCCGAGCAGCACCGCGCCGGCCGCCGACAGCCGCTGCGGCAGCGCGCCGTCGGCGGCGGCCGGCGGCAGCTCGCGGTTGATCCTGGAGCCGGCGCGGGTCGGCAGGCCGGCGATGTCGAACAGGTTCTTGACCGCATAGGGCACCCCGGCCAGCGGCCCGAGCGGCCGCCCGGCGGCGCGGTCGGCATCGACCCGATCGGCGTCGGCGAGCGCCCGGGCCGCGGTCACGTCGGTGAAGGCATTGATGTGCGGGTCCAGCGCCGCCATCCGCTCCAGCGCCGCCAGCGTGATCTCGCGTGCGCTGGCCTCGCCGGCGGCGACCGCGGCGGCGATCCGCCAAGCCGGTGCGTAGGCGTCAAGCTCCATGCCCGCCTACTCCCCGCCCGGCAGGAACACCGGCGCCAGGTCGAGGCAGCCCGCCGGCACCGGTGCCGCCTCCAGCCGCTCGGCCATTCCCCTTGCGATCTCCAGGAAGGCGGCGACCGCGGCCCGGCGCTCGGCATCGAGTTCCAGGCCGAGCAGCGGTGCCACCTGCCGGATGTAGGCGTCGGCGTCGAAATCTTGTGCCGTCATCACGCCGCTCACTCCGCCGGTTGCGCGTCGGGGACGACAGGCGCGTCGCTGCGGAGCATCGGCATCCGGGCGCAGGCGAACAGGAAGCCGGCGACCACCGCGTAGGCCAGCGCCACCGACGGCGTCACCCCGAGGCCGTTCGCACCGATGCCGACCGCCGGGCCGTGCATGAAGCCGAAATAGGTCAGCACGCCACCGGCCAGGGCGAAGGCGGCCGCACTCTCGAACCGGCGTTCGATCACGAATACCGCGATGGCGGCGAGCACCAGGCCCGACAGGATCGCGCCGTTGCCCAGGATCGTCAGGCCCTCGTACAGCACGCCCATGCCGGCCAGCTTGTCGAAGCCGACGGCGGCGGCGCTGGTGCCGGCGGCCCCCAGGGCGCCGTCGATCAGCACCTTGGCCCAGGCCGCGAGATGCGGGGTCAACGCGAACACGATCGCCGGGGCGTGGCTGGACGGCGTGGTCTGGAACGCCTGGGCGCCGATCAGCATGCCGATGTAGAGCAGGATCGGCGAGATCGCGACCACCGGCACCAGGTCGAGCAGCAGCGACAGGATGCCGAGCCAGGCCAGCGCCAGCACCGCCACGCCGGTCGCCGCCGAGTAGCCGATCCGCCCACCCATGCCCTTCCAGCCCGGATGGCCGATATAGACGGCATTGGCGAACGGGCTGCCCATCAGGGTGCCGATCAGGCTGATGGCGCCCTCCGCGGCCAGCGCCTCGGTGGTGTTGTAGGTGTCGCCGGCGGCCTCGGCACTCTCGACGTTGTCCATCGCCTCGACCAGGTCGTAGACGCCGAAGGGGATCGCCGTCACCAGGATGAAGCCGAGAAACTCGAAACCCGAGAACACGTGGTCGACCGCCGGGATCGGCACCGAGAAGCCGACCCCGCCGATCGCCGCACCGAGCTTGTCCAGGCTCATCCCGCCGATGTCGAGGCCGAACAGGTTGGAGCCCCAGGCGATCACCGTGCCGACCGCGATCGCCACCAGCCCGGCCGGCAGGCCGCGCGGGTAGCGCACGCCGCCGTACCAGCTCACCAGGATGATGGCGAGGCAGGTCAGGCCGATGACCGGGGTCATGTACATCTCGAAGGCCGGCCGCATCGAGATGAAGGCGATCGAGACCCCGGCCAGCGTGCCGAGCAGGGCGGCGCGCGGGGTGATGCGGCGGATGAGCGGCGCCACGAAACCGCCGCCGATCAGGATGAAGCCCTGCAGGAACACCCAGGCCAGCCCGGCCTCCCAGGCCTTCACCGGGTCGCCGGTCTGGCCGAGGATCGGCAGCATGATCACGAACACCACGATGAACATGTGCGGCACGCTCGGGCCGGACGGCAGCGCGCAGACGTCGCTGCGCCCGGTCTTGCGCGCCAGCTTCCAGGCCATGTAGGCGTAGTAGACGTTGCCGAGGAACAGCATCAGCCCGACCGCCGGGATGATGCGCCCGAAGGTGATGGCGTCCGGCATCTGCAGCACGAACTTCAGCAGGCCGGTCATCACCAGCAGGTTGACCAGCACATTGGTACCGAGGCCGAACAGCGCGTTCCAGTCGCCGGGGGTCCAGAGGGCCGGGCGGGTCATGCTGGTCATGGGGCGTGCCTCCGACAGAGTGACGTGGTGGCCGATGGGGCGTTCAGGCGGCGCGCTCGCCGGCGGCGTCGGCCAGTGCCGGCACCAGGGACAGCGAATCCGAGACCCAGCCGAAGATGCCGCCCTGTGCCGCGATCATCCGCAGTCCGACCTCGTGGAATTCCGGGAAGTAGGAGCCGCAGCAGTCGGCCAGGACGACGCAGCGGAAGCCGCGGTCGTTGGCCTCGCGCACCGTTGTGTGGACGCAGACCTCGGTGGTGACGCCGGCCACCAGCAGGGTGTCGATGCCGCGGTTGCGCAGCATCAGCTCCAGGTCGGTCTGGTAGAACGCCCCCTTGCCGGGCTTGTCGAGCACAGGCTCGCCGGCCACCGGCGCCAGTTCGGCGACGATGCCATGGCCGGGCTCGCCGCGGATCAGGATCCGCCCCATCGGCCCGCGGTCGCCGATGCGCCGGCTGGGCGCGCCGCGCGCGACCTTGGCCGGCGGCGCGTCGGTCATGTCGGGCCGGTGGCCCTCGCGGGTGTGCACCACCAGCATGGCGGCGCCGCGCGCGGCGGCCAGCACCGCGGCACAGGGTGCGATGGCGCCGCGCAGCAGCGACACGTCGTTGCCCAGGGTCTCGCCGAAACCGCCCGGCTCCAGGAAGTCGCGCTGCATGTCGATGACCACGACGGCGGCGCGCGCGGCATCGAACTCGATCGGCTCGGGCTTCGCCTGTATGCGGACCTTGGCCATCCCGATCCTCCGCCGGCTCGCGAACACGCGGGGAGCGTTGCAACGACCGTGCCTGTTGCATGCAGGATTTGAAAGTCTAAGTTTTTGAATTACCTAACGTGATTGTTATTCTGCATGCAGAATGTACGGCACGTCTCAGATCCGCGGATTCGCCCAATCGCTGTGCACGCGCTGCACAAGGAAGGCACAGGTGGAGCGACGTGTGGATCCCGGCTCTCCGGGACTCCGCCGCTGCGGCCGGGATGAGCGACTTACAATGGCCTACCCATTTTCCTCATCCCGGCCGAGCGCAGCGAAGAGCCGGGATCCATCCGCCGCTCCGCGCCCCGCGGCGGCGCCGTCGCGCAGGTAGCGGGCGCCGTGCACGAACTCGGTGGACGCGCCGCCGACCCGTGACAGGTGGCGGCGGCTGCAGGCGGCCGCATCGTCGCTGCGGCCGTCGAGGATCGCCGCGACGATCTCGCCATGCTCGTCGAAGGAGCTGGCGAGCCGGCCGATCACCCAGAACTGCGCCCGCCGGAACGGCGCCACCCGCCGCCGCGCCTCCAGCGTGGTGTCGCAGAGTGCCTGGTTGTGCGAACCCTCGTAGATCGCGGCATGGAAGCGCCGGTTGTGTGCCTCGTAGGCCTCACGGTCGCCGGTGTTGACCTGCGGCCGCGACGACTCGTGCAGCGCCGCCAGCGCGCTGCGCTCGGCGGCGGTCATTCGCTCGGCGGCGAGCCTTGCGCACACCCCCTCCAGCTCGGCCATGACCTCGAACATCTCGACGATCTGGCCCGGTGACAGGTTGACCACGATGGCGCCGCGGCGCGGCCGCTTGTCCACGAGACCGGAGGCGGCGAGCTGGCCGAGCGCCTCGCGGATCGGCGTGCGCGAGGTGCCGAAACGCAGCGCCAGGGTCTGCTCGTCGAGCCGCACGCCCGGCGGCAGGCGGATGTTGACGATGTCGTCTGCGAGGGCCTGCACCACCTCCTCCACCCTGGAGGCGGCCTTTCGGCTGCGGCGCCGGTCCACGGTCAGTCGCCGTCGGGGAGCAGGCTGACGTGGGCGGCGACGATCCGCCAGCCTTCGGGCATGCGGACCCAGGTCTGGCTCTGCCGGCCGCGGCGGCCGCTGCCGGTGCGCTGGTACTCGGTGAAGGCGGTGGCGGTGTCCCGGCCGAAGGTGGTGATCCGGGTGTCGACGAGTTCGCGCGCCAGGTCGGCGACGTCACGCGCGCGGCGGAAGGCGACGATGGCGTCGTGGCCGTGCAACGCCTCGACCGCGCCGTAGCGGACGGTCTCCGGCGAGCGCCAGAACAAGTCGTTCAGGGTGTCGACGTCGTTCGCCATCAGCGCCGTCTCGTAGCGCCGGAACGCCGCCTCCACCTCGGCGACAACCTCGGGAAGATTGACCTGCACGGACGCCCTCCAGCCTGCTCTGGGATGCAGGATAGCAGCGGCGGCGGTCCGCGGGCACCGCTGCCTTCAGGAGCGGTCCTCGGGCCAGGGGGCGGTGATGGTGCAGACGAGGCCGTCGGGCCGGAAATCCAGGCCGACCGAACCGCCCAGTTCCTGCGCCAGGACCTGCTCGATCATCCGGGTTCCGAACCCCGTGCGGTCGGGCGGCAGGATCGGCGGGCCGCCGG
>Ga0209347_1000182_pt1:155000-176136 | contig 176136 bp, 167 predicted proteins | sample AutmiccommuBRH23_FD_187382 | JGI IMG/M metagenome (GOLD analysis project Ga0209347, IMG submission 187382) | Deep subsurface microbial communities from Mt. Terri, Switzerland - Autotrophic microbial communities BRH/23 (SPAdes) (version 2) | ecosystem: Environmental > Aquatic >... | reverse complement strand
GTTATTGCGGGCTATTATCACCCCCTCCGGTCCTTCGGACCACCTCCCCCGCAGGCGGGGGAGGAGAACTGCAGACCGAAGATATTGTTATAAGACCGCCCCAAGTGTCCTCTTCCTCCTCTCTCGACGTTTACAGCCCTTCCGGCCACGGCAGGCTCTGCGCCGTTTTGGGCCCGACCAACACGGGCAAGACCCATTACGCGCTGGAGCGGATGCTGGCCCATAAATCGGGGATGATCGGCCTGCCGCTGCGGCTGCTGGCCCGGGAAATCTATGACCGGATCATCGCCGTGCGCGACCCGCGCGAGGTGGCGCTGGTGACCGGCGAGGAAAAAATCATCCCGCCCAATCCGCGCTATTGGGTGGCGACGGTCGAGGCGATGCCGCTGGAGCGCGCCGTCGAATTCATGGCCATCGACGAAATCCAGCTCGCCGCCGATCCTGAGCGCGGCCGGATTTTCACCTCGCGCCTCCTGCATGCGCGCGGGCGGGCCGAAACCCTGCTGCTCGGCTCGCACACCATGAAGCCGATCCTGCAGCGGCTGTTTTCGCGCATTGAATTCATCTCGCGCGAGCGCTTTTCAAAACTCACCTATACGGGACCGAAAAAAGCGACGCGCCTGCCGCGCCGCTCGGCCATCGTCGCCTTCTCCGCCGACACAGTCTACGCGCTCGCCGAATTGATCCGCCGTCAGCGTGGCGGCGCGGCGGTGGTCCTGGGCGCGCTGTCCCCGCGCACCCGTAATGCGCAGGCCGATCTTTATCAGTCCGGCGAAGTCGACTTCCTGATCGCCACCGACGCCATCGGCATGGGCCTCAACATGGATATCGACCATGTGGGCTTCGCCGCGTCGCGAAAGTTTGATGGCTTGCGGCCGCGCAATCTGACGCCATCGGAAATCGCCCAGATCGCCGGGCGCGCAGGCCGTCACATTCGCGACGGCACGTTCGGCGTCACGGCGGACTGTCCCGCGTTTGACGAAGATCTCGTCACCGCCATCGAAGATCACCAGTTCGACCCGGTGACGTCGCTGATGTGGCGTTCGGAAGTGATCGATCTTTCTTCCCTGCCCGCTCTGTTCAAATCGCTGGAACGGCAGCCGCCCAACGCCCTGTTCGCCAGATCGCGCCGCGAAGACGATGAAGATGCACTGCAACGCCTCGCCGCAAACGAAGACGTTCGCGATATGGCGAAAGGCGGCGCGGCGCTCGCCACCCTGTGGGACATCTGCCAGATCCCCGATTTCCGCAAGACCGGCGGCGACCAGCATGCGCGCCTGCTTGGCGAGATTTTCGAACTATTGATGCGCGACGGCCGCATTAATGATGACTGGCTGACGCCGCGCGTGGAACGGCTCGACCGCATTGACGGCGACATTGACGCACTGTCGGCACGTATCGCCCATATCCGGACCTGGACATACCTTTCCCACCGCGCCGCATGGCTTAATCGCGCGCCTTATTGGCAAGAGCGCGCCCGCGCGATAGAAGACAAGCTCTCGGATGCGCTGCACGAAAAACTGACGCAAAGATTCGTCGACCGGCGCACGGCTGCTTTGTTAAAGCGTCTTAAAGATGATGAGCCCTTGCTTGCGGGCGTTACCGACGACGGAGAAGTGATTGTGGAAGGCCAATTTGTCGGCCGGCTTTTAGGGTTTGAGTTTATCGTCGATCCGCGTGCAAGCGGCGCCGAAGCAAAGTCCCTGCGGGCGGCCGGAGAAAAAGCGCTGCGCCCGGTGCTGGCGGCGCGCGCCGCTGCTCTCGCCAACGCCGAAGCCGGTGAACTCCGCCTTGAAGATGACGGAACCGTCTGGTGGCGTTCGGCGCCCGTCGGCCAGTTGCAAAAAGGCCCGGCGCCGCTGCGCCCGTCATTGGCGATTTCCGGTCTTGCCGATGTGACGCCGAATTTGCGCGGCCGCGTCGAGGACCGCCTGAAAGAATTTGTCTCCGCGAAAATCGAAGGTCTTCTTGGCCCGCTCGTCGCGCTGCAGAACTCCGCCAATTCCGAATCGGAAACCGGCCTGAAAGGCATCACCAAGGGCGTAGCTTACCGGCTGGTTGAAAATTTCGGCGCCACCTCGCGAACGCAATTCGGCGAAGAATTGAAACAGATCGATCAGGAAGAACGCTCGAAGCTGCGCAAGATCGGCGTGCGTTTCGGCGAATTCACGCTGTTCATGCCGGCTTTGTTGAAGCCGGCGCCCGCTTCCCTGCTGACCCTATTATGGGCGCTGTGGACGGATCGCAAACCGAACGCGGTTCCCGCGCCCGCCGCCGGCCGCGTCTCCATGGAGATCAGCGAAAATCTTCCGCATGCTTATTATTACGCCTGCGGTTATCGTCCGTCCGGCGCACGCGCAGTTCGCATCGACATGCTGGAGCGCGTAGCGGGCCTCATTCGCACGGCCCGCAATGAAGGCAATCCGCGCGAGGGGTTCGAGGCGACTTCGCAAATGATGTCGCTGGTGGGATGCTCGGGCGAAGACTTCGAAGCGATCCTGCGATCGCTCGGCTTCCGCAAGAATGTGGTGAAGCGCAAGGTCGAGATTGCGGTGGCGGCAACGGAAACGCCTGCCGCACAACCAGCGCCGCAAAGCGCCACACAGGCGGAGCCCGCCGCCAGCGAAGCGCAAGCCGCGCCAGAAGCGTCAGCGCAAGCCGAAACGCCGGCGCCATCCGAAACGGCGAGCGAACCGGAAACCATTGCTGCTGCGGCAACCGAAGCCGCCGCGCCCGCATCTGCTGAAGAGAGCGCAGCCCCGGCCGAAGCGTCGCCAGAAGCCTCTGAAGAGATCGAGGTCACTCTTTGGCGTCCGGCGCCACGGCGTCCGAAACCGGCGCACAAGCCAAATCAACGCCGCGACAATGCCCGCGGAGGAGCGCAAGCCGCAAAAGGCGCCCCGGCCGATGCCGCAAATGCGCGGCCCGACAGCCGCCGCGGCAAACCTGGCGGCGATCGCAACAAGGATGGGCGCAGCAAAGACGGGCGTAACAAAGATGCGCGCGGGAAACCTCATCGCGGCGGGGATGGCCGCAGGGACCGCGACCGCAATGGCGGCAAGGGCCAGACCTACACCGCCGCGCCGCGCCGCGAGAAAAAAGCCGATCCGAATTCACCTTTCGCGGTGCTGGCGGGGCTGAAAGCGGAGCTTTCCGGCGAGGCCAAGAGCGGCAATGCGAAAGAGCCAGAGAAGGCCGAATGACGAAGGCGGAAGCCGCAAACGGCAGCAACGGTCACGCCGGCCAAAGCCAGCGCCTCGACAAATGGCTGTGGCAGGCGCGATTTTTCAAGACCCGCACCATCGCCTCGAAATTCATCAGCGACGGCAATGTCCGCATCGCCCGCGGCGAGACGACGTCCCGCGCCGACAAGCCCAGCGCCCTTGTCCGTCCCGGTGAAACACTCGTCTTTACACGGAACGAGCGGCTTCGCGTCATTCGCATCCTCGCCTGCGCCGAGCGGCGCGGCCCGGCCAGCGAAGCGCAGACCCTGTATGAAGATAACTCTCCGCCGCCGCCGAAAAAATCGGAAAAAGAAGCCTTGCCATTCGCGCGCGAAAAGGGCGCGGGCCGCCCCACCAAGAAAGACCGGCGCGCACTGGCTTCGTTAAAAACAGACAATTAAAGGAAGCATGATGTTCGACAAATTATTCTCGCGATTCAAAAAAGCGGAGCCTGCGGCTGAGTCAACCAACGATGCGCTGGCGCTGTCTGTCGCTGCGCTGCTGGTTGAGGCGGCGCGCATGGATCAGCATTATGAGGCCAGTGAAATCGCCATTATCGATCGCGCGCTGAAAGCGAAGTTCGGGCTCAATGACGCGGACGCCGCCGCGCTGCGCGCCAAAGCCGAAACCGAACAGGCGAACGCCACAGACATTCAACGCTTCACCAAGGTTGCAAAGGCCATGAACGCTGAAGAGAAAATCGGCCTGATCGAATCGCTTTGGGAAATCATTCTGTCGGACGGAAACCGCGATTCATTCGAGGACACGCTTATGCGACGCATTTGCGGCCTGATTTATGTGGACGATCAGGACAGCGGCGCCGCCCGCGCCCGGGTCGCCGCCCGCCTTAATCTATCGTGACTGTCAGCCCGGCAAAAACCTGCGACAATGCTGGCGCAAATTTGACGCCTGCCTATACTTGGCCCGCTTGCGTCCCCGGCGCGAGCGGGTAAGAAGAGCAAAAACCGCGCGAAGCAAGGAGCGCCCCCGACATGACCTATGTGGTGACTGAAGCCTGCATCAAGTGCAAATACACCGACTGCGTCGAGGTGTGCCCGGTGGACTGTTTCTACGAGGGCGAGAACATGCTGGTGATCCACCCGGACGAATGCATCGATTGCGGCGTCTGCGAGCCGGAATGCCCTGCCGAGGCGATCATTCCCGACACCGAGGCCGGGGCCGACAAGTGGATCGAGGTCAACGCCAAATACGCGGCGGAATGGCCCAACATCACCCAGAAAATCGACCCCCTGCCCGGCGCCGACGATGTCGCCGAGGAAGACGGCAAGTTCGAGAAATATTTCAGCGACAAGCCCGGCGAAGGATCATAAGGATCATAAAGCCCGCCGTCTGATTGGCCTGCGTCATTATCGGCGCCGCTCGCCCATTGCCGTTAAACCAGTGGCGCGGGTTGAAATTTTGTGCTAATATCCTAGCTGAATCGCGGATCATTTTGCGGCGCGCGCCGTTAAGCCGGAGTCTTCGGACTGCTCTATAAGCCCATGCAATTACTAAGGTTATTGCTTCCAGCCTAACGGAAGCACTGCCCGGTTTCGCATGCCGCTCAACACGCGTGAGTTTGTGACAGCGGCTGTGAGCGCCGCTCTCTCAAAAACCGGAGAAAGCATCTCGTGGATTCACCGGCCAGCCAAAGCTGGTCCCAGACAAGCAACCCAGCCGGCCCGCGCCGGCTTTGAATGAGCCCAGCCGGCCGCGCCGGCATTAAATGAGCAAGGTCAGTCATGGCGACGAAAGCAGCAAAAACCAAAAAAGCGGCAAAAAAGGCTCCGGCCCGCAAGACCTCCGCCAAGGCGGCGAAGAAGGCCCCTGCCCGCAAGGTTTCCGCCAAAACTTCAGCGAAAAAGGCCGCTCCTGCGAAAAAGAAAAAATCCGCCGCAAAACAGGCGAGCCCCAAGCCGGCGGCCAAGAAAGCCGTGAAGAAGGCAGCGCCAAAGACCGCCGCCAAGAAAGCGACCGTCAAGACCAGCGCCAAAAAGACGGCGGCGAAAAAGCCCGCGCCGGCCAAAAAGGCGGCGCCCAAAGCCGAAAAGCCGAAGGCTGCGAAAAAAACCGCCGCGCCGAAAACCTCTGCGCCGAAGACGGCCGCCAAGAAAGCGCCGGCCAAGAAAGCCGCGAAAGGCAAAGCCGCCAAGCCGGCGAAACCGGTGCGGCCAAAGCCGGTGAATGTCGGCCAGGCGCCGCGCAAGACCACGCTCGCGGCATCCATCCCGGTCCCGACCGCGATCCCGCTCAAGGACGCGCCGCAGGCGGACGCCGCCGCTTCGGTGAACAATGAAGCCTCGCATACCGCGAAACAGGATTTCAAGGTCAATGACAAGATCGTCTATCCGGCCCATGGCGTCGGCAAGATCATCAGCCTTGAAAAGCAACAGGTCGCGGGCATCGCGATCGAACTGTTCGTCATCGATTTCGATCAGGAAAAAATGAAGCTGCGCGTGCCGACGGGCAAAGCCAAAGCGGCAGGCATGCGCGCTCTGTCCGACGAAAAGACCGTCAAGGACTCCATCGCGCTTCTGAAAGGACGCGCCCGGATCAAGCGCACCATGTGGAGCCGCCGCGCGCAGGAATATGATGCGAAAATCAATTCCGGCGACATGAAGCTGGTCGCCGAAGTTGTTCGCGATCTTTATCGCGGCGACGACCAGCCGGAACAAAGCTATTCCGAACGGCAACTGTTTGAAGCCGCGCTCGACCGCATGGCGCGCGAGGTCGCCGCCGTGCGCAATGTCGATCTCGGCAAGGCGATTGAAGAGCTTGAAAGCGTGCTCAAGAAGAAGCTGGCGGCGGCCTCTGCGAGCGCAGCATAAAAGCTTGTTCAGCCGATCGTCTCGACCTGCAACGGGACTTTCAGGCCGACCGACGGGCCGTTGATCGCCTCAACGTAACCACGAATGCGGATTTCAGCGCCAGCCAGCGCGCCGAAATCGGTTCCAGCCTTTAGCCAACTTCCATAGAGCCGGCTGGCGGCGCCGGCGGTGAAGTCGGTGCGGTAATCCTCTCCGAAATTGAGGTAACAGCGGGCGCCGAATTTTCCCGCGCCGCTGACCGTTCCCTCAATCAGGTGGAACCCGCCAATCGCGCCCCATGTATTGGCTGCATTGAAAACGCGATAGGCCGGCAGCGCCCACAGCCCGCGCCGGGCGGCGCGCGCTTGCGCCTCCAGCTCGAGCAACCGGGTGATGAACGCAAGATCGTCGCTCTCCGGCGCAACACGCACGGCGCCCGCAGCGACGAGCCCCGCCTGCAAGCGCTCGCCATCAGCGCCAGCGGCGTGCACGCGCCGGACGCCCCATCGCGTCGGCGCCATGGCGTCGGAAATATCCGCGATCTGCAGCAACAGCCCGCTCAACGCAAGGCGTGAGGTTTCAAAATGCGGCGGCTTTTCATCACTGAGCAAATAGAGTGGCGGCGCCAGCACGTCAGCGAGCAGGAACTCCTGACCGTTGGAGACAAAACGCGCGCCGGAAAGCGCTTCGGCCCTCGCGCCAGCCGGCTGCGCACGTGCGGCAAGCGGCGCGAGCGCCGCCAGACCGCCCAGAACCGCACGCCGCCGCACAAGCGGGCTCACAGGGAATTGACGCGCACTTTTGACTGCGCATGCCGGCCGGCGGCGTCGACGACGGTGACGTCATAAAATCCTGCGTTCGCCGGGCGCCAGACCGCCCGCCCGCTGGTTGCTTCTTCCGCTAGCGGTTCGCCATTCACATACCAGCGATAATCGCCTTCTCCGCCGCGCGCCGCCAGGGAAAAGCCGCGATCCTCTTTGCCAAGAAAGATTTCAACGCCATTGCGGGGAAAGATAATTTGCGGCGGCGCGGCATCCTGCGGACGCTCGAAGCGGGCCATGGCGATCAGCGCATCCTCGTCCGGCTCGTCGCTGACGCCGCCCTCGCTCAGCCCCTGCCGGTCCAGCATGTCGAAAACGTCGAACAGCAACGGCGCTGCGGCCGCGCGGCCCGTTTGTCCCGGACGCGGGGCGCCGTCCGCGCGCCCGACCCAGACAACGACCGTATAGCCGCCGCCATGCCCGGCCGCCCAGGCGTCGCGATAGCCGTAAGACGTGCCGGTTTTGTAGGCGACGCGCGTCGCCTTGCGCGAGAGGTCGGCCGGCGCGCGCCCTTCCAGCGCCGGCGCCCCGGCAAGGATGGAAGACACCTTCGCCGCCGTGTGCGCTGAAAACAGACGATATGAATCGCGCTGCGCCGACATTTTGTCCGTGGTCCAGACCAGCGGCGCGACCTCTCCGCCTGACCCGAGCCCGGCGTAAAGCGTTGCGATTTCCTGCGCGGTGACGCCGGCGCCGCCAAGCGCCAGCGCAAGGCCCGGCGAACGGTCAGCGCTATCTGGCGTCCGCAGGGTAACGCCGGCGGCACGCATCAAAGACGCAAATCGCGAGGCGCCGATGCGTTCCAGCGCGCGCACGGCGGGAACATTGAGCGAATGCTGCAACGCCTCGCGCACGCGCACTTCGCCGCGGAACGTGTGGTCGAAATTCTCCGGCGCATAATCGCCAAAGGCGCGCGGCATGTCGTCAATGACCGTATCCGGCGCCGCGTAACCGGCTTCGAACGCCAGCCCGTAGATGAAAGGCTTCAGCGTCGAACCGGGCGAACGCGTCGCGCGCGTCAGATCCATCCAGCCGCCTTTAGCGTCGACACCCGAAGAGCCGACGCTGGCGCGCACGGCGCGAGATTCGTTCTCCACGATCAGCAGCGACGCCGTCGCGCCGTCATCAAATCGTTTGGCATAACGCTGGAGCATCTCTTCAGCGCGCTGCTGCAAGGCGGCGTCAATGGTCGAGGCGACGATGCCAGACTTTGCGCCCGGTTCTGCGGATGCGGCGAGCCGCAAACTTGCGTGATAGGCCATGCGCGGCAGCGGATGACGCCGGTCCGGCAGACGCGCCTCGCCCGCCTCCTCCGCCAGCGCCGGCGAAAGCGCGCCCGCATCGGTGAGTTTTTTCAGGATGTCTTTCTGCGCTGTCCGCGCCGCTTCTGGACGCAAGTCCGGGCGCCGCGCCTCCGGCGCCTGCGGCAGGGCGATCAGCAACGCCTGTTCCGCATCGGTGAGGCGAATGGGTTCCTTGTCGAAATAAATCCGGCTGGCGGCGCGAACGCCCTCAATATTGCCGCCATAAGGCGCGAGCGTCAGGTACAGCTCGAGGATCTCACGCTTCGACAATCGCCGTTCGATTTGTATGGCGCGCACCATCTCGGCGATTTTGGACGGCAAGGTGCGCTCCCGCGGCTCCAGCAGTCGCGCCGTCTGCATCGTGATGGTGGAGGCGCCGGAGACGATGCGGCCTGACTTCGCTGCGCTGACGCCGGCCCGCGCAACCGCCAGCGGATCGACGCCCCAATGCGCATAGAAGCGCTGATCCTCAACGGCGATCAGCCGCTCGACGAAGGCTGGATCGATACCGTCGAGGTTCGCCTCGAACCGCCAGCGCCCTTCCTTAGTCGCAAAGGCATGGAGCCATTCGCCGTTGCGGTCGGTGACCAGCGGCGAGAGATTGCCGGCGCGATCGAGCGGCGGCGGTAAGAGAAGGTCGAGCGCGGCGATGGCGACAAGCGCAGCAATGCTGAGAGCCGCGACTTTGCGCCACGCAGCCCATCCTTCGCGACGCCCAAAATTCCTCATCCTGAGGGCGCGCATAAAATGCGTGCGTCGCGAAGGACGAGGAATTTTGGTCTCCTCAGGATGAGGAGGTTCTATTTGAACCTGCTCGCTCATTCCGCCGCAGCGATGGCGATGCGACTGACATCAGTGCGCGCAAACTCGCCCGGCCGGTACATGTCTTCGATGACCGCGCCCGGCATCACGAACTGACCCGGCGTCACCGCGCGCACCACATAGGCGAGGGTGAAGCGGTTGCCGCCGTTGACGTCGACAGCTGCAACGAACCGGTCATCACGCGCTTCAGCGACGCGCGGATAGGAAAGCGCGCCGATCCATTTATACGGCCCGCTATTGTTCTCCCCGCCCGCATCATCCGGCGTCAGCACCGTTTCGATCTCGAGTCCGGCTGGCAGCAGATCGGCGATCACCGCCGGATGCAGCCGCTGGTCGGAGGCGAGACCGCTGATAACTACTACCAGCCGGTCATTCTGGCGCACAGCGTTCAGATCCGCCGGGCGCCCGTCACGCGTGGCGACGCGCTTGTTCAGGGTGAAGCCCTGCGCGGCGGCGGGCGGTGCTGTTTTCGGCGCCCCCGATACCGTCAGCGAGCGGAATATCTGTCCCTCGCCGTCATTGCGCCAGGTGACGCCGTCAGCAATGCTTGCATCCGAAGGCGCAAAGGACGGCGCCGGCGGCAGATCGGCGAGGCTTTGCCCATTCTCGGAAAGCTCAACCGAACCGCCGGTGCGCAACAGCGCCTGCGCCGCAAGCAGCGTGAATGCTTTTTCCTGCGTGTGCATACGGTTTGCCTCTTTCATCACTTCCGTCAGTTGAGCGGTCAGCGCTTCGGTCTTGTCGGACTGGCCTGTTTCAACCGCGAGCGCCAGAACGCCCGCCGTATCGCGCAGGCTCGTCTGGTAATAATCGCCGCGATTCTGCCAGCCTTTCGCTTCCATCGCCTTGTTGAAGGCGCTGGTCGCACGGGCCCTGTCGCCCATCATGGCGAGCGCCGCGCCGATATGCGCGCGCGCCAGCGGGCTCGGCGTTTCGGCGAGCAACGCATCGTGGAAGTAGCGCAGATCAGACAGATCGGCCCGGCCCGCGCGCGCGAGAACATAAAGCGCGTAGGCTGCTGACCGGCGGCGCAGGAAGTCGCGCGTGTCATTATTGTCAGCAAATTCCGGGATCGTCGTCTGATAGCTGGCGAGATACCAGCGATCGACGCGGGCAATATCGCCGAGCGATTCATAAGCACGATCAAGCGCTTCCTGCGGCACGGCGTAACCTTCCGCTTTGGCGCGGTAGAGGAAGTCGGTCACATACGCGCCGAGCCAGGGGGTCGCCCAGCTATCGCCGACCCGCCAGAGACCGAATGCGCCGTCCGGAGACTGACGATCGAGCAACTGGTTGATCGCTTTTTGCACGCGCGGCCGCACGGCGCGTTCGGGTCCGCGCCCGACCTCGCCGCCGAGCACATCGACGAACAGCAACGGCATGGCCGAGCTGGTGAGCTGTTCGGTGCAGCCATAGGGATAGCGGTAAAGCGCATCCAGAAGCGGCGCCGGTTCAATGCCATTGAGCCGCGAGAAGCCGACGGAAACTTCCGCCGAGCCCGGCACGAACGGATCCGTCACCGCTTTCGTCAATTGGAACGTTTCGCCCGGATTGAGCGCCGCGGTTCTGACTTCCGTCACCGGGAAATACGGCGTGCGCGATTGAATCGGATAGGAACGCGAAACGGAAAAGCCGTCAGGACCGGAGACATTCAAAGTCACGGCGCCGATGCCGACCTCGCCGGTGGTGAAGGAGAAGGTTTCAGTCTGCTTTTCTCCCTGGGCCAGCGTGAAAACCTGCGACTCCGACAGACCGACCGGTCCTTCGCCGGAGAGCGAGACGGTGTAGTCGCCTGCGGCGCCGTCGACATTGTCGATCAGCAGCGTCGCCGCGGCGTTATCGCCGGGCGCAAGGAAGCGCGGCAGCGCCAGTTCCGCCGGCACCGGATCGCGAACGGTCAGCGGTTCCGATGCTGAACCGAGTTTTTCCTTCGACCACGCGACCGCCATCAGGCGCAATTCGCCATTGAAGTCGGGCACGTCGATGGGAATGCTGGCTTTGCCGCCGGGGCCGACAGTCACCGGCCCGCTGAACAGCGCCACCGATTTGGTCGGCACAACGGTCAGCCCCTCGCCGCCCAGCTGATCGCCGCCGAAACGCGCGGCGGCGCCGAGATTGGCGTGTAGGATGCGGCCGTAATCGTCGCGGATATCAACGCCGAGACGTTTCTTGCCATAATAATAGTCAACCGGATCGGGCGATGCGAATTTCGTCAGGCGCAAGATGCCCTCGTCCACCGCTGCAACCGTCATCATCACCGTCGAGCCCGTCGCCGCGCCCGCCACCGTCACCGGAAGATCGAGTTTCTGGCGCGGACGGAACACGTCCGGATCGTCGATGGTCACCTGCAGTTTGCGCGCCGACATGTCGAACGGCACATAGCTGACCGCCATGGCGCGGCGCGGCACCGGCCGCGCGCCCGGATCGCGCGGCGTCACCACCGTCGCCATCACATAAAAGCCAGCGCCCCAGCTCGGGTCCGTATCGACGATGATCTCGCGGCCCTTGGCTTCGACTTTCATCCGCTGGACGAGATGCACCTTGTCCGTCGCGATGACGATGGTCGCCTCGCCTTCATAGGGCGGATTGAGGAAGAGACGCGCGCGCGAACCCGGCGTCACCTTGTCTGTTTGCAGGGTGATCGCCGCCTGATCGGGCGATTCAGCGCCCGACGCATAAGACCGCCAGCCCACATAGAATCGGATGTCGCTTGTCGCTTTGCCGCCGGCCTGCGTCGCCGTCAGGCGGTATGTGCCGGGATCAATCCGTTGCGACACCAGCGTTGCGATCTGTTCGGCGCTGGTTTTGCCGCGCCCTTCCGCCACCAGAATATCGCGGAACGACCGGCGCCAGCGCCAATCTCCGTTTTCGCGGTACCAGTCGAACCAGTAATCTTCCTCGACCAGTTTCCATTCAATCTCGCCTTCAGCCGGCTGGCCTTGCCAGTCGAGCAGCACGGCGTTGACCGCAACCTCTTCGCCCTGACCGAAACTCGATTCATCATTGGCGAGTTTGAGGCCCACATAATGATCGTCGGGGCGCACGGGGATGCGCGCGCTTTCGCGCACCACGCGCCCGCCCGGCTCCACGACGCCGACAACCACATCGGCGCGCATGGGTGCGCCATAATCTTTCGGCGCCGAGTCCGCGTTGATCGCCACGCTGGCTTTGCCTTGCGCGTCAGTCGTCGTGTTGGGCAAAGTCAAAAAGCGTTCGTCAAAGCGGCCATTCACCGGACCGAAACGATATTTCGAAAAATCCGGAAACGGATTCGGATCGAGCCGCAGCCGCGCTTCGGCTTCAACGCTGAGCGCGCTTGCGGGCGCACCGTAAAGATAGCGGCTTTCCACCGACAGCTCACGGCGATCGCCGGGCCGGATCGGGGTTTCTTCATCGCCGGTGATTTTCACCTCGAGCCGCTGCGGCACGAAGTCTTCCACCGAAAAACTCTCACTGCCGACATTGCCGTCAAGGCCGTCGGCTTCGACCTGAATCGCCCAAACGCCGCGCGGCGCGGACGCCGGCACGTCGTAAGCGAAATTGAAACCGCCGATCTCAAGCTTTTCGATGCGGCGCTTGTCGGCTTCGGTGCCGTTGGGTCTGCGGATCGTGACGGTGAGCGGGCGGTCTTCAATGGCGGCGCCGGAATCATTCCTGAGCAGCCCAGAGACATGCACTGTCTCGCCCGGACGGTAGATGCCGCGGTCGAGATAAACAAAAGCGTCGACTTTTGACGGCGCGGCGCGGCCGCCCACATCGCGGTCGGAAAGATCAAGCGCGGCGCGGTCGAGATCGAGCGCGGCGAAATCTTCCTGCGGGCCATAGGCCATGAGCATGCGGGGCGTCAGCGGATAATCGCCATTGACCGCCGCCCCGTCAAAGCGCGCGCGTCCGTCGGCATTGGTGATGGCGGTGGCGAGAATATCGTTATTGCTGGCGATCAGCGACAACTCCACGCCGTTCATGGCGCGCGCCGTCGAGATCGAGCGGACAAATACATCGATGCCGTCTGCGCCCGTATAGGTTGTCAGGGCCATGTCGGTGAACAGGATCCAGCGCCAGGCCTGCGCAGCGCGATATTCATCCGCGCCCGGAGAAACATCCTTGAGGCGGACGAAATAGGCGCCCGGATTCAACTCGCCGAGCGCGGCGCCGAGCGCGAAGACGGTGGTGGTGGTTTCATTGCGCTCGCCGGGCGTCGCAATCTCGCCCTTCCAGACGGGTACGCCCACATCCTGTCCGTCTTCCTGATCCCAGACATAGGAATAGCTGTCTTCGCCGCTCGCTTCGCCGGCGACGATGCTCTTGCGCGCCAGCGACCGGTCAGAGACGCGGTAGACCGAGATTTCGACCTTTTCGACATTGACGGTTTCAATCCCCATGCCGTCGGCTTCGAGGCGCGGCAGGATGACGCCATCGCCGGCAAAACCGGCGTAGGATGGCTTGTCGCCGAACGCGACCACGACTTCTTCAGCGCGCTCTAGCCGTTCATCCTTGGCGGAGGGCAGCCCGGCGCGAAGGCGGACGCGGTAATCCTTGTCGAAGGCGAGACCAGTGAGGCACAGCGAGGTTCCATCGACTTCGATCGCCGCTTCACCGGCGGGCGTCACGCGAACGAAGTCGCCATAATTGACGTCGCCATCGGCGTTGAGATCGCGGTTGAACTGCAGGCAGGCTTTGGGCGCATCCCCGCCCATATCGAGACGCAGGCGGCGATAGGCGAAATTCTTGTCCTCGACGACTTCCGGGCGTTCGGCGCCGTCCGACCGGCGTTCCTGGAACGGGCGGCGTGGTGCGTTGCCCCTCGTTTCCCCGGCGATCACCTGCTGCGAGTTCGGATCGCCGCGCGATCCTGAATCCGGGGCGATGGTCCGCCCGAGCAACAGGCCCACGGCAAACGCCGCCATCAGGCCGCCAGCAATCAATACGCCTTGTCTGCGCGCAATCATAAATTCTCCCGCCTCTATACCCATGCCGCGCCCAGCTTTGGCGCGATCATCTCGCCCGGTAATTATGGCCGTTAATCAACCGAAGGAAAACGATTCCAAGACGTTTTGGCGAAAAATAAAGGGCGCGGGCCGGCTGTGGGTGGTTTTGGTGCAGCGCGATACTGGCTAGGATGCCCGCCGCTCGCGTCCCCGTAGCTCAGCAGGATAGAGCACCAGATTCCTAATCTGGGGGCCACAGGTTCAAATCCTGTCGGGGACGCCAGCTATATTATGCGCGAAACGGCGCGGGCAAGGGGCGCAGCGCCGATGTTCAAGCGGCTGAAAGATTGTCACAACATCGCAGACATGCGCGCACTGGCGAAGCAGCGCCTGCCCGGCCCAATCTTCCACTACATTGACGGCGCGGCCGATGACGAAGTCACCTACCGGCGCAACACGCAAGCTTTCGACGATTGCGATCTGGTGCCGAACGTCCTTGCCGGCGCCAGCGAGATCGACATGTCGGTCATAGTCATGGGACAAAAGCTGGCGATGCCGGTCTTCTGTTCGCCGACCGCGCTGCAGCGCCTGTTTCATCATGATGGCGAGCGCGCCGTGGCGCGGGCGGCGGAAAAATTCGGCACCATGTTCGGGGTTTCCTCGCTCGGCACGGTGAGTCTGGCGGAGATCGGCGCGCTGATTTCAACGCCGAAAATGTTTCAGTTTTATTTTCATAAAGATCGCGGCCTCAACGAGGCCATGGTCGAGCGCGCCAGGGCCGCAAAATTCGACGTGCTGGCGCTCACCGTCGACACCATAACGGGCGGCAATCGCGAGCGCGACCTGCGCACCGGATTCACCTCGCCGCCGCGCCTGACGATGAAAAGCCTTTTGAGTTTCGCCGCACATCCCGGCTGGGCGTATAATTATTATGCCCATGGCGGCTTTGAACTCTCTGAGCTGAAAGACCATGTGCGCGAGGGCTCGAACATCTCCGTCAGCGTCGCGGAATATTTTTCCTCCATGCTCGATCCGACCATGACATGGGCCGACGCGGAGGCCTTGCGCGCCAAATGGAATGGCCCGTTCTGCCTGAAGGGCGTGATGAGCGTCGCCGATGCGCGCCGCGCCGCCGATATGGGCGCAGACGCCATCATGGTCTCCAACCATGGCGGCCGCCAGCTTGACGGATCGCGCACGCCTTTTGATCAGATCGCGGAAATCGCCGACGCTGTCGGCGGCCGCTTGGAAATTATTTGCGATGGCGGGATCAGGCGCGGCACGCATGTGTTGAAAGCGCTCGCCGCCGGCGCGACGGCGTGTTCGGGCGGTCGGCTGTATCTTTACGCCCTCGCCGCCGCCGGACAGCCGGGCGTTGAACGCGCACTGACGATTATGCGCACCGAAATTGAGCGCGACATGCGCCTTATGGGCGTCGGTAAGATTTCAGAATTAAGCGCTGAGATGCTGCGGTACCGCTGACAGGCTTATTGCTCGGCCGATTGCGGCTTTACGAAGCGCAGGAAATAATTGTCTTCAAGCCCTTCGACAGCGATGTCTTCGGCCAGCGTGAAACCGATATATTCGATTTCAGAAATGACGCCGGCCTTGCCGAAACGCACATGCTCCTTGTCGGCCGGGCGTTCCTCACCGGGCTTCAGATCGTAATCGACCAGCACCAGCGAGCCGCCAGGTTTCAATGCCGCCAGCACGGACTTCATCACCGCTTCGCGATCGCCGAAATAGTGATAGGTGTCGGCGATGAACGCGACATCCATTGAATTGGCCGGCAAGGTGACATCGTCCTCGCGCCCCAGGACCGCGGTGATGTTGCCGGCGCCGGCGTCCTCAGCGCGCTGATTGATGAGATCGAGAAACATCGCTTCGATGTCTTCGGCGTAGACGCGTCCTGCCGGACCAACGGCGTCAGAGAACAGCAGCGTATAGAGCCCGGTGCCGGCGCCGATATCGGCAACCGAATCGCCGGGCTTCAACGCAATCGCTGCGACCACTGCATCGCGTGCGCTGTAGAGCTCCCGGCTGCCGACTTCCATCTGCTCGAGCCAGACATCGAGGCTGAGATTTTCCGCCTCGGCGTCAGGCGCAGCCGGTTCAGGCGCCGTTTCCGGCGCCGGCGAACATGCCGCCAAAATGGCGAAAACCGCCCCGATCCAGAATGTCCGCGATGCGCCCCGCATACGCCCAGCTCCAGCCTGTGCCCGCCATCTGTCATAACCATGTTTCGGCTTTCCGCAAGGCGTCGAAACGGCGCCGAAGCCGACGCTGGAATGGACCGCCGCGCAGGTCAGACCTGGCGGAAATCAGCGAAAAGCACGCAATTGCGGCGGCAAAGGTTAACGGTCCTTTCAGCCTGCTCGGCTACACCCGGCGGATGACGCCCATGCTCGACAGAATGTTGGAATGGCTCTCATCGGCTGTCGCTTCCGGCGCGGCCGCTGCGGCGGAGAATCTGATCGCGATGTTCGCGCCTCATTCGCGTTTTTTCCTGCCCTATTTCCTGATCGCGGTGCTGATCGCAGGGGCGGCGCGCTGGATGCGTCAGCGCAGCCTGCCGCAGGATCATAAAAAGCCGGTATTCTCGGATTTATTCAGCAGACAGATTTTATTCCACCCATCATCGCTGGTCGATCTGAAAATCGTTTTCGCCAATCGGTTGTTCACGCCCTTTCTCGATCTCGCCGGCCGCGCGGCGGTCGTGTTGACGGCGCATCTCGTCGCCGTATCGCTGACAGGCGGCGCAGACACGGCGTCCGCAGCGCCGGGCTGCGGCGCGCTGATCGCCATCAGCATCAGCGTCCTTGTGGCTAATGATTTCACCACCTATTGGGTGCACCGGCTGCATCACGAGCACCCGATGCTGTGGCCGTTTCACAAGGTGCACCACAGCGCCGAAGTGATGACGCCGCTGACCTTTGCGCGCAAACACCCTGTTTACGATCTCGTTCGCGGGCTCTCTAATGCGGCGGTGGTCGGCCCGGTTCAGGGCGTTGTGTTTGCGCTGTTCGGCGTCAGCGATGTCGTCACCATTCTCGGCGTCAATGCGTTTTACGCTGTTTTTCACTGGACCGGATCGAACCTGCGTCACTCGCATGCGTGGATATCCTACGGCCCGTTCTGGAACCGGATATTCATCAGCCCGGCGCAACATCAGATCCATCATTCCTGCGCCGTGCGTCATCACGACCGGAATTATGGCGAAGTGTTTGCTGTCTGGGACTGGATGTTCGGCACGCTGTATGTGCCGCAAGGCGTGGAAGACCTTGAATTCGGCGTCGCCGACGCAAACGGCGTGCGCATCGCCAATCCGCACCCGACCCTGAAGGAAGCGTGGCTGGAACCGTTCCGCGCCTGTGGAGAGGCGAGCGAATCGGAGCGAGCTCGCACGGCGGCGGTGAAAATATGAACCGCGGCGTTTCCCTCTATCTTGACGCCATGCGCGCAGTCGCTGCGCTGGTCGTTTTTTTCTCGCATTTCGCCTACGCCCGTTTTTCGGGCGGCGCCTATCTGTGGTTCAGAGAATACAATTTCGGCAGCGACGCCGTTGTCGTTTTCTTTGTCCTGTCCGGATTTTTGATCGCGCATGCCGCCAGCCGGTGCGACGGCGCTGCGGGTTTTGCAACAGCGCGCATCGCCAGGCTTTACTCCGTCGTCATTCCGGCAATCGCCCTCACCTTCGCGCTCGACGCGATCGGCCGCATGGCCGATCCCGCTCTTTACGCCCCGCCTTGGGATCAAGACGGGGCGCCCTGGAGGGAAGCTTGGCGCGCCATCACCTTCACCAATGAAGGATGGGGACAGGCGAGCCGGCTTGGCACGAACGGTCCCTATTGGTCGCTTGCCTATGAGGCGTGGTATTACGCCCTGTTCGCAGCGATTTTTTTCACGCGCAGGGTGCGCCGTATGCTGCTGGTCGCGCTCGGTGCCATTCTCGCCGGTCCCAAAATTCTGATTCTTGCGCCGTGCTGGGCGGCGGGCGCAGTGTTGCATGCGGTCTGGATGCGCGGGCGCGTCAGCCTCATCTCACGCAGGGCCGCAGTCGCGTTGATTGTGACGCCGGTATTCGCCTATTTCGTGCTGCAACTCATTGGCGCGCCCGATGCGTTATACGCGCTCACGGCGCAATGGATGCAGATCGCCGAGCCTTCCTATGTGCTTGGCTTTTCCAACGAATTTCTTTGGAACTACGTCATCGCCGGGCTCGTCGTCGCTCATCTGACGGGAATCATCGCCGCCGCCGATCTGGCGCCCAGGCTTTCACAACATTTGGCCAAAGCGATTCGGTGGCCGGCGGAGCGCTCTTTCGCGCTTTATCTTTTTCATTATCCGGTGTTGAGCTGCACCGCGGCGTTGCTGCCGCTTGACCGCCAGTCATTGACGCAAAATCTGCTACTCTTCGTGATTGCGCTGGCGGCGTCCTACGGGCTGGCCGAGATTACCGAGCGCCGCCTCTACGCCTGGCGCCGGTGGACGGACGCCGTGTGGGCAATGATTTCAAAATTTGCGGGCGGCATCGAAGCGAAACCGGCTGCCCCATCGGAATTTGGCCAGGGCAAACCATAATTTCAGACACAAGATTTCGGGCCCAAAATTTCTGGCAAAAAAAACGCCCGGGCGTGAGCCGCGGGCGTTTGTTCAGGTTCTAAAGGGTTTCATTCGTCTTGGCAGGCCTGGCGGCGACTTACTCTCCCACGCCTTAAGACGTAGTACCATCAGCGCTGGGGACTTTAACGACCGAGTTCGAGATGGGATCGGGTGGAGGCTCCCCGCCAAAACCACCAGGCCGGCGAAGACGAATGTAAATGCGAGAGTGCAAACCTAACCCGGCGGGATACAGTCCGTAAACGAACCGTTCGCCGCGCATGAGTTCAAACTTTCATGCCTGCCATCCGAAGATGACAGCATGAGGACAATCAAGACAATCGAACAATTAGTACCGGTAAGCTTCACACATTGCTGCGCTTCCACACCCGGCCTATCAACGTGGTGGTCTTCCACGGTTCTCAAGGGAATATTTGTTTCGAGGCCAGCTTCCCGCTTAGATGCTTTCAGCGGTTATCTGTTCAATACATAGCTACCCAGCTGCGCCATTGGCATGACGACTGGTCCACCAGAGGTATGTCCATCCCGGTCCTCTCGTACTAAGGACAGCTCCTCTCAATATTCCTACACCCACGGCAGATAGGGACCGAACTGTCTCACGACGTTCTGAACCCAGCTCACGTACCGCTTTAATTGGCGAACAGCCAAACCCTTGGGACCTGCTCCAGCCCCAGGATGCGATGAGCCGACATCGAGGTGCCAAACAATGCCGTCGATATGGACTCTTGGGCATCATCAGCCTGTTATCCCCGGCGTACCTTTTATTCGTTGAGCGATGGCCCTCACACGAGGAACCACCGGATCACTATGGCCGACTTTCGTCTCTGCTCGACTTGTCAGTCTCGCAGTCTAGCGGGCTTATGCCATTGCACTCGACGACCGATTTCCGACCGGTCTGAGCCCACCTATCGCGCGCCTCCGTTACCATTTAGGAGGCGACCGCCCCAGTCAAACTACCCACCATGCAGGGTCCCGGATCCGGATAACGGACCGCGGTTAGACATCAGAGACAACAAGGGCGGTATTTCACATTGCGGCTCCACCTGAGCTGGCGCCCAAGTTTCAAAGCCTCCCGCCTATGCTACACATGGTGACTCTAATGCCACTGCAAAGTTGTAGTAAAGGTGCACGGGGTCTTTCCGTCTGACCGCGGGAACTCCGCATCTTCACGGAGAATTCAGTTTCGCTGAGTCTGCATTGGAGACAGTGTGGAATTCGTTACGCCATTCGTGCAGGTCGGAACTTACCCGACAAGGAATTTCGCTACCTTAGGACCGTTATAGTTACGGCCGCCGTTTACCGGGGCTTCAATTCGGAGCTTGCACCCCTCCTCTTAACCTTCCGGCACCGGGCAGGCGTCAGACCCTATACGTCGTCTTACGACTTCGCAGAGCCCTGTGTTTTTGTTAAACAGTCGATACCACCTGGTTTGTGCCCCCCGCCCAGAGTTGCCTCCAAACGGGGCTCCCTTCTCGCGAACTTACGGGAGTAATTTGCAGAGTTCCTTCAATGCAGTTCTCTCAAGCGCCTTGGTATGCTCTACCAGTCCACCTGTGTCGGTTTAGGGTACGGTCTATTGAAGAGGCTATTTCCAGGGACTGATTCGCAGCCCGACCAATCCAATAAGGTCGAACAACTTACTCAATCCGTCACACATCTTCTGGCTCAGGAATATTCACCTGATTCCCATCGTCTACGCGTTTCCGCCTCGACTTAGGGGCCGGCTAACCCTGCGCTGATTAGCATTGCGCAGGAACCCTTGGACTTTCGGCGAGAGTGTCTCTCACACTCTTTATCGCTACTCGTGTCAGCATTCTCACTTCTCATACCTCCACGGCCCCTCACAGGTACCGCTTCATCGGCATAGAGAACGCTCCGCTACCACGCACACTAAAAGTGTGCATCCGAAGCTTCGGTGCATAGTTTAAGCCCCGTTACATTTTCGGCGCGGGGACCCTTATTTAGACCAGTGAGCTGTTACGCTTTCTTTAAATGATGGCTGCTTCTAAGCCAACATCCTGGTTGTTTTGGGATCCCTACATCCTTTCCCACTTAACTATGACTTGGGGACCTTAGCTGTCGGTCAGGGCTGTTTCCCTTTTCACTACGGACCTTAGCACCCGCAGTGTGTCTGCCGCATATTACTCCTCGGTATTCGGAGTTTGGTTAGGATCAGTAAGGCGGTAAGCCCCCATAGCCCATCCAGTGCTCTACCCCCGAGGGTATTCGTGCGACGCTCTACCTAAATAGATTTCGCGGAGAACCAGCTATCTCCCGGTTTGATTGGCCTTTCACCCCTAGACACAAGTCATCCCAACTTTTTTCAACAAGTACGGGTTCGGACCTCCAGTAAGTGTTACCTTACCTTCATCCTGCTCATATCTAGATCACCGGGTTTCGGGTCTAATCCCTCTAACTAAATCGCCCTATTCAGACTCGCTTTCGCTGCGCCTACGCCTATCGGCTTAAGCTTGCTAGAGAGACTAAGTCGCTGACCCATTATACAAAAGGTACGCCGTCAGGCCATAAAGGCCCTCCGACTGCTTGTAAGCGTTCAGTTTCAGGTCTGTTTCACTCCCCTCGTTGGGGTGCTTTTCACCTTTCCCTCAC
>Ga0209347_1000182_pt1:0-150000 | contig 176136 bp, 167 predicted proteins | sample AutmiccommuBRH23_FD_187382 | JGI IMG/M metagenome (GOLD analysis project Ga0209347, IMG submission 187382) | Deep subsurface microbial communities from Mt. Terri, Switzerland - Autotrophic microbial communities BRH/23 (SPAdes) (version 2) | ecosystem: Environmental > Aquatic > Deep... | reverse complement strand
GATGAAGCGGCCATGCGCTCGAACAGCGGATAAAATATCACGCCAAACACATAGCCGCCAAGATGAGCCTGCCAGGCGCTGGCGCTGTTAAACAGGAAGCGGCTGATGACCGACGTATCGAGCAGATAGCTCGCCAGCATCACATTCACCGAAGCGACGACGAGACAGGCCAGTAAATAGCGCTTCGAGCGCCGCCCATCGCCTGATCGCATGATCAAAATCCATACTGCGGCGCCGAAAAGTCCAGCCGCGGAGCCGGACGCGCCGATCATCGGCCTGAAAGAACTCAGATTGACGGCGGTAAACACAAACCCTGCGGCGAGGCCCGACAACAGAAAGAACGCGATAAAGGCCGCCGTCGCATCGCTCTTTCCCGGTTTGCCGTGCGCCTTCATTTCCCGGAACACGAAGGAGCCGGCGATCAGCACCGCCAGCACATTCATTACGTAATGCGCCAGATTGATGTGAAAAAACATATGGCCGAGATAGGGCCGCACGACGCCGAGCAGATCGCCCGCCTCCACCGCGCGGACGATACGGCCGGGCGAGAGCTCAACCCAACGCCACAAACGCCGCACCGCGCCAAGCGGCGCCAGCGCTGTGCCGATCTGGGCGAGCGACATCAGCAGCGCCAGCGCGGCGACCGCATCTGGAACAGCGTCAAGCCAATTCCGGCTTTGCGTTTGTAGTGATTTCTTCAGGGTTTCGGTCCTGTCCGCAATGAATTGGTAAAAATGATTAACGAACACACGGTTTCAGCGCAAACCTTTGTTCACCAAAGACCCGTACAGTCCGCGCAAGCAGCGACGCGCTACAGGTTTACCATGGTTAATCCCCCGCCGGACAAAACCGCCGGACAGAACAGTCCCGCAATGGACGCGCCCGAAAGCGACGCTGACCGGCGCCGGCATCAGCGCGTCGACCTGCCGCTCAAAGCGCGTTTTCTCACAGAAACCGGCGATGAACGCACGGCGGTCGTGCTGAATATATCGGCTGGCGGCGCGATCTTGCGCGCAAAGTTTCCGCCCGCTTTCGGACAAAGCGTCGTGCTTTACGTCGATCAGATCGGCCGGGTGGAAGCCAAGGTCGTGCGCTCCGGCGATGACACCTTCGCCGTTAATTATCGCAAACGCCGCGCAAAGCACGCAAAGATCGCCGACAACCTGACCACGGCGTTGCACAGCCGCCGCCGCGGGGCCGATCGCCGCAAGAACCCGCGCATCGGACAGGATGCGCCGGCTACGGTTTACCTCGAAGACGGGCGCGAGCTGAAATGTTCCATTCTCGACATTTCGCTGACTGGCGCGTCCATCGAAATCAATCCGCGACCGCCGCTCGGCATGCATCTCATTTTGGGACGGATGAATGCGAAAGTGGTCCGCCGTCACGATAAAGGCGTCGGGGTCGTGTTCACCGGCGCCGCCGAGCGCATGGAAGACGTCATCGCGGAAGCGGCCGTCGAAGACCCGTTCGATACAACTGGCGCGGGTTTTGCTCAGTCATTCGGCAAGAAGGGCGTGCGCGCTCCGGAGTGAACAAGGAATACTGATGCTCGCGGCAGAAAACTGGTGCATTAAGGTGCAGGAAAAGGTCTACGGGCCTTACACGACCCAGCAGATGCGTAAATTCGCACATGAGGGCCGCCTCGCCGCATGGTCGCTGATCTCGCCCGCAGGCGGACGTTCCTGGCGCGAGGCCAAGCGCGAACTGGTGTTCTCCAATTTCTTCACCGGCAGTCAGGTTAAAGGCGAAGCGGCGAAGCCGGCGCTGTCATCGAAATTATTCGGACGCCGCAATGATTGCGACAGCGTCATCAATGAAAACGCGCCAAAGCCTGACAAATCCGTTTCGCCGCCCGTCAAGGCGCCAAAACGATCATCGCACGCCGAACCGGCAGCCGAAACCGGCAGCGCAAATTTCGTCGTCATCTTTGACGTCGTCAGCGCCGCGGCGAGCCGCGTGGAAGCCGCAATGCTCGGCCTTGGTCCGGCCTTCCGCATCGCCGACAATGTCTGGCATGTGAGCTGTGAGCTGACCGCCGTCGGCGTGCGCAACGCCATTGCGCCCTATCTGCGCGGCAGCGAATCCATCTTCGTCGTTGACGCCAGCCGCGGCCGCAGTTCCTGGAGCAATTACGCGCCGGAACCGAACGCCAAACTCGCTGCTGCGTATTTCCGCAACGTGCAGCACTAAAGCGGCTGCGCCCGCGCGCCACTCCCCTCGCGTTAAGGATTGCGAAGTTTTCTTGTCGCCGCGGAATTTGTTCCGCGCCGGAGTCAAAACGCGTTATAGTGAATCCGGTGACTGATTCGCGGGAAGCGTCTTTCAAGGAGTAGCGGTCGTCGGTAGGCAGCGTCACAGCGAAGACGGGTATAGCGCCGCAAGCGCACGGCCTTCTTCGCTTTGCAAATCACCGCCGCCCGATCTTGCATTCCCCAAATCAGCATCATTCCTCATCCATTTGTTTATTTGGAGGCGTAAATGGTCAAACGCACGGCGCGCCGTTCGGCGCGGCGCATGAACGAACACGCGCATTACGGTGACGATTCAAATGTTCGCCGGCTTTTCGATGAACCCAAATGGTCGCCGGTAGACGACCAGCAGAACGGGTACAAGGATCCGTCCGGCCAGAGCGACCAGAAATACCGAAAAAACATCCGTGCACAGAATGCCTCCCAGCAAGCCATGCTCGACGCCATCGACCAGGCGACACTCGTCTTCGCGTCCGGCGCGGCGGGAACCGGCAAGACCTATCTCGCCATCGCCAAGGCGGTCGAGGCGCTCGATTCCGGTTCCGTCAGACGCATCATCCTGTCGCGCCCCGCGGTCGAGGCCGGTGAAAGCCTCGGGTTTCTTCCCGGCGACATGGAGCAAAAACTCTCGCCCTATCTGCGGCCGCTCTATGACGCGCTGTGCGACCGGCTTTCCTCAAAACGCTTAAAGGCGCTGCTGGCGGAGGGGGTGATCGAAATCGCGCCGATCGCCTATATGCGGGGCAGAACGCTCAACAACGCCTATATCGTCATCGACGAGGCCCAGAACTGCACCTATGGCCAGCTTAAAATGCTGCTGACCCGGCTTGGCTGGAACTCCACCATGGTGGTCACAGGCGATCCGGCGCAATCGGACCTGCTGCCCGGCATGTCAGGCCTCTCGGACGTTGTGGAAAAACTGGAAAACCTCGACAATGTCCGGGCGATCCGCTTCACCCGCGAGGATGTGGTGCGCCACCCGCTGGTGGCGGACATGATCGACGCCCTTTGATTCCGCGGCTCCGGCGGCGCGTCCGGTTCGCCATTTAACACCGGGCGCGCCCGTGCTAATGACATTCTTCCGTGAGGTTGAGGAACGGAAGACATGAGTAACGGCTACGGTTTCGGCGGCGAAGACATCAAACAGGAATCGAGCTGGCGCTATCCGCTCGGCATCTTCATGGCGACGCTCGTGTTGTGCGCGATCTTCCTCTATTATTATGTAGGCCCGAGTGTTGAGGATTTTTCCGGCAACACGCCGAGCCCCGCCATCACCGAAGAACAGGTGCGCGTCGAAATCGGCGGCATCATTTTCGCACCAGCAGCGAATTACACCGTCTATCCGCGCGCCCGCCGCGGCGGCGCCCGCGACGAGGTAGTCCTTTACGCCCTGTGGCCGACCATGAACGGCTATACGCCGGCGCAACGCAAGGAATTCATCGAGAACGCACCCGATACAAGGCGCATCGACATCACCATTTCCAAACGGTCGTCGGTCTTCACCGAATCCGAACGGTTCGAGCGGCTTTACCTGCCGCAGACGGTCGACTCGCGCGGGGTGCGGACCCCCTACCAGCTGACCAAATTCACCTTCAAGGACCAGCGCACCAATGTGCCCACCAATGGCTATGTGGACACAGAACTGTTTGTCGGCGCTGACGCCAGCGGCGCCACTGCGGCGGTTTTCTGTTTCAAGGAGAAAGAGGAAGTCGAGAGCCCGGAATGCTGGCGCGAGTATGAATATGGCGACTCGATCGAAGTGAGCTACCGCTTCAAGCGTCCCTATTTGCCGGAATGGCGCTCCCTCGACGCAGCCGTGCAGGAATTCGTCGCCAAGCTCGACCAGTCCCGCCCGGCTGACGGTTAATCTTCAATAGCGCTGGAACTGGGCGCTGAGCGCAACCATCAGGTATGGCGCCAGGAAAAGCCCAATCCCCGAAACTATCGCAAAGTACGCTGCGGCGGCGACACCGCCCTCCCATGCGAATGCATAGGCGCTGACGACTGTCGCCGCGCCGCCGGCGCCGATTGCGATGGCGAACCGGCGCAGACCATCCGACATGGCGTTCTGGGCGATGTCGCGCGCGTTGCGCCAGATGTCGCCTGCATTGCGCCAGCTTACCGTCAATTGTGAAAACGTAATGGCGCTAAGGGCGAGCGCGGCGAAGCGCTCCGGCATTTCCGGCGCCGCCAAGCCGAATACGGCATAAACATACCCTGCGAATATCGTGCTGGCGAACAAAAGCGCCGTGATCAGAATGCTCGTGCGAAACGAAACAAAGGCGAGTCCCGAAGCGATGAGGATGAAAACCAGAAAAGCGCCGAAGCTGAAAACATCGGCGAGACCAACCTCGAACAGCGCCACCACGACGAGCACCCCGAAAATGGCGCTCGCCGCCCCCGCCGTCGCTGCAGGAAGACGGCGGCGCACCGGCCGCCAGCCTTCGGCGAAAAGCTGCCGGCGCCGGTTTTCATCGACAGCGGCCTGCTCGCTGGGGCGGAACGATGACAAAGCCCCCGTCACGAAAACCAGCGCCGTCGCACAGGCGAGCAACACGACCGCGCAAGCGCCGAGCAGCATCCGCCAGTCCACAGCGCCGAAATTCGCCTTGTAAGTAACAACAAGCATAGAGGCCGCCATGGCCAACAGGCTGAATGCCGCGGGCGCCAGCGCCGCATGGCCCGCCGCAGCCGCTGCCGACCGCGGCGTCAGGCCGCGTGCAAAGTGATGCGCATAGTCTGCGCCAACGCCGGCGCCGGCGCACACGCCTGCCGTCAGGGCGATCGCCGCGACAGCGCCGCTGAGCGGCGCGCCCAGCAATCCATCGAGCATCAGGTAACCGATGCCGCCCGCCGTGCCGATGACGGCGGCAAGCGGCCCGACGGCGCCAAGCCGTAAAGTGCTGCGCGTTAAAGGCGATAACGCCGCGAGAAATGCAAACAGTCCCACCGCCGCGCCGGATGAGGTTTTCGGCGGCACGGCGCCGCCCAGCGCAACCGCGCCAAATGCAGCCGCGATCAGCACGCCGCCCAGCGCCAGCATCGCCATTGTAAACACCGTCCGGAACAAGGGCCGTTGCGGCGTCAACGCGGCGGCGGCGAACGGAACACATATGACCGCCATGGCGGCAAGCACGAAGCGGAGAATCAAATTTGCGCTTGAGGGATCGCCGCTGTTTCGCACGCCAAGCACGCAAAGCGAGATCAGGCCGACCGCCATCACAGAGGCGGCGAGCATCGGGCGTTCAGCCGAAAGCTTTCCGAGGAATCCCGATGGCGCGCCCGGCAAGGATCACCTCTTAACTGGCTGGCTGATCCGGCAGATCAATATCGAGAATCGCCATGTTGAAATCAAACGACACCTCGCCGTCTTCGTCATCGCGGAAGATGACGCCGATGAATTCATCGCCAATGAAAACCTCGGCCGAATCATCCTTGTTCGGGCGGCCGCGAACCGACAGGTTCGCAAGTCCGAATTTGGTGCGCAGATATAGCTGCAAGCGGGCGATTTCCTTGGGGTCCATAACGCTCTTGTCCTTTGACTGGGCCCGTCATAACCCTATCCGTCGCGGGCGCCAACCATCGCCCGGCGTCAGAACACGCCATCCAGCGCAACAGATTGGAGCGACCTCATGCAAATTCTCCGCAGCCTTATTCTCATCCCCCTGCTCGCCGCCGCCTGCGCCAAGACCGGTGAACAAGCCGCCTGCAGCGGCGACGGCGTCACCGCCGGCGACGCCTGGGTGCGCGCCGCCGATGAAGGCCAGCCCATGAGCGCCGCCTATATCGAGCTGTGCAATGGCGCGGACGTCGACGACCGGCTGGTCGCCGTGGCGTTTGACGGCGCCGAAGCCGTCGAAATTCACCAGACAAAGATGAGCGAAGACGGCGTCGCAAGCATGGCCCCGGCGGATGGCGGCGTTGCGCTTCCCGCTCAATCCAAAACTGCTCTCGCCCCCGGCGGCGCGCATATCATGCTGATCGGCCTCACAGAAGCGCTGGAAGAGGGCGAGGAAGCCGCGATCACGCTTCAGTTCGAAAATGCGCCGCCGCAGACGCTTTTATTTGAAGTACGCGCGCGCAACGACGCCAGCGGACACGCCAACCACTAAGTCGCGCCGCGCTATTCCATACGGTTGCGGTCACGGAAGGTGACGATCTGCAATTTGTCCTCGCTGACATGATCGCGGATCGTCGCATCGAGATCGACGATATGGAACCGGCTCCATTCGTTCGACTCCACCACCCTGAACATCATCCCCGTTGCACCGCGCAGGACGACGCCGGTGATCAGGACAAACATCAGCGAGGCGGCGGCGAACGCGGCCAGCTCGTTCACGCTCGCCTCGCGCATGACCAGCGCGGCGAGCAGCAGCACAAATATCACTGTGGTCAGCGCCAGACCGCCGACCCAGTAGAGCGTGGTGTTGCGGCGCATCTGGTAGAACTTATTGCGGAGCGCCAATTCGCACAGCAGCAGCCGCATGGCGAACCAGTGATACGAAAGCGTCCATGAACCTGCTTCGTCTTTCAGTTCTTCGCGCTGGCCCATGCGTTTATCGCGCTCGACATTCAAGGCGCGGCGTTTTGCGACCTGAAAATTATTATTGATGCGCGCAAATTTCGAGGTGATGTAATTGTCGAGATTCATCAGATTGCGCTGTTGCACGACTTTGTAAGGCCATGAGTAAACGAGGAACGCGACGACGATTCCGGCAGCGCACGCCATGACGTACCATGCTGAAATCGCGCTGGCGCCGAAAGACGCAACAATCTGATCGAACGGGGTTGCAAAGTCGGCTCCGGTCAACAGCACCGCCCCGCCGAACAACATCGCGAAAAGACCGGGCATCCAGTAGAGCAACATGCCGCGCGTATTGTCGTTCAACGTGCGGCGGAACAATGTCGTCACATCCAGAAACCGGCGGTCAATGCTGTTGCGGTCAAACCCGAGCGCGGCATTGAGATAATCCTGCTCGACTTCCTCGTAAAAGAAGTCGCCGCGGGCAAAGATCGGAAAACCGTACCGGTAAAACGCCTGGGCGTCATTGGCGTAGGCCGACGCCTGTTCCAGCGTTAAATCGGAGGCCGCCCGTTCGGTCAGCCGCGGGCGCGGCAATTGTTTGAACAGGACTGTTTCAAAACCTGAAGGCGGCTCCTCGCGATATTCGTCTTCAAGGAGATCTCCGCCGGCGGCGGTGGCAATGATCGAGCCGCCCGCATTGGCGGCCGTCCGGCTGGAGGCGCCGGCTTCGCGAAAGAGCGACCGCGCAAGCCTTCCCAAGGCGCGAAACGGCAAGATCAGTATATTGATGATACGCCCAAACATCCTCGACCCTCCTCCGTTATTTGCCTCTCTAAAATGGGGTTCAGCGACCACGCGTTCAATGCGCGGAAGCAGCAAATCGCAGTGCGCAACAAATGTTTCACAAATGAAGGCAAGCCGAGTGAATAAAAAATATTGTGTTCACCGCAGCGCTGTTTGAAGTGTTGCAATCGCGAACAAAAACTGACACCGGACCGCCCCTGCCACATGCGGTGGACCATAAGCCGGCGCAGCGGCCGAATTTGTGGACTTTCAGAATGTCCGCGACCCGGCTAAAAGCGCCCGCCATGCTGCATATCAATGATCTCACCTACCACATCGAAGGCCGCGCCCTGTTCGACCAGGCGACGGCGGCGATATCCGATGGCTGGAAGGTGGGGTTTGTCGGCGCCAACGGTTCCGGCAAATCGACCCTTTTGAAGATCATCAAAAATGAAATCTACACGGGCGGCGACGAGGTTTCGATTCGCAAGAACCGGCGGCTGGGATCGGTGGATCAGGAAGCGCCCTCCTCCAATGTATCACTGCTGGACACGGTGCTGGCCCAGGACAAGGAGCGCGCCGCCCTTCTCGCGGAAGCGGAAACGGCGACCGAACCTGAACGAATTGCGGAAATTCAGACCCGCCTCGCCGATATCGACGCGCACTCCGCAGAGGCGCGCGCCGGGTCGATTCTTTCCGGCCTTGGTTTTTCCGCTGCCGACCAACTGCGCGCCTGTTCGGAATTTTCCGGCGGCTGGCGCATGCGCGTCGCGCTCGCCGGCGTGCTGTTTTCAGCGCCCGATCTGTTGCTGCTCGACGAGCCGACAAACTATCTCGACCTTGAAGGGACGATCTGGCTCGAAAGTTATTTGCGCCGCTATCCTTATACGACGCTGATCGTTTCCCATGACCGCGCGCTGCTGAACAACGCCGTGACGCATATCATGGCGCTTGAGAACGCCAAACTCTCGGTGCATGCGGGCGACTACGACACTTATGAACGCAAGCGGGCTGAAATCCGCGCGCAGGCGGTTTCGTTCAAGGCGCGGCAGGAAGCCCGCCGCCGCCATATGCAGGCCTTTGTCGACCGCTTTCGCGCCAAGGCCTCCAAGGCCAAGCAGGCTCAGAGCCGCATCAAGATGCTCGAAAAAATGGAGACTGTCGCCGAACCGATATCAGAACGGACGGTCCCATTCCACTTTCCCAATCCGAAACCCATGGCCCCGCCGATCATTCGCGTGGTCGAGGCCGATCTTGGGTATGAAGAAGGAAAACCGGTTCTGAAAAAAGTCAGCCTGCGGCTCGATCAGGATGACAGGATTTCGATCCTTGGCCCCAATGGCGAAGGCAAGTCGACGCTGGTGAAATCCCTGTCCGGGCGATTGCCGCCGCTTTCCGGGAACATTTTCAAGCACAAGAAATTACAGATCGCCTATTTCGCGCAGCATCAGCTCGACGAACTGAAGCCGAAAAATTCCGCCTACGATCATGTGAAGGAGCTGATCCCCGACGCGACAGAGGCGGAAACCCGTTCGGCGACGGCGCGGCTTGGGTTCGGACCGGACAAGGCTGATACGGTGGTTGAAAAACTTTCGGGCGGTGAAAAGGCGCGGCTTCTGCTCGGTCTCATCACTTTTCACGGCGCGCATTTGCTCATCCTGGACGAACCGACCAACCATCTCGACATCGGCGCGCGGGAAGCCTTGATCGAAGCGCTCAACGACTTTCAGGGCGCAGTGTTGCTGATCACCCATGACGCGCATCTCGCCTCCGCCGTCGCTGATCGTTTGTGGCTAGTCAATCAGGGCAAGGCCGAGCCCTATGCAGGCGATCTTTCCGACTATCGCGAACTGGTGCTCGCCGCCAACAAGACCGCCGCCAAAACGGACGGCGCAAAAAACACCATCGATGCGAAAGAGGCCGCGCGAAAATCCGCCGCTGACGCGCGCCGCGCCTTGCAACCGCTCAAGAAGGCGGCGGAAGACGCCGAAGCCCGCCTCGACAGACTGAACGATACTTTGCAACGCCTCGATCAGGCGCTGGCGGAACCCGGTCTATATGAAATGAATCTGCCGCGCGCCACCAAGCTGCAGAAGGAACGCGCAGCGCTGGTTGATGCGATCGAAAACTGCGAAGCCGACTGGCTTGCAGCGCTGGAGCGCTACGAGACTGCGAAGGCCACCTAGCTGTCGGTCGCCTCGTCAGACTTGGCGCCATCTTCGTCCCACTCGTAAATATGCTCGATGACGCAGGCGCCTGTAACGCCGGAACCCAAACTTGCAGCCTCGACACGCTCTCCTCGGCGGCGGCACCTATCTCCATAGTCCCGAAACACCGGGAACGAGCTGCCAAAGCGGATGTCGCGGCAGCCATTTGAAAAAACCAGAACGTATTTTTCTTTAAAAGACCCGGTAATAAAAGCATCGCGATTGCCGACGCGCCGATATCCGCCGCTAGATCCGATATCTGAAAAACATGCTTTTTCGACTTCGGCGCCAATCCGTGGATCCGAAGCTGGATCGAATGGCTCCAAGGGTGTCGTCGCGCAGCCAGCAAGGCCAATGGCAGCTGAGAGAGAAAACAGTTTGATGTGCATATTCGCCTCGAAGTTTCGCCCGCCTCTATGCTAGCGTTTGACAAGTAGCGCGCCAAGCGGCATCCCGAAACCTCAATTGTTTCAGGCCATCAGACAGGAATTGAGTTATGAAAAAAGCCGCTGACTGCCAGAACATGACGGAGGTGCGCGCTGAGATCGACCGCGTCGATGCAGCGCTCGTGGATCTGCTCGCCGAGCGCTGGACCTATGTAGACAAGGCCTGGGTGTTCAAACGCTCGCCTGACGAAGCCTCGGTTCCCTGGCGCAACCGCGAGGTCATCGAGAAAGTCCGCGCCCGCGCGGAAACCGCCGGCATGCCGCCGGAAATGGCCGAGGCGTTGTGGCGGCTGATCATCGGCTGGGGCATTCAGTATGAAGAAGAAAGACTGAAGGACCGATGAGCCGCGCCGACATAAACCCTGCCGTCGGCGCAATGTTGAAAAGCGCCAGCGAGTGGCTGTTAAAAGAACATTCCCTGTTTCAGTCGCTTGACCTCAAACCCCTGCTGATCGGACGCAACAAGGCGACCTTTTCCGTTTATCTTCCCGAAGAGTTTTGTAACGCCGAAGGAATCATCCACGGCTCGTTGCTCACCATCATCATGGATTCCATCTTCGGCCTTGCGGCGTTTACGGCGCTTGATGAACTGAAACCCATCGCCACCATCAATCTTCGCAGCGACTACATGGCCGACATCGCCCCGCGAAAACGCGTTATCTGCGCCGCAGAATGCAGTAAGCTGCGAGGCGACGTCGCCCATGTGACGGGAACCCTAAGTGACGAGGAAACCGGCGAGCTGATCGCCAGCGGCTCCGGCGCGTTTATGATCGGAACGCGCGGCCCCAATCGCGAGTCGCGCCTGTGACGGAACTCAACTTGATCAACGAGTACGCGAGCGCCGCGCCGATTGCCGCTTGGCTCGGCTTTTCGGCCAGCGGCGAAGGCGGCGAGATCGAGTTCCGCCTCGCCATGGCCGAGCATCACATCGGCAATCAACTGATCCGCGCGCTGCATGGCGGGGCGATCGCCTCGTTTCTGGAGTTTTCGTCACAGGCGGCGCTCCATGCGAGGCTGCTCGGCGAGCGTAGCGTTGCGACTGTCAATGCCGATGTGGACTACCTCGCCTCAGCGCGCGCCGAAGACATGAAGGCGCGGGTCCGCTTCATCCGCATCGGCCGCCGCCTCGCTTTTGTCGAAGCTGCCGGCTGGCAACGCGATGAGCAGGCGCCGGTCGCGATCGCCCGCTTCCGGTTCCGTATCGGCGAGGGGCAAAAATAATTTCCATACTGCCTATCGCCTCCTATGGCGCGGCGGCGGCGACTTCCTATATGCGTCGGTCAATTCCTTGAGGGTGATCTCATGCTGTGGCTCTCCGTTGTCTCCGGTCTCGTGCTTTTAACAGTTGGGGCGGAGGCGCTGATCCGCGGCGCCAGCGCGGTCGCCCGGCGGTTCGGCATGTCTGAATTGCTGATCGGCCTGACGCTGGTCGGGTTTGGCACCTCGTCGCCGGAGCTGGTGTCGAGCGTCGGCGCCGCACTGGCCGGCTCGCCCGGCGTCGCTGTCGGCAATGTGGTCGGCTCCAATATCGCCAATATCCTGCTGATCCTTGGTCTGTCCGGCGTCATCGCACCCATCGCAGTAGGCGAGAAGGGATTCCGGCGGGACGCTCTTGTCCTGGCCGGCGCAACACTCGCCGCTATTGGCGTTTCCCTGACTGGCGAGTTCGGCCGCGTGGCCGGCGTCGTATTTCTAACCGGCCTCGTTCTTTATCTGGGCTGGGCGTATCTCGGCGAGAAAAGCGCGGGCGCAGCCGAAGCGCAGCAAAGACAGGCGCAGCAGGAAACACCGCGCCAGGACTCTTCGCTTCTTTCGATCCTGCTGGCCATTGCCGGGCTGGCGCTGCTGATCTTCGGCGCGAAACTGCTGGTGACCGGCGCCATCGGGATCGCCTCGGCGCTCAACGTGTCGGAAACCCTGATCGGCCTGACCATCGTTGCGCTTGGAACCTCGCTGCCGGAGCTGGTGACGTCCGTAGTGGCGAGCCTGCGCGGCAAGAGCGACCTCGCCTTTGGCAACATCGTCGGCTCGAACATTTACAATATTCTCGGCATTCTCGGCGCCACGGCGCTGATCCATCCGGTCGCCGCACCCCTCGCCATCGTTCGTTTCGACAATTGGGTGATGCTCGCCGCAACGGCCGCGCTCATTCTGTTTGCGCTCACGCGCAACCGTATTGAGCGCTGGGAAGGCGCTGTACTTGTTCTCGGCTATGGCGGCTATATCGCTTATCTGGCGGCGACGGCTTAGGCCTGTTTTTCCCAGCGGCCTTCCGGCGACTGTTTCCAGTAGGCGACATCATGGCCGGCGGCTTTGGCGTCCTTCCAGAAGGCGCGCGCCGCCGCCAGCGCTTCGTCATCGCGTCCGTCGAATATTTTCACGCAGCGCGTGAAGGCGCCGGCCGCATCCGCGGCAATCTCGACTTGCTCGGTCAGGAACAGCACATCGGCGCTGTTCGGCCTCTCATCAGTATCGGTAAGCCAGATCGGCTGTTCCGCGCCGTCGCCCGCCGCGCCATGGGGGAGGAACGACTCGTCCCGATAGGTCCATAGGTGCGCATTCAGCGCATCGACACGCTCGCGCGACGCGGCGCGCACCACCGCCCGCCATCCCCGTTCAAGGGTTTTTTCAAGCAAGCCGGGTAGCACGTCTTCTACGCGCCCGCGCTCAAGATGATAAAACAGGACTTCGGTCATAGGCTATTTCTCTATCGCAGCCCGAAGCGCTTCAACCCGCTTGCGGTTAGCGCCCATATCGCTGTGGCCGACCCGCGACGCGCTGCGGACATGCACGTCCGCATCCCCTTTGCGAAATTCCACATCGTCCACATAGCCCATCAGCTTCGACGAAAACTCCGCCGCCAGGTAATTTTCGCCAACCTCGACCAGCCGCCCGCCATGCTGGAGAATGAGATCGGGCAAACGATCCCATTCGGCCGCAGGTAATGCGGGAACCGTGTGTGACGCGGGTGTTCCGTCTTCACTGGAAACGCAATTGGGCGACGCCGGACACGGCGTCAGCTTTCCCGCCACAAGACCGGGCGGCGATCCGGCCTTGGATTTCTGCGCCAGAAAGAAAAATCCTGCGGCGGCGATCAACGCCAAGCCGATAACCGCAAAAACGATAATTTTCACGCCGCCGCCTTTCCGGGCTTATCAGCCCTCGTGGTTCGTCCGCACAAATTCGTCGAGCAGCCGGACGCCGTAGCCCGAACCGCCCTTCGGACAGGTGGGCTTGTCTTTCGTGTTCCACGCCATGCCGGCGATATCGAGATGGGCCCATGAAACGCCGTCCTGAATGAACCGCCCCAGAAACGCCGCCGCCGTGGACGAACCGCCGCCCTTGCCACCGATATTCTGCATGTCGGCGATCTCGGACTTGATCATCTCGTCATGGGCCTGGGTCAGCGGCATGCGCCACAACAAATCCCCCGTCGCTGCGCCGGCGGCGTCCAGTTGCTTGGCCAGCTTGTCGTCCTTGGTGAACATGCCTGCGAATTCATGGGCGAGCGAAACGATGATCGCGCCGGTGAGCGTCGCCAGATCGATGACCGTCTTCGGCTTGTAGGTTTCCTGCGTCCACCATAGCGCGTCCGCCAGCACGAGACGGCCTTCGGCATCGGTATTGAGCACTTCAATGGTTTGCCCGGACATGGAGGTCACGACATCGCCCGGCCGCTGCGCATTGCCGTCGGGCATGTTTTCAACGAGACCGATAATTCCCACCACATTGGCTTTCGCCTTGCGTCCGGCGAGCGCCGCCATGGCGCCGGTAACCGCGCCCGCGCCGCCCATATCCCATTTCATGTCTTCCATGCCCGGCGCGGGCTTTAAGGAAATACCGCCGGTGTCGAACGTGACGCCCTTGCCGACAAAGGCGACCGGGGCCTCGCCTTTTTTGCCGCCCATCCATTCCATGGCGACCAGTTTGGAATCGCGGACCGATCCCTGCCCGACGCCAAGGAGCGATCCCATGCCGAGCTTATTCATTTCCGCTTCGCCAAGCACTTTGACTTTCACGCCGAGTTTCGTGAGCGCCTCGCAGCGTTTGGCGAAACTTTCGGGGAAAAGAATGTTCGCGGGCTCGGAAACCAGATCGCGCGTCAAGAAAACCCCGTCGCCGATCTTGTCGTTTACAGCGTAAAGATCTTTCGCCTTTGTCGACGATGTGGCCAGCGTGATCTTGGTCAGCACCGGCTTGTCTTCCTTCTTTTCCTTCGTGCGGTATTTGTCGAAACGGTAACATTTGAGGCGGGCGCCGAACGCGATCGATGCGGCGAGTTCGTCCGCCGAAGGTTTCTTCAGCGCCAGACCGGTCAGCGCAATCACGCCGGACTTGTCCTGTCCGCCAAGGAGACGCGCCGCCGCATTGCCGCCCAAGGTTTCAGCATCAAGTGCAGAGAAACTCTTGGACGGTCCGGCGCCCACCAAAATGATGCGGCTCACGCCGAGCCCGGCTGGCGCCACGATTTCCAGCGCCTTGCCTTTCTTGGCTTTGAACCCCGCCGCTTTCACTGCGCGCTCCACCGCGCCGTCCGATGCAGAATCGAGATCGCCATAGGCCTTCGGCTTCAAACCGTCCTCAAAGACCGGAATGACGATGGCGCCGGTTTTTGGAAGCGCTGCGGCGGAAAACGTGATTTGCATGTTTATTCTTTTCTCCAGTTTGTAATTCCCTGCGCCGCCGGTTAGGGGGGCGCTTTCAGCGAACAGCCGGATTATGCTAGGCCGTAATGGGGCGGCATGTCTGGCGGCTTGGCGGCGTCACTCTAGCGGCGCCGCCTGAGAAGGAAAGATGCGAACCATGAGCAGCCTGGACAAATACCTCCTGCGCCAGTGCCTCATGCCGTTTGCGCTGATTTTAGTGGCGACGACGATGATCGTCTGGATGACCCAGACGCTCCAGCGCATCGACATTATCGTCGAGCACGGTCAGGGGCTGGGCGTCTTTGTGACCCTGAGCTTGCTGATCATCCCGAGCCTGCTCGCGATTATTATCCCCTTCGCTCTGTTCGGCGCGGTCGTTTATACGCTGCACCGGCTGCATTCAGACAGCGAGATCGCCGTAATGTTCGCCGCCGGCGTCAGCCGCTGGCGAATCGCCGCGCCGCTGTTGTTGATTACGACGTTTGTCGCACTTGCGACCCTGTATGTGAACATTGACCTGATGCCGCGCACCTATCGCGTGATGAAAGAAATGGTGGTCAATATACGCACCAACCTCGCCAGTTCGCTGCTGCGCAGCGGCGAGTTCATCGACGCCGCCGAAGGCTTCACCGTCTATGTCGACGACATCATGGGCGGCAACCAGTTTGTCGGCCTGCTCATCAATGACTACCGCAATCCCGAAGATCAGCGAACTTACATCGCCCAACGCGCGACTATACGCGAAACACAGACCGGCCCGTTGCTGTTGCTCAAGAACGGAAGTGTGCAAAGCGTCGCTGATTATACAGGCAAGGTCGACATCATCCAGTATCAGGACTGGGCGATCGACATTTCTTCCTTGCGCGACGGCGATGACGAATTCCAGCTTGAGATGACAGAACGGTACCTCGGCGAATTGCTCAATCCCGACCTGTCGAAACCCTATGATCGTCAGAACGCATCGAAACTCATCGCCGAAGGGCATTCGCGCATCGCGTCGCCCCTATACGCTTTCGCTTATGTGCTGATCGGGCTGTATTCGCTGATTGGCGGCGCCTATACGCGGCGCAGCTACTTTATACGGGTGGCGCTTGCGGGAGTGGCGATTTTCGCCCTGCGCTTTGCGGGCTTCATGGTGCAGGGTGTAGCGGCGGCTACCGACGAATTTTGGATGGTCTATGCCCCGCCTCTCGCCGCTATGGGCGCGGCTGGCTTTTTGCTGTTTGCGCCGCCGGCGTCGCGAAACTCCTTGGTCGGGGGCGCAGCCTGATGCCTCCTCTCACGCTTTTCAGATATATCGCACGGCGGACGCTTCTGTCGGTGGGCGGGTTGTTCGCCATGCTCGCCAGCCTTGTCCTGTTCGTCGATCTTATCGAGAACATGCGCTTCATCGGCAAGATTCCGGAAGGAGACTTCGGACTGGCGATCAGCATGACGTTGCTGCGCGCGCCATCCCTGACGCAGGCGCTTATCCCGTTTGTGTTCCTGTTCGGCTCCATATTCATGTTTCATCAATTGAACAGGCGCTCGGAAATATCGGTGATGCGCTCAGCCGGCTTGTCCGTCTGGCGCCTTCTCGGCCCGTCAGCGCTCATCGCGGCCGTATCGGGGTTTTTCATCATCACCGTGCTCGACCCGCTTTCCGCGCGGTTGTTGTCGCAAGCGGAAACTTTGAAAACACGCCTGCAGGGCGGCGACAATAATCTGGTGAGCATTTTCGGAGATGGCATTTGGCTACGGCAACGTGATGCGGCTGGCATGCTCATCATCAACGCCGTCAATTTCGATGACGCCCGGGCTGCACTCGAGGACGTTACAATCTGGCGCTTCGACACTGACGACTTGTTTCAGGAACGGATGGATGCGGACGCCGCATTCCTGTCCGGCAAAACGCTTGAACTGCATGACGTCACCTTGCGCACGTCGAACGCCGAGGAAGAGCGTCACACCCCAATTTACGCCGTTCGAACCCCTTTGACGGCGGCGAATTTGCGCGAACGCGTCGCGCCGCCGGAGACCTTGTCCATCTGGAATCTTCCCCGCTTTATTATCCTTGCTGAAAGCGCGGGCGTGCCGACGGTTCGCTACAATATTCGCTTTCACGATTTATGTTCAACGCCGCTCAAACTGCTGGCCATGGTGCTGATCGCCGCCGCCTTTTCCATGCGCCCCGCGCGCAGCGGCGGCGCGCTGAATCTGGCGGTCCTGTCGATCATGGCGGGCTTCGCGCTTTTCATCATTTCAGAGATTTCCACAGCCCTTGGGGAGTCGGGACTGGCCCCGGCGGCGCTCGCCGCCTGGATCCCGGCCGTCGTCGCCAGCCTCGCCGCCACGACGGCGCTGCTTCATCTGGAGGACGGATAGCCGCTCTCTTGAGGGACGGTCGTCACCATGGCCCGGACATGCTTTACAACCGGAGGGCACGGCCCGCTGTCTGGACCTCGCCAAGCGCCTCATATAACTCTAGCTCAAGGATTTAATTGTGATTCGCGCCGCGAAGGGCCTCTATTGTGTCAACCAGTAATCGCCTGATTGCGCGCTTGTTGATGACCACCATGCTGGCAAGCGCCAGTTTTGGGGCCGATGCGTTCGCCGGCGCCCAGGCTTCGGTTCAACCGGCCCTTTCTTCTGCAAGCGCTTCTGAAGACGAACCGGAAGAAGTGCTGTTCGAGGCGGATACTGTCACGCGCGAATTTAACGATGGGCCAATCGTCGCCGAAGGCGACGTGAAGGCGTATTTCGGCGAGCGGTATCTGCGCGCCGACAAGCTCACCTACGATCCGATGACCGATATTGTGGTCGCCGAAGGCAATGTCTCCATCACCGACGCCAATATGGAGACGGCGTTCGCCGGCAGGGTCGAGCTGTCCGGCGATCTGCGCGACGGCATTGCCGAGAATTTCAGCGCGCTGCTTGAAGACAACGCCAAGCTGGCCGCTGACAGCGCAGTGCGCGAACAGGGCGCGCGAACCCGGCTCAGCAATGTTGTCTACACGGCGTGCAATGTTTGCGACCGGGAAGGAAACGCAAAAACGCCGACTTGGCGGATTAAGTCGCTGCGCGTGACGCGCGATGAAGAGCGCAAGGTCATCCGCTTTCATCACGCTTTTCTGGAAATGGCGGGCGTGCCGATCCTCTACGCGCCTTATCTGCAAGTTCCCGATCCGTCGGTTGAGCGGCAGTCAGGATTTTTACCGCCGAACATCGGCGCATCCAGCCGCCTCGGGTTTAATATCGAGCTGCCTTACTATCTGGCGATCTCCAACCATCAGGATGCGACCTTCTTCCCTAAATACACGGCCGAAGACGGCGTCCTGTGGCAGGCGGAATGGCGCAGGCGCGGCAAGAACGGCTATCACGTACTGTCCGGCGGCGTGATCGACTACAATAATGAGTTCGAAAAGGAGCAGAACGTTCCGGGCGCCCGCTGGCATATGTTCGGCAGGGGCTACCGCGACTTCGGTGAAAACTGGCGCGCCTCGTATGACTTTGAGCGGGTGTCCGACAAGTCCTATCTTCGCCAGTACGATGTGGAGCGCCGCGGCGATCTACGTCAGGCGCTGGACCGGGGCCGGACCAACCAGCTCCGGTCAAATGCGCGCCTCGCCTGGACGCCGGGCAATTCACGCCTCACCATGGACACCTACCTGTTTCAGGGATTGCGCGCCGCCGATAACGCAGACACGATTCCTTATGTCCTGCCGTTGATCGAATTCAAACATGACTTCCAGTCAAAAGTCGCCGGCGGTTCGGTATCGCTGAACGCCAATATCGCATCGCTCTACCGCTCGGAAGGCATTGACTCGCAACGCTTCACAACAGCCGTCGAATGGGACCGCGACATCATCACAAATGGCGGGCACCGGTTCCAGATGTTCGCAAAACTGCGCGGCGATGTTTTTTCGTATCAGGATCTCGATCTCGGCACCGAAGTCTGCATTTCGTCGGCCGAATTATGCGCGACAGATTTTCCCGGTTTCTCGACGACGCAAACCAGCGATTTTGTCGCTCGTTTTGCCCCGACCATCGGCGTCGACTGGTCCTACCCCCTGGCACGCGATTTTCATGGAGCAAAACTGTTCATTGAACCGCGTGTGCAACTCGTCGCCAGCCCCTCCAACAGAAATCCGGCGAGCATCCTCAACGAAGATTCTCAAAGTATCGAATTCGACTATGTCGGATTGTTCGACTTCAACAAGGCGACCGGTTACGACGCTTTCGAGGATGGTCAGCGGATGAATATCGGCTTGACCGCCTCCGCGATCATGCCAAACGGAATTTCCGTCGAAGGCACGCTCGGCCAGCAGATCCGGCTTCAGGAAACGGATGCATTCAACGATTCATCCGGTCTCGGTGAGAAGAATTCTGACATTGTCGGGTCGCTCAATTTGCGTCTTGGCTCGCGCGCAGGCGTCGAGAACCGGTTCCGCGTCGATAACAATTCAGGCGATGTTCAACGCGCCGAGTCGATTGCGTACTACAGCGATAACAGATTCAAGGCGAATTTGAGTTATGTTCGCCTGAATGAAGAGAATGTCGCCAATAATCTGGTGCGCCGCGAAGAATTGACAGCGCGCGGACAGATCAAGATCGACAGGAACTGGTCCGTCGGCGGCGCCTGGCGGCTGGATCTGGTGCGAAACCAAACCATCATTCAGGATTTCACCGTCGGATATCAGGATGAGTGCTCCACATTTGGGCTGACCTTCCGCCGCGATCGCACGCGCAGCACCAATCTTGAGCCCGACAATGCGATCCTTTTGACTTTCACCTTGAAATCATTGGTCGATTGAACGCTTGCACGCCCGCCAATTCCGTCTATTTTCCCCACAGGGTGGGCATGGCGGCAGGAAACAGGATAAACCTAGAATGCGATTTTCCGTATTGAGTTCAATAGCTTGCATCCTCATCGCGGGGCTTGGACCAGCGCAGGCGCAAGAACGGACCAACGCAGCAGGCTTAACCAGCGACGAAGTGATCGAGCGCTCAGGCGTGCCGCCCAGCGCCGTCGCCGCCGTGGTCAATGATGCTGTCGTCACCACATTCGATGTCCGTCAGCGAATGAAGCTGATGCTGATCTCTTCCGGCGGGCGGATACCTGACGAGGCCATGCCGCAGGTTCAGGCGCAGGCGCTGCGCGACCTGATCGAGGAACGCCTGAAGTTGCAGGAGACAGCCGAATACGACCTCGAAGTCACGGAAGAAGAAATTCAGACCGACTTGGCCTATATGGCCGCCCAATCCAACGCGACCGTCCCGCAACTCCTCTCGGAACTCGAAGAGTCTGGGATTTCAATTAACTCTCTGAAAGAACAGATTCGCAGCCGCATCGCCTGGCCGCAGCTTGTTCAGGGCCGCTACCGCGACCGTGTCCGCGTCAGCGAAGACGAAATAGAGAACACGCTGGAACGCATGCGCGAGGACGTTAGCAAAGAGCAGTTCCTTGTGTCGGAAATCTGCATTCCGGTGGATAATCCGTCACAGGCGCAAGAATACTATCAGGGCTCGCTGCAACTCATCGAACAGATGCGGCGCGGCGTGCCTTTCACAGTTGTCGCCCAGCAGTTCTCCGCTTGCACCACCGCCGCAGTCGGCGGCGATCTGGGCTGGGTGCGCGCCGGCGAACTGGCCGAAGAACTGGACGCGGCCATACGCGCTTTGCCGGCCGGCTCCGTCACCAATCCCATTCCATCAGACGGCGCTTTTGTGATTTTGGCCGTGCGCGATAAACGCGAGGCGGCCGTCGCCGGTGAACCAACTTTCACGCTCGCCTATGCAAGCGCGGACGAAAGCCTTGGCAACGCGTCTGCGCATGCAGCGCTGGAAAAAATGGAAACCGCCGAAATGTGCGCCGGCCGCGACCTGCGCATCGATTTGGGCCAAGGCGTCGGCTTTGGTTTGCTGGAAAACGTCAAGCTTGAAGAGATCGACGAACGCTTCCGGCCATTTGTCGAAGACCTGACTCGCGGCGAAAAATCCGCCGTGATCGAGGCCGACGGCGCCTATCATTCGGTGCTGGTCTGCGACAAGGACGAAGGGCTTGGTCTGCCTTCACGAGAAGCGCTTGAAAATCGCATTTACACACGCCAGCTGGAACGCATCAGCCAACAATATCTCCGCGATGTCGAGCGCAGTTCGATGGTCGATGTGCGAATGGCGATCCCGAACCAGCCAAACGGATAAACAGCACCATGCCACCGCCCTTCGCTCCGGCGCCATTGGCCTTGACCATGGGCGAGCCGGGCGGCGTCGGCCCGGAAATCAGCGTAAAGGCGTGGCAAAAGCTGCGCGGTGAAAATCTCGTCTTTTTCGTCATTGGCGATCCGGCGCTTTTCGAGTCCGGCGCCATTGTTGAGATTGCACATCCCGAGCAAGCCGCACCTGCTTTTTCCAAAGCGTTGCCAGTGTTGCCGCTCAAGAACAAAACCAAGGCAGCTTTGGGGATAGCCTCGCCTGACAACAGCGCCGCCGTCATAGAAAGCATCGAACGCGCCGTGGCGTTCGCCTTGTCCGGCGCCGCCTCAGGCGTCGTAACCAGCCCTATTCAAAAGGCCGCACTCATTGCAGGCGGATTCCAGTTTACCGGGCATACGGAATTTCTCGCCAAGCTGACGCGCCATGCGCCGCTCCCCAAAGGCCGGACGCGCGGCCCGGTGATGATGATTGCCGGTCCTGTGCTGAAGACCGTACCCGTCACCATTCACCTTTCTGTGCGCGACGCTGCAAACGCCCTCAACGCAAGTATGATTGAGCAAACGGCGCGCGTGGTGGCCGACAGTTTGCGTAATGATTTCGGCGTCGCTGCGCCGCGGCTGGCGATTTCCGGCTTGAACCCCCATGCCGGCGAAAATGGCGCGCTCGGAACCGAAGACGCGGCGATCATTGCACCTGCTATCGCCGCGCTCAAGGCAGCCGGCATCGACGCTCGCGGCCCCTTGCCCGCTGATACTATGTTTCACGAAGAAGCGCGCGCGACCTATGACGCTGCCCTGTGCATGTTGCACGATCAGGCGCTGATCCCCGCGAAAACGCTTTCCTTCCATGATGCGGTCAATATCACGCTTGGTTTGCCGATTGTACGTACTTCGCCGGATCACGGCACGGCGCTTGATATCGCCGGCAAAGGCGTCGCGCGCGCGGACAGTCTTAGTGCTGCGATCAAACTCGCCGCCTCGATGGCGGCCCGGCGCAACAAATGAGCGATACGCTGCCGCCGCTGCGCGAGGTGATCGAGCGGTACGACCTCGGCGCTAAAAAGTCGCTGGGCCAGCATTTTCTTCTCGATCTGAATATGACACGCAAAATTGCGCGCACAGCGTCCGTTGCTCTCGACGACACGGTGCTGGAGATCGGTCCCGGCCCCGGCGGGTTGACGCGCGCCTTGCTGGAACTCGGCGCCGAGGTTGTCGCCATCGAACGCGACCATCGCTGCATGGAAGCGCTGGCGGAAGCCCGCGCTGCATTCGATAACCGTTTGACGCTGATTGAAGCAGACGCGCTCGCCGCAGATGAAATTGCGCTCCTGGGAAACGCCGCGCCGGTCAAAATCGTCGCCAACCTCCCCTATAATATTTCAACGGAACTGCTGATTAAATGGCTCAAAGCCGGGCCTGCGCTCTGGTCGGTCATGGCGCTAATGTTCCAGAAAGAAGTCGCCGACCGCATTCTGTCGTCGCCCGGATCAAAAGCCTATGGGCGGCTGTCGGTGATCGCGCAAACCCTGTCGCGCCCGTCGCGCGCATTCAATCTTCCCGCGCGCGCCTTTACGCCGCCGCCAAAAGTCGATTCCACCGTTGTCCTGTTTGAACAGCGCGAGACGCCATTCCCGGCAGTCGCCGCGCTGGAACGGGTCACGCAGGCGGCGTTCTCACAACGCCGTAAAATGTTGCGCTCATCGTTAAAGCCCGTCTTCGCCGATGCGCTGCCTTCGGCGCTCGACGCAGCAGGCGTCAAGGAAACACAAAGAGCGGAAGAGCTGACCGTCGCCCAGTTCCAGCGTCTCGCAACCTATCTTGACCCGTCCCGGGGTCAGCGGCAGCTTTAGCTGTTCTTTTCGGCGGGGCGGATCATCTGCGTTTGCGTGACCAAGGCGGCGAGCTTTCCATCCTCGCGGAAAATTTCCGTCTTCCAGACCTGCAGCGTACGTCCGATATTGACGGGCGTCGTCACTGCTTTGGCTGTCTGGCCTACAGGAATCGCCCTTAAGAAGTTCGTCTTGCTTTCGACTGTCGACGTCATCGATCCCGGCGCCATATTCAGGAAGGCGGCAATGCCGCCCATATTATCCGCCATTGCCATGATGGCGCCGCCATGCATCGCCGCCGGAATGGTGCAATGTTCCGGCTGGACGGTCAGTTCGCCCTCGATGCGGGATTTGGTAACCAGAGTCATGGTCACGCCCATTGATTTTGCGAAGGGCGTGTTGTTTTCGTTGAAAGCGTCTGCGAGGTTTTCTTCCGGCACAATCCATCCTCTCAAATCCACCGCCGAACGCGTTTCGCATAAGCGTCATACTCCGTCCCGAAGCGCCCGCGCAGATATCGTTCTTCCTGAGCGATGATGATATTCAATCCGGCAAAGCTTACAATCACGCCAAGCAGCGTCAGCGGACCGGGCGCGGCAAGTAGCGCGCCAATCAAAAACACTATCACGCCGAGATAGACAGGATTGCGCGACAAGCCATGCAATCCGCCCGTCACCAGCGCATCCACATGGTTCTCATTCTCCGGCACGCCGACCCGCCAGGATCGGCCCATGCCGGACTGACTCAGCAAAATAATAGCAGCGCCGACCAACAGTACGGCCAGAGCTGCGACAGGCGAAGGCGAAGGCCGTGCCGCCACCCAGCCATCGATCTGCGGGAACGGCGCGCGGAAAACCAGATAAAGATCCAGAATGGCGGCGCCGAAAATTAAGGTGCGCTGAAATACGTTCGTATTGCGTTCAGCCACAGCGTTCGGATTGACGCCTTTGCGGCGCAGCAGAACGCCGAATGTAATCATCCATGCCATCAATATGACGACGATCGCCGCAACCGCGATCCGCAATTCCATAGGACTCATCTGCGCTCTCCAGTTTCAAACGCCATAATCGAATCCATGCAGGCGCGCAATACTGATCCGCATAAGGAATAATGTTATCCCGTTAAGGCGTTATAACAGTGCGGCTAGGCGGCGTGGATCAGCACGGCGACAAAAAGTGCTGTTTCACCGCCGCGATTGACCCAGGCGTGGTTTGTGGCGCGCTGAATCACGACGTCCCCCGGCTTCAGCATCTCCGCCCCGCCATCATCCAGCAATATCTCCACCTCGCCCTTGACCAGAATGATGACGTCAAGAGAGTCTGTCTTGTGCATGCCCGGATTGCGGGCCGTATCCACGCGGCAATGGGCGGCGCCGACTGCGCTGAACGCGAATGCCGCCGCCGCCTCAAGCTCATCCGCCGATTTACTGCTGTCCTCCGGCGCAATCGTGAACCAGCGCACTTTGACGGACCCCGGATCGGGCTCAAGTTTCAAATCCGCATCGGCCAGATGATCTGTTGCTTCGAGCAGTTTCCCATCGCCGAGTTCGGCCGACCAGATTTCAGCAAGCCCCGCTTCTTCGAGCGCGATCAGCTTCGCCGCCCCGCCGTCGATCAGGATGCGGGAGCGGCCTGATGCGTCATTGCCGGTGACAACCCGGCGCAGCGCCTGCCAATCCATGTCACTGATCCATTCTATTGCGCCATGGCGCCGATGCGTTCGACAACATCATTCGCATCATAATAGTCGCCGCTTTCGGGCGGCGCGCCATTGCCCATCAGCACTTCGAGACGCACGGTGAAGTAGTCGCGGCCGCCAATTGTGCCGAGATCGCCGCTGACGCCAACGCCAACGCCGCTGCGCCGGCTGTATGAACCGCCGCCCACTCCCGCGCCGATGCCAACGCCGCCACGCTGTTCGCCGCTGATGTCGCGTGAGACCACGCGAAACCAGTCATAACCATTCGCCAGCGCTAGCTGACCGGCGCGAAGCAAAGCGTAGTCTTCTACCTGCTCCGGGGTCATGCCGCCGGAACCGCGATAGGTAACGCGAAAGCGGTCCGACTCGATGCGCGCATCTTCAAAGCCAAACCCCTTGCTGTCCGCAGGCCCGTAACTGGCCGGACCGACCGCTGCGCAAGCGGTCAATGACAAGGCGGCGGCGAAGGCAATAACGGCTCTCATGGGCGGCGCTCCTTCTCTTCTCCCAAATTCTAGCACTTGCCGGTCGCGGGCGCAAAACAAGCATCGCCCAAAATAGCGCCCTCGAAAGTCCCTGATCCTGCCAGCACCCAGCCTCATTCAGGCGCTACATCGGAAAAAATCGCGGGACTCTTTCATGCACTATTCACCAAACAAGACGCCATCGCCGGACTACGACCTGGTGATCGTCGGCGCCAGTTTCGCCGGGCTTGTCGCCGCGCGAACTGCGGCGCATCGCGGCCTCAAGGTTGCCGTCATCGACGCCAAGAGGGAGCCAGGCGCGCGGGTTCGGTCAACAGGGATTCTGGTCAAAGAAGCGATTGATGAATGCGATGTGCCTTCGTCGCTCACCCGCAAAATTCCAGGTGTTCGCCTTCATGCCCCAAATGGAAAACACACAGATCTGACAGCCCCGGGCTATTTTTTCCTCGCCACGGACACGCCAGCTATCATGCGCTGGCTCGCGCGCGAGGCGGCGCGCGCCGGTGCGCACCTTTTGTTCGGGACGCGGTTTACGTCCGCGACTGCATTTGAAGATCGGGTTTGCTTGCACGATCTCGATATCTCGGCTCGATATCTGCTGGGTGCTGATGGTGCGCGCTCGCGCGTGGCGCAAGTTTTCAATCTGGGGCGCAACACAAAGTTCATTGTCGGCATGGAAACCGAGTTTGAAGAAACGCCCGCGGTTGACCCGGATTTCTTACATTGCTTTATCGACACCAACATTGCGCCGGGCTATCTCGGCTGGGTCGTTCCCGGCGTCGGCATGACCCAAGTCGGTCTTGCCGTAGCCAATGGATTATTTGCCGCCAATCGAAAGCCGGATTTCGATGGTTTCTTGAAACGCATTGATGACCGTTTTGCCTTCTTGAATTGTGAGGTATTGCGTAAACGATCCGGACCTATTCCTTGCGGCGGATTGGTCTCGCCTTTGTCTTCGCATCGAGTGTTATTGACTGGCGATGCGGCGGGCCTCGTCTCGCCGCTGACGGCGGGCGGCATCCGCCTCGCATTTCAATATGGCCGTCGCGCCGGCGCCGTCATCGCACATCATTTGTTGGATGACGGCCCCGACCCGGGCGCGGTGATAGCGAAGGAATATCCCCGCTTTGGCGTGAAGCGATTGATGCACAATCTTTGGGCGGCCGCGCCACCCAACGCATTATTGAATGCAACGCTGTTCACGCCGCCAATGCTTGCATTGGCGAAGCGAATTTATTTTGAAAAGCGCCGGACAAACAGATTCGCGCCGCCAAACGAGCGAGCCCGCACTCCATCACCGTCATTTCTGTAAGTGCTAAAGGCGGTCAGGCCCGACGCGGATCACCGCCTTGCCGGTATTGTCGCCTTTGAACAGGCCGATGAATGCATCCGGCGCTTTTTCAAGGCCGTCATAGACGGACTCCTGAAACTTGACTTTGCCTTGCGCCAGCAACGGCGCCACTTCCATGGCGAACTGCATGGCTTTGTCCATATATTCGGACACGATGAATCCGCGGATCATGACGCCGCGCCCGACCACATTGATCAGGTTGGGCGGGCCGGGTTCGGCTTCCTTGTTATTGTAGCTGGCGATCATGCCGCACCACGCCATGCGCCCGCCCAGTGCAATGCAATTCAGCGCCGCTTCGAGATGCATGCCGCCGACATTTTCAAAATAACAATTGACGCCCTTCGGCGCCGCCTGCGCCAGCGCCTTGGTCAGCTCGCCCGCGTTTTTATAGTCTTTATAATTCAGCGCCACATCGACGCCGGCTTCCTTGACCAGCCAGTCGCATTTTTCTTTCGACCCAGCTGAGCCGATAACGCGGCAACCCTTGGCTTTGCCGAGCTGGCAGACCAGCGAACCGACCGCGCCGGCGGCGCCGGAAACGAATATCGTCTCGCCTTCTTTCGGTTTGAGAATCTGCGTGACGCCCGCCCATGCGGTCATGCCCGGCATGCCAAGGACGCCGAGATAGGCAGACAAAGGCGCAATATTTGGATCGACTTTCTGCGTCCGCTCGCCCTTCGAGATGTAATACTCTTTCCAGCCGCCGAGAAAATCGACGATGTAATCGCCCGGCGCAAATCCGGCGACATTCGATTCGACGACCTCGGAAACGGCGCCCCCTTCGAGCGGGCGGTCGAGCGAGAACGGCGGAATGTAGCTTTTGACGTCAGGCCGCATCCGGCCGCGCATATAGGGATCGACCGACATCCAGACGGTCCGGCACAACATTTCGCCTGCGCCGGGCGCGGGAACGTCCACGCCCTTGGCGGCGAAATCGGCCTCTTTCGGCATGCCCGCCGGATACTGGTTCAGAAATACGGCTTTGCTGCTGCGCGCGCCCATAAAGATCTCCCTTGGTTCGGCCTGATTCGCTCATCCTGCCGGGCGAAACGACGGCGTCCTGAATTTTCCCCGCACCCTATGACATTCCACAAACCTCGCAAGAGCGTGATGCAGCAGGGCCAATTGGGGCCGGTTCCGCCGTTTCTCCGCCTCATTCCCGCCACGACCGCTTGATTAAACATTGGTTACAAAGCGGCAGGGGCCGCATGTGGTTGAGTAGCAAACAGGAAGTTTCCGCATTCCCCCATGCGAAGGAGATGAAGATGAAAAATTTGATCATAGCCTCTGGCGCGATGATGCTCGCGGTCACTGGCTGTCAGTCTACCGGCGAAGGCGCTTTAACGGGCGCATTTCTCGGCGCCGCAGGCGGCGCCATTGCTGGCGAGGTTTTCGCCGGCAGCCCCGGCAAAGGCGCCGCTTATGGTGCGCTGGTCGGCGCCGCGCTCGGCGCCTATGAAGGCTGCTCGCGCGCCGGCACATGCTGGGGCCGCGCCCGCGACAATGGCTATCGCCGTTATGACCGCTATTCCGGCCAGTACTATTATGAAGACCCGGAATATGGCGACACCTATTGGGAAGACGGCTCGTTCCGTGACTATGGACGCAACCCGCCGCGCGGCCGCGGCAGATACTAAACAACCGCAAGTTTAGTTGCGTAAGCGAACGCCCGCCTGATCTGCAGATCGGCGGGCTTTTGCTATTTCCGGATATTCATTTTGCAAAGCTATGGAACTGAATGGATGAAAACCCTGTTGGCCAGACATATGCCCGCATTACGCTGGGCGCCGAAAAGGGAGCATCCCATGAAAGTTTTACTCAGCACCGCGATTAGCGGACTCCTGCTTGCCTCTGCCTGCACGTCTTCCGGCACCGCCGAACGCAACGCCGTTTATGGCGCAGCGGCCGGCGCGGCAGCCGGCGCCATCGCCGGCGAAGTGATCGCCGGAAAACCTGGCCGCGGCGCAGCCTATGGCGCCGCCATCGGCGCCGTTGGCGGCGCGATCGTTGGTTGCGAACGCTCCAACGAATGCTGGAACCGCGCGCGCAACAATGACAGACGTTATGACCGTCGCGCCGACCGCTATTACTATACGGACCCGCAATATGGCGACACTTGGTGGGAAAACGGCGACTTCCGCTCTTACGGTCGCGGCCGTCCGTAACGCCTAAGGCATTTTGTTCGCCAATCCGGAGCGCGCCTCGATCTAGTCGGGGCGCGTTCTTCTTTTGCCGTCATTGCCCATCTGGCTAAGCGCGATCATGGTCATAGTCGGCACGAAACCATCAACCTGGCCGGTCGGGTCGGCAAGCTCCCAGAACGCAAAGACGCCGGCCCAGCCCCACATTGCGACAGCAGCAGCGCCAAGCGCGAGATCGACAATAATTTCAAATCCGGGAATGCGGCCTATGGTGAAATCGACCACATCCAGAATAACCGCAATGACCAGCTTTCCCATTTGTGCGCGCATGGTGGTTATACCTTTTTTGTCTGTTCACGAACGAAATTCGCCGCCTGCCGTATCGACTTCATGGCTTCGGGGAACCGGCCTGAAAAGATCGGCCAGACATGAATGAGGCCATGTTCGACGATCAAGGTTGATCGAACGCCTGCCAGGAGAAGCCGGTCATGCAGGCGAACCGCATCATCCTGCAACACTTCACTGTCGCTGACGAATGTCATCACAGGCGGCAGGCCCGCAAGATCGCCATAGAGCGGCGAGGCCAGCGGGGCTTTCGGATCCGCCGCGCCCAGATATCGTTTGGCGCCTTCAGTAATATAGACTTTCTTGAACATCGCATCGGACTGTTCATTGCGGTCAAGAGACGCCCCGGTCGTTGCAAGGTCTGCCCAAGGCGACAACAGCAATGCGCCCGCTGGCATAGGAAGGCCGCGCGCCTTGATCGACAACAGCAAAGCGAGGGTGAGACCGCCGCCAGCCGAATCGCCGCCGATTACAAGCCGCGCCGGATCGCGCCCCTGCTCCAGCAACGCCTGATACGCCCGAAGCGCGTCATCGACAGCCGCCGGAAACAAATGTTCAGGCGCGAGCCGATAATCGAGCGAGAATACTTCTGTGGAGGCTTCCTTCGCCAGGGCGAATGTAAAGGCGCGATGGGACTTGGGCGAGCCGAACACATATCCGCCGCCATGCAGATAAAGAACCGTCGATCCGTTGCTTTCGCCCGCCCTGTGGCACTCGCCTTTAACGGCGCCCTCAACCTTTTCCATGGCGACGCCATTGGGCGGCGCGTTTGGCGCCAGCTTTTCAGCTCCCTCAGTCAGGATATGTCCAGGGATCAGGTGAATCGGTTTCGACCTGAACGTCTTCCGTATGTAGAAATTGAACAATCGCGCTCTCAGACTCGGCATGACGCCTCCCTTTCTGGAGAGAGCGTAATCAATTCCAGCAGTGTAAGAAAGCGGCGCCGGCAGGCGGCGGCCGATTAGCGGGCGTAACGCAGCCCGAACCCGAAGGTGCGCTCTTCCGCCGGGAAATACCGGTCTTCTCCGAAAGCATAGTCGGCGCGCTCTACGTATAACACATCGGACACATTGCGGATGGTGATAAACGCCGCGAGTTCAGGCGTCAGCTTCGCCTCTGCGCGCAGATTGATGACATTATGGCCGTCATATTTGTGATCATTCGCTGCATCGGTGAAATATGAGCCCATAAAAACCCATTCCGCTTCGATGCTGTAAGGTTCTGCTGGACGCCACAATAGCCGGGTGTTCGCCAATACGCGCGGCGCCGTGTCGACATCGTCGCCAAATGCCACTGTTTCACTTGCGTTTCCAACTGCGCGGTCAAACCGGTAGGTATGACGGGCGTAAGTGAGAGCGCTTGACAAGATCAGGCTTTCATCAAGCTCGATGCGTATGTCGGCTTCAACCCCCATATGCCGCGTTTTGCCTTTAGCGACATTGAAACCATCGGCATCGCGAAAAAAGAAATTTCGCTTGTCCATAAAAAAGCCGGCGAGCGAAAGATTTACACGTTCTCCAAACGCTGCGCGCAGGCCCGCTTCGACCGCGTCGATTTTTTCCGGCAACGCCTGATCGCCAGTCTGGTTGATCTGCAAGCGGTAAAGGTCGGTTGTCTGCGGCGGGCGGGCGCCTCTGGCATAACTCACATAAACACTCGCCTGTTCGCTCAACTCATGGCGCAGCGAAAATTTCGGACTGGCGGTGACGTAGCTGTCATCCTGATCGGGAAGCCGCAAAAAACGGCCGACAATGCCGTTGTCAGTCAAATTGTCATAGTCATAAAATGTGCCGTCAACGCGCAACGCAGCACTCGCAGTCGTGCGCGGCCCCAGCGCATAATCCGCCTGCGTGAAGCCGGAAAGACTGACACCGCTGACGTCGTAATCGTAATGAAGACCCTGCGTGTAGGAGAATATCGTGGGGTCGGATTGGAATTCGCGCAAATAGCTGTCTGTATATTCCGCATCGACGCCGGCGATCAGCGAAAGCGCGCCGGCATCGTGATAAATCGCGCTTTGCACGCCGGCGCTCCAGTGGCCGTTTTCTTCAAGCGCATTTGACGGCAGGAAATGCTGCGGGAAAACCATTTCGTTCCAGCGGGCGTACGGCGTAATGGAAACCCGAGTGTTCTCGCCCGCCGCAAATTCAATAGTCGATTGCAACCGCGCGGATTTGGCGTCTCGATAGGCCTGCGGAAAATCGTTAGTTCTGCGCAATTGGCGATCATTGAGTGCTGCTGCGCCAAAAATAAACCCGGCTGTTTCCTGTTCGAGATTGTCGAACGAAAAGATCGTGTCGACGCTGACCCCGCCGCCATCATACTTATGCCGCGCTGTCAGCTTCTGCTGATCGAGACCGGCGTCAACGCGATAGCCGGCTTCGGTGACCGCCGAGGCACCGATGAAAAAACCGTGGGCGCCGTTACTTCCCGAAAGCGTCGCTTTCGCCTTGAACCGCTCGACCGTGTCGCCAAAGATTTCTGCGGACGCGGTAAAGTCTTCGCTCGGTTCGGGCGTAAACACATTGATGACGCCGTGGATCGCGTTGGCGCCATAGAGCGCTCCCGAGGGGCCGCGAATGATTTCGATGCGATCCGCGATTTCAAAATGCGAATCGAAGAGACCGTTGATGTTGGCGAAACCGGCGGACCGCAAGGGAACGCCGTTTTCCAGAAACAGGAACGATCCCGCTCCGGCGCCCGAAGTCAACACCGGCGAGCGGATCGCCGTCAGATGTTCCGCGCCTGATCCGCGATGCAAGGAGACTCCCGGCGCACGCGAAAGCGCTTCGGCGATATGGTCGGCGCTGATCAATTTGAGCGGATCCCCCGTGATTGCTGTCACACTATAGGGTGTTTCCGACAGGGGCTGCGCGCGGCGTTCCGCCGTTACGACAATAGAATCTTCCGCCAGACCCGGCGAGGCGCCGATAATCCAGCAAGCGATCAAAAACCCTGAATTGCGCACAAACTTCACTCAGCGATTGCAGAGGAAAGGTTTAGCTTGTCCGCGCGTATTTCGCCACCTTTTGCGAAATCGAACCGAAGATCGATTTGCCCGACGCATCCTTCATCTTGATTTCTATGGTGTCGCCGAATTTCATAAAAGGCGTTTTCGGTTTTCCCTCGTAAATCGTCTCAATCATGCGGATTTCAGCGATGCAGGAATAGCCGTCCCCGCCCTCAGTGATCGCCTTGCCCGGTCCGTCATTGAGTTTGTTCGAGACGGTGCCGGAGCCGATGATCGTTCCCGCGCAAAGCGGCCGGGACTTGGCGGCATGGGCAATCAGTTGCGGGAAATTAAAGGTCAGATCCTTGCCGGCGTTCGCCTGCCCGAAGGGCTCGCCATTATAGCGCACAAGCAGGGGCAGATGCAGCGCGCCGCCATCCCAAGCGTCGCCAAGCTGGTCCGGCGTCACAGCCACCGGACTGAAAGCTGATGACGGTTTCGACTGGAAGAAGCCGAATCCCTTCGCCAGTTCGCCGGGAATAAGGCCCCGCAGGGAAACATCATTCACCAGCATGACAAGACGAATGGTGCTTTTCGCTTCATCGACAGTTACGCCCATGGGCACATCGCCGGTAATGATTGCGATCTCCGCTTCCATATCAATACCCCAGCCGTCATCCGTTGGCATGACAATGTCGTCGCGCGGACCGAGGAAAGAGTCCGATCCGCCCTGATACATCAGCGGATCTTCGTAGAAGCTCGCAGGAACTTCCGCCCCGCGCGCCTTTCTGACGAGCTCCACATGATTGATATAGGCCGAACCATCCGCCCACTGATAAGCGCGCGGCAGCGGCGACGCGCATTCGCGTTCATGGAAGCGCTCGACCGGCACAGAGCCGGTTTCCAGCCCCTGCGCCAGCTCGCGCAATCCATGCTCGGCATGCTCCCAATCATCGAGCGCCGCCTGCAAGGTTGGGGCTACCCGCGCAGCATCGGTGTATCGCGTGAGATCGTTCGACACGACCACGAGCCGCCCGTCGCGGCCGCTTTTGATTGAAGCGAGCTTCATAATAATTCCTGCGGTTAAACCTGGAACTGGGTGTAAAACATCAACGCGGAAAAGCAAAGCCCGCCCAGAAAAACGCATTGGGCGGGCTTTTCGTGATTAGCCGGAGTCGCTCTTTCTAGCGCACCCGGACAACCGCGCGCGTATCACGCACTTCATAGGCGCGATCGCGATCGTCGAAGCACCAATAGGCGTCATAGCGGGCCCGATAAACATCGTACCAGGTGTATTGAAACGCCTTGTAACAATCGTATCCGTCATAGGCGTCATAATACCGGCCGCGGCGGCGCGGTTCTTCATATGGATACCAGCGGCCTGACTGGTAGCCGCGATAGGTGTAAGGCTCGCCGACGCGAATATCCACGCCGAGGTCTACATCGGCGCCCACGCCTAAGTTGATTTGCGCGTTTGCCGGCGCCGCAGCGAACATGACGCCCGCAGACAGGGCGATAATGGACAATTTTTTCAACATGACGTTGCCTCCTTTGTCTCTCAGTAGTGGAAACAATCTGAGTACGTCTTTGATCCATGGCTAAAATGCGGCGTTATATATTGCCTTCTCGTAAGGCGCTGGATCTCCCGAAAATAAAGGGCCGGAGCCAGGTTAAATTTTTTCCGTCACGACTGATAACGCAAAACTAAACCGTGCAGTGCAGGCGAAATCCAGTCATTGCGACAGGCCGGGCTGTAGTAAGGCGCCGCACCAAGGACAGTGGCGAATCAATACCACATCGCGTCCACCGTCATGCACAATCAACGCGAATTGTTTAAAGTCCTCATTATAGGCGATAAGGCTGTCCGGGCAGTCGAACGGATCTTCATGCTCGCTGCAATTCATTTCCAGCGCTGCCTGCATGGACTCGCAGCAGAGAGACGTTGGGTCAGGATGTTGGGTTCTTGTCACGCCGCTTATCCCTGCGTGCGCCATGAATTCACATAGTCGCGATTTTCAACGGCGCTGATGTTCTCACCGACATTCAGCGGATCGCGCGTATCCACCATCACTGCATACTCATTCGTGGCCGGCTTCTTCTGCTCTAGCATGTTCTGAAGCGCCTTGGGGTGCGGTCCGTGGGTGAAGCCGGACGGATGAAACGTCATCATGCCGGCGTCTATGTTGTCGCGGCTGAAGAAATCGCCTGCATGATAAAAAAGCACTTCGTCGTAATCGTCATTGTTGTGGAAGAACGGCACTTTAAGCGCGCCCGGGTCGGTTTCGAACGGGCGCGGTGCGAACGTGCAGACAACAAACCTGTCCGACAGGAAAGTCGTATGTGCAGACGGCGGCACATGATAGCGGTGCGACATGATCGGCCGGATGTGGCGAATGTTCAGTCGCACCGGCGACAGCTCGCCATGCCAGCCGACAGCGTCGAGCGGATTGTAAGGATAGGTGGCGACTGAGGCTTCCCCGCGCTTTTTGATTTCTACGCGGGTTTCACCATCATCAGCCTGATGCGCGCGGAACGCATCGTTGATCTTCGGCGCATCCAGCACCGCCGGGTCGAAAATCGCATGTGGCCCGAGCAGTCCCTTGTCCGGCAACGTGTAATGAGAATTCGTCGCCTCAATCATCAGGATCGACGCGGCGCCCTTCGGCGCCAGCCGCCACATGGTCCCGCGCGGCAGCATGAGATAGTCGCCCGCTTCAAATGCGAGATGACCATAATCGCAAAAGAGGTCGCCCTCGCCTTCATGCACGAACAGCAACTGATCGCCGTCGCCATTGCGCGCCAGCCCCGGCATCGGCGCGCCGAGTTTCCAGAATCGCATCTCCACCGCATTGTTATGCAGCACGCGCGCCGCCGCCCATGGCGACGGATTGGCGCCTTTGAGCGCTGCGAGATCGAAGGCGCGCGGACGCAACGGCCCTTCAAAATTCACCCAACCGGTTGGCGGGCGCCGGTGATGAAAAAACGCCGCAGGGCCGAAAAAGCCCTCCTTGGAAATTTCGCGCTCATAAGTGCCGGACGGCATGTCGGCATGGGCCTGACGGGACGCCTCGCCCTCGACCCGGCTGGGGGTGATCCATTTGCGCGCCATATTTTCTCCTCGCTGCTCGAGCCCAATAGGCAAGAGCGTCAAATTAGTAACATTTGTTACCATTTTGCAGGTGACCCCGCAAGGCCCGCCCGGGCCCATTCACTGCGGGGAAAAGCCGTTCTTCCCCTTCCCGCCCGGCTTTGGTAACGCCTCAGAGAGCCTGGCGGTCAGTCCTTGCTATGGGCCGGCCGCGAACCCATCTGTCCGATCATGCCGGCGGGCGATCCCCGCCCGCTCGCGCTATAATCTGAGGATTCTCGTGAAAAAAACCCGATTGCTGATTTTGGGCTCCGGGCCCGCAGGTCTGACCGCCGCCATCTACGCCGCGCGCGCTGGCCTGAAGCCAGTCCTCGTGCATGGATTGCAGCCGGGCGGGCAGATGACCATCACCACCGACGTCGAGAATTATCCCGGCTTTGCAGACGTGATTCAGGGGCCTTGGCTGATGGAGCAGATGCAGAAACAGGCCGAGCATGTGGGCACGGAATTTGTGGCCGACCTCATCACCGATGTCGATCTTTCAAAGCGGCCGTTCACGCTGAAAGGCGATAGCGGCGAAACCTATGTCGCCGATGCGCTGGTGATCGCTACTGGCGCGCAGGCGAAATGGCTTGGTCTGCCGTCCGAACAAAAGTTTCAGGGCTTCGGCGTTTCGGCTTGCGCCACCTGCGACGGATTTTTCTATCGGGGTAAAGATGTGCTGGTGGTCGGCGGCGGCAACACTGCTGTCGAAGAAGCGCTTTATCTTTCCGGCCTCGCCAAAAAAGTGACCCTGGTCCATCGCCGTGACGAGTTGCGCGCGGAGAAAATCCTGCAAACGCGCCTGTTCAACAAAGAAAACATTGACGTGATCTGGGATCACGGGCTTGAGGAAATTCTCGGCGACGACCAGCCGCTGGGCGTCACTGGCGCGCGCATTAAGCATGTGAAAACCGGCGCGACTCAGGATCTGAAAGTCGATGGCGTGTTTATCGCCATTGGCCACAAGCCGTCGACCGACCTGTTTGAAGGCAAGCTCGCCATGAAAGATCATGGTTATCTGGTCACCGAACCGGATTCGACGGCGACGGCGATACCGGGCGTCTACGCCGCCGGCGACGTTACCGACGACATTTATCGTCAGGCCGTCACTGCGGCCGGCATGGGCTGCATGGCTGCGCTTGAGGCGGAGAAATTCATCGCGGCGGAAGAAGCCAACCTCGCCGCGGCGGAGTAACTCCTTCAATCAGGCGGCAGGCGGTTCGCCAGTCTGCATGTTCAGCATCCAGCGGATGCCGAATTTATCGACGCACATGCCGAAATAAGCGCCCCAGAACGTGTCCTGCATCGCCATAATTTCCATGCCGCCGTCAGCAAGCTTTGCGAATTTCTGATCCGCGTCGGATTTCGATGAGGGATTGTACGAAATCGAAAAGTTGGTGCCCTGAACGAACGGCCCGCTTGCTTCGCCCGCCGTGTCTGACCCCATCAACACGCTAGCGCCGATCGGCAGGGATACATGCATGATGCGATCCTTGAATACATCGCTGACGCCCATATCGGACGGGCCTTCGCCAAATGTCGACCGCATCGCAAAGGAGCCGCCGAAAACAGATTTATAAAAGTCGAATGCGTCGCCGCAATTTCCGTCAAATGTGAGATAGGGGTTGAGGCTCATGCGTCTCTCTCCTTAAAGCTTCAGGAAAGGCCGAGCATATTCCTTGTTTCCGCCGCTGTCGCGATGTCGCGGCCAGCCTCGCGGGCAAGTGAGGCGAGCGCCTCGATCATCGGCCCGTTCGACGAGGCTTTCGCTCCGTCGGGCAGATAGAAACAGTCCTCAAGCCCGGTGCGTAAGTTGCCGCCCAGTTCCGCCGCGCGCCGGTGAACTGGCCAGACATCCTCGCGGCCGATCACCGTCGCCTGCCACGGCATGCCGTCGCGCTTGTATTTGATCAGCAAAGGCAACAGGTCGGGATCGGCGGGCATGCCCGATGCGACGCCCATGACGAAATTATAGTCGGCGTGATCGGTCATACCGTTCTCGATATACAATCCGACCGAACGGACAATGCCGATGTCGAAACATTCAAACTCCGGAATGATCGAACATTCGCGCATCACGTCGATATAATCTTTGACCTTGGAGGCGGGATTGTCGAACACCATGGGCGGCCACGCCCAGGAGCCGTCTTTCTTCGTCTTCAAATAATTGAGCGTGCCGGCGTTGCACGCCGCCATTTCCGGACGGCAGGCGCGCAGATAATCCAGCACATAACCGTAATCGGGACCGACGACGCCGGTAGTCATATTGATGACCACGCCGGGACAGGCCGCGCGGATCGCCTCGTTGATCTCGTTGCAGATCGCGGGATCCCATGTGGGCAAGTGCCCCTTGCCCGGTTCCTGTTGGCGATAATGCACATGCATGATCGTCGCACCGGCGTCAAAGGCGCGTTTCGCCTCCGCCGCCATCTGTTCCGGCGTAACCGGAACCGGATGCTGTTCCGGATTGGTGAGCACGCCGGTGAGCGCGCAGGTGATGATGGCTTTATCGGTCATGTTATGACTCCGCTTCGAGCACGACGAGCCTGGCGCGGATCGCGACCTGTTCGCCTTCCTTCGCCAGCACCTCTGCGACGACGCCGTCGCGCGGCGCTTTGAGCTGATGCTCCATTTTCATCGCCTCCACAGTGACGACAACCTGACCCTTCGTCACGGGATCGCCCGGCTTGACCCGTATGGCGGTGACGAGCCCCGCCATCGGCGACTTCACGATATCTTCGCCGCCCGCCGCATCGCTCGCCGGGGCCAGCGTGAAATCAAGATAGCGTTCCCAGTGGCCGCCCGCATCAATCTCGGTCTGATAATGATTGCGGGCATAGCGGGCGACGCCGATGCGGCCGTCATCGCGATATCGAATCGAATCCGCAGCTTTTGACAAAATTTCAATCGCCGTTTCTGCGCCGTCATGGACCGCCGTCACGCGCGCGCCCTCAAGCTTGATCGCAGCGTTGAAAATCTCGCCGCCGCTGTTGACAAGATGAACCGGAAAGCCCGCCTGCCCGCGCGAATTCCAGCCGGTCAGCATGTCGCCGAAAGGCCGGTCGATCAGCGCGGCGCCCGCAAGTGCAAGCGCCGCCGCGCCGCCGGGTGGATTGCGTTTAGACAGGCGCTCGAGATTGCGTTCGATATAGCCGGTGTCGGCCTCTCCCCGCGCAAAGGTCTCATCTTCGAGCAGCGACACAAGAAAATCGCGATTATGAGCGAAGCCGAGCAGATGAGTTTGGCGCAACGCGCCAGCGAGTTTCACCCGCGCCTCGTCGCGTGTCGCGCCATACGCGATTACTTTCGCGATCATCGGGTCGTAAAATGTGGTGACAATGTCGCCTGCTTCCACGCCCGTATCGATGCGCGCGCTTTCCGGCGTTTCGAACAGGCGTATTTTTCCCGAATGCGGCATGAAGCCCTGCGCCGGGTCTTCCGCGTAAAGCCGCGCCTCCATGGCCCAACCGTCCAAGTGTATATCATCCTGTTCGAAAGGTAGCGCCTCGCCCTCCGCGACTGACAACTGAAGGTCAACGAGGTCCAGTCCCGTCACCATTTCCGTCACCGGATGCTCAACCTGCAGCCGCGTGTTCATCTCAAGGAAATAAAATTCATCGCGCGCGGTATCGTAAAGAAACTCTACCGTGCCGGCGCCGACATAACCCACAGCCTGCGCCGCCTTCACCGCCGCCGCGCCCATTTCCGCGCGTTTCGCCTCGCTGATCACTGGCGACGGCGCTTCCTCAATGACTTTCTGGTTGCGCCGCTGTAGCGAGCAATCGCGTTCGCCGAGATGGATGCAGCTGCCATGGGCGTCGGCGAAAATTTGAATCTCCACATGGCGCGCTCCAGTGACCGCGCGTTCGATGATGAGACGGTCGTCGCCGAAGGCGCTTTTCGCTTCCTTGCGCGCGGATGCAATGGCTTCGCCGAGTTCTTCTTTCTTTTCTACGATGCGCATGCCGCGCCCACCGCCGCCGGCGGACGCCTTCACCATGACCGGAAAACCGATCTTGCCGGCCTCCTTCGTCAACACTGCGTCTGACTGGTCATCGCCCTGATAGCCCGGCACGCAGGGAACGCCCGCTTCGATCATGCGGCGTTTTGATTCCGCCTTGTCGCCCATGGCGGCGATGGCGGAGGGCAGCGGACCGACAAAAATCAGTCCTGCATCGGCGCAGGCGCGCGCGAAGTCCGCCCGCTCCGACAAAAAGCCGTAACCGGGATGCACCGCATCGGCGCCAGACGCTTTCGCCACGCCTATCACAGCATCCATGTTCAAATAACTTTGCGACGGCTCCGAGCCGCCAATGTGAAACGCCTCATCGGCCATGCGCTCATGCAGCGCGCCGGCGTCAGCATCAGAGTACACTGCAACCGTCGCAATTCCGCGCGCGCGCGCCGTCCGTATGATGCGGCAGGCGATCTCGCCGCGATTGGCGATGAGGAGTTTGCGGATTTTTCTCATTGCAGCCCCTTGCCATCTAGAAGCGCCGCGTCACCACTAAATATAAAACTTTCAAAGCCATATGCTGTCATCAAAACAAATTTTGCGCTTACTCGAATCGAGCTAGCGTTCAGTACATCAATTTCAGAAGATACCCCTATGATTGCGTTATAGAACGATAAAGGTATGTTCAAGAACGCTTGCAGAAGTTCCGCCTCTATGTCCGTAATATCCATCCCATAAAACTGACTAACATCCACCCATATCGGCTTAAGACGACTATCATGCTCTTTGTATACATCTTCAGGCTTGGCCCAAATATCTTCCACTAGAAGCGTTTTTATATTTCCTAGAGTCTCTACATTCTGGAGCGTATTGAATAACCACTCCCGAGATTCGTCCATTCCGCAAAGCCCGCCGGCTTCGAAAGCATATGCGCGATCAACGGGAGTTAACTCCGGCACAATAGCTCGAAGGGACCATGTTGGATTTTCCTGAACGATCCTCCCAGAAATCGTATTTTCCGGCTCCAAGAATTCCAGCATGAATTTTCTTCCACGCTCATCAATTGGAAGGGGTATCATTTTCAATCCTAAAATATGCTTGGCGGTCTAACCTTAGCCACATGGCTCACGCCTTATTCGATTTGCCCGGCAGGGCGCCCATATATTTGCAGATAATCGAGAGCATTACCTCGTCGGCGCCGCCGCCGATAGAGCCGAGCCGCCCGTCGCGATAGGCGCGCGACACCGGCGTTTCCTCCATAAAGCCCATGCCGCCCCAATATTGCAGACAGCTGTCATTCACCTCGCGCGCAAGCCGCCCGGTCTTCAGCTTCGCCATGGAGGCGAGCATGGTCGCGTCTTCGCCCGCCATCATCTTGTCAACCGCATCCCATGTCAGCGAGCGCAGCGCCTGCACTTCCGTTTTCAGTTCCGCGAGGCGGAAATGCACCACCTGATTATCGAGAATCGACTTGCCGAACGCCTTGCGCTGACGCGTATAGTCGACCGTTTCGACTATCGTATTATCGAGGCTGATCAGGCTTGAGAGCGCACACCACAGCCGCTCCTCCTGGAACTGCAGCATCTGATACATGAAGCCCGCGCCTTCCTCGCCGATGCGATAGCGCTGGGGCACGCGCACGTCCTCGAAAAAGAATTCCGCCGTGTCGGAGGAGCGCATGCCGAGTTTTTTCAGCTTGCGCGCGACGGTGACGCCCTTGCGATGGTTGCCCTTCTCATCCTTCAGCGGCAGGCAGAGGAGCGTCTTGTTCTGATGCGCGGGGCCATCCCCCGTATTGGCGAGCAGGCACATCCAGTCGGCCTGCGTCCCGCTGGTGGTCCACATCTTGCCGCCATTGATGACGTAATCGTCGCCGTCTTTTTTCGCAGTGGTTTTGATCGACGCGACGTCAGAGCCGGCCCCGACTTCGGAAACGCCGAGACAGGCGACGTAGTCGCCAGAAATCGACGGCCGCAGGAAATCCTCCTTCCCCGCGTCGGTCCCGAAGCGCGCCAGCGCTGGCGTCGCCATGTCGGTCTGGACGCCGATGGCCATGGGCACGCCGCCGCAATTGATGTGGCCCAGCGTTTCGGCGACGACGGCGCCATATGACCAGTCGAGGCCCATGCCGCCATATTCTTCCGGCTTGGTGACGCCGAGCAGGCCGAGACGCCCGAGCCCTTTGAACACCTGATGGGCGGGGAAGATGCCCGCCTCCTCCCATTCATCCACATACGGATTGATTTCCGCATCGATGAAACTCTTCAGCGTCTTGCGGATCTGTTCGTGTTCAGTGGTGAGTTTCATTTTTTATTCCCACTCTTAAGAATTCTAGGAACAAGAAAAATTTGGCCTAGTACAAACCAAATTATTAGTGGAGCGACCATCCAGAACGTGTCGCCAAACAAAAGTGCAATTCCAACCGAAACTGCACCTGCTAGAAACATGGTCACAAAGCCAATCAACCAGAGCTTCCATTTTCTCATCACATCCTCGCGACGCCAAAGGCGTTCGGTCTTAATTCGCGGCATTCGGCTTCCGCAACCGTGTCGAGGCAGAACGCCAGCACCTTGCGGCTGTCGCGCGGATCGATCAGCCCGTCATCCCAGAGCCGCGCCGTCGCAAACAGCGCCGTTGATTCCGCGTCATAGGTCTCGACAATGTGCTTCGCCATGCCGTCGAGAAAGTCGGCGTTGGGCTCCTCGCCTTTGCGGCGCGAGCCTTCCTCCGCGACGATGCGCATGGTCTTCGCCGCCTGTTCGCCGCCCATGACCGCGATGCGATTGTTCGGCCACGCAAAGATAAACCGCGGATCGAAGGCGCGCCCGCACATACCGTAATTGCCGGCGCCGAACGATGCGCCGATATGCAGCGTCAGTTTCGGCACGCGCATGTTGGTGACGGCCTGTATCATCTTCGAGCCGTGCTTGACGATGCCGCGCTGCTCGGCGTCCGTGCCGACCAGATAGCCGGTGGTGTTCTGCAGGAAGATCACCGGCGTTCCCGCCTGATCCATCAGCTGAATGAACTGCGCGACCTTCGCGGCGCCATCAGCGTCAATCGGGCCGTTGTTGGAAATGATCCCGACCTGATGACCGGCGATGGCGGCCTGCGTACAGACTGTCGCCGGACCGTAGCCGTCCTTGAAGCCGAGCATGTCGGAACCGTCAACGAGACGCGCAATCACCTCGCGCGAGTCGTAGGGCTGACGGTAATCGACCGGAACAATGCCGAGCAATTCTTCGGCGTCATAGTGCGGTTCTTCAAACGAGGGGTCGCGCTGCGTTTTGTCCCAGCCCAGCTTGGAAACGATCTCGCGCGCAATGCGCACGCCGTCGGCGTCGTTTTCGGCCATATATTCCGCAAGGCCGGAGACATGATAGTGCATCTCCGCGCCGCCAAGATCTTCGTCGGTTGCGATTTCGCCCGTGGCGGCTTTCAAGAGCGGCGGGCCAGCGAGAAAAATTTTCGATTTGCCGCGCACGGCGACCACATAATCCGACAGTCCGGTCTGATAGGCTCCGCCCGCCGTAGACGATCCATGCACGACGGATATCACCGGACAACCGGCGGCGGAAAGCCGCGCAAGATTGGCGAAGCTGCGCCCGCCGGGCACGAACATATCCGCCTGACGCATCAAATTGGCGCCAGCGCTTTCGATCAGCTGCACGAAAGGAAGTTTGTTTTCCAGCGCCAGCGCCTGCGCCCGCAACGCCTTGTGGACGCCCATGGGCGTCGCCGCGCCGCCCTTGATGCCGCTGTCCGACGCGGTGACGAGACAGCGCACGCCGGAGATGAAGCCGATGCCGGAAATGCCGCCGCCGCCGGAAATATTCCGGTCGCCATCATCGTCGTGCATCTTGTAGCCGCAAAGGGTCGAAATCTCGACGAAGGGCGCGCCGCGATCGAGCGCGAGCGCCAAACGCTCGCGCGGTAACAATTGCCCGCGGCTTTCGAATTTCGGTTTCGCCCGCGCCGAGGTCTCAGTGATTTTCCGTTCAAGCGCGCGAAAGCCTTCGATCAGACGCAGATGATCGGTGCGATTCTGCGCAAAGGCGTCGTTTCGCGTGTCTATCTCGCTTTCAAAGACCGGCATGGGCGCCGACGCTCCCGGCTTGACAAAACAATATAATCGTATTGTTTTACGCAAATGAGCAAACCGCGTCAAGTCCCCGGCCCTTCCGTCAGGCAGCAGGAAAAGTCCGCAGACATGCGCCTGCGTATTTGCGAGGGCGCCGTCTCCTGCCTTTCGGCGCGCGGCTATCACGGCGCCTCGATCAAACAGGTGGTCGGCGCGGCGGGCGTCAGTCTCGGGGCGTTGCAGCACCACTTCCCGTCCAAGGACGACCTTGTGGAAGCGACCGCCGAATATCTGCTGACCCGGTCGGTGAAATGGTTCCAGCGGGCGAAACTCAACATCGACAAAGACAAGGATGCTTTTGGCGCCATGATCCGCCGCTCCTGGCGCGAGCAATTCACGACGGAAGAGTATGGCGCGCTGCTTGAAATTCTAATGGCGGCGAGAACCAACGATGCGCTGCGCAAACGCATCGCGCCGAAACTCGACGACTGGAGAAAGACGATCGAGCTGGAACTGCGCGACCTCCTGCCTGCAAACAACGCGGACGCCGGCCGGCTCGAAGCGATCCTGACCATCGGCCGCTGCATGATGACCGGACTGCTGGTCCATGACGGTTTGCTTGGCGATGAAGAACGCATGCGCAATGTTATTGACGCGTGGGTTCATATCGCCACAGAGTCGCCGGAGCGAGTTTAGAAAGATCGGCTCATGAAACCAGACATAAGCGCCGGCCTGAACGCGGTTGGAAGTGAGTATTTGCCCGGCCTCCTCGGCATAAATTTCACGAATACGGGCGACGGATGGGTCGAAGCGGAAGTGCCTATCCGCAAAGCCCTGATGGCGCCGAACGGGTTTCTCCATGCGGGGACTGTCGTGACGCTGGCAGACACTGCTTGCGGTTACGGGTGCGTGCGCGCCCTGCCCGACGGCGCGAGCGGGTTCACCACGGTTGAATTGAAATCGAATTTTCTCGGCACGGCGGGAGAGGGCGTCATCGAGTGCCGTGCGGAAGCAAAACACCTTGGCCGCACGACGCAGCTTTGGGATGCGACGGTGAAACATCGCGAGACCGGCAAGGTAATTGCCCTGTTCCGCTGCACACAGATGGTGTTGTGGCCGAGATCATAAGCTATTTTGCGGCCGCTCTCTCAAACGCCGAGCGTGCAGAAGTCCGCCTCCACCACTTCTCCACATTCGGCGTCATCGCTTCTTCAATGCCGAGCGTATTGGCGAAACAGAGCGCATAGGCGACGCAGATGTCGGCCATAGTGAAACGCTCCGCGCAGAGATAATCGCGCCCCTCAAGACCTGCCTCCACCGACCGCCAGCGACCGAGAAACCATTTCCTATAATCCTCGACCACCTGCGGCTGTCGCCGTTCGTCCGGTTCAAGCGCGGAATAACGAAACACCAGCGTCTGCGGGAAGGTCAGCGTCGCGTCCGAGCGGTGCAACCAGTTGAGGTAGGCGCCGTAATCTTTTTCGTCCGGCGTGACGGCCAGCGGCGTCGGCCCGTATTTTTGCCCAAGATATTCGCAGATGCCGGCGCTCTCGGTCATCATCACGTCGCCGTCGATCAGGCACGGCACCGTGCCGAGCGGATTGATCTCCTTGTAAGCCTTGTCGAACATCCGTGGCGGGAATTTGAGCGTGACGAGTTCATAATCGAGACCCATTTCCTCCAGCGCCCACACGCAGCGCAGCGACCGCGCCCCCTGACAGTGATAAAGTTTCATTCTTGCTTTTCCTGCGGATCGCGCATGTTGTCATCGCCGGGCCTGTCCCGGCGATCCAGAAAACATGACAAGCCTAGATGCCCGGGACAAGCCCGGGCATGACAAAGTAGGTGTCACAAAGCCGGGAATGGAATAGCTTTCAGCACATGACCCAGCCTCTTTCTTTCGACGCATCGCGCCTGCCTTCGCCACATCTGAACGACAGCCATGAGGCGTGGCGCAGAACCGTGCGCGCCTTTGTCGACCGGGAGATCGTGCCCCATGTGAACGAGTGGGATGAGGCCGGCGCGTTTCCGCGCGAGTTGCACAAGAAAGCCGCTGATGCTGGCCTGATCGGCCTCGGCTATCCGGAGAAATATGGCGGCGTCAGCGATGGCGTCGATATCTTTCATTCGCTGATCGCCTCCGAAGAACTGGCGCGCGCGGGTTCTGGCGGACTGGTCGCTGGCTTGATGACTCACGGCATCGGCCTGCCGCCGATCATGGCGCTCGGATCGGACGCATTGAAACAGCGCATCGCGCCGCCGGTATTGGCTGGTGACAAGTTGATCGCGCTTTGCGTCACCGAACCCTCTGGCGGCTCGGACGTCGCCAACATCAAAGCCAAAGCGGTGCGACAAGGCGGCGATTATATCGTCAATGGCGAAAAAACATTCATCACCACCGGCATGCGCGCCGACTATCTGACCGTCGCCGTGCGTACGGGCGGAGATGGCGCCGGCGGATTGTCGTTTCTGCTGATCGAAGCGGACCTCCAGGGCGTCACCCGCACGCCGCTGAAAAAAATGGGCTGGTGGATGTCCGATACTGCGAGCATCCATTTCGACGATGTCGCGGTTCCCTCCGAAAACCTGATCGGCCAGGAGAATGCGGGCTTTGCCGGGATCGTCACGAACTTCAACATGGAGCGCCTCTCCATGGCGGCGCAGGCGATCGCCTTCGCGCGCATCTGCATCGAGGACGCCGCAAACTGGGCCCGTGATAGGGAGACTTTCGGCAAGTCGCTGGCGAAGCATCAGGTGATCCGTCACAAATTCGCCGAGATGGTAAGGATGACCAACGCATCATCCGCCTATCTCGACAATTGCGCCTGGCGGGTCTCGCGCGGCGAGTCGCCGATTGCAGAGCTTTCGCTGCTGAAAGTTCAGGCGACGCGCACTATGGAGCTCTGCGCACGGGAGGCCATGCAGATTCTCGGCGGCGCCGGGTTCATGCGCGGCTGCCGGGTCGAGCGCATTTATCGGGAGGTGCGCGTCATGGCGATTGGCGGGGGCTCGGAAGAGATCATGAACGATCTCGCCGCGCGGCAAATGGGTCTATAACCCAACATCGGCCGCAATGAAAAACCCCGCTGATGGGGGACCATTCAGCGGGGTTTAGTTTTTCTCGAGAAAAATTTTGGCCTATGCGGCTTTCTTCTTGGTGCGCCCAGCAAAACCGAGACCCGCCATGCCGGCGATAAACAGCCATGCGGCGGCCGGCAGCGGAACTTCCGGCATCGGATCGGGCTGTTGGAAGTTCAGGCCGACGATCGCGGCGATGTCGGAAGAGCCGATAGGCGTGTTCTGATCGTCGCGGAATGTCTGAAGGTATAGCGGCGCGCTGATCACGGCCCCCATAGCGAAGCTGAGGTCGGAGAAGTCAAAGCCCCAGATCGTGTAATCCTTGCCGTCGACTTCAACGACGTCGAGTCGTTCGCCCATGATCTGTTCACCGTTCAAGATCAGGGTGACTGCCGGCGGATCATCCTGATCCTGCGTTTCGAACACGATCACATCATTACCGGCGCCATTGATCAGCGTTTTACTGTCGCCGAAGAAGACGGCGAGCACGTCCGGAGACTGCGTTACAGTGTTGTTCTCATCAAGCTCAACATCGGTGTCGAGATCGAAGCCGACGGCTTCAACCGCGCGGCATTCCTCACCGGTGGCGCCGACAGTAGAAGTCGGATCGGTCGGATCAATACAGGCTTCGCGGCGGTTATCAAGATTGCCCGCAAACACGCCGCCCTGAGCCCAGAGCACGGTCGTCGCTGCGTTGTCTGAATCAAAGCTAACGCCGCCGAGTGTCATCGGTGCGGCGTACGCACTTGCGGTAAAGCAAAAGCTCAACCCAAGCGCCGTCGATAGTATTTTCTTCATGGTCTCCCCCAAAAAAAGTCGCTTAACTACGCCCATCTTATCAATTTCGGCGCCGAACTGATAGTGGTTAGTAAAGAAATCGGTAAGTTTTAGCGAAAAACGCCAATTAAAGGTCAAAATGCACTACCCAGGATTGAATTTTACCCACGCCCACATCTTTCTGGCGGTTTTTGCGGTTAAAAATCGCCATTTCGGCGAATCACCGCCTTTCGCCTCCCGCCTTTTTGGCGGCTTCTAGAGCTTGCGCAGCTCCGTTTTGAGGATTTTGCCGGACGGATTGCGCGGCAGACTGTCCAGAAATGTTACATATCGCGGAAGCTTGAAGTCAGCGATCTTGCCCTTAAGGAACGAGGTCAGCTTCGCCGCGTCGATGTCCGCGCCAGGCCTTTTTACTGCAACGACCTTCACCACCTCCCCCCATTTATCGTCAGGGGCGCCGATCACAGCGGATTCGGCAAGGTCAGGACATTTTGCCAGCACCGTTTCGATCTCCGCCGGATAAATATTCTCGCCGCCGGATATGATCATGTCCTTGATGCGATCGACAACATAAACGAAGCCGTTCTCGTCGCGATATCCTGCGTCGCCCGACCAATACCATCCGTCTTTGATGGCTTCGCGTGTCGCCGCCGCATTGTTCCAATAACCGTCCATGATAAATTTTGAACGCGCGATAATCTCGCCGGTTTCGCCCGTTTCAACATCTTCACCGGTCATCGGATTTACAATCTTGACGTCGGACCCCGGCAGCGCTTTGCCGGCGGAAACGCGTTGCTTCTTTCCAGCAGCGTGATCTTCGTGGTCGAGCACCGTAACGCCGCCAGTCGTCTCGGTCATTCCGTAAAATTGCGTGAAGCGCGCCTTCGGCATGGCCGCCATCGCTGCGTTGAGCAGCGGCTCCGGCATTGGCGCCGCGCCGTAACTGATGCTGATGAACTTTTCGAGCGGTTTGCCCGTAGCCTTTGCGGCCTCCAGGATCATCATAATCATCGCCGGCACCAAAAATGCATTCAGCGGGACAGCGCCTTGGGCCGTTTCGACAATCGCCGCCGGATCAAATTGTCTGTGCTGAATGATCGGCATCGAACGGGCCATCCCCATCAATCCGAAATTAACACCCGCTACATGAAAGTGCGGCAAAGAGTGAAGGATTGTTTCATCGTCTGCCTGCGGAAGAATGACATCCGCCAGCTGCCCGGCGACGCCCACCTCATAATAGCAGCGATTGGGCAGGATAACGCCCTTGGGCAGCCCAGTCGTGCCGCTTGTGTATAGCTGCACCAGCACGTCATCGGGCGTTGGGACATAGGCAGGCTCGTCATCGCTTTGCGCGTCAGTGAAGACGTCGAAACAATCGGCGCCGCCGTCCTCAAGCAGCATGGTTTTCACATCAGGCGCGATGCCGGCCTGTTTCAGCGGCTCGATAAACATCCGTTCGCCGATAAAAAGCACGGGTTTTGCGTCCTTGAGAATCTGTGCGACCTCAACCGGTGCAAGCCGCCAGTTCATCGGCGTCATCACCGCGCCGATTTTTGCGGCGCCAAAGAGCGCATCCCAATAGCTCGCCACGTTTCGCGCAAGCCAGGCGATCCGGTCTCCGCGTTTGACCCGAAGCGAAATCAACCCATTGGCGACGCGACTGGAGCGCGTGTTCATGTCGCGGTAAGTGAACGGCTTTCCTTCGAAACTCAGGCCGATTTTGTCGGGTTGATTAGTTGCCTGTATGCGCAACAGATCGGCGATGACGGGCGGATTGAGAATCTCTCTTTTGCTCATGCTGCTCCCTGTCCGGTTTTTTTGGTTCACTATGCCCCGGCCCTTGAGATTTGCAAAGCGCTGCGCTTGCCGGTTGCGGAGACAGCGGGGCGCCTTATAGCTACGATGATGTGCAGAGGAGAACGACATGCCGTCCGTGAGCGATATAAAATCGAAACTGCGCCTGCCCGTCATCGGCGCGCCCATGTTCATTGTTTCAACCCCGAAACTCGTTATCGCCCAATGTCAGGCGGGGGTTGTCGGCTCGTTTCCGGCGCTCAATGCTCGTCCGGCGGACATGCTGGAAAAATGGCTGATCGAGATTAAGGAGGCGCTTGCGCGCCATGAGGAGGAACAGCCAAATCTTCCGACCGCCCCCTATGCCGTCAACCAGATCGTCCACCGCACCAATGAACGGCTGATGCATGATGTCGAGGCGTGTGTGAAGCACGAGGTTCCCATCGTCATCACCTCGCTCGGCGCCCGTGAAGAAGTCTATGAAGCCATCCATTCCTATGGCGGCATCGTGTTGCATGACGTCATCAACAATACGTTCGCGAAGAAAGCGATTGAAAAGGGCGCCGACGGACTGATCTGCGTTGCCGCCGGGGCCGGGGGGCATGCGGGCGTGCAATCTCCGTTCGCGCTCGTCCAGGAGATTCGCGAATGGTTCGACGGGCCGCTGGCGCTGTCGGGGTGCATCGCGCGCGGTCAATCGGTTCTCGCCGCAGAAGCTATGGGCGCGGATTTCGGCTATATCGGATCGGCGTTTATCGCGACTGAAGAAGCCAATGCCGATCAGGCCTATAAACAGGGCATCGTCGATGGATATGCCGATGACATCATCTATTCGAATTATTTCTCCGGCATTCACGGCAATTATCACAAGACCTCTATTCGCAATTCCGGTCTTGATCCGGACAACCTTCCTGTGAGCGATCCGTCAAAAATGGATTTCAAATCTGGCGGGGATAACGCCAAGAAGGTTTGGAAGGATATTTGGGGCTGCGGCCAGGGTATTGGCGCGGTAAAGAAGGTCGTCTCAACCGCCGAGTTCGTGGAACAGATGGCGCGCGACTATGAGGCGGCTAAAGCCGCCCTGTGCAGCAAATAAGGAACGTCTTCTTCATGCCGGGAAGCATCAGGGGCCTTGCAACTCTTGCCGCCATCCTCGCAATCGCATCCTGCGGGCGCGGCGAAAATGAGGTTGGCGAATTCAAGAATGATTTTGTCGGCAATGAAATCAAGATCGAGGCGCTTTCAGATCCGAAGGTTGAGGGCGTGACCTGCCACCTGTCGCATTTTGATCGCGGATTTTGGGACCGGGTGGCGAAGGGCAACTGGTTTGAAGACCCCTCAAACGCCTCCATCGCCTGCCGACAGACCGGTCCGATTAAGATCGGCGACATAGACATGGGCAAAGACGGCGAGGAAGTTTTCTCCCAGCGCATCAGCCTGATTTTCAAATCCATGGCCGTGCGGCGGATCTATGACGAGACAAATCAGACGCTGATCTATGTCGCCTATAGCCGCCGTCCGATCGAGGGATCGGCGAAAATGTCCATATCGACAATTTCACTCTACGGTCAGGAGACGCCCCTCCCTGTCGTCGAGCCGTCCGGATTAGACTAATTTAGGTGTTCTCAGCCCCGGCGAAACCGCGTAGCGTGCAGCGCCATGCGCAAACGTCTTTGCAAAATCGTCGCGACTATCGGCCCGGCCAGTTCGTCGCCTTCCATGTTGCGCCTGCTATTCAATGCCGGCGTCGATGTCTTTCGCCTCAATATGAGCCATGGCGACCATGACAAGCTCGCCGCTGTCGCGCGCGCCATCCGCCAGATCGAACAGGATACTGGCGTTCCCAACGCCATGTTCGCCGATCTTCAGGGGCCTAAAATCCGCACGGGTTCGTTCGCAGGCGGGAGCATCCAGCTTCGCTACGGCGCAGAATACAAGCTGAGCCTGTCGGCGGAGTCGAACGATGAGAATGTCATTCCCATCCCGCATCAGGAACTGCATGATGTTTTGCAACCCGGCGATGTCCTGAAGCTCGACGATGGGCGGCTGCAGGTCACGATCACTGAACGCAACAAACATCATATAATCGCCAAGGCGGACACGCCGGGCGAGTTGAAAAACAAAAAAGGCATCAACGTTCCGGGCCGGCGTCTGCCAATCTCGGCGCTCACGGAGAAGGACCGTATCGACCTCGATTTTGCGCTGGGCATTGGCGTCGATTATATCGCGCTTTCCTTCGTGCAGCAGCCCGACGACGTGCGCGAGGCCCGCGAACTGATCGGCGATCGTGCGGGGATCATCTCCAAAATCGAAAAGCCTTCGGCGGTCGAGCATATCGACGAGATTATAGATTTGTCCGACGCGATCATGGTCGCGCGCGGCGATCTCGGCGTCGAATGCCCGCCAGAGGACGTGCCGCTCCTTCAGCGCCGGATCGTGCGGACCTGCCGCAAAGCCGGAAAGCCGGTGATCGTCGCCACCCATATGCTGGAATCCATGGTCGATTCCATCGCACCGACCCGCGCCGAAGCCTCCGACGTTTCAACGGCAGTGTTTCAGGGCGCTGATGCGGTCATGCTCTCCGCCGAAACGGCGGTGGGCCGCCATCCGCCAACCGCGGTTGCGATCATGGACCGGATCATCGCGGCGACGGAACAGGACAGAGAGTCCGGAAGCTTCCAGAGCGTCTCTCTCGAAACCGATGACTATGCGACTGCTGACGCCATCACCCTGTCGGCCCGGCGCATCGCAGAACTCCTCGATTGCCGGTTCGCCGTCGCCTACACCAAGACCGGCTCCACGGCGCAACGCCTGTCGCGCGACCGGCCCCACTGCCCGGTCATCGCCGCTACGCCTGACGAAAATGTCGCACGCAAGCTCTCGCTTTATTGGGGGGTTCGCTCCGTGGTGACCAGCGACATCTCTCATTTCCACGAGATGATCGAAAAAGCTGACGCGCTGGCGAAAGCGAATGGCGGCGCAGATGGCGAGCGCATCATCATTCTGGCGGGCTATCCGTTCGGGCGGCCCGGCAAAACCAACACGTTGAAAATCAGCCGGATTGGCTCGCCGGAATAATCTTCACGAGACTTTAGGGAACTTGTTCCACAATAGCACTGTTACGTCGTCGTAGCGGGTGTGAGAGTGGTTTATGAGAATCGTCCCGAACAGCAATAAAGAGTTCTTTATCATCACACACGAAAACGACGTTTGCACGTTCGTCGGGCACAGGCCCGAGCCGGCCAATCCGCTGCACAGCGCGGCGCCGCGCCGGGCGACCATCGCCGACAGCATTATCGCAAAATATGCGGAATTCACCGCCTCACTGAATCGTGCCGTTGATCGCGGGTAAGCCTGAAACAGGGTAATCGGCGGGAACGCATTCACGCACTTAAACGAAGATTGACGTGACTTTCGCCTGCGACGCTGACAAATGCAGTTCGAAGTGGCAGAATCTGGTGCCCCCTCTGACGTCCTGACACAGGAGCTGCATCACCATGACGACGCGCACGCTGAATTATTCCTTGAATGGCAATGACTATGAGGCGTTTCTCGCCGCCCCCGCCGCATCGCCGGCGCCGGGCGTTCTGATCTGTCACGCCTGGGCGGGCCGCTCGCCTTTTGAAAACGGAAAAGCCGAAGCCCTCGCGAAACTGGGTTATGCCGGAATCGCCATCGATCTCTTTGGCAAGGGCGTACTGGGCCAGTCGAAGGAAGAATGCCAACAACTCATCCAGCCGTTCACAGCGGACAGAGCAATGTTGCAGTCCCGGCTGAAAGCAATTCTTGAAACCGTCCGGGAACAGCCGGAGGTGGACCAGACCCGGATCGCCGTCATCGGATTTTGTTTTGGCGGGCTATGCGCGCTCGATATGGCCCGCTTAAACACGGACGTCAAAGGCGTGGTGAGTTTTCACGGCCTTCTCGGCGCGCCGGGCAATACGGCGGAAAAAATCAACCCGAAAGTCCTGGCCCTGCATGGCTGGGACGATCCCATGGCCACGCCTGACGATGTCAGAAAGTTTGGCGAAGAGATGACCAACGCCCAAGCGGACTGGCAGTTGCACGCCTATGGCGGCGTCATGCACGCCTTCACCAATCCGAAGGCGAATGATCCGGATTTCGGCACAGTCTATGACAAGAACGCCGATGCGAGGTCGTGGGCGGCGATGGAGACCTTCTTGTCGGAAGTTTTCAATTAGCGCAGAGGTTTTAAGCGATCCGACTCCCCACGCTTCAAGCGTGGGGTCCATCTCCCGCCCTTTCAATTTTCGACAACGGTTTGCAGGCGGAAAGCATCGGAGTTGGACGCCACGGTCAAGCCGTGGCGAGTCGAGGGAGGCCGGGCGCTACTCCAGATTTAACGTTTCTCCTGCTTCAGGGATTTTGGTTTTGCCTTGCCCGCCGTCTTCTTCGGCGCCGGTTTTTTGTTGCGCGCGGCGGCCGCGAGGGCCAGGTCAGCCCAATGTCTCAGCGCGTCATTGTCATCGAAAATTTCTTCCGGCGCGTTGTAATAGGACATGGTCCCGCTCTTGCCGTTCATTTCGACTTCAAAGGGGCGGAGCCCCGCCGCCTCAAATTCAGCGCGGGATACGTCATCGACTTTCAGCCAGAGATCGTCATCGCCAATGATCGCGAAGAAGGCGCCGTCACAATAAACGCCCGCCCCGCCGAACATTTTTCGGATGGTGATCTCGCCGAAGGGCGAGAACAGATCTTTGACGTAGTCGAGATAGGATGACGATAGAACCATGCCCGCCTCAAGCGATCTCCTCATCCTGAGGAGCAGCGCGAAGCGATGCGTCGCGAAGAACCGGCCAAAAGCTTAGCACCCGCCGCCGATCCTTCGCGACGCATTGCAGCTTCCTGCCGGAAGCGGCAATGCTCCTCAGGATGAGGGTGTTTTTGAAATCACGCATCTGCTTTCGCAGGGACAATCGTCACGCTTTCGCCGCAGCCGCAGGCGTCGGTCTGGTTCGGATTATTGAACACGAAACGCTGCGAGAGCTTTTCAGTGACAAAGTCCACCTCGCTGCCGATCAGGAACAGGATCGCCTTGGGATCGATCAGCACCTTGATGCCGTTTTCTTGCACGACCTCATCCAGCGGGCCCGCTTCGGTCGCATACTCCATGGTGTATTCCATGCCGGCGCAACCGCCGTTTTTCACGCCGATCTTCACACCGATATAGTTCTCTTCGGCGGCGGACATGATTTCGCTCATGCGCGCAGCGGCGGCGTCGGTCAGGGTTACGACTTTCGGTCTCGGTCTCGCCATTTTACAACCATCCCAGTTCGAGCTTGGCCTCGTCGGACATTTTCTCCGGCGTCCAGGGCGGTTCGAACACCATATTCACTTTCACGTCTTCCACGCCTTCGACGCCGCGGACCGCGCCTTCGACCCAGCCGGGCATTTCGCCCGCCACCGGACAGCCCGGCGCCGTCAGGGTCATGTCGACGGTGAGCAGCCGGTCATCGTCCAGATCCACCTTATAGATGAGGCCCAGTTCATAAATATCAACCGGGATCTCCGGATCATACACCGTTTTGAGCATGCGGATGATCTCGCCGGTGATGCGCTCCAGCTCCTCCGCCGGGATGGACGCCGCACCGGATGTCTCGGCCTGCTGGCCCGGCTCCGGCTTTGGCGGGGTGACGTCAATAATGTCGCGTTGGTTGTCCATAAATCCTGCTTAACCCAACATGGAATGTGTTTTGTGAAGACCGGCGATCAGCGCCTCGACATCTTCATGCGTGTTGTACGCGGCGAAAGAGGCGCGAGCGGTCGCCGAAACCCCAAGCCGCTGCATCAGCGGTTGCGCGCAATGATGGCCGGCGCGCACGGCGACGCCAGTGCGGTCGAGGATCGCCGACACGTCATGGGGGTGCGCGCCCTCGACGGTAAAGGCGATGATCGGCGCCTTGTTCGCGGCCCGGCCATAAACGCGCACGAAATTCAGCTTCGCCAACTCTTCCAGAACATGATCGCGCAATCGAGCCTCGTGGGCGGCGATGGCATCGACGCCTTTTTCCCGCATCCAGTTTAGCGAGGCGCCAAGACCAATCGCTTCCAATATTGGCGGCGTGCCCGCCTCGAAGCGGTGCGGCGGATCATTATAGGTGACGTTTTCCATGGTCACCATGTCGATCATTTCGCCGCCGCCCTTGAACGGCGGAAGTGATTTCAGCGCATCCGTCTTCCCGTAAAGAACGCCAATGCCGGATGGTCCATAAAGCTTGTGGCCGGTCATCACATAGAAGTCGCAATCGATATCGCGAACATCAACGGCGCCATGAACGCCCGCCTGACAGCCGTCGAAAAGGATCTTCGCGCCGTGATCATGAGCGATGCGCGACAGTTCTTTTGCCGGCGTTTGAGCGCCGAGGACGTTCGACATATGCGACAGCGCCACGAGTTTCGTCCTTGGCGTAAACAGCGCGTGAAAAGCGCCCAAGTCGATCTCACCGTCTTCGGAAACATCAAGCCATTTCAGGACGGCGCCCTTGCGTTCTCGCAGCAAATGCCACGGCACAATATTGGAATGATGTTCAGCGACGGAAAGAATGATTTCATCGCCCTCGCCGATTTTCGACACGCCCCCAATCTCTGCTCCAAGGGCGTAGGAAACGAGATTAAACGCGTCCGTGCCGCCGGAAGTGAAGACGATTTCGTCGGGCGATCCGGCATTCAGAAACCGCGCAACCGTCTTGCGCGCTTCTTCATAGGCGGCGGTCGTCTCGTTCGACAAGAGATGCAGCCCGCGATGCACATTCGCATAGGAATGCTCCATCGCGTGGCTCATGGCGTCGATCACCGCTCGCGGTTTCTGCGCCGACGCGGCGCTGTCGAGATAAACCAGCCGCTTGCCATAGGCGTCGCGCGAAAGGATCGGAAATTCAGCACGCAGCGCATCAACATCCAGCTTCGTTATGGGTGCGTTGTCAATTTTTGAATTGGCGCTCACTTCACCATCTCCAGCCAGTCACTCACCCGCCCGGCGAGTACCGCGCGAACACCTTCATCGCCGACCCCTTCAACGATTTCGCCAATAAAAGCTTCGATGAGCAGCGCACGCGCCTGCGCTTCGCTCAAGCCCCGCTGGCGCAGGTAAAACAGCGCGTCCTCGTCGAGCGCGCCGACCGTCGAGCCATGAGCGCACTCAACATCGTCCGCATAAATTTCAAGCTCCGGCTTGTGGTTCGCCTCTGCGCCGTCCGACAGGAGCAACGCGTTGGCGGTCATCTTCGCATCGGTTTTCTGGGCTTTCCGATCGACGAAAAATTTGCCCTGAAACACATTGCGCGCGCGATCACGCGCAACGCCCTTATGGAGCTGGCGCACAGCGCAATCGCGTGCGATATGTCTTGTGTCCGTGGTGAAATCGGAATGCCGGTCGCCCGACAGCAATGCCGCGCTGTTGATCGACGCCGACGAGCCGGGCGCCCAGAAATGCACATGAGATTCATGCCGCGAAAGGCGCGAGCCCGTTGAAATACTGGTCTGTTCGAAACGCGCGCCACCATCGATCTTCACCGCGCAGATGCTGTTCACCACCGATGCCGCGCCGGTCTCCTGCAACACGGTGCGGCGGCATTCGCCGCCATCGCGCACATTCATATGGAAGAGATGCGAATAAAGCCCTGCGCCATCCCCTTCGAAAGTTTCGATAAGCTGCACGCGAGCGCCAACAGAAATTCGCATCATGGTTTGCGCAAAGGCAAAACCGGCGCCGCCCGTGAAGTGTCGAATGTGTATCGGACGCTCAAAACTGACGCCTTCGCAGACCTCGAGCCCCAACGCCTTTCGGGTCATGGCGACATTCAGCGTCGCGATCGCATGGGTCTCAAGCTCAGGGATAGTCGCCACCGGATCCATCACGCCGTAACGCAACCCTTCCGGCATCTCCTCGTTTGGAAGCTCGATGCGGCCGTCGAAAATCCGGAACTCCAGCGGGTTGAGCGCGGCGAAGGGCGACACAGGAACGGCGGCATCCGGCGCATCATCCGGCGCAGGTGTCGCGCCGCGCAACACCGCGTTCACGTCCGTCCATTTCCACCCTTCAATCCGGCGGTTCGGCAGGCGCAATTTCGCATACCGATCGAACGCAGCCGCCTGCGCTTCGCTGGTTTTTGAGCGGGCGTTGAACGCCGCTTCCAGCGCCGTTTCGAATTCCGTTGGATTGTTCAGGACGGACGACACGATTTAAGCAGCCTCAATAAATTGTTCGTAGCCGGATTTCTCCAGCTCTTTTGCGAGATCCGGCCCGCCGGATTTGACGATCCGCCCGCCGGCCAAAACATGCACGGCGTCCGGTTTGATGTAATCGAGCAGGCGCTGGTAATGGGTTATCACCAGAAAACCGCGCTCCGGCCCGCGCAGGGCGTTGACCACGTCACCGACCATTTTCAGCGCGTCGATATCAAGACCGGAGTCGGTTTCATCCATGATCGCGAAGCGCGGCTCGAACATCGCCAGTTGCAGCATTTCCATGCGCTTTTTCTCGCCGCCGGAAAACCCGACATTGAACTGGCGCTTCAGCTTCGCGTCATCAAGGCCGACCAGCGCCGCCTTGTCGCGAATGAGCCGGATGAAATCCGCTGCGGAGACTTCGTCCTGCCCTCGCGCCTTGCGCTGGGCGTTCATCGCCGTGCGGATGAAATTCATCGTCTGCACGCCGGGAATTTCCATCGGATGCTGAAACGACAGGAACAGCCCGCGCGCCGAGCGCTCATTCGGGTCGAGCGCCAGCACGTCCTCGCCGTCGAGCGTCACGCCGCCTGCGGTTGCATCATAACCGTCACGACCGGCGACCGTATAAGACAGCGTCGACTTGCCGGAGCCGTTCGGGCCCATGATCGCGTGCACTTCGCCCTTGGGCACGTCGAGCGACAGGCCCTTGAGGATTTCATTGCCGCCGACAGCGACGTGTAGGTCTTTAATGTTCAGCATTACTCGGTTTCAGTCTCTGTTGTTGCCGCTGGGTCGATGCGGGTGTTCTGATCGTGAACGAGGCGCCATTCGCCTCCCTCAATCTTGAAGACGAGCGCCAGCCAGGAGGAGCGCGGCGCGCCATCGGGTGCATCGCGATAATCATATTTGATCAGCGCCGTCGCCATGTCGGCGCCTTCGATGGTTTTTACAACCACCGGGTCCATCCGCCACTGATCGTCGGCGAACCATTCGCGGTGAAACGCCACGACCGCGTCCGTGTTCTCCAGCACCGCGCCGTTCGGAAAAATCACATTGAGGTCATCGCCAGCGGTGAGCGTCGCCGTCAGCCCATCAAGATCGCGCGCGGCAATCGCATCAAGGTGACGCTGTACGGCAGCGCCGAAGTCCGGCCGCGCTTTTTCCGCGACCGCCGTGGTTTTGACCTCGCAGGCGGTGAGCGCAAAAACGGCGACTGCAAACAAGACGGCCCTCATTGCTGCGCTCCTTTATTGGTGGCTTGTTTAGGCTCGACGATGATGTAAACGCCGGTCGAATCGCCGACATTCAATACTTCGTGCCACGCGGTTCCGTCGGACCACCAGCTTGCGCCGGCATTGAGGTCGCGCGTCTGCGACCCGTCCGCATCGGTGATCCGCATCTTGCTCCCCTCAAGGATGTAACCGAAATGAGGCTCGTGAAAATGCCGCTCATGGCCGACGCCCGGCGGGAAGGTGCAACGGAGTGCGCGCATTTCGTCCGTTTCCCGCAGCAGCTCGCACACTTTCTCACCTTCCCAGCCGGCTTCTAGCGGATCGGGCAGCGATTTCTGCATCACAAGCGCGCCGCCGGAAGACGGAATCGGATTGTCCGGCAGTTGCGCATTTGCGCTTGCGCAGATCGCCAGCGCGGCAAATATCAGAACGAAGCGCGTCATCACCCCACGCTCCCTTCGAGAGAAACGCTCACAAGCTTCTGCGCTTCGACCGCGAATTCCATCGGCAGTTCCTGCAGGACTTCCTTGCAGAAGCCGTTGACAAGGAGCGCCACGGATTCTTCTTCCGACAGGCCGCGCTGCTGGCAGTAAAACAGTTGATCTTCCGAAAGCCGCGATGTCGTCGCTTCGTGTTCGAGGATCGCGCGCGGATTCTTGCTCTCCACATAAGGCACCGTATGGGCGCCGCAGTTGTTGCCGATGAGCAGCGAGTCGCATTGGGTGAAATTGCGCGCGCCCTCGGCCTTGCGATGAATGCTCACAAGCCCGCGATAGGTCGAGTTCGACTTCCCGGCGGAAATGCCCTTGGCGATGATCCGCGATTTGGTGTTCTTGCCCAGATGGATCATCTTGGTGCCGGTGTCGGCCTGCTGATGATTATTGGTGATGGCGATCGAATAAAACTCGCCTTGCGACCCGTCGCCTTTCAAAATGCAGGACGGATATTTCCACGTCACCGCGGAGCCGGTCTCAACCTGCGTCCATGAGACTTTCGAGTTCACCCCGCGGCAGTCGGCGCGCTTGGTGACGAAATTATAGATGCCGCCCTTGCCGTCCTTGTCGCCGGGATACCAGTTCTGCACCGTCGAATATTTGATTTCGGCATTGTCTTCCGCGACGAGTTCGACGACGGCCGCGTGCAACTGGTTCTCATCGCGCATGGGCGCAGTGCAGCCTTCGAGATAGGAAACGTAAGAGCCCGGCGCCGCGACAATCAGCGTGCGCTCGAACTGGCCGGTGTTGGCTTCGTTGATGCGGAAATAGGTCGAGAGCTCCATCGGGCAGCGAACGCCCTCCGGCACATAGACGAACGTGCCGTCGGAAAACACCGCAGAGTTCAATGTCGCGAAATAATTGTCAGAGGTCGGCACGACGGTGCCGAGATATTTGCGCACAAGCTCCGGATGCTCGCGCACGGCTTCCGAAATCGACATAAAGATGACGCCGGCTTTTTCCAGCTCTTTCTTGAACGTCGTGGCGACGGAGACGCTATCGAACACCGCGTCGACCGCGACTTTCTTCTTTTCCGGAAGCGGTGTTCCATCGGGATGCGTGCGCGCCTCGCCGGGGCTCGTCCCTGCGCCCGCTACGCCGAGCAAAACCTCCGCCTCGCGCAAAGGAATGCCGAGTTTTTCAAAGTCCGCGAGAATTTCCGGCGGCACGTCGTCGATGGACTCGTATTTCGCGCCGGTGGTCGGCTCGGAATAATAATAGGCGTCCTGATAATCGATCTCGGGATAGTGAACCATCGCCCAGGTCGGCTCGGTCATGGTCAGCCAGCGCCGGAACGCTTCGAGGCGCCATTCAAGCAGCCATTCCGGCTCTTCCTTTTTCAGGGAAATGAAGCGGACGGTGTCTTCGTTGAGACCTTTCGGCGCCTTCACCGACTCGATGTTGGTGGTGAAGCCGTATTTATAGGTCTCCAGCGCCTTCGCCGTCGCGACAGTTTCTTTCGAAATGGTTTCTTTGACTTCGGACATAATATTCAATCTTTGGAATCTTTTTCAACAAAACGGTCGAAAATCGACCCGAAAATCATCACCGTCGCAACTCCGCAACCGATCGCATAGGAAAGCGCCGCTGAGACCAGATAAGCCTCTGCGCTGCCAGCGCCGTTCCAATAAGTTATTCCGCACAAAATGATGGTTGCCACTGAGCCGACAGCCGCGCCAGACAGCAATGCGCGACGGATGATTGCCTTTCTTGCTTTATCTTTGGTCATCACGCCGCCCTCGATTTGATGCGCTCATACGCCTTCGGCCATTCGCGGATGAAGGCGTCGGCGTCTTCCACCGTCGAATTCCAGCCAAGCGACACGCGGATCGCCGAGGTCGCTTCTTCCTCGCTGGCGCCCATGGCGCGCAAAACGTGACTCGGTTTCGTCTTGCCGGACGAACAGGCCGACCCCGCCGAAATGGCGAGCCCCGCAAGGTCCATGGTCATCAATTGCGTCGCGCCGGAAAATCCGTCTGCGGAGAGACACAGCGTGCCCGGCAGGCGGTCTTCGCTGGCGCCCCAGATTTTCGCGCCCGCTTCAATGGCGGCGTATTCCATGTGATTTCGCAGCGCGGCGATCTCGCCAGCGCGGGCGAGACTCTGTTTCGCGAGTTCGCACGCCAATCCGAGCCCGGCTATCGCCGGCACATTATGCGTGCCCGCCCGGCGGTTCTGTTCGTGACCGCCGCCGCGCATGACGGGGTCGAGCGGCAGGTTAGGTCCGGCGACGAGCGCGCCGATCCCCACCGGGCCGCCGAATTTGTGGCCGGTGAACGACATGATGTCGGCGCCGGACATAACGAAATTGACCGGGACTTTGCCCACCGCCTGCGCAGCGTCGCAGAACAACAATCCGCCCGAGTCATGGACGATGTCTGCGACCTCGCGCACCGGCTGCAACACACCGGTCTCATTATTGGCGAACATCAGGCAGACCATAAAACCGCCATTGCGCGCGACGTCATAATCCGCGAGCCGCTCCTTCAACCATTCAAGATCGACGATTCCCGTATGCAGCGTCGGAACGATTTCAATCTCGGCGCCGGTCGTCGCTGCGTTGGCGGCGACTGCGGAATGTTCAATCGCGCTGATGAAAATACGTTTGATGTCGTGCGGCGCGATGGCGCCATGCAGCGCGTAATGAATCGACTCCGTGCCGCCGCTCGTAAAAATGACGCCGTTCACCGGCGCGTTGACCAGCGCGCGCACTTGCTCGCGTGCATCTTCCAGAATTTTGTGCGCGCGGCGCCCTTCTTCATGCACGGATAATGAATTGCCGTCATGGCGCATCGTCTCGGCGACGATGTCGATGACTTCCGGGCGAATGGGCGCGGTTGCGTTGTGATCGAGATAATGCCGGGTCATTCCGCAGCCCCCAAGGCAACACGGTCTTTAGGCGCATTCACCGCCGCCATGCCGGCGACGCGCTTGGCGAGGATGTCCTCCAACGTCACGGCGTTCAAAAACAGTTCGATCTGGCGGCCGAGTTCGTCCCACAAATCATGGGTGAGACAGCGCGCGCTGGTTCCCTTGCAGCCAATGGCCGATCCCGTCACGCAGGCGGTCGTTTTAATTTCCTCGTCCACCGCCGCGACGATGTCGGCGACGCGAATGTCGGCAGCGGGCGCGGTCAGCGCATAACCGCCAGCGACGCCGCGCGCGCTTTCGACCAGCCCGGCGCGGCGCAATTTGACGAACAACTGCTCCAGGTAAGACAGGGATATCCCCTGCCGCAGCGCCACATCGGACAGCGCCACCGGCGCGCCGGCGGAAGCCTGCGCGGCGATATCGGCGAGCGCCGTTACGGCGTATCTGCCCTTGGTCGTCAGCTTCATAATCAGCGTCTTTCTTCGGATGCCCTGAACCGTTTGGCCGCGGCCAGGCAAATCCCATTTTGCTGGCTTCGGAGCGAAAACATGCTATACGCGCCCGCTGACCGATCCCTTGCGCAGCCGAGATAAGAAATCCGACCAAATTAGTCAACATTAACGCCGCCAGAAAGACGGCGATTTTACTGACTTTTTTGTGCTCTTTTTTCTCCAGGCGGGCGGCACGGAAAGCAATTTGCTGGGGTTTCCCCCTCAGCCGCCAGTTTTGAAAAGGTATGACATGCCCGAAGTGATTTTCGCCGGTCCGGAAGGACGCCTTGAAGGCCGCTATCAAAAAGGAAAAGGCGAGAATCCGCCGGTTGCGCTGGTTTTGCACCCGCATCCGTTGTTCGGCGGCACCATGAACAACCGCGCCACCTACGAAATGTACCAGATGTTCGTTCGGCGCGGCTTTTCGACCATGCGCTTCAATTTCCGCGGCGTCGGCCGCAGCCAGGGCGAATATGATCAGGGTCAGGGCGAACTGGCCGATGCGGCGACGGCACTTGACTATATGCAGCAACTGAACCCGAACGCGCCGTTCAGCTGGGTCGCGGGCTTTTCCTTCGGCTCATGGATCGCCATGCAGCTCCTGATGCGGCGGCCGGAAATCGTCGGCTTCATCGCCGGTTCGACGCCGGCAAACCTCTATGATTTCTCGTTTCTGGCGCCCTGCCCCTCGTCCGGCGTCGTCATCCATGGCGAGTTCGACAAGATCTGCGTTCCGGACGAAACGCGAGGCATGGTTGAACGCACCCGCACGCAAAAGGGCCGCAAGATTGAATTTCAGGTGGTGCCCGGCGCCGACCATTTCTTCGAGTCCCATATCGAGAACTATATCAAGACCGCTGAAAAATATCTCGACGCCCGCCTCGCCCATGACCTGCCGGAAGGCGAGTATCACGGCGAAAAATAGGCGGATCTGGCGATTATTCGCCGATATCGTGGTTTTCCCCCGGCTTAATCTTTGCTTCCTATGCTAAGGTTAGAAAAAATTGTCCGGGGGGACCTCATGCTTCTTGCAGTTTTGCGCGTTTGGCCGCTATGGCGGCCAATGTTCTCCGCTAAACTTTCCGGCGTGAATGGTTTCACAGGCCGCGGCGCCGTCACCTATTCATCGACCAAGGCCGGCGTGAAAAAACTATCGGTCAATCTTCGCGGGTTGGCCGGTCGCGAAGCCAATCTGCTGGCCGATGAAACAACTTCCGTGCCGGTGCAAATTACAAATGGTCGCGCCAAGGCTATATTCGCCTCAAAAAAGGGCGACAATGTGCCAACCCTTGCTGAGGGCGCGCGCATCGACGTCCGTCAAAACGGCGACGTCATCCTGAGCGGCGTCTTAACGCGCAATTGATCCGCTTCACCGAATTTGCGCGTGATTTTATAAGCGCCCGTGATATCTTTTTTTAGAGCAAGGGAATTCGGCGTGGCGCAAAAAGAACCTCAGGATATGCTTGACGACTTTCCAGCGCCGTCGCGCCAGCCGAGCGCATTGCCGGTGAAGCTGATCCTGTTTGGCGGCGGATTACTGGCGTTGATTGCCCTGCTCGCCCTGTCGTGGTGAGTGTTAAACGAGACCGGCGCGGCCGATGGCCAGAAACTTCTCGCGCCGCTGACGCTTCAGTTCATCCGGCGTCATGTGCTCCAGCTCGCGAATAGCGGACTCTACCGCATCGCCGAGCCGCTCCACCGTCAGGCCGATATCGCGATGCGCGCCGCCGACCGGTTCGGGAATAATTGAGTCGATAACGCCAAGTTCCAGCAAATCCTGCGCGGAAATCCGCATGGCCTCGGCTGCATCAGGCGCCTTGTTATCGCCCTTGCCGGCAGCATCTTTCCAGAGAATCGACGCGCAGCCTTCGGGCGAGATGACCGAATAAACCGAATGCTCGAGCATCAGCACCCTGTTCGCCGCGGCCAACGCCACAGCGCCGCCGGAACCGCCTTCGCCGACAATCACGGAGACCAGCGGGGCCGCCAGCCCAAGGCATTTTTCCGTACACGATGCAATTGCTTCGGCCTGACCGCGCTCTTCCGCGCCGCGTCCGGGATAGGCGCCCGGCGTGTCCACCAGCGTCACCACCGGCATGTTGAACCGTTCCGCCATATCCATAAGGCGCATGGCCTTGCGATATCCTTCGGGCCGCGCCATGCCGAAATTATGTTTGACGCGCCCCGCCGTGTCAGCGCCCTTTTCATGACCAATGAGCATGATCGAACGGCCGCGCAATCTCGCCGGACCGCCGAGTATTGCCGCATCTTCGCCAAAAGCGCGATCGCCGGCGAGCGGCGTGAAGTCATCGACCAGCTGTGAAACATAATCGGCGAAATGCGGTCGCGACGCATGCCGCGCGACCTGCGCTTTTTGCCAGCGCGTGAGTTTCGCGTAGGAGTCAGCCAACAGGCTCTCCGCCTTGCCCTGCAGTTTTTCGATTTCATCGGCGACATTCACGCCAGTCTGGCCGTCCATCTGTCGAAGGTCGGCGATCTTGCCTTCCAGTTCGGCGATCGGCTTTTCAAAATCCAGATATGTGCGCATGGGATCTCTTTACTAGACCGTGGTTATGGAAATGACGCCCGTCTTGTTGCAATTCCTAATGTTTCGGCAACAGTCGGGCAACCCTTGGCGTACCTACGACTTTTTTTTCGCCAGCGGATGGCTGTGCAAGACCAGCTCCCTCAGCCGGTCCTGGGCGACATGGGTGTAAATCTGGGTCGTGGTGATATCGGCATGACCCAGCATTTGCTGAACGCTCCGCAGATCGGCCCCACCCTCCAGCAAGTGGGTGGCGAATGCGTGCCGCAGCACATGCGGAGACACTCTCGACGGCGGCACGCCAGCCGCCACAGCAAGGTCTTTCAACATCTGGGCGAAACGGGCGGCGGTGATGTGGCCGGTCTTACCCCGCGACGGAAACAGCCAGGGCGACGGACTGTGCTCTTCAGCGAATGCGTCTCTGATTTTCAGATAGTCTTCCACTGCTTTGACAGCGCCGGACGTAAGCGGCGCCAACCGTTCCTTGTCGCCTTTGCCGCGGATGATCAGCAACCGCTCGCCCTTTCGGAAGGAAGCGGTCTTCAGCCCGACCAGTTCCGAAACGCGAAGCCCGGCCGCGTATAGCACTTCAAGCATGGCCGTCAGACGCAGTCCTTTCGGCCCCTCCAACTTGCTCGCCGCGACGAACAACGCAGTCACTTCCGGCGAAGTCAACACCTTCGGCAGCGGGCGCCGGGTTTTCGGACGATCAATCGCCGCCGTCGGGTTGTCGGCGCGATGTCCTTCCGCATACAGAAACTGATAGAACTGACGCAGAGCAGATGTTTTTAACGCCGCTGTCGAAGCCGCCAGCCCCTCCGCTTCCAGCGCCGAAAGCCAGGCAGCGATATCATCCGTTCCCGCTGTTTCGAGGGATTCCTTGCGCTTGGCGGCGAATGCAGAAAAGCGCACGAGATCGCGCCCGTAATTCTTCAACGTGTTCGCCGCCGCCGCACGCTCGACCGCCATCATTTCCAGAAACGCGTCTATGAGTCGCGCGTTAATCTGTTGATGATGATCCGAGGCGCGCCCGGCCGTCATTTTATCTTACTGGCTCCGGTTCGGTTTTACCCGCGGCGTCAGGCCGCCCTCTTGCGGCGGCGCTTCCGCCGTCCCGTCAACACCTGCCGCAGCGCTCGACTGGTGAGACACAGGAGCGCTGTTTGCAAAGCTCGCAGCCCACGCGCGCTCAAATCGATGGCGCCGGTTCAGCTCCGGCATGCCCGCCGCGTCCAGTCCAGCGCTGACAATGACAGACTCGACCTCGCCATTCGCAGACCCCATTCCTGAAGACGCCGCCAGCGCCGCCAGCCCAGCCTGACCGGCTTTGTCGTCATCGACGGCGTCAAATGCAGCTTCGAGGATTCGCGCTGTCACCGCAGGGTCGTCATGGGCTGGCAATGCCGGTCCCAGTTCAGCATCGTCATCGAGCAAAGAAACGCCTGCGCTTCTTGCAATCCTTGAAGCCGTCTGCGGATCCAGCAACGCCAGAAGTTTGACGCGATCAATGAACGCCACGCCTAACGCTTCGGGAAGCGCCGCCACGCTTTCATTGCCGCCCAGCATCGCAGTCAGCCAGCGGCCGGCGCCGATAATGTCACCCGTCGCCATAGCCGCCTGGGCGAACCGTCCCGCTTCTTCCGGCGTCACCAGCACGCCCTCTAGCGAGGCGATTTCATCGGCATAAAGATGTGACAGCGCATAAGCGCGCGCGAAGCTGTCCCCCCGCGAAAGCGCCAGGGAAATTCTTTGCGCCTTGTCGCGGATGAACTCCGGCGCGGCCATGTCGCCGACAGATTGATAGAGCATCGCGTCGACCAGCAGGTCCGCTGGCCGCGCGGCGGCTTGATCAAGCACCGACGCCAGGTCCGTCACTTCAAATTGCTGGCTTGCAAACATCCCCTTCAGCACAGACGGCTCGAGGACGCCGAGCGCTACCGCCTGCTGCGCTGCTTCAATGCGCAACCCGGCGCTTGCCTCAGCGTCTCCCGCAATCGCCGCAAGCACGCCGCCATCCGCATGCGCCAGCAGCGAAGGGTTGATTTCAATTCCTGACGCCCGGTTCGCCGCATAGAACAGCGCAGAGGAAATGGGCGGGACCGCCTTTGGCGGAACGCCCGCCGCCAAAGACAAGAGTAAAGTCTCCTCATCCGGAGTCACGGCGCCGCGTTCGCGCAGCAGGTTCATGGTAAGATCGAAGGCATCGATCTCTTCGGCGCGCGCGTAACAGAAAGCCCGCAACTTGACCCAGAAAATCGCTTCGCGCCCACCGGCAAGGCCGGCGCCGCGGCGGCACGCGGCATCAGCGTCGCCCTTGAGCATGCTGATAGTCGCTTCCGCTTCGGCGACAGAAAGGTCGTTCTTGCCCGATGTCGCCAGGCTGGCCACAGTCTGCGCCTCATCGATAAATCCTGCCCGCGCCAACGCCAACAGTTTCTTGCCGCCCAGCGATGCATCGGCGCCGACAGGTTTGGCGCCGGTAGACAACAGCGTCCGCCGCAAAGCGCGCCCCAAACTGGGGGAGGCTGGCCGGGCCGGCGCATGCGACAAAAGAAAATCGAGCGTTTGCGGGTTGCTGTCAGCCCAGAGAGTCGATGGCAGTGAAGGCTCGCCCGCCTCCAGCGCGCCAATGGAAAATGCATCGGTCGCAAGCTGCGTCGTCTCAACCGAGGCCGGCGCAGCGATCTGGGCGAAAGCCAGTGGAATGCACAAACCGGCGGCCATCGCCAGCGATCCGAAAATGACAAGGTTACGCCGCATCGTTTGCTTCCAGTTCAATTTCATGAAGATCCGGCTCCATCATCTGCCCATAGACAAACAGCCCGATGAGGCCCGCAAGAACCAGCAGCAAAATTATGGCAATAAACCGCACGCTCAGATCCTTCAAACAACCATTAACGCCAGCGGACGAGCCCGGCAGACAACGCGCCCGATCAGCACGCGCCTTCTCCGGCCGGCATTTTCGGGAAATGACGCCGCGTCTAGCTTCACGCCCCGCCCTCCCCTACATCTAGCCTCCATGGGGCAAGCTCGTAAACACCCTGACCTTTATTGCGCCCGACCAATCGTTCTGGTCGGGATGATGGGCGCTGGAAAAACCACAGTGGGGCGGCGGCTTGCAGCCCGGCTCAATATGCCGTTTTTCGACGCAGATCAGGAAATTGAACGCGCCGCCGGCATGACGGTTGCCGATCTGTTCGCGGCGCATGGAGAAAAGAGCTTTCGCGAAGGGGAGGCCCGGGTCATCAAACGCTTGCTGGAAGGCCCGGCGCATGTGCTCGCCACCGGGGGCGGCGCCGTGACAAACGCCGAGACGCGCACATTACTTCGTGACCTTGCTTTAACGGTCTGGATCAAGGCCGATCTCGACACCATCTTGCGGCGCGCGACGAAACGCGGAACCAGGCCCTTATTGAAAAGCGGAGACCCGAAGGAAACACTCTCCCGCCTGATGACAGAACGGGCTGAATTCTACGCTGCGGCAGACATTCACATAGACAGCCAGCCCGGACCTCACTCAAATACTGTTGATCTGATCCTGGATGAACTGTCTCAGCGACGCGACAAGCTGGCCGCAAAGAAGGAGTCGAGCAAATGAGCTTCGCAACCGTGCGCGTCCCGCTCGGCGAGCGCTCTTATGACATCCTGATCGGCGCCGGGCTTTTGGATCAGGCCGGCGCTCAGCTTGAATCTTGCCTGAAGCGTCCGCGAACAGTTGTCATCACAGACGAAAATGTTTTCGCTGCGCAGGGCGAACGCCTGCAGAATGGGCTGGCGAGCGCTGGCATTTATGCAGACTTCATCACGCTCGCGCCAGGCGAAGCGACAAAGTCATTTGCTGAGTTGCAGCGAGTGACTGGAAAGCTGCTTGATTTGGGTGTTGAGCGTGATGACGTCGTGATTGCGTTTGGCGGCGGCGTCATTGGCGATCTCACCGGTTTTGCCTGTTCGATCCTTCGTCGCGGATGCCGGTTCGTTCAGATTCCAACCACGCTGCTGGCGCAAGTGGACAGCGCCGTCGGGGGCAAAACCGCCATCAATGTCCCGCAAGGCAAAAATCTGGTTGGCGCGTTTTATCAGCCAGCCATGGTATTGGCGGATATTTCGTCGCTTGAAACGCTGCCTGCGCGAGAATTGCGGGCTGGCTACGCCGAAGTCGTCAAATACGGCCTGATCCGCGACGCAGATTTTTTTGAATGGTTGGAGTCCAATGGCCCCGCCTTGCTAAATGGCGATGCAACGGCGCGCCGCCGCGCCGTAGAGATTTCATGCAAGGCCAAAGCGGACATCGTCAGCGCCGATGAGCACGAACGCGGGCAACGCGCGCTTCTTAATCTTGGCCACACTTTCGGTCATGCCCTTGAGGCGCATTTCGGCTATACGGACCGGCTATTGCATGGCGAGGCAGTGGCGCTTGGCAGCGCGCTCGCATTTGAGTATTCGGCCAAACTCGGCGTTTGCCCATCAGGCGACGCCGCGCGCGTGAAAGCGCATCTTTCAGCTTCCGGCCTCCCCGCTGACATCAGCGTCCTCAATTGTGACATCACGGCTGATGATATGCTGGGTTACATGCAACAGGACAAGAAAGTTGAACAGGGCAAGCTCACCCTGATTTTGGCGCGCGGCATTGGCGACACTTATGTCGCGAAAGATTCGAGCGTGACCGTGCTAAAAACATTCCTGAAGGAGAAAACCGGCCGTTGATGCCGGTGGAATATCAATGGAAAATATAGACTCATCTCTTTTGCTGCCGATTGGCGCGGTATTTTTCCTGCTGTTGATGTCAGCTTTTTTTTCGGGCTCGGAAACCGCACTGACGGCAACGTCGAAGGCGCGCATGCACAAGCTGGAAAGCGACGGCGATCTTAATGCGCGGCGGGTGAACCTGCTGATCCGCGATCGCGAAAGATTGATCGGCGCGATCCTGCTCGGCAACAATCTTGTCAACATTCTGGCGACGTCGATCGCCACCAGCGTGTTCATCTCCATATTCGGCGCAACCGGCATCGCGAACGCTGTCGCCACCGCCACCATGACGGTGCTGGTGCTGGTCTTTTCAGAAGTCACGCCGAAAACCGCGGCAATCGCGAGACCGGATAGTTTCGCGATGTTCGTCGCTCCCATCATGCGATGGGTGGTTTTCATATTCGCCCCAATGACACGAATCGTTCAACTTATCGTGCGCGGGGTTTTGCACCTGTTCGGATTGGATGTATCGAAGGACAGCGCTGTTTTTTCTGCGGCGGAAGAGTTGAGAGGCGCCATCGATCTTCATCATTCCGAAGGCCGTGTCGACAAGGAGTCGCGAGATCTAATTCGCGGCGCGCTGGATCTTAACGAAATCCGCACCGAAGAAATTATGATCCACAGAAAGTCGATTGAAATGCTCGACGTCGACCGGCCGAAAGATGCGATCATCCGCCAGGCGCTGAAAAGCGCTCACACCCGTTTGCCGCTCTATCGTGAAAACCCCGACAATATCATCGGCATTCTGCACGCAAAGGACTTGCTGCGCGCGCTCTGGGACGCCGAAGGCGACGCTAACGCCATCAACTTCGAGGCTTTGGCGCGCGAGCCCTATTTTGCGCCGGAGACAACGACGCTGCAAGAACAACTCGACGCATTCAAACTGAAACAGGAGCATTTCGCACTGATCGTCGATGAGTATGGCGCGCTTATGGGGCTGGTCACACTCGAAGACATTCTCGAAGAAATCGTCGGCGAGATCGAGGACGAATATGACAGTCCGGTGCAAGGCGTGCGCCCGCAAGGGGACGGCTCGCTCAATGTCGATGGTGATGTAACCATCCGCGACATCAACCGCGCCATGGACTGGAATTTGCCCGATGAGGAAGCTGTGACTGTCGCCGGTCTGGTCATCCATGAGGCGCAAAGCATTCCCGATGTCGGACAGACCTTTTCATTTCACGGCTTTCGGTTCAAAATTCTGCGCCGCCGCCGCAACCAGATAACCGCCCTCAAAATCACTCCCATCGCCGCTTCCACCGAATAACCGCGAAAGAAAAGTAATGGCGAAAACGCCAGGCCGCAGCGCCTTCATGTTCATCTTTATTACGGTTTTGCTGAACATGATCGGGTTCGGCGTGATCATGCCGGTGATGCCTCAGCTCATCATGGAGGTGACGGGTGAAGACGTCGCCCATGCAGCGAAATGGGGCGGCTACCTCTCCATCGTCTACGCCCTGATGCAGTTCTTTATGATGCCCATCATTGGCGGATTGTCGGACCGCTTCGGCCGCCGGCCTGTCCTTCTGACATCGCTCGCTGCGTATTCGTTCGACTTTCTCATCATGGCGCTGGCGCCGGTGATCGGCATCATTTTGATCGCGCGGATTCTGGCCGGCGCATTCGCCGCAACCTTCTCAACGGCAAACGCCTATATTGCCGACATATCGCCGCCTGAAAAGCGCGCTGCGAATTTCGGCATGATGGGCGCCGCATTCGGTCTCGGCTTTATCATCGGCCCGGCGATCGGCGGGTTTCTGGGCGACAATTACGGCCCGCGCGCGCCATTCTTTTTTGTCGCTGCGACAGGCGCGATCAATTTCATCTTCGGGTTTCTGGTGTTGCCGGAAACGCTGAAGCCTGAAAATCGCCGCAAGTTCGAATGGAAGCGCGCCAACGCTTTTGGAAACTTCAAGCAATTCGCGCAATACCCGATCATGCTGCCGATCGCTGGCGTCCTGTTCCTGTCGCAACTGGCGCATTGGACCTATCCATCGGTCTGGGCCTATTACGCCGAGAAAAAATTCCTGTGGACGCCAGGCATGATCGGCGCGTCGCTGATGTTTGTCGGCGTCACCTCCGCCATCGTCCAGGGCGGACTGACTCGCATCGTCATTCCTAAAATCGGCGAACGCGCGGCGGCGCTGCTGGCGATGTCCGTAACCGCAGTTGCGTATTATCTCTTCGCCATCGCTGATAAAGGATGGATGATCTACGCCATTATCGCGTTCTCAGCGCTGGGCGGTCTCGCGCAGCCGGCGCTTCAGGGGATCATGTCGCGCACCATGCCGGCCAACGCGCAGGGCGAGCTGCAAGGCGCCATTGCTGCGGTGATGAGCATGTCGATGGTCATCGGGCCGTTCTTCATGACCCAGACCTTTTCGGCGTTCTCCGCGCCGGGCGAGCCGTTTACGCTGTTCAACCTGACGCTTCTTCCTGAGGGGGCGCCATTTTACTTCCCTGGCGCGCCCTTTGTCCTCGCATCGGTGCTGGAGGTGTTCGCGATCGCCATGCTGTTCTGGGCGTTCCGCCGAATTCAGCGCCCGCGCGAAGAGGACGCCGCTGCCGCTCAAGCCTAGACCGGCGCGCGGTGAAACACCCCGCCGCACATGGGGGCGGGAACGCGTGTTGTTTTCGGGTAAGAGATGGGCAGTTTCTTGAGGCTGCGAACCGCTAAATAAGCAAAGCATTCCGCTTCCAGATCATCGCCGCGCCAGCCAGCAGTTTCCGCGGTGACGACGTTCGCTTCCAGCCGTTCCGACAACGCCTTCATCATCGCCGGGTTCCGCCGCCCGCCGCCGCAAATAATATACCCGCCCGGCAGTTCGGGAAGAAACTTTTCCGACTGCGCAATACAAGCTGCGGTAAAAGCCGTCAGCGTGGCGGCGCCATCTTCCGGCGAGAGGTGTTTCACATGGTCGAGTTTGAAATCATAGCGATCAAGTGATTTCGGCGGCGAGCGTCGAAGATACGGCGCAAGCAGCATCATGCGCAGCGCCTCTTCATCGATCTTGCCGGCAAGCGCCATGGCGCCGTCCATGTCCATGGGCTCGCCGGTTTTAAGCTCAACCCACTCGTCAACAAGTCCGTTGCCGGGACCGCAGTCGAACGCCACCAGATCGATCGCCCGGGCGCCTTCGGGCACATAGGTGACGTTTGACACGCCGCCGAGATTGACCACACCCACCGCACATTGCGGACGTTCAGCCATCGCCGCCACCAGAGCGCGATGATAGGCCGGAGCGAACGGCGCGCCTTCTCCGCCGGCCGCAACATCTCGGCCGCGAAAATCACAGACGACGTCGATACGGGTTTCATCCGCCAGCACGCGCCCGTCGCCGAGCTGCCAGGTGCGCCCGGCGCTGCCCGGCTGTTTTGACGGCCTGTGCAATATGGTCTGGCCGTGAAACCCGATGACATCGATATCTTTAGCTTTGAGGCCTGCCTTTTCGAGCAGCCGCTCCACCGCCTGAATGTGCGCATGGGTGACTTCTCCGGCAGCCTTGCCGATCTCCGCGGCGCCGTCGCGGCCCTCAAGCGCGGCCTTGATCGCCCGCCGCACCCATATTTTCAGATCCCGGTTATAGGGAACGTGAATGGCTGCGCCCGGCTGCACGAGATCCTCGCCATCGGTCTGCAAGATCGCCGCATCGATCCCGTCCAGCGACGTTCCGCTCATCAAGCCAAGGGCGGTCAAGGTTTCAGACATCGCGCTCACATCGGTTCGAAATATCAGCTTTGCTTAACCAGAGTCGCCGTCAAGATTGAAAGGTTTCTTAATCATCGGGACAAAACGTTCATTTCGTTGGAAAATTCCGCGTAAGGTGCTAGGGGCGTGGCTTTCGGCAGGCAGAGATCTTTCATGGGCGACAAGGCGACTTATAAATCCGACTTTTTGAACGTGCTCAACGAGCGTGGTTTCATTGCGCAAGGCACCAACCTTGAGGGCCTCGACGAGAAGGCCGCAAGCGGGATTGTCACGGCCTATATCGGTTTCGATGCGACCGCAAAATCGTTGCACGCCGGCAGCCTGATCCAGATCATGATGCTGCACTGGTTACAGCAGACCGGGCACCGGCCGATCGCGCTGATGGGCGGCGGCACGACGAAGGTCGGCGATCCCACCGGCAAGGATGAACAGCGCAAGCTCCTGACCGACGCGGACATCGATGACAACATCGCCTCTATCAAAGGTGTGTTCGCGAAATTTCTGACCTTCGGCGACGGACCCGCCGAAGCCATGATGGTCAATAATGACGACTGGCTTTCCAGGCTCGGCTATGTGGAGTTTCTGCGCGATTACGGCGTCCATTTCACCATCAACCGCATGCTGACTTTTGACAGCGTCAAACTACGGCTTGAGCGCGAAAGCCCGATGACGTTTCTCGAATTCAATTACATGCTGATGCAGGCTTACGACTTCCACGAGCTCTACAATCGCCATGGCTGCACGCTGCAGCTTGGGGGCACGGATCAATGGGGCAACATCGTCAACGGGGTCGAGCTTTGCCGCCGCAAGGACGGCGCCGAAGTCTTCGGCCTGACGACGCCGCTGCTCACAACTGCCTCCGGCAAAAAAATGGGCAAGACTGAAAACGGCGCTGTATGGCTCAACGCCGACATGTTCTCGCCTTATGATTACTGGCAGTACTGGCGCAATGCAGAAGATGCCGATGTAGCGACGCTGCTGGCGCGCTTCACGACGCTGCCGATGGACGAAGTACGACGCCTCGCCGCCTTGCAAGGCGCGGAAATCAACGAGGCGAAAAAAATCCTCGCAACGCAAGCGACTGCGCTCCTCCACGGCCGCGATGCTGCAGAAAGCGCCGCCGCCACGGCTCAAAAGACGTTCGAACAGGGCGGGCTCGGCGGCGATTTGCCGACCATCGAACTGGCGGCGAGGGAACTCGCCAATACTGCGATGATCGATCAGTTCATCGCTGCGGGGCTGTGCGCCTCCAAGGGAGAAGCCCGCCGGCACATAAAAGCCGGCGCGCTTAAGTTAAATGACGCCGCAATCGCCGAAGACCGCAATCTCGAACCGGGAGACGTTCGCGATGGGGCCATCAAACTTTCCGTCGGCAAAAAGAAGCACGCAATTATTCGCGTAAGCTGATTATTGCGCGAGTTCACCCGCAGTCGGCGGTTCATCCGCTGTTGTTGCGTTCTCTGCATCGCTTGGATCTGGCCGCACCACCCGTCCCGGCTGCATCAATTGCCGGAAAATTCCCGGCGTCAGCGCCGACAGAGGATTTACGAAGACTGATGGATCACCCGTCTGGCCGCTCACCCGGTAGGTAAAAGCGAGAATGCCCTCGCCTTTCTTACCGATCAAAATATCGCCGATGATTGGCGCGTTGCCGAGAACGGAGTTGAGCGCGTAGATGGGCGCCACGGCGCCGGTTAAATCCGAGGCGCCGTCAGCGCCAATATCCACATAACCGTCTGCGGTGATGCCGACAGAACTTCCCGTCGCCCGCATGTCTTTCACAGAGACGACGCCATCTGCGTAATCAAACTGACCGTAGGCGTAGTTAAATTCTATGCCTTCGCCGCTCATCAGGTTTGCAAGCCCGTCAAGCGAGCCGGCGGAAAAGATTCGCGCCAGCAGCGGCGCATTCACCACCTGCAGATTGCGCGCTTCAAGCTCCCCGCCGAAGCCCGGCTCGCCCGGCGGATGCAGGGCGATTCGCATGGAGCCTTCGCCGCCCGAGACCGACTCGACGCCGAATACGCCTGCCATCAACTCGCCGATCGCGCTGGTGCGGGCCTCTATGGCTCGTTGCGGACCTTCTGACGCGCCGGTAAGCGCCATCTCAATCGTCACGGGCCGGCCATCAACGCCGCTGGCGGAGAAATCCAGCGCCTGCAACCTTTCCGCATTGCGACGAAGATCAAGGGCGCCGTTGCGATAGATCACGCCTTTTCGCAAAGCGATTTCATCGATCCGCGCCTGCAGGCTGACGCCGCCTCCCCAGTCAAAAGATTCGCCCTGCCCCGCTCCGCCCGTACCCTCAAGAATCTGTTCAACGGCGGCGCCCGCATTGAGAAAGGGGCCGACAACAGTGAAGGCGAGCACGCCGGTTCCATCCCGGTCGGCCATGATCGTGAGGTCAGCCGCGTCAGCAAGGTAAAAGTTTCGCAGATCCGCTTTCTGCAAGGCGCCGCCAAGATCGAAGCGGAGCGACCCTGAGATGTCGACGCTTTCACCGCTTAACGAAAGCGCATTCACGCTGACGCCGCCCTGGTCGAAGGTCATATCAAGGGCGCCGGCAGCGGCTTCGTTTGCTGGCTTGCGCCATCCGAGCGCCTCGACATTCAAAGTCGCATCATGAAAGTCAGCGCTGAGATTGAGCGTTTCAAATGCACCAAGGTCCCCAGTCGCGCTCGCTTCAAATTTGACGGGCCCGCGCAAGAACTGCCGCGTTGAGAGGCCGAAAATATCGCCGGTCGAGGAATCAAAAACGCCAGAAAGACGCAGATCGGATGGGCCATCCTCTTTGTAGAAATTCTGGGTCCAGACCAGATTTATCGGCGCTTCACTGGCGAGGCTCGCATCCGCTTCCACGCTCAGCGAGCGCGTTTTCAGATCGACCACGCCTTTGGCTCCGCTGATTTCAAACTCTCCGAAGAGTCCGGACACTGCCATGTTTTCAAAAGTCGCCTTGCCCTTGTATCCATACTCCTCGGGCGCAACATCACGTTTGTTGGGGCGCATGATTTCAACGACAGCGACCGTTTCGCCAGAAAACTGGTCAGGTTTCAAATCGACTTTTGAAAGCAGCGAGAGCGGCGCTTCATCGAGAATGGAAAGCATGTCCTGCGCATCGCCTGATGCCTTAATGCGGTAATAGGTCGGGCGCCATTTCGGCATGAATTCAGGAAAGGACACCTCGCCTTTGTGAATCGCCACATTGCCGACTCTTGCACTCGTCACATTCAACGTGAAGGAATTGCCCTTTAGAATTCCGCTGCCGGAGCCATTTCGCAACGGGGTCATGCCACGCACATAAGCTGCCCGCACGTCGCGCGCATTAAAAGTGAGCGTCAAGGCGTCTTCCGGCAAGGCGCCGTCCGCCGCCACCGCGCCGGGCGGAAGATTCATCGAAAACTTGAGGTTATCGATTTCCGCCGCTGACAGTCTTTCCCTAACCCAATCACGCGCGCCATTGGCAATATGAACCGGCCAGATAGACAGTAATCTTTGCGGATCGAGCGATCCCTCAACGCTGATATCTGCAATAACGCCGGGCGACGGCGCCGGCGCGCCGGGAGTCTTTTTCTGACGCATTACCGATAGGCGCCCCGTTGCGCTCAGACCCGCGAACTGAGCGGCCAGATTATCGAGCGCAAGCCTTCGCTCGCCAACGAAGTAACGGCCGCTTAGCGAGAGATTTTGCATCGGCAAGTCATCCGGCAGACTGCGTTGCAGAGACAACATGATTTCTGGAGCGGCTAAGTCAAAAGAAATGCTTTCCGGTTTGCGGATATCCTGTCCGAAGGAAATGGAGACATCGCCCAGCAAAGATCCCTTCGCGCTCTCGAAATCAAAATCAAACCGGTTAATTGAAAACTCATTGCTAACCGGATCAAACACTGTTTGCAAATCAACATGGGTGAGTTTTTGGCGCGACCCAGCGACGTTCAAAAAGCCCTCGCCGAGTCTCGCATCGAACTCGGAAGAAAGGACATCTCCATCGACAGTAAACACCATGTTCGCGCGTCCGCTGACCGGCGCATCGACCACCATCGCTTCGGAGCCGTAAAACGTCGCCAGCAGATCGCCTACTGGGAAGTTCTCACCATCCGCCGTAACACGCACGAGTTTTTTCTCTTTTGAGTAGTCGGCTGTAGCTTTGAAGGCTGCGCGTACGCTGTTCATTTCAATGGCGCCGCTGGCGGAGGCTTCGAGGCCGTTTTCAGTTCTGACCAGCCGCACCTCGCTGTCAGGCGCCGACCACGAACGCTGCGAGGTCACATCGAAAAATACGATCTCCGCATTACTGACGATCGCCGACTGGAATGCGCTTTTTGCAAGCCCGCCCTTCAGCAAGGGAAGCGACCGGCCGCTTTTGGCGGCGCTGCCGCGTTGCTTGACGATCGGGATTTCAACATTGAGGTTCGCCTGACGAACAATGCGAATTTGCGCGCCATCCAGGAGGACATCTTTGGGGCCGATTTTGCCGCTCAGCAGATCGCCGAGGTCGAAACTGACGAAAACCTCCGGTGCGCTTGCCGCCGAGACACCCTCGCGGTCCAGCACCTCAACGTCCTCCAGCAGGACCTGATACAGGCCGCGCCCATCCATCCGGCGTAATTCAAGCGCGCCGACCGTGGCGTCAAAGCCCGCAGGCCAGTGGCGTTCAATGGCGAATTCCGCGCTCTTCAGGAACAATCCGAGGCTGACCGGCCCCTGTCCGAGCCGCCAATGCAGAAAAGCAAAGGATGCAGCGAAAACCGCGACTACAATCGCGAAAACTTCGATTGCAAGAACAGCCGTTTTTAACGCCCGCTTTTTCATGCAGCCGCAACCCTCGCGACACTAATCTTACTGCTTGCGAGCGCCTCCTGTCGTTGCGGACGCTGCGTTTCATATCGGTACCGGCCAGCAGTGCCGCTCGCAAGACCTGCCTCGCTGATGACCGGGGTGGAGATTTCCGGTCAGGCAACTATTGTGCGCCGCCAAAGCTTTCAGATTCGGGAATAAATCATGGCCAAAGACCTGAAAATCGGCGCAAAGGCGCCTGCCTTCACTCTGCCGCTGGACGATGGAAAGACGCTAAAGCTGAAGGACCTGCTCGGCAAAAAGATCGTGCTCTATTTTTATCCCAAGGACGACACGCCGGGCTGCACCAAGGAAGCCATCGCATTTTCGGGCGATCTGGCGAAATTCAAACGGGCTGGCGCCGTTGTCATTGGCGCGTCCCGCGATAGCGTCGCGAAGCACGCAAAATTCAAGGAAAAACATGATCTTGCCCTGCCGCTCGGCGCCGATGAAACCGGCAAAGTGACGGAGGATTACGGCGTCTGGGTCGAAAAAAGCATGTACGGCCGCAACTATATGGGCATTGAGCGCGCGACCTTCCTGATCGACGAGAAGGGCGTAATCCGCGAGATTTGGCGGAAGGTGAAGGTCGCAGGCCATGCCGAAGCCGTTCTGGAGGCGGTCAAGTCGCTTTGAAATCGTTCGCCTCACAAACGCTGCTTGAGGCTTCCCGAGACGTGCTTCACTCGGGGACGCCCCTGGAAAAACTGGCGGCGGCGGCCCATGCCGACGCTCTGGCCCGAAGCGGCGCGCCACTCGGCGCCGGCAGCCCGCTTTCGGACCGGCCCGCCCGGCCCGAAAAGCCGGAACTGGTCGCCCCGGGGGATGCGCCCAAGCGCCGGCTCGGCTCAGCGCTGGGCCGGGCCATCCTGATCCATGCCATCGCCCACATCGAATTCAACGCCATTGATCTGGCCTTTGATATGGCTGCCAGATTCTCGCGAGCGGTGACGGAACACGGCCTTGACGCCAGCCAATTCGCTGCGGACTGGATCGCAATCGGCGGCGAAGAGGCCAAGCATTTCCAGCTACTGGCGGACCGGCTCGAAAGGCTGGGTTTCGCATATGGGGACTTTCCCGCCCATGACGGCCTGGGGGAGGCGGCGCTGAACACGCGCCATGATGTTTTGCCCCGATTAGCCATAGCACCGCTCGTTTTGGAAGCGAGAGGACTTGACGTGACCCCGGACCTTATCGAAAAACTGCGCGGGGCTGGCGACAATGAGAGCGTTTTAGCTCTGGAAGTGATCTATCGCGATGAAATCGGGCATGTCGCTTGTGGAAAACGCTGGTATGACGCCTTGTGCATGGTTCGAAACTTGCAGCCTGAAGCTGAGTTCCACCGGCTACGAACGGAGTATTTTGCAGGCAGCCTGAAACCCCCTTTTAACCATGAAGCTCGGGCGCGGGCCGGACTGCCGCGGGCGTTTTATGAACCTATTGGAAACGAAAACAGCGTTTAATCAAAAGATATGGCGATGAGGGCGAAAATCAGCGTTACAGCATCACATAACGGTTGCGTAATCTTTGGTTTTGCGCTGCTATGCGAAACAGGGTGGCATCGTTGCGTGGGTAGGCGCGTGCAAGGGGCGTTTGTTAAATGAGCCGTCGTTCCGGCAATCTGAAGCGCGCGTTTAGCCGTATCTTCAAGGAACGGCAGATTTACCATCGAAGCGATGGTGTCGTTCACTTCATCTCCATGTCCAGCAAGACCCAGATCGCCCTCGCGGTGATCGTTGGGGCCGCCCTGCTCTGGGTCGCCTACGCTTCGGTGAACGTGGTCTTCAAAGAGCAGATTATCGTCGCCAAGGACCGCGACAGCCGCATCATGGAGACCACCTACTCCAAGCGACTTCACGACGCCCAGCGCGCATACGATGACGTCAGCGAACTTAACCAGATCATCAAACAGAATTTCGATGAAACCCTGGCGGATATCTCGTCCCGGCACCAGCTTCTTCAGAACATGGTCGATCGCAAAGCGGTCATCGATCAGGGCCTTGAGACTCTGTCAAAAGGACTTTCCCAGGCTGGCGGGCCCAACGGTCAGCGCCCGACCAACGGCAATCGCGTGATGATCGATGTTGCGCCCGGCGAACCGACGCCGCGGCAGTCGCGCATGTCCGCTGCCCGAAAGCTTGGGGCTGAACAAGTTCGCGAAAGCGATGCGCCGCAAGGCGGCGCCGCCTCCGACGCCATCAAGGCCATGAACAAGGCGGCGGCTGATCTATACACTGAGCAAATGATGCTGCTCGCAACGCTCGAAGAAAAAGCGACGCTGCAGCGCGAGCAGTTAAGCCTTGTGCTGGCGAGCGCCGGCGTACCGGCTGAAACGCTGGTCGTGCCGGCGAAAATCTCGAACACCGTGCTCGCACAGGGCGGGCCCTTCATTGATCTTAACGCCGGCAGCGAGGCAGCGGCCGAATTCTATCAGCACGCCAACCGGGCGGCGGCGGCCGTGGACGAATTGGCGGCGATCCACAAGGCCCTCCAGAATGTGCCGCTTTCGTCGCCACTGGTCGTTGGCCGGCGCTTCACCAGCGGCTTCGGCATCCGCCGTGATCCGATCAATGGCAAGTATTCTCGCCACAATGGCATTGATTTTGCTGCGCCCTGGGCGTCGCCGGTGACGGCGACGGCTGACGGCGTGGTCCATTTTGCGGGCACACGCTCCGGTTTTGGGCGGGTAGTTGAAATCAACCACGGGAACGGGTTCATTACCCGCTACGCGCATATGAACCGGATATCCGTGAAGACCGGCCAGAAGGTCAGCCTTCACGACAAAGTTGGGGAATTGGGGTCAAGCGGACGCTCGACGGGACCGCACGTTCACTACGAAGTGCTGTTCAAGGGCAAGCCGCTAAATCCTCGCCGTTTTATCGAGGCAGGTAGATATGTTTTCGAAAGCTAAATCTGGCAAACAGGGCGACCTGAAGTCCATGAACAACGCTCCGCAAGAAGCGCCCGTTCAGCAATCCAGCATCCAGTCAGCGCCAAGAAAAGGATCAGGCGTTATGAAGTCCGCCGGCGTACCCTCCATTATCTCATCCGATGTCGTCATGCGCGGCAACGTTAATTCCGCTGGCGAAGTTCAGTTTGACGGATCGCTGGAAGGCGACATCAAAGCGGGCTCACTGATCATTGGCGAGAAAGCCTCGGTCAAAGGCGAAGTGATCTGCGAGACAGTCACCGTTCGCGGCCGCGTCGAAGGCGGCATTCGCGCGAAGTCGGTTTCCCTGGCATCAACTGCGCACATTCAAGGCGACATCCTGCATAGCTCTCTTTCGGTAGAGACTGGCGCTCATTTCGAAGGCAACTGCCGTCACTCCGATGATCCGTTGTCGGAAAGCTCAGCAAAGGATTTCCGCCGCGCCCGTCCGTCGGCGCCGGCCCCGGCGCCGCGTCCGGTCTCAACCGCCAGTGACGACGCCGACGCCAGCGAACGCGTTGCGGCAAACGAAACGCCGTCCTTCCTGAGCATGGGCCGCTCGCCCCTGCGCTGATCGGCATAAGGAATATCTCAATAAAAAGGCCGCCTTTGAAGGCGGCCTTTTTTGTGTAATCCGATAGCGGCCTGCCGCGTTATCTTCCGCGCATTCCAGAGAGCCCGGATATTGTCGTAAGAAGGGCAAGGCCTGCCGCAAGATAGGCGCCCCATTGCACCCCCGCGAGACCGGCCTCAGAGCCGAGCATGTTTGTCAGGAAAAGCCCTAGTGCCCCGAGCGATGCAAGTCCCGCAACGACCGTGACAATGCTGGTCATGCGGCCGATAAAGGGCAACATCCCCGGAACGCCGAGCACTGCTGCGAGACCGGCCAGAATGGAAGCCCATGACAGGGCCGATCCGACGACCATGGAATCATTCATTCGCCCTTCTGTGGCGCAATCCTCTCCCAATGGCAGTTGCAACTGGCGAACACAGTTCACAGCGTTGCCGATGAAATAGTCGCCGGTCACCGTCGACATGCTTTCACCCCGAACGGGATCCTTGGTTTCAACCGCAAACATCGGCCCGAAAAAAATCGCCGCGACCATCGCCAGCGGCAGTAAAATTCTGATCATCTGGTTTCCCCGTTCTAACCCACCACGAAGCGCGGACTTTACAGATTCTCTGTCATCAAGCCAAGCGCCTCACCCAGGGTACGCGCTCCCCAAGGACTGCGTTGATGCTGCAATGCGGGAGATGGCGGACTTTATCGGCGATCAGGCTGCGTTTTCTTTTGGGGGTTCTTTTCGCCCTTCGCGGAGTTTCCGGGCGAATGCGCCCAATTCAGCAAACGGATTGACGGGCGCGGCCTGCGCTTCAAGGGCAAGCGGCGCACTGGCGATGTCTCGCGCAACCAGCGTTTCCCCGGCAGCGCCCAAAATCACAAGATGCTCGGCGCCGTCACAACGAAGGATCGCAAGACGCCGGCGCGCATCAAGAGGAATCATTTCAGATATCGCCAGCCGGCGTTTATTTCCTGCGACATTGGACAGGTTGGAAAGACCGGCTTTGCGCGCCACATAGGCGCTCACGCCAATCATGCCGAGCACGGCGACAAAACCAAAAACAATCCGCAAAATTTCCGGCGCCGACATATTAAACCCTTTGGGTATCCAGTTGACGCTTAAAATACCGGGTGTTTGCTTAATGCCGTGTTAAGGCTCCACTACACCGCACGACGGGCTTCTTGGTAGTATTCTCGTAGTTGAGATTGCGATATGAGCTCACCGCCGAGAAAGTCTTTGAACCAGTCAAAGTAGGCCGAGGTTAAACTCAGCAATTCGGTCACATGCTCTTTGTCATGCGCATAGTTATTGGCGCCCGGCGTTAGGGATGTTGAATGAAGTGTAAAGGTGAGCACAGGCGTCCTGTCCGCAATCAGTCGTCGCGTCAACGTTTGCAATTCAGTCAGGCTCGCGCCTTCCGGCGACAGCCGCATGGCGCGCGTCATCGTTGCGGATTCTCGCTTGCGATAGGCTGAAAATCCTGGCGGCGATTGTGTTTGCGGAAGAAAACTCCGCGTCCGGCGGATCGCCTGGGCTCCGCAAACGGGCGTAACGCCGATGCGCCAGCCCTTGCCGGCAACATCGAACGGCTGGTTAGACATAAGCGAAAAATCCGGCCCGCCCCGGCTGGAAAAGTCAAAGGCGGCGCTGGGACTGAAATCAAGCTCGATTCCGACTTCCGCAAGCGGCGCGTAACCGGCTTTATCAATTCCGTATCGCCCTGCCCTGTGGCTGATCGCACGGCGGCCAAAAACAGTTTCAAATGCGTCTGCAAGGATCTTCAGCTTTTCCCGCTGCGCTTTGAGCGGCAGGTTTTTCTGATACGAGTAATACTCACCCAAAACGGCGCCCGGCGGCGTCGCCCACTGATGCAGGTGAAGCCCAAACTCTGCGGAGCCCTTTTCAAACAAGCTGCGTAAATATGATCTCGATGGTTCGTCCTGCAAAATCGGCCAGGTGAGGAAGTAAACCGGCGACACGCCTGCCCGGACGCAAATCTCTTGAAACCGTTCAAGGCCCGCAGGCGACTCGACCTGCCAATCGGTTGTGTCGAACCGTCTCCAGTCGAATGTTTCTTCCGTATCGACCGTCACGATCATCTTTGGTCGCATGCCGGCTTCGTTGAATGGAATCGGCTCGACAACTGCCTCAGCGCAAGCGTGCGATTTTTCACGCAGTGACGAAAAAATCGCGTGCATGCCGTCTGCGGTTTCTTTCCACGAATGCTGCTCTGCAAAGGCTCGGGTCGCCTTGCGCCCCGGCGGTGCGGCAAGCAATTCCTTCACTGCAGATGCAATAGAGTCTGCTGTTCGGTTTTCAACGAGCCGGCCAGCCGCCGGTGAAGCAATCACTTCGCCCGAACCGCCTGCTTTCGTCGCAATGCATGGCGTGCCGCAGGCCATGGCTTCAAGCAGAACATTCGGCCAGCCCTCACGGGACGACGCAAGGACCAATATGTCAGCAGCGGCGTACAGGCTTCGAAGTTCGCTGTGGTTCGCTTGACCGAGAAACCTGACACGGTCAGCGACGCCAGCCTCGTTTGCCCGCGCCTCAAGTGCGTGCTGACGCGGGCCCGAACCCGCGATCAACAAGGTGGCGGCTGGAAGCAACTTCAACGTATCAATAACCAGCTCATGTCCTTTGCGGTCTATGAGGTGTCCGACGCTGGCGAGCACCAGCCCCTCAACACCGAGAACGCGGCGGCACTCTTCACGATCGACAGGCTTGAACTGCTCAAGATCAACGCCGTTTCTGAGGACGGTGATCTTTTCACTGGGGGCGCCGAGGCGCACCAGCTCATCTTTCAATGCAGCCGCGACTGTAATGATCGCGTCCGCCCGATGCGCAGTATCAAGAATTTGCTCTCTCGGGCCGGAATAATTTGGCAGCAGGCTGATATCGGTTCCTCGCGCTGTCACGACGAAGGGTTTACCCAACTCTCGAGCGATGCGCGCCGCAGCGACGCCGTCCGGATAGAAATAATGGGCATCGATCAGGTCGAAGTCCCAGCCATTGCTGATGAATTCCAGCGCGGCTTTGCGCAGGCATCGCGTCAACGAGGCCGGAGCGATGCGCATCGCAACTTTTGGTGGCACCACATATCGCGGATGAAAAATCTCAATCCCCTGCCTATGCTCATGAACAGGCGCGCGCGCAAAATCCGAATATGCGCCGAACATGGAATGGTTGAACGGAAACCACGGAACCGGAGCGACCACCCTAACGTCCGCGTCGTACAATTTCCGGTATGCGGCGATCCGGTTTTCCACGAAGACGCCATGCGCCGGCATGGCGGCGTTCGGATAAAGCGTAGAAAACAGGAGAATGCGCATGATTTCCGGTTTCAGGGTGAAGAAAGCGTCTGGCAAACGGGGCGGTCGCCGTGTCCGCCCTGTTTTCGCCTGCCAAAGTTGAGCCTTTTTAACATTCCATTGGTTTTTCTTCGGTTAGTCTCGGTCGCACCTGATCCGGAATGAGACAAATGCCCGCCATCAGCCGTTCATCGATAGACTATGTTGCAGCCCCGCAGAGCGAGCGTCTGCCAGCATGGGCATGCATGACCGCCTGGTTTGCAACTTCCGGTGGAATTTGGGTGGCGATCATCGCGCTTTTTGCTCTTTGACGGAATTCATTCCTGCTTATTCACTCCCTCCAGCGGGCCGGCGCCTCAATCCTGTCACAATAAATTCCTTAACTTTTCGTTAGGCATGTATTATGCGGATGAATGTTCGACTGTCGCGTTAAGAGACAAACGAGCCGCCAGGGCCTGAGGGCTTCTGAGACATGGGGTTGGGGGATGTTCGACAATAGCGCGTTTGCGTTAGCCGCGATTGCGGTTGGCGCAGCGGCGGCAAATCAAGTAGCTGCGCCAAAACATTGGCGAAAGGAAAATAACGAAGCCGTGTTTCGTGAAGCGTCAGGCGATGTTGCGCCTGACTTGGCGCCTGACTGGGCGCCTGACTGGGCGCCTGACTTGGCGACATGCAGCGGGACCGTCGGTATTGATTCCACGCTGCAGGGCGAACTAATCGCCGCCGCAAACCGTGCTCAAGCGCCCTTTGCGGCATCGATAAAGCGGTCGATCGATATCGTCTTAAGTCTTTGCGTCCTGCTGTTTCTCGCGCCATTGCTGGTGTTGACAGCCGTGACGATCAAGCTCGACAGCAAAGGACCCATTTTCTACCGGCAGCGCCGCGTTGGATTCGCCGGCAAGGAATTTGAGCTGTTCAAATTCCGGTCCATGGTCACCAATGCGGAGATTAACGGACCGCAATATGCAGCGGTCAACGATTCGCGGGTTACGGCAGTCGGCCGCATCATCCGCAAGTTCCGCATCGACGAAATCCCACAAACCATTAATGTATTGCGCGGGGAGATGAGCTTCGTCGGGCCGCGCCCCGAACGCCCGGAATTCGTGCGCGATCTGGAAACCGAAATACCGCTCTATCACTGCCGGCACCTGGTCAAGCCGGGTATCACTGGCTGGGCGCAGGTGAAATATGAGTATGCCGCCTCGGTCGAGGGCGCGCGAAACAAGCTGCGTTACGATCTTTACTATGTCCGGCATTTTTCCCCGATTCTGGACCTGTTAATCGTGCTGATGACGGTCCGCGTCGCCTTATTTGGTCTCGGCAGCCGCTAGGGCGCTATTCCGGCTACGATTTCTCCCGGAATCAGGGAACACAGTCTTGCTGCAGCGCCGCGCCAGCCCGTTTCGGGCGAACGAAAGCTGCAGGCGCGCCATCTGGGGCGGGCATGGCAAAGAAATTGCGTTGCCCCTACACTGACGGCGATTTTAAAGGCTTGAGCGCCATCCACAGGCGCGTTGGACGCCATAGAGGTACTGAACATGAAAACGATCCTGAATTCACTCCGCGCCGTCGCCGTTCTCGGCGCAACCCTCGCCCTCGCCGCCTGCGGCTCTATGGGGATTGGCGGGGAAAAACTGCAAGCCGCGCCAGCCAGCGCTTCCGACGCTGCCGCCGCCGCGCCTGACTATCTGATTGGCCCGCTGGATAAGCTTGAAATTTTCGTCTGGCGCGCGCCCGAGTTGTCGACCAATGTCACTGTTCGTCCCGACGGCCGCATTTCGACGCCGCTGGTCGAGGATATGGTCGCCTCCGGAAAAACGCCGTCCATCCTGGCGAAGGACCTTGAAGGCGTGTTGCGCGAATATGTACGCACGCCGGAAGTCACCGTCATCGTCAGCGACTTCTCTTCAACCTTTGATCAACAGGTGCGCGTGCTTGGCGAGGCGCAAAAACCGATCGCCCTTCCCTATCAGGCGGGCATGACCGTGCTTGATGTCATGGTTGCTGTCGGTGGACTCACTGAATTCGCCGCTGGCAACAAAGCCGTGTTGATCCGCGGTCAGGGCGAAGGTCGCGAGTCATATCGAGTGCGACTCGACGATCTTCTGCGCAAAGGCAACATTTCGGCAAACGTTCCAGTCCTGCCGGGCGATGTCATTCTGATCCCTGAAAGCATGCTGTAGGTCAGCACGCTGGCAGGGTGTGGGGAAACAGTAGTGTTCAACTTTTCGGAATTGCCTCAACCAGTATTGCGCAGCCTTAACGGGCTATGGCGCCGGCGCTGGCTTATCGTCGCCATCACCTGGATGGCGGCGCTGGCGGGCTGGTTCGCGATCTGGCTCATTCCGGACAAATATGAATCCCGCGCTCATGTTTTTGTGCAAACGGAAACGATCCTCGAACCTGTGCTGAATGGCTTTACGGCGCGCCCGGATTATTCCCGGCGCGTCGAAGTCATGCGCTTACAGTTGCTAACGCGTCCCAATGTTGAGGAAATCATCCTTCGGGCGGGCCTCGACAAAACCATTGAGGCGCGCACCCCAACGGAACGAAGAGCAAAGCTCCAGGGCATGGTTGACTGGGTGGCGGGGCAAATTCAGATCGAAAGCCCGAGGGAGATGTATTTCATCATCTCCTATAAAAACTCCGACCCAGAAGTCGCGCGCGCTATTGTTGACGCTGTCCTCAACATGCTCATCGAGCAGGACCTTGGCGCAAGCCTGACCGAAAGCGAGTCTGCGCGCCGCCGGCTCGATCTTCAGATAGAAGAGTACGAAGAAAAACTGGTCGCGAATGAACGTGCAGTCGTCGCCTTTCGCGCTGCAAACGCGTCCGATCTTTCCACCAGCCAAGGTTCGCTCCGCTCACGTGAACAAAAGGAGAGCGAACTGGTTCGGGTCGGTGATGAACTCGAACGGACAAAGGGCCGCGTTTTGACGCTGCAGAACTTGATTTCCGCAACGCCGGCGCGCACGTCAGGCGGCGAACTCGATCGGCTGAAAGTCGAACTTGCCGCCTTGCGAAGCCAGTATGAGGAGAACCACCCCGACATTCGCGGCGTTGTGGCGCGCATTGCAGAACTCGAAAAAGAAGACGCCTCTTTGTCGGCCAATCCTGAATATGTCCGGCTGCGCTCGGAGCTGAGTGTGGCGCAGGATTCCGTTGCAGCGTTGGAACAACGCGAACTCCGCCTCAAAGAAGAATTGACAGCGCTGGATTTCGCCGTCGGCCAGGCGCCGGCGGCAGAAGCTGAGTTGCGCCAGATCGTGCGTGAGTACGAACAAACACAAAAAACTTACGAAGAATTATTGTCGCGCCGCGACCGGCTCGACCTGACCCGCAATCTTGGGGCTGCGGGACGCGGCGTTGAATACCAGGTCTTCGAATGGCCTTCGGTCGCCCTCGCCCCCAGCGATCCGCCGCGGTTGCTGCTCATTCTTGGCGCATGCGTCCTCGCGGCCGGCGCTGGCGGCATGGCTGCGCTTGGCCTGACGCTTCTCGACAAAAGTTATACGCAAGCAAGCGAGTTGCAGACTGCGTTTGGCCTGCCGGTCCTGGGAGCGATAAGCGAAACGAGGTCAGACGCCGTTTTTGCACAACGCAAGCGCGACCTGACGCGCCTCGCCGCCGCCAGCGCCGGTTTTGTCGCCATCGCAGGCCTGTACGCTTACCTGACTGTATTCCGCCTTCCTACGACGACGCCGCCGCTTGCAGACAAGACCGCGCAAGCTTTTGTCACGACGGAGGCGCTGCGATGAGTCTCGTTGAAAAAGCGGGCGCCAATGTTCTCAAGACGGCGTTCCCCAAAAAAGACAAAAAGAAAAAGAAGGACAAGGATCGCACGGCGGAGTTCGAAGCGCTGTCTACGACTGATGGTCCGGAACCGCTTGATCTCGACTATGCACAGCTTGCGTCGATGGGATTTTATGACCCGAATGACCGGTCCAGCCAGCTTGCGCTTGAACTGCGCGCGGTTAAACGCCGCCTTCTGCGGCGCATCGGCTATCTGCGCAGCAGCGGAGACCGGCAGAACTTTCGCACGCCCGGCAAACAGCGGAACCTGATCCTCGTAACCTCAACGCGCGCCGGTGAAGGCAAGACATTCACCGCCGTCAATCTCGCGCTCAGCCTTGCGCTGGAAGACAAGATTGAAACGCTGCTCGTCGATGCGGACCTATCCCGACCCAAGATCAGGGAGCGGCTCGGTCTCGCCCCCGCACCGGGTGTTTATGATCGCATTATGAAACCCGGAACCGATAGCGAGACCATGGGCTGGCGGCTGCGTGACGCCCCGCTCGCGATCCTTCCGGAAGGCGCGCGCGCCGAGCGGCCCACCGATCTGTTCGCATCAGCAGATGCAAAACAGATGTGGACCGATATCGCCATGGCCAACCCGCAGCGCCTTGTCATCATCGACGCACCGCCGGTATTGGCGGCAACCGATGCAGTCATGCTGGCGAAATACGCCGATGAAATCATGTTTGTCGTGGAAGCCAATTCTACGCCCGAGGCCGCTGTCGCCGCAGCCATCGATGAACTGATTGATGTGAATCCGAATGTCAGCCTGATGCTCAACCGCTGCCAGATCGGCGCTGGCGGCGCGCATTACGGCTCCTACGAATATTATGATCGCAGCGAGGCCGCGCCCGCGCCCGCCGCCGCAAAACCCTCAAGCGAAGGATAATCCCATGGGGCAACACCGGATCAACCCGACAGTCGCGCTGACAACGAAAAAAGCGCTCCTTGCGACCGCGGGCCTCGCCGCATTCGCCACAGCAGCGCTGGCGCAGGTCGAACAGCCTGATGCGCCGTTGAAAATGCAAACCGACTATTTCGGTTACGCCGCCAGCATGTCGGTGCGCGCGGGGTATTCAGACAATATCGACCTGCAACGCAGCGGTTTGGAGGATGACGAGTACATCCTCTCCACCCTGTTTACCGGCGGGGCGATCATGTCGACGCCACGGGTTACGGCCTTGATCCTTGGCGATCTGGATTTCTCGTACCTACTGGACGCGGGCGATTTCAACGTGTCGCAAAACATTGGCGCCACCAGCACCTTCACCGGCGTTGAAAACTGGCTGTATCTCGATATTTCTGGTTCCACGTCCCGCCAGTTGCTTGGCGATAACGCCAGGTTTTCCGGAAACATCAACGCCGGTCGCAATCAACGCACCAATGTGCATTCTTATTCGGCAAGCCCGTATCTCTTTCATGTCTTCCCGGACCAGTCCTCCGCAGAGGTGCGTTACCGCTTTTCACAGGTTTTCATTGACCAGCCGCAAAGCATCTCATCGTTTTTTACCGGGAACTCCATCAACGACTCCACGACGCAGGAAGTTCTCGCACAGTATGACAGCGGCAGGAAAATTGACCGGTTTCGTTTCCGCCTGACGGCCTTTGGCAGCGATACATCGGAAAACGGCTTCGGTATATTTCCGGATATCGGCTACCAGCAAGGCTCTTTGTCGGCCGACGCACAGCTATCGTTAAGCGATCGTTTCGCTCTTTCGGGCGGCGTCGGTTATGACGAGGTTGAAACGGACGGCGCGGCGTCGCTGTTTTTCAACAATGATGATCTTTCAGGCTTCTTCTGGAGAGCGGGGTTCACCGCACAGCCGGGGCCGCGTTCTTCGTTGCGTCTTGAGTATGGCGAGCGCTACGGCGACGACTTCATTGACGCCAGCGCCAGCTATCAAATTACGCAGCGGTTTGTCTTTAACGCCGGCGCAAGCCGATCCTTCCGGACTCGCGCGCAATCTGTGACGTCGCAATTCCGCGCCACCCAGCGCGAAACGCTGGAGTTCGCCGACCGCCTCCGTGAAGGGCAGGAACTGTCAGCGCGCAGCATCATCGAATCGGCCAACTGGTATGCATCAAGCCGGGATTTCGGAAGGTCGCAGACGAACGGTGTTTCCGTGTCCGATTCCGCCTATGCCGGCCTGACCGGAGACTTCGGGCGAACCGAAATCGGTCTTAACGGTTATTACTCCGACGACAATTTCGGCTATCGCCAGGTGGAAAACTTTGGCGGTGTTCTGAACATTCGCCGCCAGCTCGCCCGCCGCCTCACTGGTTATGGCTCCGTCAACTTCCGCAGGACCGACAACACGTTCGATCAGGCAACCTGCGAAGCCAATCCCCTGATCTTCGGGATCGATACGAATGATCCGCTTTTCGACGCCATGGCCGACTGCGCGACACTCGCGCTCGACAGCGGGATCACCAACACCGTTATCGGACGGATCGGCGCGTCGTACCGCATTTATGAAAATGCGTCGGTATTCGTAGAGGCGAGCCGCACTGAGCGATTCTCCAGGAATGCGCTGCTCGAATATGATGAAAACAACATCCTCGCGGGAATCACATTGGACTTCTGATATGTATGAAGAGTATTTTCGGCTGTCTGACGCTCCGTTCCGGTTGAATCCGGATCCGCGATTTTTCTATGGCAGCCGCAGTCATAACAAAGCGATGGCCTATCTACATTACGGCCTGAAGCAGGCGGAAGGATTCATTGTCATCACCGGGCCCGTCGGCGCGGGTAAGTCGATGCTCATCGGGCATTTGCTCGATCAGCTAAACGCGTCGAACGTGGTCGCCGCAAATCTGCTCACATCCAACATTGAGCCGGAAGACCTCCTTGCGCAAATCCTGTCGGCCTTCCGCATCGAGCCGGAAGGGGAAGGACGCACGGGACAAATTGAAGCGTTTGAAGATTATCTGTTCGACCAGCTCAATCGCGGGCGGCGGGTTCTGCTGATTATCGACGAAGCGCAAAATCTGCCGTTCAAGACCCTCGAAGAACTGCGGATGCTGTCCAACTTCGATTATGAGGGCACCCCGCTGTTTCAGGTGTTTCTGGTAGGGCAGCCTGAATTCCGCACGATCATGGAGCAGTCCAATATGGAACAACTGCGCCAGCGCGTGATTGCGTCCTATCATCTGGAGAACCTCTCCGAGGAAGAAACGCGCGACTATATATTGCATCGCCTTTCCGTAGCCGGGTGGCGAGAGGATCCGGCTTTCACCGATGGCGCGTTCCGGGCGATCTTTGAAGAAACGACTGGCTTGCCCAGGCGCATCAATACGCTCTGCAATCGGTTGATGCTCTATTGTTCGCTCGAAGAAGCGCACGAAGTGACGGCTGAAATTGTAGAAACCGTCTGTTCGGAACTGCGCGAAGAAAAACTGGAGTCGCGCAAAGCGGCTGATGCGTTGCCGCGCGTCGAAAAAGTTGAAGTCGACGCTGATCAACGCGCCACCGAAGAGGTTGCGGAAGAAAAGCAGAAACCGTCGAAACAAAGCGGATCAGCCAAGAAAAAACAATCCGCCTCCGGTAAGAACGATCAAGACAGCAACGTCGTCCCCATCGAGAGCGCAAAGAGCAAGGATGTTGCTGCGAAAGGCGACAAGCGAACGGAGGAGAAGGTGGCGACCAACGACAAAATAGCGGAGAACAGTGACGCGGCCCAGACGCCAGCGCCTGCTTCCATGAGTGTTCTCGACCGTTTGCGGGCAAAGAAGGAGGGCGGAGACCGGATGCGTCAGGAAGCGACCCTGAACGACGTCGCCAGCGCCATTGCAGCCGCATCACAAACACCAACAGACAGCCCGGACAAGGAACGCTCTGCCGAGGCGGAGTTGACCCGGCCAACTTCTGGAAGCGCTGGCACGCCTCAATGGCGGGCATCGCTCACACGTTCCATTGAGGAGACCCGTGAGGAACTGAAGCTCGCCAATAACAACGTCGTTCACCTCACGCGCTCAGTCGCCGCGTCCGCAGCGCAACGCGCTGAACGCCGCCGCAAAATTTCGGAGTCGCTGGATCGCGCGGATCATCTGCTCGTTGAAATGCGCGAAGCGCAGGGCTGAACTGGCGGCGGGAAAATGTCCATAACCCCTGCCGCCTCGCCTGCGCGCGGAACGTTTGCGCTCTCTGTCGATGTTGAGGATTATTTTCAGGTATGGGCGTTCTCTGACATCGTGTCGCGCGATAGCTGGGACGGCTATACCTTGCGCGTCGGCGACAATACGCGTCGATGTCTGGATTTATTTGACCGTCACAACGCCAAAGCGACTTTTTTTGTATTGGGTTGGGTCGCCGAACGCGATCCAGAACTTGTTCGCGATATAGCAACTCGTGGGCACGAGATTGCCAGCCATGGATATGACCACACCAAGGTCGATCGCCAGACCCGCGACGAATTCAGCGCCGATGTGCTGAAAACAAAAATGCTGCTTGAAGATATTTCCGGCAGTGCCGTGCGCGGCTACCGGGCCGCCGGATTCTCAATCAGCCAAACGACGCCCTGGGCGCATGAAACCCTGATGCAGGCCGGGCACACATATTCGTCCAGTATGCACCCGATCGCCCATGATCACTATGGCGACGCCAGAGCCTCGCGGTCTCCCTACCGCCCCGTCCCCGGCGCGGACTTTATTGAGGCGCCTGTCGCAACTGTCGATCTTTTCGGCAAGCGCGTCAGCGCAGCAGGCGGGGGCTGGTTTCGCGCGGCGCCTCTTGGCCTGTCAAAGGCGCTCCTGACGCGGGCCGCACAATCGCTCGATGGGCCCGTGATCTTCTATTTTCACCCGTGGGAAATTGATCCGGATCAACCGCGATTAAGCCGCGCTTCGGTGAAATCTAAAGTTCGCCACTATCTGAACTTGCAGGGCATGGAAAAAAAGCTTGCCGCTGCCCTGTCTGCATTTCCCTGGAATCGCATTGACGTTTCACTGGGGTTTGGCGGCCCGGCATGAAGGCCGCATTGAACGCTACCCACGCGCAAAGCACGATCGAACGTGAAGCATCATGCAATGCTGCAGAGTGGGACGCGTATGTGCGCGGACATCCAGAAGGAAGTTTTTTTCATCTTGCCGGGTGGAGCACAGCAGTAAAAAAATCCTATGGTTATGACGCGGTTTATCTATCCGCTCGCCGCAACGGAAAACTGAGCGGCGTACTTGCCTTGACGGACGCCCGCACCCCATTTCTCGGACGGTCACTCATTTCTACAGCCTTCAGTGTTGGCGGCGGCCCGCTGGCGGACGACGAAGACACCTTGATGAAATTGCTGGATGCTGCCGAAGGACTCGGCAAAGAGAAAAATGCGCGATATGTAGAATGCCGATCCGAATTCCACGCGCCCAACTGGCTGTCAAAAACCGGACTGCACGCGAATTTTTCCGCGCCGCTGGAGGTTGACGAGAACCAGGCGCTCTCTTCGATTCCGCGCAAACGGCGGGCGGAGTTGCGCAAAGCGATTGATGCTGCTCGCGCCGGCGAGCTGACCGTCAGGCATGAGGGCGGCGCAGGTATATTCTACAATCTTTATGCGCAATCTCTGCATAAGCTTGGCACGCCTGTATATCCGAAGCGCTTTCTCACTGCGTTGCTGGATGAGTTCAGTCAGGACGCAGAGATTTCGGTTGTTGAGTTCAAGGGAAATCCCGTTGCGGCGCTAGTAAGCTTTTACTTCGCTGAAACGGTCCTGCCCTACTATGTCGGCGCGTCAGATACCGCGCGGGAAGCGCGCGCGTTTGATTATCTCTATTGGACGGTGATGCGCCGCGCAGCCAACAAGAGTTTTGCGACATTCGATTTCGGCCGCAGCAAAATCAATAGCGGCGCTTATCACTACAAAAAACTCTGGGGGTTCGAACCGCGTCCGGTGACCTATCAGGTGAAGCTGATCGGCGCCAAGGCGCTCCCGGATGTGCATGCGGCGAACCCCAAATTCGCCCTGTTCTCAAAACTATGGCCGCATCTGCCGGCATTTGCGGCAAACCGTATCGGTCCCTATCTTGCCCCGAATTTCCCATGAAGCCAGAGGCGTTATTCCTCGCGCATCGCATTCCTTACCCGCCCGACAAAGGCGACAAGATCCGCTCATGGAGACTCCTGCAACGGCTCACGAACCGATTTCGGGTTCATCTTGCCTGCTTTGTCGATAATCCGTCCGACTTTTCGCATCAGCGTTTCCTCAAAGACGTTTGCGAAAGCGTCACGTTGATTCCCCTTGATCCGGGCATGGCGAAACTGAAGAGTGTCCGCGGCTTCGCCACTGGAGCGCCGCTGAGCTTTTCTTACTATCGAGATCAACGAATGAAGGCAGCGGTTGACGCAATCAGGCAGCGGTCTTTAACGGCAGAAATCGCCTTTTCTTCGACTATGGCGCCATATATCGAGACGCCAGTTTTACAACGCACGCGCATCGTTGATTTTTGCGACGCCGACTCTGAAAAGTGGCGGCAATATGCAGAGGATGCGGGCGGTCCCATGCGTGTTGTCTATGGCAGAGAAGCCAGACAACTCGCTCAAGCTGAAACCATGATCGCGAATTGGGCTGACGCGAGTTTTGCAGTTTCGCCCGACGAAGCCAATATATTCAACCAACGCACAGGATTGCGGCGGAAGGTCGACTGGTTTTCCAATGGCGTCGACACGAATGAATTCAACCCAGCCAGCTTTCCGCTCGATGATGGCTGCAGGAGTGAAGTTGCTTTCGTCGGCGCCATGGATTATCACGCCAATGTCGAAGGGGTGTTGAATTTCCACACGCATGTGTGGCCGAAAATTCGCGCTGCCTCTCCCAACGCCCGGTTTGCGATTGTCGGCGCCAATCCGGTGGAGAAAATCTTGCGCCTCCATAATCAGGACGGAGTTCACGTCACCGGTCGTGTTGACGATGTTCGCCCCTGGCTCGCTGGCGCTGCTGTCGTCATCGCGCCATTGCGCGTGGCGCGCGGACTTCAGAACAAAGTGCTTGAGGCGCTGGCGATGGGAAAAGCGCTGGTCGCCAGTTCCGGCGCCGTGACGGGCATTAACCCGCCGGACGGCGCAGTTTTTGTCGCTGACGATCCTGATGATACAGCGACAAAAATCCTCGAACTGCTGGCGGACAAACAACAGCGAGCCATGATGGGCGCGGCTGCTCGCGCTTTTGTGGAATCTTCATTTACATGGAACGCCGGGCTTGCACGTCTGGATGCTGCGCTGGACAGGCTTGGACTTTAAAGCCAGGATTATTTTTTGTGCGTCTCAGCGAGCACTTGCCGGACAAGCTCGTCAACATCCACGTCGCCCGAAACCCTCCCCTCGATGCGCTCGCGCACACGCGAAGGGAGTGTTGCTGGATCAACGGGTCCGGCGCTCTTGATCGTCGCGCGGATCAGCGCCTTGAGAGACTCCGCGTCGTCAGGCTTCCATTTCTTTCCATCATTTGTCATGTCGTCTCGGCCTCAGTTCAACAGGGCGCTCGCCGGTCGTTGATCGTCATGCGGACCAAACGAAAAGGAGTCGCGGCCACCCGCCGGTTTTCCATTGATCGTCAGACCATCGCCGTCAACAGAGATGTCCAGCGTTTCCCCGTCCTCAATGGCGCCGGAAAGCAATAGATCGGCGAGAGGGTCTTGCAGTTTTCTCTGTATGACGCGCTTTAACGGCCGCGCCCCATACACGGGATCATATCCCTGATCACCGAGCCATACACGAGCCTTGTCATCGAGCGACAATGTGATTTTTCGGTCGTTCAGCAATTGCTGGAGCCGCGCAATTTGATTGTCGACAATGGCGTCCATGTTCGCGCGGGTCAGACGGTGGAACAGAATGATTTCATCCAGACGGTTCAAAAATTCCGGCCGGAATTTTGCCCGGACCGTCTCCATCACTTGCGGCCGGACCAGATCGGAATCCTGGCCTTCCGGCTGCGCCGCCAGATATTCGGCGCCAAGATTCGATGTCATAATAATTAAGGTGTTCTTGAAATCGACCGTATGCCCCTGCCCATCGGTCAGGCGCCCATCGTCCAGCACCTGCAACAGCACATTGAAAACGTCTGGATGCGCCTTCTCGATTTCGTCAAACAGAACGACCTGATAGGGCCGCCGGCGCACACGCTCGGTGAGAACGCCGCCTTCTTCGTAACCAACATAGCCCGGCGGCGCGCCGATGAGGCGCGCGACCGAATGCTTTTCCATGAATTCCGACATGTCGATACGCGCGATAGCTGTCTCATCGTCGAACAGGAATTCCGCGAGCGCTTTCGTGAGTTCGGTCTTGCCCACGCCGGTCGGACCAAGGAAAAGAAACGAGCCCATAGGGCGGTTTGGATCTTTCAATCCTGCCCGCGCGCGGCGCACGGCGGCGGAGACGGCTGTTACCGCTTCATGTTGACCGATGACCCGCTTGCCGAGCCCTTCTTCCATCGCCAGAAGTTTTGCGCGCTCGCCTTCAAGCATTTTGTCGACTGGCACGCCGGTCCAGCGCGAAACGATGGCGGCGATATTTTCCGCATCCACAACTTCATTGACCAGCGCCTTGGCGTTGCCGGCGGCCTTGGCGTCAGCTTGTTCAAGCTGTTTGGTCAAGGCGGGAATTTCTCCGTATTTCAGCTCGGAAGCGCGGCCAAGATCGCCCCGGCGTTCCGCATCGGCGAGTTGCTGACGCGCCTGGTCGAGCGTCTCTTTCACCTTCGTCGCCGAGGCAAGACTGTCCTTCTCCGCGCGCCAGCGCGCAGTGATCTCAGCAGATCTTTGCTCGACCTCTGACAATTCCTTGTCGAGCTTTTCGAGCCGGTCTTTGGAGGCGCGGTCATCTTCCTTTTTCAGCGCTTCACGCTCGATCTTCATCTGGATGATGCGGCGATCGAGTTCGTCCAGTTCTTCGGGTTTGGAATCGACTTCCATGCGCAGGCGCGACGCCGCTTCGTCCACAAGGTCGATTGCCTTGTCTGGAAGGAACCGGTCGGTGATGTAGCGGTTCGACAAAGTCGCCGCCGCAACAATCGCGCTGTCGGAAATCCGCACGCCGTGATGGAGCTCGTACTTTTCTTTGAGGCCACGAAGGATGGAAACCGTGTCCTCAACCGTCGGCTCATCGACAAACACCGCCTGGAAACGGCGGGCAAGCGCGGCATCCTTCTCCACATATTTGCGATATTCATCGAGGGTCGTGGCGCCGATGCAGTGCAGTTCGCCGCGCGCCAAAGCCGGTTTCAGCAGGTTCGAAGCGTCCATGGCGCCGTCGCTCTTGCCGGCGCCGACAAGCGTATGCATCTCGTCGATGAAAAGAATGATCTTGCCGGCGGCGCTGGTGACTTCCTGCAGAACGGCTTTCAGTCGCTCTTCGAACTCGCCGCGATATTTGGCGCCTGCGATCAGCGAACCCATATCGAGCGCGAGGAGCGACTTGTCTTTCAGGCTCTCGGGCACGTCGCCATTTACGATGCGCAAGGCCAGCCCTTCGGCGATCGCCGTCTTGCCGACGCCCGGTTCGCCGATCAGCACCGGATTGTTCTTTGTGCGACGCGAAAGCACCTGCATGGTCCGGCGGATTTCCTCATCACGTCCGATGACAGGATCGAGCTTGCCTTCCCGCGCCGCCTCGGTGAGGTCGCGCGCATAGCGCTTCAGCGCATCATAGGCTTGCTCAGCGGACGCGGTGTCCGCCGTGCGCCCCTTGCGAATGTCATTGATGGCGGCGTTCAATTTAACCGCCGTAACGCCGGAGTCCTTCAATATCCTGGCTGTTGCGGCGTCCGCCTCCACGGCCAGCGCCGTCAACAGCCGTTCGGCGGTGACATACTTGTCGCCGGCTTTTTTTCCGATTTCCTCGGCGGCCGCGAAAATTTTTGCCGTCGGCGCGGCCATATAGATCTGACCATTGCCGCCCTGAACCTTTGGCAGCTTTGCCAAGGCTTCATTGGTCAGTTGCAGCGCCTTCTCAGGCGCGCCGCCTGCGGCCCGGATCAGGTTCGCGGCGAGCCCTTCCTGATCGTCGAGCAGCGCCTTTAAGACATGTTCGGGAGTGAATTGCTGGTGCCCTTCGCGCAGGGCGATGGTCTGGGCGGCCTGAATGAGACCGCGGGCGCGGTCGGTATAGTTTTCGAGTTGCATCACGACCTCAGTTTGAGCGTCAAATGGTTAAAGCGCCCCGAAAAGGCAGCGCCCTGATTGCTCAATTAGATGGGGTCGTTCGCCGTTTTCTCAAGCCCGGAGAGACAAAACAGCGCAAAAAACCGGCGGCCCGCAAGGGACCGCCGGCGAAACTCATCGGCCGTTTTCGTTACTGGTCGCCGTGTTCTTCCTTTTTGGCAGCCTTGGCGTCCATTTTGGCCTTGTGGAGGGCTTTCATCTCGTCGAGAGAAATCAGGCCGTCATCGCCTGCGCCTTCGGCCATTTTCGCCCAATGCTTTTCGGCTTCGGCGCGCTTGTAAGCGAGAAATTCATCGCCGCTCACATTGCCGTCGGCATTGGCGTCGACTTCAGCGAAGTGCGCTTCCAATTTCGCGTCCCAATCTTTCTCGCCCTTCATTTCATGATGATTGGCGAATGCGCTGGCGGCGGCAAGCGCGCCAAAGCCGGCAAGCAGTGAAAGAGTGATTTTGTTCATCTGAGTCTCCTCTGTCGCAATAAGTGGAAATGTCTTCCTACGCAGCACTGAAGAGTTGGTTAGCATGCGCCGGATCGTTGATTGATTACGATTATGTTATTCATGGTTACGTTTTTGTGAGCATCAAATCCCGCAACCGCACATCTATCAAATCAGCCCCGCCAGCGGCGATGACGGATCAGCATATCGCTTTTTCGGCATGCGGCCAGCAAGATATGCCTCACGCCCAGCGATAACCGCATGCTTCATCGCGCTCGCCATCAGGATCGGATCTTTGGCTTCGGCGATCGCCGTATTCATCAACACGCCGTCGCAACCAAGCTCCATCGCCAGCGCAGCATCAGAAGCTGTTCCAACACCCGCATCGACAATGACGGGTACGGATGATTGCTCGACGATCAGGCGGATGTTCACCGGATTCATGATCCCGAGCCCCGATCCGATCAGCGATCCCAAAGGCATGATCGCACAGCAGCCAGCGTCTTCGAGCTTGCGCGCGTAAACCGGATCATCCGAACAATAGACCATAACGTCGAAGCCTTCCTTGATTAAAAGCTTCGCAGCACGCAGGGTTTCTTCCATCTCCGGATAAAGCGTTTTCTGATCGGCAAGCACTTCCAGCTTGATCAGTTCCCAACCACCCGCCTCGCGCGCGAGCCTCAACGTGCGGATTGCATCTTCGGCGGTGAAGCAGCCGGCTGTGTTCGGCAGATAGATGTATTTTTTCGGATCGAGAAAATCGACCAGCATGGGCTGGTCTTTGTCAGTCAAATTCACCCGGCGAACGGCGACCGTCACCATCTCCGCGCCGGCGGCTTCGGCTGCGCGTGCATTCTCCTCGTAGGTCTTGTACTTGCCGGTGCCGATGATCAGGCGGGAATTGAGCTTCCGGCCGGCGACTTCCAAATACTGCGTCATCCTCACCCCCCGCCTACAAATTGGACGATCTCGATTTTGTCGCCCTCGGCGAGCATGATGTCGTCAAATCGCGATTTCGGCACGATCTCGAGATTTCGCTCCACCGCAATCTTGCGCGGCTCCAGCGCAAGCGCCGACAGCAGGCCCGCCACCGATACGGGTCCATCGAACCGCTTTTGCTCGCCATTGACGATAATATCCATGAATATTCAATCTCTTCGCTCTATTGCCGGAACCGGCCTGCGCCATCTATATCTTCGCGCTGATTCATGTAGGGCGCAGATGTATTCAGGCGCCGGGGGCCCCGCAAGGCAAACGGAAGAAAACCATGCCGATGAAGACCATTTACATCCTCAACGGCCCGAATCTGAACCTGCTCGGGACCAGAGAGCCGGAAATCTACGGATCCGACAGCCTCGCAGACATTGAAGCGAGCGTCTCCGCCCGCGCCAAAGAACTGGGGTTTGACGTGGCGTTCCGCCAGACGAACACCGAGGGAACCCTAATCGACTGGGTCCAGGAAGCCTCCGCCAAGGGCGCGGGCCTCATTATCAACCCCGGGGCCTATACGCACACCTCGATCGCACTGCTGGACGCGCTGAAGGCGGCGAAAATCCCGAAAATTGAGCTCCATTTGTCAAACATCCACGCCAGGGAGGCGTTTCGGCGGCAATCGGTCACGGCGGCGGCGGTCGATGGCGCGATTATGGGGTTCGGCGCAGCGGGCTATCGTTTGAGCATCGAAGCCCTTAAAAGCCTTATAGAAAGCCGCGCGGCATGACCCGCCGCCCTCGCGGCGACCAGAACTTGAAGAAGCAGGAAACGAATGTCCGAGAAGAAAGACCAGCAGGATCACGGCCTCGAAGCCGCCTGGATACGCGAGCTTGCCGGAATCCTTGAAGAAACCGGCCTGACCGAAATCGAAATCGAAAAAGACAAGGTCCGGCTTCGCGTCTCGCGACAAGGCGGCGCCGTCGCCTACGCGCCCGCCCCTGCTGCAGCGCCAGCCGCGCCGGCGCCGGCCACGTCTGCACCGGCGCCCTCCGCCTCGCATCCGGGTGCTGTCAAATCCCCGATGGTCGGCACGGTCTACTTGTCTCCTTCACCCGGCGCTGACCCGTTCGCCCGCGAAGGATCGCAAGTCAGCGAGGGCCAGACCGTCCTGATTGTCGAAGCCATGAAAACCATGAATCCGATCGTGGCCCCGCGCGCAGGCAAAGTCCTTCAGATTCTGGTCTCGGATGCTCAGCCGGTGGAGTTCGATGAGCCGCTGCTCATCATTGAATAACCCTACCTTTAGCCGGAATCACCGGCGTGACTGACGGATACAAAATGTTCAACAAGGTTCTGATCGCCAATCGCGGTGAAATCGCCCTTCGCATTCACCGGGCGTGCAAGGAACTCGGGATTTCAACGGTCGCGGTGCATTCCACCGCCGACGAAAACGCAATGCATGTCCGTCTTGCTGACGAAAGCGTCTGCATCGGCCCGCCTTCGCCGAAGGACAGCTATCTCAACATCCCGGCGATCATATCGGCAGCCGAAATCACTGGCGCCGACGCCATCCATCCCGGATATGGTTTCCTGTCGGAGAATGCGCGGTTCGCCGATATTGTCGCCGCGCATAACATCACCTTTATCGGTCCGAATGCAGAGCATATCCGCGTCATGGGCGACAAGATCGCCGCCAAGGACGCCGTTGGCAAAGCCGGCATTCCGCTGGTGCCGGGCTCAGACGGCGCGGTGAATTCTTACGAAGAGGCCAAGGCGGCGGCGGACAAAATCGGTTTTCCGGTGCTGGTCAAAGCCTCTTCCGGCGGCGGCGGCCGCGGCATGAAGCTGGCGCGAACGCCAGCGGACCTGGCAGAAGCGCTTTCCACCGCCAAAGCGGAATCAAAGGCCGCGTTTGGCGACGATGCGGTTTATCTTGAAAAATATCTGGAACTGCCGCGCCATATCGAATTGCAGATCATCGCCGACAGTCACGGCAATGTGGTGCAGCTCGGCGAACGCGATTGCTCGCTTCAGCGCCGCCACCAGAAAGTGCTCGAAGAAGCCCTTTCGCCGGCGCTTACGGATAAAGAACGCGTCAGGATTGGCGAAACGGTCAGGAAGGCGATCGAAAAACTTGGCTATCTGGGCGCGGGAACGGTCGAATTTCTCTATGAGAATGGCGAGTTTTATTTCATCGAAATGAACACCCGTCTGCAGGTTGAACACCCGATTACCGAGCAGGTCACCGGCGTCGATCTGGTTCGTGAGCAGATTTTGGTCGCTACCGGCGCAAAGCTCAGCTTCAATCAGGCCGACATCAAGTTTAAAGGTCACGCAATCGAATGCCGGGTCAACGCAGAAGATCCGAAGACTTTCCGGCCCTCTCCGGGCGAGATCAAACAGTTTCACTCGGCTGGCGGTCCCGGCGTGCGTTTCGACAGCGCCGTCTACACAGGGTATAAGATTCCGCCCTATTACGATTCAATGATTGGCAAGCTGATCGTCTATGGCGATGACAGGGCTCATTGCATCGCCCGATTGCGCCGTGCGCTCTCTGAAATGGTGTTTGTCGGTATTGAAACGACGGTCCCGCTGTTCGTCGATCTGGTGGAGGACCCCTCGTTCCAGCAGGGCGACTACCACATTCACTGGCTGGAAGAGTGGCTTGCGAAGAGCGCCTAGATTGAAAATTTCTTGGTTAACGCCAACGGGAATGCGGTTTTGAACGCAATCTACAGCGTTGATCTCTTATAATCCGGCGACGCATAATCGCTTTATGCCACGCGATTCGGCCAGTGCGATTCCCACCGACGACCTCTTGAAGGCGTACACGCTCGGCTATTTTCCCATGGCGCATGCGCGTGACGATTTGAACGTTGTCTGGGTGCTTCCGGATGAACGCGGAATCATTCCGCTCGATGCCGCCCATGTCCCGAGAAAGCTTGCGCGCTTTTTGAAGACCGACCCCTTCGAGATTCGCATCAATACGGCTTTCAGCGACGTCATCAACGCATGCGCCGAGGCAACCAATCTGCGTCCGGACACATGGATCAACGACGCCATTATCGAGGCGTACACGGAACTGCACTATCAAGGCCATGCGCACTCGCTTGAGTGCTGGCGAGGAGATCGCCTTGTCGGCGGGCTTTATGGAGTCGTGCTAGGCGCCGCTTTCTGCGGCGAAAGCATGTTCTCCCGCGAAACAAACGCCAGCAAGATTGCCATGCTGCACCTTATCTCACGTCTAAAGATTGGCGGGTTCCAGTTCATTGACGCGCAATTCGTCAACGAACATTTGATGCAGTTCGGACTGATCAGCGTGAAAGATGCCGACTATCAGATCATGTTAGAGACGGCGCTCGATTCGGAGGCTGATTTTTTCGCCGCTCCGGATCAGTTGGATGCGACCCGCGTTTTGCAGTCGATCACCCAGACGTCATAGACCGGGTGTTCCAGCGCATTCAGCGCAGGCGAAGAGGCGAACATCCAGCCGCGGAAAATGTTGACGCCTTCCGCCTTCGGCCCCTCAAGGACGACCGGCGCCGGTTCAGCAAAAGCTGGCGCTTCGCCCACAGTCTCTCCAGGCAACGGATCGAGTTCCCGGGCCTCGATGTCGTCTTCGATAATTTCCGGCGCTTGAATCTTCAGATCGCTTTGCCGGTTGTTGAATTCGAGATCGTAGACTTCAAGGAATGCGGTTGTTTCCGGAAATTCTTCCGGCGGGCGCTTGTCGCAGGTGCGCGGCTGGATTTCGAGAGAACCGAAATGCGCAATCTGGTTCATCTCGATTTCGAGATCGGTGTAGCGCGCCGTGATTTTGTTCAATGCGCGCAGGGTCACCGAAACAGGTTCGCGTTTTTCCTCTTCGATAACGCCCGCGAATGGGTCGTCTTGCGCGCGTGACAGCCTGTCGAGCTCGCTCAGCTCGTCCACGACCCGCTCTTCCTGCGCCAAGGATGTCGCCGACATCAGACACGCCGCAGCGGCCAACATTACCCAACGCATTACATATCTCCTAACGGGTCCGCGTCTTTTTCGCCGGATTTTGCTTTGCCTCCGGGCGCGGTGAACGCCTGCACGGCCAGACTCAACAGATCGACGGAACCCTGCGTGATGGTGATGCGATCGCCTTCCACGAGCATCTCTTCTGCGCCGCCGGGTTCAATAGCGATATGCGCGCCGCCCAGAATGCCGTCCGAGACGACTTTGGCGATTGAATCCTGAGGGATCGCGACGCTGCCGTCGATGGCCAGTTCAACATTGGCCTCATATGTCTTCGGGTCGAGCTTGTTGGCGGCGACCGAGCCGACCTTCACGCCGGCGATCCGAACTTCCGAGCCCACCGTCACGCCATCCACGCGGCCGAAGACGGCGCCGAGCCGGTAATGATCGCGGTCAAGGCCCTTGCCGCTCACCCCATACGCAAAGGCGAGAAATCCAGCGGCGACGCCGATGACGATGACGCCGACAATCGTTTCAAAAAATCCTGCGCGGCTCATAAAAGATGCCTTCCCTGATTGGGCCTGATTGGCGCTAGGCGTTTTCAGGCGCCCAGGCTTCGTAATCGTCTTCAACATCGGCGGGGCCGCCGGCTCGCGACAGGCTGCCCTTGGGATGATACGCCAGCGGCGTGCCGGTCATATTGGGGAGATGATCCTTCTCGAAGGCTCGGCGCGTCAAGGGCGCGACCGTCGGGGCTTCCTCAAATGTGTGGTGCAGCCAGCCATGCCAGTCGGGCGGCACGCGCGAGGCTTCGGCGACGCCATGATAGACGACCCAGCGGCGCCGGCGCGTTCCTTCGCTGCCGGGCAGGCTGGGCTCTTTCTCTTCATAATAGCGGTTTCCCTGCTCATCCTTCCCGACGAGCCGGGCCCCCCGCCGCCAGAGCGTGAACGAGGTTCCGTAGGTGCCGGAATTCCACCAGGTAAAAAGCTGTGAAAACATGCAGGATTCCCAAAATATTCCGGGACTAAGACTGGCCCCGGCAAGCGGCGGGAATATGGCGCCCGTCGCCATGCCGGGCAATAGAGCCAGCCGCCCGCCAGCCGCCGGAACCGGCCTTTCCGGGTGCTTTTCCCTTGAAATCAGGGGAAAATAAGCTGAACCCCTCATCTGGCGGCGCTTCTGGAGCCGCGCGCCGCGGATGACTATATTGCTGGCAGAGGTGGCTGGCAGGCCCCGGCGGCCTGCAGGAACGGAGCTTGATGCGCATCGACCGCCGATTTGCAGAGACTGGAAGCCCGCCCTATGGCGGCGCTGTGTTCCGGCGCGCCGATTCGGAAATCCGCAGCGTTTCAGGCGAAATCATCTTTGAGATGCGCGATCTGGAGGTTCCGAAAAGCTGGAGCCAGACCGCGATTGATATTCTCGCGCAGAAATATCTGCGCAAGGCGGGCGTGCCGGCGCGCACAAAAAAGGTTCGTGAAAAAGGCGTTCCGGATTTCCTCCAGCGCTCGATGCCGGATATCGCCGCGCTTGCAAAACTGCCCGCCGAAGAACGCTACGGACCGGAAACGTCTGCCAAACAAATCTTCGACCGGATGGCTGGCGCCTGGACCTATTGGGGCTGGAAGGGCGGCTATTTCGACGATGAAGACGCGGCCCTCGCCTATATGGACGAAATGCGCGCGATGCTCGCCCTGCAGATCGCCGCGCCGAATTCGCCGCAATGGTTCAACACCGGTCTGCACTGGGCTTACGGCATCGACGCCGCCGGACAAGGCCATTACTACGTCGATCACAACACCGGCGCGCTGACCGAATCCGACAGCGCCTACGAACGCCCGCAGCCGCACGCCTGTTTCATTCAGTCGGTCGACGACAGCCTGACCGGCGATGGCGGCGTCATGGATTTGTGGAAACGCGAAGCCCTGCTGTTCAAATACGGCTCCGGTTCCGGCACCAACTTCTCCAACGTTCGCGGACAGGATGAACCGCTCTCAAGCGGCGGAAAGAGCTCCGGCCTGTTGTCGTTCCTGAAAGTCGGTGATGCAGCCGCTGGCGCGGTGAAATCCGGCGGCACCACGCGGCGCGCGGCCAAGATGGTCGTGGTCGATGTCGACCATCCCGACATTGAAGATTTCATTTCCTGGAAAACCCGCGAGGAAGAAAAAGTCGCGGCGCTGGTCGCTGGCTCGCGCGCCATGGCGAAACATTTGCCGCTGGTGCTCGAAGCCTGCTGGAAGAGCGAAGACAAGGAAGCCCGCTTCGATCCGAAGCAGAACGCGTCCTTGAAAGCAGCGATCCGCGACGCCAAGAAAGCATTCATTCCCGACGTTTCGATCCGCCGCGTCATTGACTTCGCCCGCCAGGGCTATCGCCACATCGACGTTGACGCCTACGACCTCGACTGGGACTCCGAAAGCTATCGCACCGTCTCCGGGCAGAACGCCAACAATTCGGTGCGCGTCACGGACGGGTTTTTGTCCGCCGTCAATGATGACGGCCACTGGTCTCTGACGCGGCGCACCGACGGCGAAGCGGTCAAAACCGTTCGCGCGCGTGCGCTGTGGAGCAATATCTGTTCGGCGGCGTGGACCTGCGCCGATCCGGGCCTGCAGTTTCACGATACGATAAACGCCTGGCACACCTGCCCGGCGGGCGGCGACATTCGCGCGTCCAACCCGTGTTCGGAATACATGTTCCTCGATGACACGGCGTGTAACCTCGCCTCGCTCAATCTGCTGAAGTTCAAAACCGATGACGGTTTTGACGCCGACGCATTCGAACATGCATGCCGCTTGTGGACGCTGACGCTCGAAATTTCGGTGATGATGGCGCAATATCCGTCGCCTGAAATTGCGCGGCGCTCGTTCGATTACCGCACGCTCGGGCTCGGCTACGCCAATCTCGGCGGGCTGCTGATGTCTTCGGGCATCGGGTACGACAGCGATGAAGGCCGCGCTATCGCGGCTGGCGTGACGGCGTTGATGACTGGCGCCGCTTATCGCGCCTCGGCGGAAATGGCGTCCGCCGTCGGGCCGTTCGATAAATACTCCGAGAACCGCGAGCCTATGCTGCGCGTCCTGCGCAACCACCGCCGCGCCTGCGCCGGAACCGCCATAGGCGGCGCGTTTGAAGGGCTCGCCGTCGAGCCGGCGCAGTTCGACGCCGATGCGTGTCCCTGGCGCGACCTGACCGACGCCGCACGCCGCGTCTGGAACGAAGCCTATGAGCTTGGCGCCATCAACGGGTTCCGCAATGCGCAGGTTTCCGTCATCGCACCGACGGGCACCATCGGCCTGATCATGGATTGCGACACCACCGGCATCGAACCCGACTTTGCGCTGGTGAAATTCAAAAAGCTCGCCGGCGGCGGCATGCTGAAGATCATCAACCGCTCGGTTCCGGCGGCGTTGAAGTCTCTTGGTTACAGCGCCGCGCAAATTGACGACATCGTCAACTACGCGTCCGGGCGCGGGACGCTGGTGGGTGCGCCGGGTTTCAGTCTCGACGACTTGCGGCGCGAAGGGTTTGAAGACCGTCACATTAAGGCGCTTGAAGAGCGGCTGAAAACCGCCTTCGACCTCACCTATGCGTTCACGCCGCAGGCGCTGGGCGAGGATTTCTGCGTGCACATTCTCGGCATGCGCGAAAGCGAGCTGACATATACTGGGTATGACGTGCTGCGATTCCTCGGATTTGCCGATGAGGAAATCCATCAGGCCAATCTGTTCTGCTGCGGCGCCATGACCGTCGAGGGCGCGCCGCACCTCAAAGACGAACATTACGCCATCTTCGACTGCGCCAATCCGTGCGGCCGCATCGGCGCCCGCGCGCTCTCAGTCGAGGCGCATCTGAAAATGATGGCGGCGGCGCAGCCTTTCGTTTCCGGCGCCATTTCCAAAACCGTCAACCTGCCCGCTTACGCCAGCATTGGCGACTGCGCGAAGGCTTACATGCTCGCCTGGCGCATGGGGTTGAAATCCATCGCGCTCTATCGCGACGGATCGAAACTCTCGCAGCCGCTCGCCGCCGCACTCCTCACGCCGGAAAGCGACGAGGAAGAAGACGAGTTGCAGGCGGAAATCGCCGCCGCGCCGAGCGCCCAGAAATCGAAGATTGTCGCCGAACGCATTGTCGAACGGATCATCGAGCGCACGCCCGGCCGCCGCCGCCTGCCAGACCGGCGCAAAGGCTACATTCAAAAAGCCATCGTCGGCGGTCACAAGGTTTACCTTCACACGGGCGAGTTCGATGACGGCGAACTTGGTGAAGTTTTCATCGACATGCACAAGGAAGGCGCCGCCTTCCGGTCGCTGATGAACAATTTCGCCATCGCGGTTTCGCTCGGTCTTCAATATGGCGTGCCGCTCGAAGAGTTTGTCGACGCCTATGTGTTCACCCGCTTCGATCCTTCCGGTCCGGTGCAGGGCAATGACCAGATCAAGAACGCGACCTCGATCCTCGATTACATTTTCCGCGAATTGGCGATTTCCTATCTTGGCCGCGCCGACCTCGCTCATGTTCATCCGGAAGAATCCGCGGTCGACGCCATTGGCCGCGGCGTAGACCGGGAAAAAACACAGGCCGACGCCACCAAGCTGATCTCCAAAGGATTCTCGCGTTCCACGGTCACCGACAATCTTGTCATCCTGCGCGGCGGCGATTTTGATCGCCTGCGCCATTCGGCGAACGAAGCGCGCGGAACATCGTCGCCTGATGACGGCGACATTGAGATTGAAATCGAAGAAGCGCCGGAGATTGTCCGCGCCGAAAGCCCGCCGGAAATCGAAGCGCAGATCGCCAAGCTGGCCGACGCCGTCAACCAGAAGGCGCCGCGCGGCGTGCTGGCGACGCCCGGCAATGCGCGGGCGGAAGCGCGCATCAAAGGCTATGAGGGCGATGCATGCGCTGAATGCGGGCAGTTCACCCTTGTCCGCAACGGCGCCTGTCTGAAATGCGAGAGTTGCGGCGCATCGACGGGCTGTTCGTAACGCTCTGTTAATCTCTCGCAACAATTGAAAATTTATCCTTAATCGAACCTTGACCCCCGCCCGGTTATTTTGTGACCGCACGCATTCCGGGGAGTTCTGCGTTGAAAATGATCGCGCTCATACTTGTGTTGATGATTGCCGTCATGTCGTTGGTGACGACGATCACGCCTGGCTCGCGCAACTACAACAAACCCAATCCGGTCGCCGAAATCGGCAAGGAGATTGCAAAACCGCTCTCACAGGTTGACCAGCTCGGGCCGGAGATCAACAAAGTGCTGGACGGGGCTGGCGTGAAGCTGCCTTCACTGACCGGCAACAAACCGCCGAAGGGCGACATGAAGCACGCGGCCCAGGATTACACTGGCGCCAGCTTCGCCAATATGGACCTCCCGCGTACGAACTTTGCAAGCTCTCTCCTTTCCAACGCGCAGTTCAATGACGCGCTGCTGGACGGCGCCAGCCTTGAAAGCGCGAGCGGCGAAAACGTCAACTTCAAAGGCGCGCATATGGAGAAAACGAATTTGCGCGCCGCCATGTTTCCGCGCAGCGATTTCACCGGCGCCGAATTGCGCGAAGCCAAAGCCCGCGCGGGCGATTTCACCGGCGCAAAATTCGTAGACGCCGATCTTTCTTTCTCAACATTCGCCGGCGCGACGCTTGCCGGCGCGGATTTTCGCGCCGCTTATATCGCCGGCGCGTCCTTCATCGGCGCTAATTTAGCGTCGGCGCAATTCGACGGCGCCAATTTGACCGGCGTTCGCTTCTCGACCGCATCGCTCGACCAGGCGAGCTTCGCCGGCGCGGATCTCAATTCCGCCGACTTCGCCGGAGCCCTGCTCGGCGCTGCCGATTTTTCAAGCGCCGTCAATTTGACATCGGAACAACTGGCCGCAGCTTGCGCCACGGCGGAAACCAAATTCCCCGCCGCCGTCACCGCGCCGCGTTGTTAACGCTCAGCGGCTAGGTCCGGCGCTTTTCAACCCGTTCCCCCTCGTCGCGTTCGTTTCGCCTCTCGCGCAAATCGGTTGCATCGAGCGCATCAAGAACAGCAAGCGCGGTCGGACTGAAAGCCGACGGCGGCGATGTCTTTCCCGCCGGCGCGTTAAAGGCTTCGACGATCTGGTGCATGTATTTTCTGACCGGCGAGAAATCACGCGCCGATTGAGCCTGCGCCAGGACGGGCGCTTCAGCGGCGGGCGGCGGCGATCCGCTCATGGATTTTGCAATCGAAGCGACGACTTCGCCGACCGACTTCGCCCGCGCGCCGTCATAAAACACATTCCGATTGGCGGCGGCGGCTTGCGGCAACAGGTCCGCCGCCTTCACCGTCGAGGCCGCCGACAGCAGTTTCACCGCGCCTGCCGGCCCGAGAAAATGCGCCGTATATAAATCTGCGCTCGATGCGGCGCGGCCAAGCCGGCCCTCCAGCATGGATTTGTTCTCATTCGCCAGCTCGCCGGCCATGGCGGAGGCGGCTTCGGCGTTGAAGCGCATATTGAGAATTTTTTCGCGCGCCGCCGGATCGGCGACTTCATAGCGGCCGCTGGCGTTCTGCGAGATCGCGTTCGCCGCGGCGCCGAGCCCGTGTTCGGCGCCGTATTTCTTGACGGTCGAAAACCAGGTCTGTTCGATGAACTGGAACAGCCCCGCCGCGCTTGATGTCTTTGCTTGCGCGTTCGGATCGAAGCCGCTTTCGCGCGCCGCCATTTTCATCAGGAATTCAAAACCCGCGCCGGTGGACGCGCTGGCGCGTTTTACCGCACCCTGCACCTGCGCGGCGCCCCTGTTTGCGGCGGCTGCGATTTCACTCGCCATGTGATGCCCCTCTGTCGGCGCAAAAACTTCCCAAACATTCTCAACGGCAATCTGGCGGCCAATCGTCAACAAAGCGCTAACCATTGGCATCGCTCCCTAAGCGATTCCGGCTGAACGGGGCGAGATCGATCTCTGGCGCGCGGCCAAGAATAAGCGCCGCCATGGCCCGCGCCACCGCCGGGGCGTGAAGAACGCCATTGCGGTAATGGCCGAGGGCGAGAAACCGTCCTTCCTCATCCTGACCCAGAATCGGCGCGCCGTCCGGGGTTCCGGGCCGCAGCCCGGCCCAGCGCTCCAGCTCCGGCGCGGCGGCGATCGCCGGGGCGGCTCGCTTCGCACCCGCTCGCAAGCCGGCGATACCCTCGTCCGTAACACTGAGATCATCGCGGCCCCGCGTCTCGGTGGCGCCGATCACCAGCCGCCCTTCCGCCTTGGGACAGAGATAGGCGCCCGGCGCGCGTACGATCCGGGTCAGCACGCCGTCGTTGAGCGCCACGGCCACCGCCTCGCCCTTGACCGGGTGCACCATCCCTCTTGGGATCAGGCCGCTCACGGCGCCGCTCGCGAGGACGAGCTTTTCCGCCTCGATCCGGCCGCCGCCATCCAGCAACAGCACATGCGCTGCGCCGTTTCGTTCAAGCCCCGCCACGCGTGCAGCCAGATGCGGCGCCATTCTCCGGTCGAGCGCGACGCGCAGGGCAACCGTCAATCTGCGCGGATCAACCTGCGCGTCCTGCGGCGCGTGCAGCGCGGCGATGACGTCTTTCGACAGCGCCGGTTCGAGCGCGCGGGCATCATCGCCGGAAATGATTGTCGCGGCGCCGCCCAGCGCTCTCACCCGCGCCGCCTGCATTTCGAGAGCGTGCGCTTCGTCTTCGTCATAGGCGAGCCCCAGGGCGCCGGTTCCGCGAAAGTCGACAAAAACGCCGGTCTCTTCTTCCAGCGCGGCCGCATAGTCCGGCCACATCGCCAGTCCGCGCGAGCCGAGATGATAGAGCGCCTCGCTGAGCGGCGTCTCGCCGCCTGCAAGTTCGCCGGCATGCTCAAAGGACGGCGCCAGCATCCCGGCTGCAGCGTGGGTCGCGGCGGGAATGGCGCTGCCCGCATCAATGATCGCGACCTCCGCGCCGTCATCGCAAAGCGCGCGGGCGAGCGTCAGGCCGATCACCCCGCCGCCGACAATCGCAATGTCGTAGCCTCTATTCGTCATCGCTTCCTTCTGTACCGTAAGACGGGCGAAGTCATGTCCGCCTGAATAAAATTCACGCGCGCCTTCATCGTGATCCCCTCCCTAATCCTCTCCTTTGCAAGGGGAGGGAATCCGCTCTCGTCCGTTGCAACCGATCCCTCCCCCTTGAAAAGGGGGAGGTTAGGAGGGGGATCATGCGGATTCTTGATGTCATTGCGGGCTATTTTTCCTTGCCGGGTTTTGTTTGCAAAACCGGAAACGCGATCAGCCGCGTCTTTTCCCGCGACCCGGCGGATGAGCCGAAAAAATAATTCACCACCGCCGCGGTCATGGTCGCGAGGGCGCCGAGCATGATCGAAAATTCCGTCTCTGCCCTGGCTGGGAGTTTCTTCGCCACCATGACGCCGAGCACCACAAAGAAGCCGAGAATGACGAGCGCGCCCAAAACAGACGGCGTCCAGTCATTCATCTTGATCTGGCGGTCGCGGGCATTGGCGCGGTCGCCGGCGTCAATGCGCGCCTCCTCGACGCTCGCCTGCCGCAGGGCGATCTGAAATTCCTGTTCGGCTTTTTTCAGCGCGAGCAAGGTTTCCGGTGACGCGGCCGCGAACGTTTCGGCAAGCACGTCCTCGGCGACGGCGTCGCCGCCAAAAATTGCGCGCGATAATTTTTCAACCGCCGCGCCGGCCAGCGGTCCGCCCAGCGCGCGCGCCAGCCCCGGCGCAACGCTTGCGATGGCGCGTTTTAACTTACTGCGTGTTTTTCCGGTTTTGGTTTCGCCTGATGCTGCGCTCATAAACGCCTCTGTTTCATTACTAGCTGAGGCGCAGTCTAAGGCCGAAAAAAAACTGGTGGATAACTATGGCAATTATATACTTGAATGAACATAGCTATGACACTACCTACAGACAGACAGGTCGGCGCCACCAAAAGGATCGAAACCACGGAAACCGAATTAAGCTCGGCAATCCGCGCGGAGCTTATTGATTGGGCTTCGCAATACGAATGCGGACAGGCCGCTAAATTAGATGGTCCTTTTGTAGCAAGGTGCGTACTTGCTCGACTGTCAGGTCGCCCAAATTAGGGAATAGCGCCTGAACAAGCTTGAGCGCGCGCGAGGTCTTTCGTGCTTGCGCGATGAGGCTTTCGAGTTCTGGCTTTCGGTAGACATCCACTCTCCCATGATCGATTGGCTTGGCGCTTAGGGTCGGCGGGAGACCTTCGGCGCGTCGCTTGCTGTGCCTGTCTGCCGCACCCGCTCCAAACTCCGCAAAATACCTCGCATCAACTAAGAGCAAGGCGTCGGGAAGGTTTTTGCAGTAAGCCCAAAGATTATGAGCAAAGTCGTTACGCGCATTTTTGGCCGCTGTCGCACCCTTAATTATCTCCGAGTAGAGCGCCAGCGCATCATCTCCAAGGCGGTCTTGAATTGCTGTGCGAATGAGCGACAATCGGGCGCCAGCAGATTCGCAAGCGTTTAACAATTTCGCTGCCCTTTCGTGCTGAGCGTCTATTGAAAGCGCAAATATGTATGAGCTGTTCAAATCGACCCTAGACCAAGCAGCTATTAGAGTCATAGCGAGCATGGCAAGCTCTGGCCTTTCGGCGTGTGCTTCGTCGGTGAACCGAAGAAGGGTCGGAGTTTTAACAACTCGGTTTAGGGGCTGAGGCATGTCCGAAAAGACCTCCGATGAAAAGAAGCGAGACGAAGCGCTGACAAGAGCGCTGAGCATGCCGCCGCAACCGCATGGCGGCAAAATCGACAAACCGCCGCCTAAGAAAAAGAAGGCGGCGAAAAACAAAACAAAGAAAAAGGGGCCCGGCTAACGCCGGGCTTTTTGTTATGAGCGCAAAGCCTTCATCGCCTGTTTTGTGCAGGCAAGCGTTTCCAGCACAGGAAGGTGATCAGAGCCATTGTCTTTCAAATCAGCATACGCACGTTCAAGGTTCCGCTCGAAATCTCGGGGAACGGTTTCAGAGTGTGCGCGAAGAGCTTCTACGAGCGCACCGAACAGGGTCGCCAATGCCATCCTGGTCTGATCTTGATCGCTTAACGGGGTGTTCATAAGGCCTGGTCCTTCGATTTGCCGAAGGCCGTTGACCGTGATTCCAGAATCTGCGATTAGAAACGGGTGATCACAAATCGACTGCCTTCCGGCGGTTAAATACAAGTTGTAACGCCCGCTGCTACTAACAGCGGGCGTTTACTTTGGGGCGCCTCGGCGCCGATTCGCAAGTCAAAGTCCGTAGTTGATTTTACGCCACCTTATGAAGCGCTCTGCTTGATGCTTAAAGCAGGGCTTCGCCAGTCCGCCGATAGGTCAGGCGCTTGCCGGTGATGCCTTTCAGGGCAAGGTCAGCGCGCTCTGTGTCTTCAATACCGAGGGCGGAACGGTTGCTGTAACGGAAGTCAAATTCCGACAGATAGCGGTGCAGGTGCTTCTCGGAGCAATGCTGATAAACGCCCTTCATGCCGCGTTTGAAAATCGAGAAGTAGCCTTCGACAGTGTTGCTATAAACATCGCCGCGCACATATTCGTCGGCTGAGTGGCGGACGGTTTCATGAGCGGCGACCATCGTAGGAACCTTTGACTTCGCATAAAGGCGGCTTTCGTCGGTGTGCAAACGGCTCTCGCGGTGAATGTTTTCCGAGACGATTTGCTCAACCTTGGCGAAGGTCGCATGCGCAACGTGGAAGGTGCGGGCCGAACCGCCGCGCTCAACTAGGGCGATGATCGGGCGCTTGTTAGCGCCGCCACGGCCCTTGGCTTTGTATTTGACGCGGCCATCAACGGAAACGGTGCGGATTTCCTTGGTTTTGCCGTGGTAGGTTTCGTCAGCTTCAACAACCTTGCCAGCGCCGCCCATAGGCTCTTGCGAGCCAGCGGCGGGCTTCATGGCTTCACGAATACGGTGCGCCATAAACCAAGCGGTTTTGTAGGTGACGCCCAGCAAGCGGTGAAGCTGATGCGCGGACATGCCTTTCTTGGATGATGACATAAGGTGAAACGCAAAGAGCCAAGTCGTCAGGGGAATGTGCGAGCGCTCAAAGACGGTCCCGACTGTGACGGTGAACTTCTTGCGGCAATCGCGGCAGTTATACTGGCCAAGATCGGCGGCCTTGCCGCCCAGCTTGGTGACCTCAAAACCGCCGCAGCGCGGGCAGTAAGCGCCAGTCGGCCAGCGCAGGCTTTCAAGATGCTCGCGGGCTTTGATTTCGTCTTTGTAAATGTCTTTTTTGTGCTTGGCGGACATGGTTCTCTCTCCTGTCCCTTATAGATAGGGAATCAGCCGTGTTCAGTCAAGTATATAATCGCCATAACTATCCACCAAAAAAATTTCCATGATAGGATGGAGCTGCGCAGTTTGCGCGTCGCGCGAAAATACACCGCATGCGGTCTATTCTTGCCAAAAATTCAATTTGCAATTGCACCCGGATCAATTCAAAGTTGCAGGAATTGATTCGCTGCCCGTGAAAACCCCCATTAATCGCGGCCCAGAACCCAGATGGGACGCCGGGTGGCGGATCGCAGAAACGGTCAAAAAACTCCCTATGGCTCTCGCAAGCGCCGCGGCTTTCCTTGCCGCATTGTTTTTGATTCTAGGCAGGTCCAAAGGCGCTGTCCTTCGGGCGGTGGATTTGGCAGCCCGCTCTCCGGCGCTTCTGGTCGCCGCCGGCGCCGCCATTTCCATGGTCTGGCGATTTTCCGGCGCGCCATTCGCCGACTCTGACTGGACCGCCGCCGCGGCGGACGCCCTGCTCGCCGCGCTCGCTTTCGCCGCCGCCGCCCAGTTCCGCATCACCCGCCTCGCCAGCACCTGCCCGGCCTCATTCCGCCTGACCATTGGCGGCGCGCCCTTGTTTCTGGTGGTCTGCGGCCTCGCCGCCTTTATCCTCGTCCCGCAGCTTTCCTTTACCGGCGCGTTCCTGCTGGCCGGGGCGCTGACCCTCAATGGCGCTGCCTTCGACCGCCGCGCCGTCACCGGCGCGCCAGCGCCCGCCACGCTCAAGGCCGCCGTCCGGCTCGAAAGCGCCGCGATCCTCGCATTGGGCATTCCCGTCGCCGTGATGCTCGAGGCTGTCGCCACCGCCGCGCCGCAGAACATGCCGCTGGTGACGCCGGTATTCGAAGCCGCGCAAGGATTTCTGTTCGCCTTCGGTCTCGGCGGGTCTTTAGGTCTCGTTGCAGCATATTACGGCAACAAGCTGAAATTCAAGAAAAAAGCCGGAGAACTTGCGGCCGTGTCCGGGGTGCTGGCGTTCGTTATCGCGCCGCTGATTGGCGCGCATCCGGTGATCGCCGCCGCCGCTGCCGGCCTACTATGGGGCGAGCAGACATTGGCCCTGACCGTCACCCGCGTGCGCCTGCGCCGGATCGCCGAGCGGGTCGCCGCGCCGCTCGCTTATTTCGGGTTTGGCCTGGCGCTGGCGCCGCGCATCTTTCAGGCGGACCTCCTAACCGTCCTGTTCGCCGCCGCCGCCGTCACCATCATGCGGGCCGGCCCGCGCCTCGCGGCCCTGAAGAAAACCACGCTGCCGCGCGAGAGCCAGATGTTCCTCGCCTGGTTCGGCGGCGCGCCGGGCGCCGCCTCTGCGCTGTTCCTGATTTCGCTCCTCGATGCGCCGTCGATCGTGGCGCAGGACGCGGTCCTCACCGTCGGGTCGCTGGCGGTTCTGTTTGGCATCTTCGCCGCGCGGCTCACCTCGCGGCCGCTGGTCAAGCTGCTCTTGAAACAGACGGCGCTGGCGAAAAAGCGGGCGATGTTCGCGGGGTAATTCCTTGACGGGCCCGTTTATCAAACCTATATTCTAGCTAGAATTCTAGCCAGAAAGGGGCGCATCATGACTGCGCCAAGCTGGTCCGTTCAGGACGCAAAAAACAAGTTCAGCGCCGTGGTTGACGCCGCGCAACAGGAACCGCAACTGGTGACGAAACATGGCAAGCCCGCCGCCGTGGTAATTTCGTCCGAGGAATACACGCGGCTGAAGCAGCTTATTCAATCTCGAAAACCGGCGAAAAATTTTGTCGAACATCTGCTGTCGATTCCGCAAAGCGATGAAGATGAGAACATCTTCGAACGGCTTCCTGTCAAAGACCGTAATATTGAGCTTTAGGTGATCCTGCTCGACACCAATGTCATTTCCGCCATGCGGCGGCCGGACCGCAACACGGCGGTCGCTGCATGGGCGGCGTCAATTGAAGATGACGGATTTTTTCTCAGCGTCATTTCCGTGATGGAAATTGAACGCGGCGTCGCGCGCATGCGCGCGAAGGACAGTCTTCAGGCGGATATGCTGCAGCGCTGGTTCACGGTCGTCCTCAATGATTACGAAGAACGGATTTTGCCTTTGTCGATCCCGATCGCCAGGCGTTGGGGCCAACTGTCTCAACAGGCAGGCAATAGCGGCGCCGATCTCGCAATCGCTGCGACTGCGCTGGTGCACGGCCTCACCATAGCGACACGAAACATTTCGGATTTCGAAGGGACCGGCGCCGCGACCGTCAATCCTTTTGTCAAATAAACCTCACCACTCAAACGTCTCCAGATGCGCGCGCAGGTGAAACACCGTCGGGAATTTCTTCAAGATCAGATCCGAGCGAAGACCGAGGCAGATTTCGCGGATGGCGGCGGGCTGTTTCTTGTAGTGCTCGCGCCCGCCGACCAGATCATAGAGCAGCCGCACCACGCATAGAATGTCGGCGCGGCGCTCCGTCGCCGGGGTGCGCCCCCAGTCGTGAAAGTCGATGGTCCTGAGGCGAAAGAACACGCCGGTGCGCTCAACGAAAATGTTGCCCTTGTGCAAGTCGCCGTGAAATTCCTTGCGGGCGTGGATTTCCTCCAGCCCGACCACCAGCGCATGAATGAGGTTCAGCGCCTCGAAGGGCGGCATGCGCTTGCCGCGATATTGCTTCAGCAGATCGTCGAGAATGGCGCCGCCGAAATATTCGGAGATCAGGCAATAGATAAAGCGGTCGTTGATCCACACTTCTTCGGCGTGGAGATAGTTGATGACGATGGCGCAGTCGCGCAGCGCGTCGAGCTTGCGCGCATAGCGCACGAAACTCTTGGCGATCTCCGCCTTTGACTGGAAATAGAGCTTCGCCGCGCGGGTCAGGCCCGTGGACTTCTCGCGGATCTTGTAGACCTCGCCCTCGGTGCCGGAACCGATGCGCTCAATCACCTCATAGCGCCAGGTCAGGCTGTCGCCTTTGGAGAGATCGAAGGTTTTGGGCGTCGCAACCATCAACCCGTCTTCGTGAACAGCTCGCGGCCGATCAGCATGCGCCGGACTTCCGAGGTGCCGGCGCCGATCTCGTAGAGTTTCGCGTCGCGTAAGAGGCGGCCCGTGGGATATTCGTTGATATAGCCATTGCCGCCGAGAAGCTGGATTGCATCGAGGGCAACCTGCGTCGCCTTTTCCGCCGCGAACAGAATACAGCCCGCCGCGTCTTGTCTTGTGGTCTCGCCGCGGTCGCACGCCTTCGCCACCTGATAGACGTAAGACTTCGCCGCGTTGGTCGTCACATACATGTCGGCGAGCTTGCCCTGCACAAGCTGGAATTCGCCGATGGACTTGCCGAATTGCTTGCGGTCGTGAACGTAAGGGATCACCACGTCGAGGCAGGCCTGCATGATGCCGATGGAGCCGCCGGCGAGCACGGTGCGTTCATAATCGAGGCCGGACATCAGCACCCGCACGCCATTATTGAGCTCGCCGAGCACGTTTTCTTCCGGCACTTCGCAATCTTCGAACACGAGCTCGCAGGTGTCGGAGCCGCGCATGCCGAGCTTGTCGAGCTTTTGCGCCGTTGAAAAACCCTTCATGCCTTTTTCGATCAGGAACGCGGTAATCCCGCGCGGGCCCGCATCGGGTTCGGTCTTCGCATACACGACCAGCGTGTCGGCGCCGGGGCCGTTGGTGATCCACATCTTGTTGCCGTTGAGAATGTAACGGTCGCCCTTTTTCTCCGCCCGCGTTTTCATCGACACGACGTCGGAGCCTGCGCCAGGTTCGGACATGGCGAGCGCGCCGAGATGTTCGCCGGAGACGAGCTTCGGCAAATACTTCGCCTTCTGTTCCTTCGAGCCGTTGAGATTGATCTGGTTGACGCAAAGATTTGAATGCGCGCCGTAAGACAAGCCAACGGCGCCGGACGCGCGCGAAATTTCCTCCATCGCCACAACATGCGCGACATAGCCAAGGCCCGATCCGCCGAACTCTTCGTCAGCGGTGATGCCAAGCAGGCCCAACTCGCCCAATTCCGGCCAGAGATCGCGCGGGAACAGATTCTTTTCGTCAATCTCGGCGGCGCGCGGGCTGAGCCTGTCGGCGGCCCAGCGCTGCACCATGTCGCGCATCTCCTCGATCATCGGATCGAGGTCGAATTTCATAAACGCCTGAGAGTTCGAGAGCATCAACGCGTCTCCTCCAAAACTTGTGGTTTTGGACAGTCAATACAGCGCAATCAGGCCGGCGGCAAACGCTTCGACAAAGCTTCAATTTCAGCCCTTAACGCGCTGACATCGCCCATAATCTTGCGCTGATTAAGGAGAATTTGCGCCTCGGCGGACTCGCTGTCTTCGTCCACCACCCGCACCACAATGGCCACAAACAGGTTGAGCATGGTGAAGGTCGCGATCAGCACGAAAGTGAGGAAAAAGATCCATGAGCGGGCATGGGTCTCCGCCACGTCCGAGGCGATGTCCGGCCAGCCTTCCAGCGTCATCACCTGAAACAGCGTGTACATCGCCTGAAAGACATTGCCGAAGAGGTCCGGGTGCTGTGGCCCGTAAAGGTTGGCGGCGATCACCGCGAACACATAGACGATCAGCGCCAGCACCACCCCGACCGAGGCGATGCCGGGGATCGAATCCAGCAGCGCAGAGACCACCACCCGCATCCGCGGGATGACCGTGATCACCCTCAGCACCCGCAACACCCGGAAGGCGCGGAGCGCCGCCAGTCCCGAGGTGGCGGCGGCGATGGACACGGCGACGATCAGAATATCGAACAGATTCCAGCCATTCTTAAAATACGCGCCGCGCCAGGCGATGATGCGCGTGCCGATCTCCGCGACAAAGGCATAGACGATGATCCGGTCGACGATTTTGAGCCAGTGACCGGCGCCGTCCTTGAACGCCGGGAACGTCTCCGCCCCCAGCACCAGCGCGTTGATGATGATCAGCGCCAGCACCACCGCCTGAAACGGGCCGCTTTCGACAAAACGCTGCAAGGATGTTCGTTCCGGCTGGTCCATCTGAATGTCGCTTCTGGGCGCTGTGGGGAAAACTTCTGACAGGCGAAGCCCGTTCCCTATTCGGATTCTGCGCCGCCTGGAAAGCGCAGCAATAACAGGGGCTTTCCTTTGGCCTTGGAGACGCGCAATTATTGCCGAATGGAAATCCGGCAAAGCCCGGACATTTTGGCTCAAACGATTGGCGGGCCTTACAAATTCCGCTATGCGGGACCATTCGGGCAGTATCGGCCGGACCGGTGCGCGTTAGCCAGTATGCGTGAAATTGGACGGCAAACGCCGCCCAAGGATGAATGACCACGGTGAGCGACGACGTGAGCGACAATCAGGACCACGACGAGAACGAAGCGGCGGACAATGCTGGCGATCAGGAAAATCCGCGCATGCGCTTCAAGGGCATTGTCGCGTCCGAAGATCGCGCCGCCGCCGAAAGATCTTCCGGCGGACTGATCTACATCACCAATAATGAGCGCCGCTGGAACGCCATGAGCCGGCAGATCTGGCAGATGGCGCGCCTCACCGCCGTTTTTGTTTTCTTTTCCATCGTCATCGGATTGCCGCTTGGCAACTGGTTCGCCCATCGTCATCTGACAAACCTCAGCGGCGTCGACCGGCCGTGGAATCCGCTCGCCGCGTTTGAAATCGAAACGCTGCTGTTCGCCTTTATCATTCCGGCGATGGTGCTGTTCATTGGGTACGGCCTGTCGAAAATGCTGACCATGCTGAACGCAGCGGAATCGATCGCCGCCGCCGCCCAGCGCTTTGTGACGCCCGATGTCGCTGTCGCCCAGAATATCGAAACCGTCGGTTCGCTCGTGCAGTCTCATGTGGCGACGCTCAATCAGGGGCTCGACAATGCGCTGTCGCGGCTTGCTTCGGTTGAGGCGATGATCCGCCAGCATGTGGAAGCCATCGAGATCGCCGGCGAAGCGATCGAGGCGCGCGCCACCAGCGCCGTCGGACGCGTCGCCGACGAACGCTCTCGCCTGATGGAATTGACCGAAAGCCTCAACGCCCACGCCGACAGTTTCGCGGCTGCTATCGCCGAGAAAGCGAAAGCCTCCATCACTGCGCTGCAAACGGCGGAAACCACCTCCGTGCAGGCGGAAAAAGATTTCGACGATCGGCTGCACCGGTTGGAGAGCGCCGCCGAACGCGCTTTCAATTCTTTTGAATCGTTGCGCGACGCCCTGCGCGATGTCGACGAAACCATGCGCGCTTCGGCGCAGTCCATTGACGCTTCAACCGAAGACACACGCAAGGCGACGATGCAGGCCAGCGCCGCCGCCGACGCGGCGGCCGAATCCGCCGCCCGCAACGCCGCCAATATCGGGTCCGCTGCGCGCGCCGCCGCCGAAGAGGCGAAGAAAGCCGCAGAGGCTGCTGTCGCCGCCGCGCGCGACCATGCGACCCGCACGGCGAAAGGCGCCATCGACGCGGCGACCGATGAATCCGCAAGAGTGCAGGACGCCGCCGCCAAAGCGCTTGAAGACATCACCAAGTCCACCTCCGGCGCGCTCGCCGCCGCCGCCGATGGCGCGGTGAAAGCGACCAAAGCCGCCGAGGAAGTCACCGACGCGGCCCGCAAGACCGGCGAAGCGGCGAACAAAGCCTCAAGCGATGTCGCCGCCGCCAGCGAGCGAGCGCGCAAGAGTTCTGAAGACGCGTTGAAATTTTCGGAGTCCGAAGCCGCTCGCATTGAAGAACGCAATCAGGCGCTCGCCGAAGCGCGCGCCGCCCTTGAAACGGAAAACGCCCGCCTTGAATCGCTGATCGACGAGCAGCGCAAACGCGCCGATCGCCTTGCCGAAGCGATTGCATCGCAAACCGACCGTCTGTCCCGTCTCGCCGAAGCGCAGTTGCGCGAACAGGAAGCTTCGGCCCGTCTCGCTGAAGCGCAAAACGAAATGCAGGCGCGCGCCGACCGCCAGGCGGCGGAAAAGAAAAAAGCCGAAGAAACCGAACGCAAGGCGGCGCAGGAAGCCGCCGCCAAAAAGGCCGAGGAAGAAGCGCAGGCGACCCTCGACCTGACCGCCGCCGCGCGCCGCAAGGAACCGCCGCTCACCGCCGCTCCCAAACCGGCGCCGGCGAAAAACGGCAATGGCGCCGCCCGGCTCGATGAGCTGGCGCGCGATATCGCTGAGCGCCGCCCGTCAAAGGGCGCGCAACCGAAAAGCCAGCCGCTCAATCTTGGCAAGGACGAGAAAATCGAGGGCGGCAAGCGGATGAAGGGCGACGTGTCGTGGAAAGAAATTCTCGATGCGACGGACGACAGCGCGCCGCTCGATCTGGGCGCCGCCGCCAAACAGGAGAGCGCGGAAAACGCCGTCCGGCGCGAGGCGGAAAACGCAATCCGCATCATCGCGCAGCTGCAGGACTTTACGCACGAATTGGAAACGCGGCTGTATGGCGATCCGCCGCCCGCGCTGCAGGAACGCTTTGACCGCGGCGACCGCAACGTCTTCGCCAACCGGCTGCTGCGCCTGAACGAGGCCGACGTCAAACGACGCATCCGAACCGAATCCGGTCGCGACCGCGATTTCGAATCCGGCGTGCATGAATTCCTGCAAGGTTTCGAGCAGTTGCTGGAAGACGCGACCACGTCGGAAACCGCCGACGAGGAACTGGAAGAGTATCTCTCCTCGCCGCTCGGCCGCGTCTATCTGTTGATCGGCGCCACGGTCGGGTATTTCGCCTAGCGCGCCGGGCGATAAATCATCTGGCGATACTCAATCCGTAAAGCCCGCGTTATTCCGTTATGCTCACATCGGGAAGATCGGCAAGGACCGCGCCGCCACACAAGACGATGATGCCGCGATACATTCTGGCGATCGCCGGACCTTCATATTTCACCTGCTCCGGCGTGATGACCTGCGCTGTCATGCCATCGGGCGGCGTCGCCTCAAGGATCAGCCGTTGCACCGGCGTCGCGCTGCGGTCCGCGGCGCCTTCGCGCCACTCGAAAACATAGCCCGGCGTCGGCATGTCGACTTCGCCGCTGACATGCAATCGCGGCGCGCTGTCCGGCCCCGGCATCACATCGACCCAGGCGTGCCAGTTGCGGCTATCGACCACGGCGCAGGACGAAGGCTCGGTCATATCCGTCGTATTTTCTCCTTCCGGCGCGCCGGATTCCGGCGAGGCAGCCGTCCCGCCTTCCGCCGAATTCTCCGCAGGCGCGCACGCGGACAGCATGAAAAACGCAACGCCCGGCATGATCAGTGTTCGAAATGTCATCAGTTTTCTCCCATCCAGTCTGGAAAGGATACCGCCGGCCGGCAGGGCGAGTCTAATGAAACTCCGGGAAGGAAGCGCTATTCGCCGGCGCTGGCCCGCTCGCCTTCTTCATAGGCCCAGGCCACCATGTCCGTGACGATCTGGTCGAAGCCCTGGCTGAAGGCGGCATAGACATCGTCCGCGCGTGTAGAGGACGCGTTGACCCGCGCCTCGAATTTCTTCGCGGCGTAGATCCGGCCTTTGCCATCGCTAAGCCGTGCATAGACGGAAATATCCGCCGCTTCCCCGTTCTCCACCGAAAGCTCCATGCGGCGAATGTCGGACTGCAAAACCAGATCGGCGATGGGCAGAGACGACCGGTCGCCGACTGCGAGAATGCGTCCGGCGTTTTCGAAGGTCTGGATCAGCGCCGTCTGGAACAGGCGCGGCGCGCGGTCAGCCCATTCGGCGCCGGCGAGATATTCAATGCGGCCCGGCGCGCTGGCGACAGCGATTCGCACGGAATCATAAACCCGCGTCGAACGCGGCTCATCGATGACCAGCGAAAAGTCGAGCGGCTCGCCGGTCAATCCGCCGGCGGCGGCGGCGACAATATGAAAGCGCGGCTTGGCGGGCGCGGCCTCGGGCAAGACGGAAACGCAACCGGCGGCAAGCATCGCCGACAGAACAAGTACGCTGCGGGAAAGCACCTGCATCATTGATCGCCTCCGGAATATTCTGGCGCGCGTTCGCCGAAGAAATAGGCGTTCGGATCGCGGTCGATTTCACGCAGCACCGCGTCGAGCGTGCGCATGAGGCGCCGCGCTTCACTCAGCGCAGGCGCAACCTGCCCCAGGCCCTGATCGGCGAAAACCCGAAGCGATGCGCGGTTTTCATTGGTGATGGCGCGCAGATCAGTCATCAGGGCGCGCGACTCCTGCAACAGCGCCTCGATTTCCGCTGCGGTCGCGGGCGCGTCTTCTTCCATGAAGGACTGCAGGCCAGTCGCCGCCGCATCGAGTTTCGCCGTCACCTTCGCGAGGTCGGTGGTGATCGCGTTGATATTTTCGAGCGTTGCAACAATATCGTCTTCATTCTCGGCAAAGGCGCCGGTCATGGTTTCAATGTTGGTGATGATCCCGGAGATGCCGGAGATGTTTTCATCGGACAGCAGCCGGCTCGCCTGCGCCAGGACATCGCCGGACCCTTCGAGGAACGCCGCGAAGCCCGACGTATCCGCCTTGATCTTCGGAATATCGTCTTCACTAACCTCTTTCAGCAATGGCTGATTGGCGCCGCCGCCGACAAACTGAATGATGGCGAGCCCGGTAAAGCCGACGAGTTCGAGTTCCGCTTTGGTGTCGATCTTGACCGGCGTGTCCTTGTCAACACGCACGCGCGCAATCACGATAGACGGATCCTCCGGATCGATGGAAAGCGTATCAACTTCACCCTTTTGAATGCCGTTGAAACGCACTGCCGCGCCGACGGAAAGTCCCGACACGCGTTCGGTGAAGATGACGTCATATTGATCGAAGTCGGTCTGCGTCTGTGTGAGCCTGATGACGAACAGAAACGCCGCCGCAATCGCGGCCAACACCATCGAGCCGATAACGACATATTTCGCGCGCGTTTCCATCGAACTCTACTCAGCCCCTAGCTCGCCTTGGCGGCGAGTGCGGCCCTGCCCCTGGGCCCCGAAAAATATTCCTGTATCCACGGATGATCGGTGCGGCGGACCTCGTCCAGAGGCCCGCAGGCGATGACTCGCTTCTCAGCCAGCACCGCCACCCGGTCACAGGTTGCATGCAGCGTATCAAGATCATGGGTCACCATAAACACTGTTAACCCTAGGGATTCCTTAAGATTGACGATGAGATCATCGAATTTGGCGGCCCCGATGGGGTCGAGCCCTGCGGTCGGTTCGTCGAGAAAGACGATCTCCGGATCGAGCGCCAGCGCCCGCGCAAGACCGGCTCTTTTGCGCATGCCGCCCGATAATTCCGATGGATATTTCGACCCCGCGTCTTCCGGCAGGCCCGACATCGATATCTTGAGCGCTGCAATATCCCTTGCCAGTTCTTCAGGAAGCTTAAGATGCTCGCGGATCGGCGCCATGACGTTTTGTGCAACGGTCATGGATGAAAACAAGGCGCCGCCCTGAAACAACACGCCCCAGCGCTGTTCAATCGCCTGCCGCGTGTCGTCATCGGCTTCGTAATAGTCTTCGCCAAAAACTTTCACCGTACCGGCGCTTGGCGGTTTCAGGCCGATAATCGCGCGCATCAGCACTGACTTGCCGGTGCCGGAGCCGCCAACCACGCCGAGAATTTCACCGGCGCGCACCTCAAGATCGAGGTTTTCATGCACGACGAAATCACCGAACTGGGTTTTCAACCCTTCGACTTCGATGACGCGGCGATCTGTGTTGTTCGCTTCCGTCAAAAGTCGATCTCCAGAAAGAACATGGCGAAAAATGCATCGATCACGATCGCCAGAAACAGCGCCTGCACCACCGACAATGTCGTGTGCCGGCCGAGCGATTCCGCACTGCCTTCGACCTTCATGCCCTGGAAACATCCGATGACGGCGATGACGAAGGCAAAGAACGGCGCTTTGATCAGCCCGGCCCAGAAGTGATTCATCACGATCGTTTCCTGAAACCGGACCATGAACAGCGCCGGTGAAATATCCATCGCCAGCCACGCCACCAGCCCGCCGCCGATAATGCCCAGCATCGCAGCAATGAAAGCGAGCACCGGCAGCATGATGACGAGGGCAATCACCCGCGGCAGCACCAGCACTTCCATCGGGTCAAGCCCGAGGACGCGCATGGCGTCAATTTCCTCGCGGATTTTCATGGAGCCGATCTGCGCGGTGAACGCACTGCCCGACCGGCCTGCAATCAGGATGGCGCTTAACAGAACGCCGAACTCACGTAACACGGAAATGCCGACAAGCTCCACCGTGAAAATATCGGCGTTGAACATCCGCAAAATTTTAGCGCCCATAAAGGCGACCACGGCGCCGATCAGAAACGACATCAGCCCGACAATCGGCACAGCGTTCAGACCGGCCTCTTCCATGTGGTGAACCGTCGCCGCCCAGCGCATTTTCTCCGGTCTGGAAACAACGCGCGCCGCCGTCGCGAGCGTCAAACCGATGAAACTCAACAGCTCGATGGCGGCGTTGTAAGTGTCGATCACGCCTTCGCCGAGGCGATTGACAACGGCCACAAACGGATTGCCGTGCACAGGCTCCACATGGCAGGGCTCGAGATGGGCTTCGACCTGTTTCAGCAAGGCCTCATGCGCGCTTGCCGCGTGAACAAATGTCGAGGCTGACCCGCGATCGGAGCAGCTATGCATGGTCCGCTGCAGCATCATGGCGCCGACCGTATCGAGCCTGTCGACAGCGCCCATATCGATCACCAGGTCACGACCCACCGAATCATCGGCAAAGTCGCGCAAGGCGTCGTCAAGCTTTCCCAGATAGCGCGCGCGCCAGTCGCCGCGGGGGATAAGTTTCAACACTCCCCCGGACATATCGATCTCGAATTGCGCCGCCGAATCCGTCATGGTTAACGCTTCCTTAAAGGGACCGGACCGCGGCCCGCCCCTTGCAGTATTATGGTTTAAGGCAGGATAATAAATTCATCCTGAATGAGGGGTTACAACCGTGCTCGGCAGGCCTAAGCCCTTAGAATTGTTGAGTGGAAAGGGTCTTTCTTGACCAAACGCATGTTTTCCAAGCCGTTTGCGTGGCTGACGGCGCTGCCCTTGCTGCTGGTGACCGGCGCGCTGGCGGTGATCGCGCTCGGAACGCTGGCGGGCGCGCAGTCCCCGGATGCGCGCTGGCGCGAGCGGCTTTTTGATTATTTTCAAAGGCTTGACCCGGCTTCGGGCGCCGCTGTGGAAAACTTTCACTTGGTGCTGATCGACCGCCAGAGCGTCGAAGCGGTCGGCCCGTGGCCCTGGCCGCGCACGGTCATCGCTGGCCTGGTCGAAGCCGCCGGCGAGGCCGGCGCCAAAGGCGTCATCCTGACCGAGGCCGTCGATGCGCCCGACCCCTTGTCTCCCGAAACGATTGGCGAGTTCTGGCTTTCGGGCGCGCGGGATGAAACCCTCGCCCAGCAACTTTCGCTCCTGCCCCGCACCGATGAAAGACTGGCCGAAGCCTTCACGAAAGTGAAAGGCGCCGTCGGCGTTTCTGCGACCGCACCGGCTGACCCGAATCGCGCCAGCGCATTTCAGCGGACCGACATCCAGGGCGCGGCATGGATAAACATGAACACCGCTGGCGCAGAATATCTGGCGCTGCCCGCCGCCCGTTATTTCTACGCCATCAATCCGGCGCTCGCCAATGCCGCGCAACCTTCAGTGTCGGCGCTGGCGCCCGATGCGGACGGCGTTATCCGGCGAACCCCGCTGATCTGGTCGCTGGACGGCAGGCCGGCGCCATCAATCGCGCTCGAGGCGGCGCGCCTCGCGGCTGATGATGGCGATGTCACGATTTCATTGAACCCTTCGGCATCGAACAGCCAGGGCCGCACGGTAGACAGCATCGCTATCGGGTCGCGCAGCCTGCCGGTTTCCGACGCCACATCGTTGCGCCTGCATATGCCGCGCAATGTTTCCGTACCGGCAACGTCCGCAGCGCGGCTGCTGTCCGGGTTCAACGGGGCGCCGGCATCCATTTCCGGATCGAATTCTCAATTGCGCGGCGCCGTCGTCCTGATTGGTCTCGACACGGAACTTGGGCCCTCGGCGCGCACGGCGCGCGGCGCCATGGCGCCCGCCGCCATCCACGCGCTGACGGCGGCGCAAATCACCACGGGCGCCGCGCCCGCGCGCCCCGGCTGGGCTGGCTATCTGGAAGCGCTCGGCGTGATGCTGTTCGGCGCCGCGGCGATCATGACGGCGCAGCGGCTGGAGTTCTGGCAAGCGGCGGGGTTCGCTGCGCTCCTATCCGTCATTTTGATGCTCGGCGCATATTGCGCCTTTGCGTTTGGCGGCGTCCTCCTCAATCCGATCCCGCCTGCGCTAGCGCTGTTCCTCGGCGCCCTTTCCGTTGCGGGCGGCAAATCCATCGGCGGGGTTTTGCGCGACGATAATCTGCGCGGCTCTTTCCATGACACGCTGCCCGAACCGGCGATGAAAAAACTGCGTGAAGACGCGGGAAGCGAACTGCTCAAAGGCGTGCGCCGCGAGATCACCGTGCTCGCCTGTGAATTGCGCATCGCCGACGAAGATCTGCGCACCATGGAAAATCTACCCGACGACATCACCAAGCTGCTCGCATCCGCCTCGCTCGATCTGCGCCAGACCATTATCGACGCCGGCGGCGCCGCCGATCAGGCGGAAGGCGGGCGGTTGTTCGCGTATTTCAACGCCCCGCTGGAAAGCGCCGATCATGCGCAAGCCGGGTGTGCGGCGGCGCTGCGGATGATCGAAAGCATGGATAAGGTCAACGCCGATCTCGATGCGTCGAGCCGCACAAGAGGACTGCAAATTCATCTCGCCATCGGCATCGCCACCGGGCCCTGTTTCGCCGGGCCCATGGGGCATGGCCGCAATAACCGTTATTCCGCTGTCGGTCCTGCGGTCGATCGCGCCGCTTTCCTGCGCGGCCAGTCGGAGTTTTACGGTCCGGCGATGATCTGCGACGAGACCGTTTTCAAGGAAACGCATCATCACTTCGCTTATCTCGAACTCGACAGGCTGAAGCTGCGCGGCGAGAAACGTCCCGTCAGCATTTACGCGCTGATCGGCAATCCGTTTATCAAATCGTCAAAAGCGTTCCGGGCGCTCGATGACGCCCATCGCCAACTGCTTGCGTCGTACCGCGCCGGAGATATGGCGGCGGCGCGCGCCAATCTTGAAAAAGCCAAAACCTCGCCCGGCGCCAAGATCGCGCTGTTCGACATCTACGAAGAACGCATCGCGAAATATGCGGAGAAGGGCTTGCCCGAAGGCTGGGACGGCGCGCACTCGGCGGGGGTTTAAAGGCCAGCCTTACCTACTCCAGCGTTTCGACAAGTTCCTGCGGCCTTGAAATCGACCGCAGGATCATTGTCGGCAGCGCCGTCATGGTGAACTGCATTGTCGCCGCGGCTGGTTCTTCCGCATCCCGCAGCTCGCATGCGCCGCCTGTACCGGCTGCGTTCACACGGCAATCGGGTTCATCTGCGCCGATGCTGAAATGCGACTGCACCGCGCCGATCTCAACGCTTACATCTATGCCCCGGCGATTGAGCGACTCGGAAATGAAGGCTAGACGACCGTCAGCGCGGCCAAGCGTAAGTGAGGACAGGCCTTCGGGCCCACCATAATCACCGCGTACAAAATTTAATGAACCTTCACCCCACTTTTCGTAGGTATCGACATCGCCGGCGTCATATCCGCTTGCAATCAGAAGTGCAAACGCGTCTTGCGGCGGCGTTGACAGGCTGACGCCCTCTATCGGCAGCGTTTCAAACAACGATGCGTCACGAATGATGGGCTCCGCCTGCGCCGCCGTTGACGCGCTGGTCACGATGGCGGCGAAGACAAGCATTTTAAAATGGTGCATATGCTCTCTCCCTCCGGCAAGGAAATGCGGCGGCAAGTGTAGGCGATTTTGGTCTCAAATTAAAGCAACTATGGGCGCGAACCGCCTACTCAAACAGCTTCCCGCCGTCCCATGTGCGTTTCATCAGATACGCCGCTGCAATCGCTGCCGCGCCCATGCCCGCCATCATCAGATAGGCGGGACCGGGGCCATAGGCGTTCCAGACAAAACCGGCGGCGACAGTCGCCAGACCGGTGACCGCGCCGACGCCAGTGGTCGACATCAAGGTCATGCCGGTGTTGACGAGGCGCAGGGGCGCCGCGCGATCGAGAAATTCTATCGCACCGAGATAGGCGAAGGCGAAGGTGGCTGCGTGCAAGGTCTGTACAAGGAATAATATCGCCAGCGGCGGCTCGAAAGCGATGACGATCCAGCGCGCCAGCGCCGCAGCGCCGGCGATCGCCAGCAGATTGACCGGTCCGAGCCGGCGCACCAGCCCGCGCGCCCGGGTCAGGATGAGGATTTCCGCAACAACGGCGATCGCCCAGAGGCAGCCGATCGTCACGGTCGAATAGCCAAGCTGTTCCCAGCGCAGAAAGGAAAAGGCGTAATAGACCGCATGGGCACCCTGGGTCAGCCCGGCTGATATGAGCATGAAAAGGAACGCCGGATTTTTGACCAGCTTCGGCGCTTCGCGCCATGAGACGGGCCTGGCGCCGCCGCGATCGCCCGCGCCTTTCGGCAGCAGAAATGACATGGCGAAAGCAAAGCTCGCGGCCGCCGCCATGGCCGGCGCGGCGGCGGCAACGCCCGCCGCCGCCAGCAGCGCGCCGCCGAGAACATTGGTCAAGAGGAAGAAAAACGAACCCGCCGCGCGGGTCTGGCCGTAATGCAGCCAGCCATTGCGGTCGGCCCGCAACACGGCTGTGTCGGTCAGCGGCACCAGCAAACCGAACGTGAAAATCACCAGGGAGGCGGCCGCCCCGATGAGTATTTTTCCCGGCGCGAAGAGGAGGCCCGCCGCACCCAGCGCAAAAAAGAAGGTGACGAGCTGCAGCGCGCGGCGTTCGTCGCTCTGGTGGTCGGCCCAGAACGCCACCAGCGGCCCGAACATCAGCCGTGCGATCAGCGCCGCGCCGGTGACCAGCCCAATCTCCGACGCGTTAAAACCTTTCAGCGCCAGCCAGCCGCCGAAGAAAGGAAGCTGTATCCCGAGCAGCACGAACTGGCCGCCGTAGAACAGCGCATAAAGCGGGCCCGCCCGTTTTTTTTGCGTATCGCTCAACGGGCGGCCGTCTTGCGATAGTCGGTCCAGCCGCGCGCGCGCAAGTCGCACGCCGGGCAATCGCCGCACCCATAGCCCCAGTCGTGACGCGCGCCGCGCTCGCCGCGATAACAAGTGTGGCTGTGTTCATTGATCAGGGCGACAAGCGCCTCACCGCCAAGTCTTTCAGCGAGCCGCCAGCTTTCGGCTTTGTCGATATGCATGAGCGGCGTTTCGAGCGAGAAATTCGCATCCATGCCGAGACGCAGGGCTTCGAGTTGCGCGGTCAGCGCGGTTTCACGGCAATCGGGATAGCCGGAAAAATCGGTCTCGCACATGCCGGCAACCAGCGCGCCAAGATTTCGGCGATAGGCAAGCCCGCCCGCCAGCGCCAGAAACACAAGATTGCGCCCCGGCACAAAGGTCGTCGGCAGGCCGTCCTGGCCGAGCGCGATCTCGGTCTCGTGGGTCATGGCGGTTTCCCCGAGGTCTTTCAGGCCGCCCGCATTTACCGCCGTGTCGTCGCCGAGCTTTTGCGCCCAATCCGGAAACGCCTCCATCAGGGCGCGGCGAACGGCGCGCCGGGCGCCAAGCTCCACCGAATGACGCTGGCCGTAGTTGAAACCCACCGTTTCCACATGCGCAAAGCGCTCCAGCGCCCAGGCGAGCGCGATCGAACTGTCCTGACCGCCGGAAAACAGCACCAGCGCGCGATTGGGATCGAGTTTGCGCATTTCATCTTTGCGCGCGAGAATCGGCGCATCCTTTCCATGTGAAATTGTTTAGGCCGTGGGTCATGTGCCTGCAATGTCTGACGCCAACGGATCGGGGGCAACGATGACTGACATCCTCTTTTTGTATGTGACGGCGCCCAATGCGGAGACCGCCGCGCGCATCGGGAGAATGCTCGTAGAGGAAAAACTCGCCGCCTGCGTCAACATCCACGCCGAGATGCGCTCGATCTATTCCTGGGAGGGCAAGGTCGAGATCGGGCTTGAAACGCCGTTGTTCGTGAAAACCACAAAGGCCGCCGCCGAGGCCGCCCGAGACCGCATTCTCGACCTCCACCCCCATGACGAGCCCTGCATCGCCGCGCTCCCCATATCCGCTCACGGGTCCAGCGCCGGCTTTCTGGAATGGATCGAAAAAGCCACAAAGGCGTGATGAACTCTTGCGGCGCAGCCGGTTCGCTCCTTAATGGACGGAATAATTTAGCTGGAGAGTTATCCCATGACCGAGACCGCTGTATTTGCCGCCGGCTGCTTCTGGGGCGTTGAACAGGTTTTCCGCGATACTGACGGCGTCATCGACACCGAGGTCGGCTATACGGGCGGGCACAAGGACAACCCCACCTACAAAGACGTGTGCTCAAAAACCACCGGCCATGCCGAAGCGGTGAAGGTCGAGTTTGATCCAGATGTGGTCAGTTACGAGAAACTGCTTTCGGTTTTCTGGGACAGCCATGATCCGACCCAGGTAAACCGTCAGGGCCCAGATGTGGGCGATCAGTACCGAACGGCGATTTTCACGACGAGCGATGCGCAGCTAAACGCCGCAATCGCATCACGCGCAGCAGAAGACGCCTCCGGCCGGCATTCGCGGCTGATCGCCACCGAGATCGAACCGTTCGGCGCGTGGTGGAAAGCAGAAGAATATCACCAGCAATATGTCGAGAAGAATGGCGGCGCGGCCTGTCACATACCGACATAGCGCACGAATTGCGCAGTGTTAAACCGACAGTTTGGCGCGTTCCGGCTGAAAGGCGTGACCATGTTTCGAGGCAGCTGGCGCTCTTTGCTTCAACGCCCTTGTATCACGCGTGCGGAAATTGCCCGTTGCAAACAATAACCCGCAGAGCAGGATCGTCAGACCGATCGCGTCCGAGACCACTCTAAACCACCGCGCAATTCTGCTCATGTCGCTAGTTCCCTGTCTTGGCGAAAACGCACTCACCGAATCGCCGCGCCACGGAAAAATTATATGCCGCACGCATGTGACAAGCCTGTGAACATGCTGCAACAAAGCGCTTGGCGCATCTATTGCGCACTCTGAAACCATATCTTTTTTTGAGCGCTTGACTCGTCTGCCAAGCGGCGGATTGAGCTACGATTTTTCTGCACGCGAAATTTAGTTCGTATCCACATGTTTTTCAGCAATGCACTGTGTACGCAAATGTCATAAATATTTTCCTTGCCGCAAAAGGTTCAACCCCATCACAAACAGCAGGTCTAACGCAACAAACGGATAAAGCGCAGCCGGACTTTCCCGGTTCACAAGCAACCGGTTAAGCAGCGGAGTGAAATTTTGCTGATGCGGACACGAGCGCTCACTGTTTGTGATGTGACGCAGTCATACTCAATCCGTGGCGGCGGCGTAAAAACTTATCTTGGCGAAAAACGCGCATTCCTGCTCAATCATACGAATGCGCACCATGTGCTGATCACGCCGGGGCCGGAAGATCGCGTGTTTCAAAATGGGCGCACGACAAATATCGAAATCAAGTCCCCGCAAGTGCCGGGAAGCCCCAATTACCGGCTGCTGCTGCGCTCTCGCGCCGTACTCGCCGCGCTGGAATTCGCAAGGCCGGACATTATTGAATGCCAGGATGCCTATAATCTGCCCTGGACTGCGCTCGCCTATCGTGCGCGCCGCCCCGAAACGGCGCTCGTCGCCGGTTATCACACAGATTTTCCGACCGTTTATGTCGAGCGCTATTTGCGCCCGCGCGCCGGCGCCATGATCGCGCGCGAGGTTAAGCGTCTCGCCTATAAATACGCCGTCAACCTCTATCGCCGGTTCGATGGGTTTTACACGCTCACCGAAATCGCCGCCGAACATTTCTCTCAACTTGGCCTTGATGGCGCGCGCATTCTCACCATGGGCGCGGACACCAACCTGTTTAATAAAACGCAGCGCAGCAATGACTTGCGCGCCCGGCTTGGCGTCAGCGACAGCCAGCCCCTCCTGATCTACGCCGGCCGGATCGATCGGGAGAAACAGGCGCGCGTCGTTGTCGAGGCTTTCCGCAAACTGCCGTCATCCTGGGGCGCGGCGCTCGTCATGCTTGGCGACGGCAAGGAGCGCGAGGCGCTGGCGCAGGAGTGTAAGGACTTGAACGTCCACTTCCCCGGATTTGTCGCCGACCGCGAAACGCTGGCGACCTATCTCGCATCTGCTGACATTTACGTCTCCGCAATGGAGAATGAGACTTTCGGCATCTCGATTATCGAAGCGCAAGCGGCCGGTCTGCCCGTCGTCGGCGTCCGTGCGGGCGCGATGATCGACCGCGTGCCCCCTTCGCTCGGGCGCCTTGGCCCATGCGGCGATGCGTCCGCCATGGCCGCCAATATCGCTGCAGTGTGGATGGACCGCCTGTCGGAAATTGGCGCGCGCGCGCGAGCCCACGCGCTGGAGAACTTTTCCTGGTCCCGGACGTTCCATAAGCTCTATTTTGAGATTTACGCTGATGCGCTGGCCGTGCGCGGCGCCGGCAGGGTCATTGCCGTACCGGAGGCGCTGACCGAAATCCGCGCCAAAGCCATATGAACGGACAATTGCATCATGCGCCGACGCTCAGCGTAGTTCTGCCGTATTACAACGAAGAAGATTATCTTGGCGCAACGCTAACCTCTCTCGCGGCCCAGACTTATGCGCCGTCGCAAATCATCCTTGTCGATAATGGCTCAAGCGACGCCTCGGCCTTCCATTGCGAACGCTTCAAGCGCGCCCATCCCGAACTGGTCATCGAGCTGATGCACGAGGCGCGACCCGGCAAGATCAATGCCCTGTCGGCCGGTTTTCAGACTGTAACCAGCGACTATGTTGCTTTCTGCGACGCTGACACAATTTACCCGCCGCATTATGTCGAACTGGCGCTTGCGCTGATTAAAAATGCGCGCGGCGAATGCGCCGGGGCCATGGGGCTTGGCCTCACCGCCTCGCCTGAAAGCGCGAAGGGCATGTTTCAACGATACAAGGGCGCTCTTGCCGGCGCGCTGCTCGCGCGGCAATGCCATACAGGCGGATACGGGCAGATTTTCGACACGCAAATTTTACGCGCCGCAGGAGGTTATTCGCGCATGCGCTGGCCCTATATGCAGGCCGACCATGAAATCGCCCACCGCATGCTGAAATACAGCCGGCTCATCTATCATCGCGACCTATGGTGCCGGACCTCAACGCGGCGCACGACCCGCAAGCGCGTCTCATGGAATATAGTCGAAATGATCGTCTATCACTTGACGCCCTTCGCCCTCAAAGACTGGTTCTTTTACCGGTTTCTCACCAGGCGCTTTGAGCGCCGCTCCATGTGGAACGCCAATTTGCGCACGCAACCATGGAACAAGAAGGAGGCAGGGTGATGCGTAAGCGGATTATTCGCCAGATGAAACTGAACGCGCCGAAACCCAGTCAGCGACGTCGCGCCAGACGACGGGCGCTTGAAGGTCGCGAAACAGCATGTGCCAGCCGTCAGGATAACGCCGGAAAGTGATGTCGCCGGATAGCCGCATGGCGGTATTTTCCATGGCCTTGAGCGGTATGATTTCGTCTTTCTCGCCCATGAGGAACAAAATGTCGCTGCGCACCTCATCAGCATTATTGTAGGCGGCCCCCATCACTCGCGTGACGCCGAGAATGGCGTCGACCCGCGTTTCCTTAATCACCAGTGGATCGGCCCACATTTCACGCAGGATTTCGGTATTGTCGGTGGCGCGGCGCTGTACGCGTTCGCCGGAAAGAGTTTTACCGGGCGCGAAAACCGCAGCGACATTGGCGGAAATCCGGTACGGGATCGGCAACGCCCGCCCGCCCCATACGCCGGGCGCGGCGAGAATAAGACCGTCGGCGCCGAGCGGCGATTCCGCTTCGGCTGCGATAATGACCCCGGCGCCCATGGAGTGGCCTGCAACGAAAACTGGAAGGCCGGGGTGTTTGTCGCGCGCCGCCTCAATCGCGGCCCGCAGATCGGCGACCATGGTTTCTTCGCCTGCCCAGTGACCGAATGCGGGCGAGCGCCCGAAGCCGCGCTGATCGAGAGCATAAGTGGTGACGCCATGTTGCACCCAATAATCGGCAGGTCCGGAGAACATGTGCGAATAATCATTCATGCCGTGGAGGGCGATGATGATGGCGCGCGGTTCGGGCGCCTCCCAGCGTTGCAGACCCAGAACCGCGCCGTCGATCGAATGCAGTCCGTCAGCCTCGATCCGCGGCGCGAACTGCGCCGGCGGCGCATCGGGAAAGGAAACGCAGGCCGATACGGACACCGCGGCAATCAACGCTGCGAATGATTTTATCTTATTACCGAGCACCCAATCCCGCTCATCCCCGCGAAAGCGGGGATCCATACTGCTAAAGAACAACCCGCCATTTCTCGATCCCCGCTTTCGCGGGGATGAGCGGAGTTTGATGATTTTGGGAGCAGAAACAAGCCGATTCAGCGAGAGTTCATGCTACCCGCCATTCTCCATCGCCCGGGCTTCAAGTTTAGCCAGCACCATCAGGAAGGCCGCCGCCTCATCCGCGCCGAGCATCGCCAGCAGATCGTCCTCAAACTCCAGCGCCATGGCGGCGACGCGGTCGAACAACGACCGCCCCTCCGCTGACAGCGCAAGAGTCGAAACGCGCTTGTCATCGGGATCCGGCGCGCGCCTGACGAAACCTTTTTGTTCGAGACTGGCGACGGCGCGCGAGACCGTCATCTTGTCCATGGGCGTTCGTTGCACCACGTCGCGCGCGGCGACCTGCGCCGCCTCGCCAATGACCGCGAGCACACGCCATTCGGGGATCGTGATGTTCTCGTCGCGATAGGCGCGCGCCAGCCGGCCGGAAATGGCGTGGCCGAGCGCGACAATCCGGTAGGGCGCGAACTCCTCAAGGATGAGTTTGCGCTTTTTTCCGGCGGGCGCTGACGGCGAAATCGTGACGACAGTCATGGAGCGTTACGCGCTTTCCTTCAGCACGCCGCGGCGGATCTGGTCTTCTTCGATGGATTCAAACAGCGCCTTGAAGTTGCCCTCGCCGAAGCCTTCATTGCCCTTGCGCTGGATGATTTCATAGAAGATCGGACCGATGGCGTCCTGCGTGAAGATTTGCAGAAGCAAGCCCTGCCCCTGCGTCGGCGCGCCATCGATAAGGATTTTGTTTTTCTGCAGCCGCTCCAGATCCTCGCCATGTTCGCCAATGCGTTCGCCGACCTTGGCGTAATAAGTGTCGGGCGTATCCTGAAACGGAACCGCGCGCTTGCGCAGCGCTTCCACGGTTTCGTAAATATTGTCCGTACCGAGCGCAATATGCTGAATGCCTTCGCCATTATAGCGCTGCAGAAATTCCTCAATCTGGGATTTTTCGTCCTGGCTTTCGTTCAAGGGAATGCGGATTTTGCCGCAAGGGCTGGTCATCGCTTTTGAAATCAGGCCCGTCAGCTTGCCTTCGATATCGAAATACCGGATTTCGCGGAAATTGAAGATCGATTCATAATAGCTCGCCCATTTATCCATATTGCCGCGATGGAGATTGTGCGTGAGGTGATCGATATAGGTGAGGCCCATATCGTTTTTCTTCGGGTCGGCGCCTTCGATAGGTTCAAAGTCCACATCGTAAATCGAACGCGCGCCGTAACGGTCAACGAGATAAACGTTCAGCCCGCCGATGCCCTCGATGCCGGGGATGTTCAGTTCCATCGGCCCGGTCTTGGCTTCAATCGGTTTCGCGCCGCGCTTCACCGCTTCGTCGAACGCTTTCTTTGCGTCTTTGACGCGGAACGCCATCGCGTTGGCGCCGGCGCCATGCTGATTGCGGAACACGCCCGGCTGACCAACCTCTTCGCGGTTCAACAGGAAGTTGATGTCGCCCTGACGGTAATGAATGACGTCTTTGGAGCGGTGCTTGCCGACGGCGGTGAAGCCCAGGCGCTCAAACAGCGCCGCAAGCTCTTCAGGATTGCCGCTCGTATATTCGACAAACTCGAAACCATCAGTGCCAATCGGGTTTTCGAACAGGTCAGCCATCTTGGTCCTCGCAATCTGGATTGAAATCGCCGGGCGCCGGCCCGGCATTGCGAAGATGGTAACATATGTTACTAATTCAGATCAACCGCCAGCCGGCCCTTTGATCACGCGTGGCGGCAATGCGCGGAATTATAGATTTCCCCGCCCTTTGCCGCGTAATCCTTGAGGATGGCGGCGGCTTCCGCGCGCATCACGTCGGCGACGACCTCAATCCCGCGCTTTTCAAGTTCCCGCCGCCATTCGGCGGGCTTGGCCCCTTCGTCGAAACCAACCGCCTCCACATCCTCGCCGCGGGCGCCGCAAACAAGACGGGTGACGCCCGACCACGGCACGGCCCCGAGGCACATGGCGCAGGGCGCGGCGCTGGTAACGAGATCATGGGCGGGCAGGCCGTTTGCGCCAAGATCGAAGGAGCCGATTTTCTTCTGCGCCAGCGACACCGCCATCATCTCCGCATGCAGGATCGAAAGCCCCGCCGTCGCCACCATATTGACGCCAAGCGCCACCAACACGCCGCTGTCGCGCTCGAACACGCCCGCCGCAAACGGACCGCCATCGCCGCGCGCAACATTCTCGCGCGCCGCGCCGATCACCCGCGCCATGCGCGCCTCATCGCCAGCGAGCGGCGGCGTTTCGCGCGTATAATCGCGCAGCCATTGCGGCGGGGTGATGAGAAGAGAGTCGGCGTGTGACATCAAATCAGCTTTATTCGCATCCGGCGCCTGTTCCCACTCGGAGTTCAGGCGCTATGGTCAAGGGAGAAAGGCCATAGACGCCTTGAGGAGAAACGGCAAATGAAGCTTTACGGCTATTGGCGCTCCAGCGCCACCTATCGGGTGCGGATCGCACTGGCGCTGAAAAACCTCTCCTATGAGTATGAGCCGGTGAACCTGTTAAAGGGCGAGCAGCGGTCGGACGCCTATCTCGCCAAAAATCCGACAGGTCTCGTGCCGACCCTTGAGACCGATGACGGCGCGCTCCTCGTCCAGTCGCTGGCGATCATTGCTTATCTGGAAGAGACCCATCCTGACCCGAGCCTGATGCCGGGCAATCCCGTCGCGCGGGCGAATGCGCGGGCCATCGCCATGACGCTCGCCAGCGAAGCCCAGCCCTTCGGCAATGTCCGTATCCAGAATTATCTGAAGACCGAGCGCGGCTTTGACGAGGCCGCCATGAAAGACTGGATGAACCGCTGGCCCGGCGGCGCCATGGCGGCGGTTGAAAAAATGCTGGCGCGCACGGCAGGCGATTATTGCGTCGGCGATGTTCCAGGCCTCGCCGACTGTTTCCTCGTGCCGCAGATGTATGCGGCGCTGCGGTTCGGCGTTGAGGTTTCAGGCCTTGCAAAAACGAATGAGATTTTCGAGCGCTGCCTAAACCACCCGGCGTTCATCAAAGCGCATCCGGACAATCAGCCGGATGCTGTGAAGGGGTAAACTCTTTCGAAAACCACAACGATTAGGCGTTGGGCCGGCGCCGAAGTTTACGACGCCGAGTTCGCTCACCAGGGAGCTTCTGATACTTTCGATCTAGCTCACACTCCTTTAAATGCCATTCTTCACCCATCGAATATCTCGCTTTATGCGGGCCAAAGTCATACACAATCCCTCTATATTCGGGGCCATAGGTCGCTGCCCACTCGGCTTTGAATTTCAGCATTGCTGCCCACTCTTTGTCATCTCGGGACTTATCCTTGTAGCCTTTCTCCCAAGGCTTATGACCATAAGCCCCAAATGCATCGCTGCGGCCATTATTGTAGCCAATTACAACTTCACCGCCTCCATGAATATGTCTGGGATCGGGCATCAGTAGATAGCCGTCGCCAAGTTTTCGCCACTCCGTCGAACGCAGATACCTTTCTGGGTAAAGCCACTCCTCCTTTGCTGCTGCGATATAGCGAAAGGCCCGTTTCTTAGTAATGAAATTGATTTCTCGGACCTCTTCCTCGGTGAGATAACGCTCAACTTGAATATCAGTAAATTTGAATATGGCATCGCGCATGAGGCGAGGGTTGGGATGTAGTTTTCTTGGATTCTGAAAGGGATTCCGAACCCAAGAAAGATTCGTCAAAATTAGTACCTTATTCAACGAAAGCGGGAAATAAGTGTGTGTCGCCGCAAATCTAATATCAGGATCATTATAACCACAACACCATTCCGATGCAGGAAAGCACTCACGATTATACGCCACGACCGGATGATCGGAAATTATGAATTTTGTGGACGATTTTGAAGCATCAGCAAGTTGCCAAACACATTCCGTCCAAATCGCACAAAATAGTCGTTGAAGCCTTTGAAGCTCGAACAATGTCCTGTTCTTGTTCGTTGACATCGACACTTGCTGGAGCCAACCTAGGCCTTTTGGCGTTCGTAGCTTTTGAACGCTCATGTACGGTAAAAGTATCTCAAACGACTTGTGACTGTCTTCACCAAGTTCGAAATCTGAGAAATGATCTATCGCTTTGGGGCCAATTGTATCTAGTTTTCCAAAAAAAAGAATCGCTCGATGTCTCAATTCTCAAGCCCTCCCCACCGAGTCGTATAAAGATCGTCCTGTGCAAAACATCCAGACGGTCCCCAGCGCAAAAGCGCTTTTCGGGTATATTTGTGCCCGTCGCGACTAACTACATCAGGCCGAAGATCCAAGTAATAAAACTTGCCTTGCCCGTCAGGAAGAAAGCGTTTTTGATACCATTCCGGGACGTAGTGGTTGTGCTTGTATTCTTTGTCCATCAACGAAATATGGGCCTGAGCTATACTACTGCAAGCCCAATACGTGACAGGTCTTCCATAGAGAATTAAACACTGCTGCCCCTTGCCATTGACCCATCACTCACTCCGGGCATACTTCACCCCATGACCCCGCTCATTTTCGCCATCGGCGACAGGAAACCGATCATCCACGAAAACGCGTTTATCGCGCCGGGCGCCGTTATCTGCGGCGATGTCGAGGTGCATGAGAACGCCTCAGTCTGGTATGGCTGCGTGTTGCGCGGCGACACCAACAAGATCGTGGTCGGCAAGGGCTCGAACGTCCAGGACGGCACGATCATCCATGTGGACGATCCGCAATGGGGCGGCTTGCCGACCCTGATCGGCGAGAATGCGCTGATCGGGCACAAATGCATGCTGCATGGCGCGCGCATCGAGGATGGCGGCTTTGTCGGCATGTGCGCGACCATGCTCGACGGCTCCGCAGTGGAGACCGGCGCCATGCTCGCCGCCGGCGCGTTCCTCGCCCCAAAGAAAATCGTCCCCGCCGGTGAAATGTGGGCGGGGATGCCGGCGCGGAAATTCCGCGATCTGCGCGAGGGCGAAGACAAAATGGCGCTGATCGGCTCGGCGCACTATGTCGAGGAAGCGCGTGCCCACGCGGCGGCGCTGAAAAAACTCTAGGACTGCTCATCCCTGCGTCCTTCGAGACGCCGCCTTAAGCGGCTCCTGAGGATGAAGCGACTGGGATTCAAAACACTGTTTCCTGCATTCAAATCACGCGTCATCCCGGGCCCGACCCGGGATCCACTGGCGAGCGGCTCGTTTGTTGATGGATTGCGGGTCGGGGCAAGCATTGACGAGAGCGGAGATGGCGCCCGATTTACTTTACAAGCCCAAAAGCTGTTTTATCGCCGCAACAATCTCAGGCGTCGCATCGAGCGGCTGACGGTCATAGGCGGGCGCAGTCTCAGTGAATTCCTTTGCGTCGCCGCGCGACGCCAGTTGATCGATGAACCAGCCCATTTTCACCGCCACTCCCTTCGGCCGCCAGATATAGACGCCAGCGCGCGAAGCCAGCGCTTCGCTGACCATATTGTGCGAGTCGCCGGCGACAATCAGCGTCGCGGCGCCGCCAACAATATCCCGGTACGGATTTTCTCCCTCACCGCTCCAGATGAAAATATGATTATGCTTCAGCGACGCCTTGAGGGCGTTCAAGAACTGCGGCGGCGTCCGGCGCGACGGCGTGACGGCGATGGCGGCGTATTCGCCTGCTGCAAGGTTGATCCGCTTCGCCAGATCGCTTGCCGCCTCTGCGCTGTAATCGGCGCCGCCTGCCGGTCCGCCCAGCACCACGCCGAGAAACCGTTTCGGGAGTTTTGCAATCGCTGCGCAGGAAGGTCCGGCGCCGGTCAGCGCCGCAGACAGCCCGTGCGGCGAGGTCAGCGTTGCAATCACATTGTCCCCTGCAACGCGGTCATGGGCCGGCGCCCAGAGCGCATCGGCGACCGCGCGCCCCGCCCTGGGGTCTTTGAGAATGACGATTTTCGTGCGTCCTGCGCTCGCTTTCTTCAGCGCCCGCGCATGGGGAATCGCGCGGCGGCCGGAGATGATGGCGATATCGGGCAACGGCCCGGCCAGCGGGCCGCCAGCCCGCCCCGGCGCCTCTTGCGGGTCGGCCGGCCCCCAGGGCGCCATCCACACCCAGGGCGCGCGCGGCGCCACAACCCGCCTGTCAAAATCCGGGTTCAGCGCCGCGGCGATCGCTGCGCACTGAACCTCGTCGCCGATCTTGCCGTCCGTGAGCACCCAGACGCCTGGCGCTGAAACGCCGCCGGCAGCGATCTTTGCAGTCCGTGGATCGCTCATCGCGACACCGCGACCGCAAAAATGACTGCGCTATTTAGTAACATGCTCATAGCGCAATGTTTCGAATGATTGGCGGAAAGTTTCAATTCCAGCTCTCTTGAAAAGATTTTCCGATTCCAGCCCGGATTTTGATGCTGCGTTGCAATATTTTCTTGCACCCGGTCCGAATCTTAACGCATGCTAAGCCGACGCACGGCGCACGCAATCCGCCGCATAAAGGCTGTCACGGCAAAAACAATACAGGGGCCTATCACCAATGAGCGCAGAAGCCATTCTCAAACGCATCAAGGACGAAAAAATCAAATTCGTCGACCTCCGCTTCACCGACACCAAGGGCAAGTGGCAGCACGTCACCTTCGACCAGTCGATGGTCGACGCGGATTTCCTCTCCGAAGGCACCATGTTCGACGGGTCTTCTATCTCCGGCTGGAAGGCGATCAACGAGTCCGACATGGTGTTGATGCCCGACACCAATACGGGCGTGATCGATCCGTTTTTTGCGATGCCGACACTGGCGCTATTCTGCGACATTCTCGAGCCGTCAACCGGCCAGCCTTACTCGCGCGACCCGCGCACCACGGCGAAAGCCGCCGAAGCCTATCTTAAATCTTCGGGCATCGGCGACACCGCCTATTTCGGACCGGAAGCGGAATTTTTTGTGTTCGACGACGTGCGCTGGTCGGTCGAACAAAACAATATGGGCTACGCGGTCGACTCAGCTGAAGGGCCCTATAATAGCTCCACCGATTTTGAAGGCGGCAACCTCGCCCACCGCCCAGGCCCCAAGGGCGGCTACTTCCCCGTTCCGCCGATCGACAGCGAACAGGACATGCGGTCTGAAATGCTGGCGGTTATGGGCGATATGGGACTGGAGCCGGAAAAGCATCACCACGAAGTCGCGCCATCGCAGCACGAACTCGGCATGAAGTTCTCGACGCTGACGACCATGGCCGACCGCATGCAGCTTTATAAATACATCATCCATCAGGTCGCCGCCGGTTACGGCAAAACCGCGACCTTCATGCCCAAGCCGATCTTCGGCGACAACGGCTCCGGCATGCATGTGCACCAGTCGGTCTGGAAAGGCGGCCAGCCGCTTTTCGCCGGCAACCGTTATGCCGATCTCTCCGACACCTGCCTTCACTATATTGGCGGCATCATCAAGCATGCGCGCGCGATCAATGCCTTCACCAATCCGCTGACCAACTCTTACAAACGCTTGGTGCCGGGTTATGAAGCGCCGGTGCTGCTCGCCTATTCCGCACGCAACCGCTCTGCATCGGTGCGCATTCCGTGGGTCTCCTCGCCGAAAGGCAAGCGCATTGAAACGCGTTTCCCCGATCCTGGCGCGAACCCTTATCTCGGTTTTGCAGCGCTGCTGATGGCCGGCCTCGACGGCATTGAAAACAAGATTCATCCGGGCGATCCCATGGACAAGGATCTTTACGATCTGCCGCCGGAAGAGTTGAAAGACATTCCGACCGTTTGCGGGTCGCTGCGCGAAGCCATGGGCGCGCTCGACGCCGACCGCGCCTTCCTCAAGAAAGGCAACGTCTTCAACGACGATCAGATCGACGCCTATATCGATCTGAAAATGCACGACGTGCTGCGTTACGAAACGACGCCGCACCCGGTCGAGTTCGCCATGTATTATTCGGTCTGACCGAGCATTCGGACCCGTTGAGACCAGGAGGCCCCGTTTTCGGGGCCTCTTTTTTTGTGTCTGGCTGGCCGCCGGCTGCTTGACGGCCGGGCATTTTCATGTAACCTATGAGTTACATGTTAAACACCCGCGATATGGACGCCGTGTTTCAGGCGCTTGCCCACGAAAGCCGCAGACGCATGCTCGATATCGTCAAGGAAGAACCGGGGATTGGCGTCGGCGCGCTGGCGGGCGAGTTCGATGTCAGCCGCATCGCGGTGATGAAGCATCTCGCCGTGCTGGAGGACGCAAACCTCATCATCTCGCAAAAAGACGGGCGCACGCGCAAACTCTATTTCAACGCCGCGCCGATCCAGATGATCCATGACCGATGGACGACTGAATACAGCGCCTACTGGGCGGGACAGATGACGCGCCTCAAATATCTCGCCGAAGCGCGGCACGAAGCAGCGACAGAACAGAAGAAGGGGAAATCCTGACATGAACGATAACGCTTACGCAGAAAAGCAAATCTATCGTGTGGTGATCAATGCGCCGATCGAAACCGTCTGGTCGGAACTGGTCAACACCGCCTCGCCGCGTCCGTTCTTCTGGAACTCCAAATGGGACGCCAAAGCGATGGCGCCGGGCAACCGCTATCGGATGCTGTCGAGCGACAACAAGGTCGTCGCCGTGATCGGCGACATCATCGAAATGGACCCGCCGCATAAAATGGTGACAAGTTTCCAGCTCACCTCCCTGCCCGATCCGGCATCGACGGTCACCTATATGCTGAAGGAAGTGGAAGGCGGCACGGAATTTCAGCTTATCACTGAACATATTGTCTCCGGCTCCAAGAGCGAAAAATCCATGGCAGACGGCGGAAAATTCATCGTCGAGAATTTCAAGGCGTATGTAGAGACTGGCAAGGTCACTTTTGGCGCGCGCATGATGCTCGCCATGTTCTCGCTTATGGCGCCGATGACGCCGAAAGCCATGAGCGCCGACAAATGGCCGCTTGAATAAGGGAAACCCAAAATGGCGAAATCACCTGAAGAGATGGCGGCGGCGATGATCGCCAATCTGAAAACCACTACCGGCAAGACGCTGGAGCAATGGCTCGCCATTGCGAAAAAATCAGGCGCGCAAAAACACGGGGGCGTCGTCAAGTTTCTGAAAGACGAACACGGCATGACGCACGGCTTCGCCAATCTCGTCGCGCACAAATATCTGAAGAGCGATGCAGAAAGCGCCAAAGGCGGCGGCGATGCGTTGGTCGATGCGCAATATGCGGGGCCAAAAGCGGAGTTGAAACCAATTTATGACGCGCTGATCAAGGCGGCGAAGGCGCTTGGGCCTGATGTCGAGATCTCGCCGAAAAAAACCTATGTCAGTTTGCGCCGCAGCAAACAGTTCGCGCTGATCCAGCCCTCGACCAAAACCCGCGTCGACCTTGGCCTGAACATGAAAGGCGAGAAGGCTGCCGGGCGGCTTGAAAATTCCGGCAGCTTCAACGCCATGGTCAGCCACCGCGTAAAACTCGAAAAGCCGGGAGATGTCGATAAGGACGTCAAAGCCTGGCTGAAGAAGGCCTACGCAGAAGCCTGATTTCTCATTATACTCCGTCTAACGATAAAATTAGGAGGATCCAATGTCAACAAAACTGCCTGTCTGGTTCTGGGTCGTCGCCGGCGCTGCGTTGTTATGGACCGCCGTTGGCGTAATTTCCTTATACATGGATGCAACCATGAGCGAGCAAACGCTCGCCGCCATGCCGCAAGAGCAGCGGGAAATTTATGAAGCGCGCCCCGGCTGGGTTTTCGGTCTCTACGCGATTGCAACCATCAGCGCGTTGCTCGGCGCGATCGCGCTGCTGATGCGCAAGCGCATCGCAACGCCGCTGTTCGGCGCGTCGCTCGCCGCCGTTATCGTGCAATTCGGTTATGTCTTGTTCGGCATGAGCGTTATCGCGACACTCGGCATGTCTGCAGCGATTTTTCCCGCTGTGATCGTGGTCATTGGCGCCTTCCTGCTTTGGTTTTCCATGCAGGGAAAAAACAAGGGTTGGCTGAAGTAGCCGCGCAACCTTCGAGCCGCAAACTCCTTCAACCTGGGGGCGCGCATAAAATGCTCGCCCCCAGGTTGAAGGTTTCGATTAGCGTTTCAGCGCCCGCGCCGCTTTCGCCTCACCCATCTGGAACTTGATGAAAGCCGGCAGGATCGGCATTTCCGTCAAGGTCTTCTTGCCGTCCGCGAGACGAAACAGGTTTTCATAAAAGAACGCCATCACGCCGAAACCGTTGAGCGCCTTGACCAGATCGATGGTAGAATTCGGCCCGAACACGCCCGGCCCGATGCGCAACATTTTCTCCCATGAGGGCAATGTTTCCGCTTCTCCGCGCAACAATTTCTTCGGCGCGTCAGGATCGACGCAAAGCGGCCGCGCCAGTCCAATCACATCACAGGCGCCGGAGGCGAGCGCATCGGACATGCCGTTGCGCGTCCGGAAGCCGCCGGTGACCATGAGCGGCATGGTCGCAACTTTTCGAATTTCCTCCGCATAGGTCAGAAAATATGCCTCGCGCGCCAATGTTGAAGCGCGTTTGGTTTCCTCATGGCGCGCCTCCAGGCCTTCAAGGTCCATCATCGCCGGCTGTTCGTACGAGCCGCCGGAAATCTCCAGCAGATCGACGCCTTCATTGTTGAGCCAGCGCGCGACCTGCAGACTTTCCTCCGGCGCAAAACCGCCCTTTTGAAAGTCCGATGAATTGAGCTTCACCGAGACTGGAAAGCCCGAGCCCACTTGCGCGCGCACCTCGCGGACCACGCGCAGCAAGAGCTGCGCGCGATTGTCGAGGCCGCCGCCCCAGTCATCGTCGCGCTGATTGACGCGCGGATTGAGAAACTCCGAAATCAGATAGCCATGGGCGCCGTGCACCTGCACGCCGGAAAATCCAGCGCGCTTGGCCACCGAAGCAGCGTTGGCGAAGCGCTCGATCACTTCCTCGATCTCACCAGCGCTCAAAGCGCGCGGCGCGGCGAACTGCCCGCCCGGCAGGTCCAGCGTCACTGCGGACGGCGCCACAGGCTCCTTGCACACAATTTTCGGCGTCTGACGTCCCGCATGGGAAAGCTGCACCCAGATATCGGCACCGGCCTCGCGCGCGGCCCCGGTCCAGCGTTTCAACCGGTCGAGCTGTTCGTCCGTTTGCGGACCATCGATGGCGACATTGCCCGGCCGTTCGAGGTAACGCCGGTCAACCATCACATTGCCCGTGAGCAGCAGCCCCGCGCCGCCTTCCGCCCAGCGGCGATAGAGCCTCACATGGCGGTCAGTCGCGCGGTTGTAGTGATCGGCCAGGCCTTCGGTCATCGCGGCTTTGGCGATCCGGTTTTTCAGCTTGCCGCCGCTCGGCAGCGTCAGCGATCTTGCGAGCGCGTCAGTCATCGGTCCTGCTTTCCGCTGCGAAGCCTAGCAGTTGACGCTGATTCTCGCGAGGCGCTGCACATCACGCTTGCGCGCTCCGCCCTAAAAGCGGAGCATTTCATTCATGAGTGTGGAAGAATCAGTGCTCAGCGAGATCGACGGCCCGGTCCTGACGGTGACCATCAACCGGCCGGAACGGCGCAATGCGGTCGATTCCAGAACTGCGGCAGCGCTCTTCGAGACCGTCAAATCGTTCGACGACAATGACGGCTTGTCGGTCGCCGTGCTCACGGGAGCAGGCGGCAATTTCTGCGCCGGCGCGGATTTGAAAGCCTTGGCGGAGGGCGACCAGCGCGACCTTTCCGTCAACAGCGCGACAATAAATTCGCTCGCGCCCATGGGCCCGACGCGCCTGCGGCTTTCCAAACCGGTGATCGCCGCTGTCGAAGGCTACGCCGTCGCCGGCGGGATTGAACTGGCGCTGTGGTGCGATATGCGCGTGGCGGCGGAGGGTGCGACCTTCGGCGTTTATTGCCGCCGCTTCGGCGTGCCGCTCATTGATCTCGGAACCATCCGCTTGCCGCGTCTGATCGGCCATTCGCGCGCAACCGACTTGATTCTCACCGGCCGCGCGGTGAGCGCGAACGAAGCCTTCGACATCGGTCTTGCCAACCGGCTGGCGCCGCAGGGCCAGGCGCTCGCCGCCGCGCAGGCGCTGGCGCAGGAAATCGCCGCCCTGCCCCAGACCTGCCTCAGGAATGACCGGCTGGCGGCGATCGAACAATGGGACCTTTCCGAAGACGCCGCCATGCTGAACGAAATGCGCCGGGGCCTTTCCACCATCTCGTCCGGCGAGACGGCGTCCGGCGCAGCAGCCTTTTCCGGCGGCGCGGGGCGCGGCGGCGGCAAGCGTTGAGGCAGCGCCGAAGGGTTTTCCCCAATGCTTTGCGCGCGCGCCAGAACCGGGCTAGATCACCGGCTCCATTCCGCCATTCCAAGTAGCGAGTTCACAAGCAAATCTCATGGCAAAACGCGCCGCCAGCAAAAAAGAGTCCGACCTGTTCGAAGACTACACCGCCAAGGACATCGAGGTCCTTGAGGGGCTCGAACCCGTCCGCAAACGCCCGGGCATGTATATTGGCGGCACCGACGAAAAGGCGCTGCATCACCTCTTCGCCGAAGTCCTCGACAACGCCATGGACGAGGCGGTTGCGGGCCATGCGACGCGCATCGAGGTCGAACTGCATGAGGACGGCTATCTGTCGGTCGACGATAATGGCCGCGGCATCCCCATCGACCCGCACCCGAAATTCAAAAACAAATCCGCCCTCGAAGTGATCATGACGACGCTGCATTCCGGCGGCAAATTCGAAGGCAAGGCCTACGTCACCTCCGGCGGGCTGCACGGCGTCGGCGTGTCGGTGGTCAATGCGCTCTCCCACGATCTCATTGTCGAGGTCTGCCGCGGGCGCACCATGTATCGCCAGTCCTACGCTGAGGGGCATCCGCGCACCAAGCTGGAGAAAGTCGGCCCGGCGCCGAACAAACGCGGCACCAAGATCATGTTCCACCCGGACCCGAAAATTTTCGGGGCCGGCGCGAAATTCAAACCGGCGCGCCTGTTCAAGATGGCGCGCTCGAAGGCGTATCTTTTCGGCGGCGTTGAAATCCGCTGGAAATGCGCGCCCGACCTCATCAAGGACGACACGCCCGCAGAAGCCGTGTTTCACTTCGAAAGGGGGCTTACGGATTATCTGCAAAGCCTCGCCGGATCGAAACCGACCGTCACTGACGGGATTTTTTCCGGCAAGGTCGAACGCAAGGATGATGGCGGTCACGGCAATGTGGAATGGGCGGTCCTATGGGGCGCCGCCGGGTTCGGTGATGCTGACGGGTTCGTGCATTCCTATTGCAACACCATTCCGACAGCCGAAGGCGGCACCCATGAAGCGGGCCTGCGCACGGCGCTGACCAAGGGCCTCAAAGGCTACGCAGAACTCGCTGGCAATAAAAAAGCCGCCAACGTCACCGCCGAAGACGTGCTCGGCACGGCCGGCGCCATCCTTTCCGTTTTTGTGCGCAACCCGGAATTTCAGGGCCAGACCAAAGACAAGCTCGCCACCGCCGAAGCGCAGCGCATCGTTGAAAACACGCTGCGCCCGGCGTTTGACCATTGGCTGGCGTCGAATCCGAAACAGGCGGGCGCGCTGGAAAACGGAA